>Ga0114922_10004238_pt1 | contig 13307 bp, 12 predicted proteins | sample AartaG_FD_100975 | JGI IMG/M metagenome (GOLD analysis project Ga0114922, IMG submission 100975) | Deep subsurface microbial communities from Aarhus Bay to uncover new lineages of life (NeLLi) - Aarhus_00045 metaG | ecosystem: Environmental > Aquatic > Marine > Oceanic > Sediment | place... | reverse complement strand
AGGGCGTATGACCCGGAGGCAATGGCCGGGGCGGTTGAGGAACTTGGCGGCAAAATTAGTGTGGCCGAGCACAGCTATGATGTGCTTGATGGAGCCGACGCTTTGGTGATATTTACGGACTGGCAGGAGTTCAGGACGCCGGACTTTGGGCTGATAGCAAGTAAACTAAAGAAAGCTGTTATCTTTGACGGGCGAAATCTTTATGACCCGGCTTTCGTTAAAAAAGCGGGGATTGAATATTACTGTGTCGGCAGAGTTTAACGTCTGTTTTGCTAAGGGACACACTTATGATTATCCGAACCAAGGCTTATCTGAGAGTTGGGTTGACAGGCAATCCCTCGGATGGTTATAAAGATAGGTGTCTGTGATAAAGTTTTCTAAAAAAACGATATTAATCTTTTTTGTTTTTTCGTTGATTGCCCCGGTCGTAAGTCTGGGTCAAGGAGCGGATTTTAACAGTGTAAGCGGGCTATCAGTAGTTTTTCTGGAAGCCGGACAAATGCTAACAGGGGAGAAGTGGAGTAGCAGAGCACTCGATAAAACGGTTGTATTTGACAATCTTTCCAAGTATGACGCTCTATGGGGAGCTGACCTGTTGGTGGAGTATAACCGACCGGCATGGCGGTATTTAAGGCAAAAGAAGCGGCCTCCCATTATGCTTCGTTACATCTGTGGCAGTACAGCAAAGGCATCTCGCAGGACCAGTTATTTTGATTATGATTATATTAATACCTTCCATCCTGAGTGGTTTTTGTTAAAGGATTCGAGAAATGCGAGGCCGCAAGACTATAGAAATGAGGATAAACGGATACGCTGGAAACCATCAGACCCCAAACATATTCACTATAATCGCTTCTATTTAGATATATGCAACAGGGACTTTCAGAGGTGGGCGTTAAAACAGATTCTCGAGCTTGTTTCCGGTCGGACACAAAACCTTGACTATTCATATACCGGTCTTTCACTGGATAACGTTCAGATTGGATGGCGTCACTGCAGTGCGATGGACAATGACTACCCGAACTGGAAATACAAGAAAAATCCGGAAGTATGGAATAAGAGTTACTTTAGTTATTTGAAAACAGTAAAGGAAGAACTTAACAAGCATGGTTATGTTCTTGCGGTAAATCATAATCTAAATTACGGATTGCAAGTTGACGCACATTACTGGGAAGTTCTTTACGAAAGTGCTGATATAATAGTGACAGAGCGGTCACTGAGAACGACGGGGGGGCCGCATTATAGTGGAGCGGAATGGCTGAGTTGTATAAAGAGGCATGAGGAGATTTTAGAGAAAGGGCTGGTTGACTGGTGGGTGTGCTATCCATCGGGCAGCGGTAAGCGAGCACAAGACGAATTTTTTTACACGTATTGTTCGTGGTTATTAGTGAAAAAGCCCGGCAGAAGTCTTTATTATGCAATGAAGCGAAAGCGTGATAATACGACAGATATTCCGTGGTATGAAGCATACGGCCTTGGCATTGGAGAGCCGACATCAGGTCGTTATTTAAGTAATGAATGCTGGTTAAGGGACTACACAAATGCCAAGATAGTCGTCAATCCGACTAAAGAGTCCCGTAAAATAATGCTCGAAGAGACCAGGCTATGGCTGGATTGGAGCACGAAGAGAGCTGTTACAGAATTGGAAGTTCCTGGTCGGGCCGGCAGGATACTGCTGCCGACTGCTTACAGCTTATAAAAACTATTCTATTTATATCATTCAGCAGAACATCTTTCTTAAGCCCCAAAGGTGAATTTTTCTGCAATCATGATTTTTTGTTGATTTCGATTAGAGAATATGTCTCCTGTTCTTATCAAAGTCTTGTAGGGCTTAATGGTTGTCAAAGTGGAATATAATATTTGAGTCATCATCACGAGTTGAATCATTGGGATTGGACTTTGTTGAGCCCGGCGTTTTTGTTGTAGGTACGGCGGTTCAATTGAAGGGGTACAAAGATGTCCCAACTCTTATACGTTCGGCAGCACGAGTTAAGGCAGAAAAAAGCAAGGATATTTTGTTCATTGTTGCGGGAACAGGTCCGCCGGATTGGCAGTAGTGACGACCAATTCGATTGGCGTGCGAGATTGTATCATAGACGGTCAAACCGGCATTCTCGTTCCGGTTGGTGATGATAAAGCTGTTGCTGATGCTATCATAAAGTTGATGGAAGACAGGGAGTTGGCCAGACAAATGGGGCAAGCAGGTCTGGCGATGGCGCGACGGAAATTTACGATTGAAAGGCAAATGCAGGGATACTGGGATTTGATTACTGAGGAGCTAAGATAGTTTTGAGTGAAAAGATAATCTGTAATAGCGACCCATACGAAGACGTATTGGAAGCCAAGAAGCACTTAATAGCAAATGTGTCATCTAATGTGCTATTGGTGATAGTGATATCTCTTATTGGATTCTGGATGACACCGTATCTGATTCGGCATATGGGAGTAGCTGTTTGGTCGATGGTGCCTTTGATGACTTCGGTTGTGTCTTATTTTGGTTTGTTAACTTCCGGAATTACCAGTGCTGTTGGGCGCTTTGTTGGTATATGTTTGAAAAAGGGTGATAATGAGGGGGGTAATATATATTTCAACAGTGCATTTTTCGGCATGCTGTTTTTATTTTCGTTTCTTAGTATATTTGTATTTATATTAACAGTGTTTTTGCACAGGATATTTCGAATTCCCGAGGGTTACGAGTTTGCTACGAGAGTATTGTTTGTATTTATAGTTGTATCTACATTTTTAACAGCACTTAGCAGTCCGTTTTTTGTCAGCGCTTTTGTCAGGCACCGGTTTGACCTTGGGAATTTAGCGGGGGTTGTAAGCAGGTTTTTCAGAGTAGGGCTGATGGTCTTTTGTTTTACATATTTTGGAGCTTCACTGGTATATGTTGGGTTGTCCTATTTAGGGATGACATTAATTCTTTTTGTATCTTTGATATTGCTCACGAGAATTCTTACGCCCGAATTGCACGTCAGGTGGAAGTTTTTCAAACGAGGAGTTTTGTATGAGATGGGCGTTATGAGCGGGTGGATAACAGTTGACCAGATAGGCACGTTATTATACTTGAGTATTGACCTGATAATAATTAATTTATTTTTGGGTGCGGAGGCAGGAGGTCGGTATGCTCCTATTCTTCAATTGGTACTTTTATTGCAGGTTTTATCATTCACAATAGGAGGGATATTTGCGCCGGTTGCATACAGTTATATAGCCAATAATGAAATCGAGGCTTTGTCGCGACAGGCCGGTCGGTCGATAAAATATGTTGGTTTGATAATGGCGCTGTTTATCGGAGGGATGTGTGGTTTTTCCAAGCCATTGCTTGAGTGTTGGCTGGGGCCATCATTTGCGGAGCTAAATCCTTTATTGTGGTTATTAGCATTTCCTCAGGCAATATTTCTCGCTATTAATCCTTTGTATAATATAAACAGAGGAATGAATAAGGTTAGTGTACCTGCGATAGCAACAGTAATTGGAGGAGTGCTAAATCTGGTACTTTCGATTTTGCTTGTTAAATATACGACATTGGGTCTTTATGGAGTGGCGATTGCTACGGTATTTTCTTATGCAGTAAGGTGTATATTTTTTACTCCGATATATACGGCTTTGATTTTAGGTCAAAGCGCAACCAGTTTTATTAAAAAGGTAGTACCTGGCTTAATAATGAGCGTGGTGGTGGGATTGGTATGTCTTGTTCTTAGCAGAACCTTTTATCTTGCGTCCTATCTGCGTTTGGCAGTTGTTGGATTTGTTGTTTGTGTACTTTACATTCCTTTGTGTTATGCGGCTATGCTTGACAGAAGCGACAGGGCATTTTTATGGTCTCTAGCACATAGGAAGAAGCAGTAAAAGCGTGGTAAAATATAAAGGGGGGCGGTTAATTAGTCGATGGGACTTTGTTATCGAGCGATGTTACAGACGGCGAATTTGGATTTCAGTATTTTGTCGAATAATGCTGCAGGTCAGAACTAACTGATGAATTTAAGCGTAGTAATACCGTTATATAATAAGGCCCCTTATATAGAGCGCGCCCTGAAGTCGGTTTTGTCGCAGAGTTTTAGGGATTTTGAGGTTGTAGTAGTTGACGACGGCTCGACCGACGGCGGCGACAAGGTAGTTGAGGGTATGGGAGAAGAAAGAATACGGTTGATTCACCAGGAGAACGCCGGGGTCTCTGCGGCTAGAAATACAGCGATTAAATCGGCAAATGGTGAGTGGGTGGCTTTTCTTGATGCCGACGATGAGTGGTTTTCTAACAAGCTTGAGCTTCAAGTTAATGCGATACGTACTCGTCCGGATGTTGTGTGGGCCTCAGGCGGGTATATTTCTGTGAGGGGCGAGAAGATTTTGGCTTATCAGAAGAACTTTGAGAGCGAATGGTTTGAGGATGATATCACAATTCGTGACGTACTTGTTCCACTGGCATCCGGTCATCGATTGTGGATAGGCACGGTAATGATAAAACGACGGGTTTTATTGGAAGTGGGTGGCTTTGACCCTTCACTTCATATTGGAGAGGAACTGGACCTTTGGCTTAGAGTGGCGGTTAAATATCCCCAAATTATCTACGTAACAGGCCCTATTGCAAAATATTACACGGGGATAGAAGGTTCGCTTGTGAGCGAGGCTGTTCGCAAAGCCGATGTTGCATTTTCCTGTATGGCTATTCGTCGTGTAATATCTATGATGGGGCAGTTTGATGCTGAAAGGGCCAAGCTTGTAGCTCAACTTAGTCAAAGACTTATTCTTGATTCCGGCAAGGCAATGCTGGGATTGGGTAACAATCGCTTTAGCAGAGAGCTGTTTAATAACTTTAGCTGGCTCAGACTTGGGGTAAAAGGCATGTTTTTGAAAATTATGTGTTTTGTACCAAGTGTTATTTTAAAAATCTTTTATATTATGTTGTGTCACTTGCGAAAGCTATACACCAGTAGAGGTAAATGAATTGTTTGGTAGAAATGGAAGATGATGCCAAGATGTATAATGATATAGATATGGAATATGTTCCTGAAGTTCCATCGGGTGTTATGGGGTTTGGAGACGTAGGAGGGAGGAGGTATCGCAAAGTATATTTATGCTGGCTTGCTTTTGCGCTGGTACTGACTCTTATTGTATACAGGGGCACGGCAGGTTTGGGCTGGGAAAGAGCAATAAGAATCGGGACTTTTTTTGGTATTTCTTTGTTTTTCGTACACTTTTTTTATGTTAGTTCATGCAGACCTGTAAATTATTTGGCACCCGACTTACTTTTTACAGCAGCTTACACAATATTTCATTTTGGTTATCTTGTAGTGTGGTGTTTTGGGGTTGTTCCTGACGTGCGTAAGATATTCTATGCACCGAGCTTATATTACAGGGTATTGTTAATAGTAAATCTTGGTATGGTTGGCTTTTTGATGGGTTATGAATTGCCCACTGGTCGGCGTCGCTTTGCTGAACATTTCGGAGTTAAAAAGGTTCCCTCGCCCGCTTGGCGCATAGTCGGTGTTGTGCTTATGGTTCTTGCGTTGATAATTCACTTTTGGTTCATCTTCAAAGTTGGTGTGAGGACATTTCTTGAGGAAGGTTATCGTGTGTCTTCATGGATGCAGGACTATGTAGCCGATGACCGTCTTTGGCGTCTTCAACCGAGGATATTTATGGTTGGATTTTCGATATATATCGTATCAGTAGCGTTGGAATACAAGCGATTATTTTACGGCAAACTTGGTGTAAGTCTTTTTGTTTTGTATTTAGTTTTGCTATTTTTGGAAGGTGGCCGTACACAGTTAGTCACTGTTGGTGTAGTTTTTATTCTGGTACGTCACTACCTTATCAAGCCAATAAAGCTCAAATGGTTGATAGCTTGTGCGATTTTCTCTTTATTTATATTTACAGCTCTCGGGGCGGTAAGAAACATAACATCGTTTGATGCAGCCAGGATGGCGCAAGAATATCAGCATCTAAGAAAAGCAGGTGAGATTCATTGGTATGACCCGCTTGTTGAAATGGGTGGAACAGTCGGGACAGTCAACATGACAACTTCTTTGGTGCCGAGCGAGGAGTCGTACTGGTATGGGAGTTCTTACATAAGCTCAATAGTTCACATTATCCCTTATATGCAGGGACTTCTTGGGCGATATTTGAGTCCGGGGCCTTCTATATGGTTAACACATACTCTTTTTGGTACGAGAGCACCCGGGACGGGTTTTTCGATATCGGGCGAGGGTTATCTGAATTTTGGTTTTCCCGGTGCCTTTCTTCAGATGGTTGTTATCGGACTACTTATGCGTTATATCTATATCGGTTTTTCTTCTCGTTTGTCACCGGCCCGATGTTTAGTATTTATCGCCTCATTAGGTATTTTCGTAGTCTCAGTTCGAAACCATACAAACTTGATATTAGCGCCTTTAGCAAACATAATTGTTGTTGCCTGGCTTCTGAAGAGTTTGTGTGGAGAAAGAGAGGTTTTGGACGATTATGAAGAGCCGGTTTTATATGAGCAGGAGGATATGGTAGAGTTTAATCTATGAATGACTCAATATTGCAGAGCAGACGTCCTCGGCGTGTTTTACATTTTGTTGGGTGCATGACTCCGGGTGGAGCCGAGAATTGGCTTATGAGACTGCTGCGAAAAGCTGACCGGAATGATTTACAGATGGATTTCTGCGTTGACGGGGTGTGTGGTTCTTATGAAGAGGAGATTAAGTCATATGGAAGCAAAATTATACATTGTCCCATCAAGCCCTTTTTAACCTACCCACATCGACTGGCTCGAATACTGCGAGAGAATCGATATGATGTGGTTCATTCGCATGGGTGGCTTTTCAGTGGTTTGGTTTTATGGGTGGCTCATCATTGTGGTGTGCCGGTACGAATAGCTTACAGCCATACTACTCGCGACAAGTATCAACTGACGTTGTATCGGAAGTTATATGGCTGGTTAATGAGAAGTTTGATTGTGAAACACTCAACGCACTGCCTGGGTTGTTGTAGTGAAGCTTCCTTGGCTTTGTTTGGCAATAATTGGGAAAATATAGAAAAATGCGGTCTGTTGTATACTTCTGTGGATTTAGAAGAATTTTCTGCGAATCGGTCTTCTATGGTTACCAGGGCTGAATTTGGAATACCTTCTGATGTGATTGTGATAGGTCATGTAGGTAGTTTTCGTATGGCGAAGAACCATTCTTTTTTTCTTGATATAGCAGTTGAAATAATTAAGCGTCACCCAAAGGTATATTTTTTTCTGGCAGGCGACGGTGAGCTTCGAGGGGAAATGGAAATGAAAGCGGAACGTTTGTCAATCAAAGATAAAGTGATTTTTGCCGGCAATCGTAGTGATGTACCACAATTGATGATGTATTTATTTGACATACTTTTATTCCCTTCGATTTATGAAGGGATGCCGTTGACGCTGGTGGAAGCGGCCGCCTCAGGTCTGCGTGTGGTTTGTTCTGACGTAATTACACCGGAAGCAACCGACGTGCTACCCGAGTCTTTTACTCGTTTATCATTGGATTTGCCTCCTTCACAATGGGCTGAGAAGGTTCTGGATGCAGTTAAAAAGGGAAGGCTCTCTCGTGAATATGCATATAACCAGGTAAAGAACAGCCATTTTGCAATAGATTATTCACTTCAACAGTTGAGAGTCATTTATGGTTGCGACAGAAGTAATTAAGAAGCTTTAAGAAAAGTTGCTTGTTTTATTACTGCCATTTGGCTTTAGATATTTATAAGAGCGATGAGAGTTATAGTACCGATTTTACACCACTTCAAAATGACGCCAGGCCAAAATAATAATTTGTACCTGTGATACAAAACACAATCTTGTACACAGTCTTGATACGATTTAAAGAGAATTGAAGAGTAGATATTCAGGATTTTTGAGGTTTATGATGAGGCAGGAAATACTCCTTTATAAGAGCAACTTTGCTTGTAGAAAAAGGAGGATTTAGAAAAATTATGAGGGTGGTTGTAGCATTGGAAGATAGATTTCTTCAGGTAGGAGAGAATTTTTATTCTCATAATTTAGGTTATGAATCTTTCTGGAAGCGTTACACAAAAGTTTTCGATTCTCTCGCCATTATTTGCAGGGTTACAGTCGGTGAATCTATTCCCAAAGGATGGGAAATTGTTAATCGTGAGGGAGTTGAGGTAGCTGCACTTCCTGAATATCGCGGGCCATACCAGTATCTTAAACAAAGACACAATATTCACAGAATTATTCATGAAACACTACAGATGGATGACACAATTATACTTAGAGTATCCGGTAATATCAGCAACCAAGTATGGCAACAACTTCCGACAGGTTATCCTTTTGGGGTAGAAGTTGTGTCTGACCCATGGAATTCGTTTGCTCGGGGAAATGTTAGAACTATCGGCAGGCCATATTTCCGCTGGCAGTTTACCCGCATCCTTAAGAAGCAGTGCCAACAGGCCTCTGCGGCTTCCTATGTTACGGAGCATGCACTCCAACAATGTTATCCTGCCAATAAAAATGCTTACACAACCCACTACTCTTCCATTGACTTGAATAGTGAGGATCTGAAAGATGATGTGAGCCAGAGATTAGCAGCCATTTCTACGATTCCGGAGCGATTGGTCGGCAATGGCCCTCCTGTTCGCCTTGGCTTTATTGGTAGTTTCTCTCAAATCCATAAACTTCCTCACGTCCATATCAAAGCAATTGCTCAGTGCATTGCCAAAGGAGCCAACCTTGAGTTTGAAATGATAGGTGACGGCAAATATCTTAACAATATGAAAATGCTGGCGAAACGGTTGGGAGTTGAAGGTCGCGTGACTTTTCGCGGTGCCTTGCCAGCTGGGAAGCATATTTTTGACGCTATAGATACATTTGATTTGTTCCTCAACGCCACTGCAGCCGAAGGGCTTTCTCGAGTGATAGTGGAAGCTATGAGCCGTGGGTGTCCCTGTATCGCCAGCAATGTTGGCGGCACATCGGAACTTTTGGAGCAAAACCAACTTGTGCCTGCTGGTGATGTAAAAGCTCTTGCCGAAGCTATTCTTCGAGTACTCTCCGATCCGAAATCAATGGCCAAAATTACAGAGCGCAACGTACGTATTGCTCGTAACTACTGCAGTGATGTGCTTGGGCCTCGGCGACAGCAATTTTATGCTGAGCTTCGCAGGCGAACCGAAAAATACCTGTTCTCCAAAAGCTAATCTTATGGGTTTGAAAGTACTGCATATAACTCGAACGTCAACCACGATTCAAGCATTCTTTAGGCCTCTTATTGCGGCTGAGCTTGCGCGTGGGCATACGGTTGAGTTGGCGTTTGGAAATGAGCACTCCTCTGCCAGTGACTTTAACGTACCGGTGCATTTGTATCCTGTTCGCCGCTCATTTTCACCGTTGGCTTTGGCTTCATCCGTGAAGGCTTTATCCCGCATTTTGCAAGCCGGCCGTTATAATGTTATTGTGGCCCATATGGCTCTGGTAGGGCTAATAGGACGTGCTGCATTTGCTTTGGCAGGAAAACCCGGCCGTATGCTTTATGCATCCCACGGCCTGCCGTGTTATCCTGCCTGCCCTAAATTGCGACGCAAAATGTCACTTTTTTTGGAACGATTTCTGCGACGCTGGACAGATGGCATGATTGTTCTTAACGATTACGACTATCGTGTTGCCACCAAATACAAGCTGGCCGGTGAGACCGGAACCGTTCACCTTCTTCGTTCAGTAGGTATTAACTGTTCGGCCATCAACCAAAGAGCAAGTAAGATTGATGTCGGCCATTACCGCCGCAGTATAGGACTTGACGCCAATTTACCGGTGGTTTGTTATGCCGGCAGATTCATTAAAGCAAAAGGTGTCCATCTGTTTATCAGAATTGCCCAAAGGTTCATCGCTTCGGGCAAAAAGGCCAGTTTTGTCGTTGCGGGCAGTGGTCCGCTTGAGCACTATTTAGAACGTTTCATTGCAAAAAATAAACTGGAAGATTACATTAAGATACTCGGCTGGTATGATGACACTATCGGGTTGCTGGCCGCCAGTGATGTACTATGCTTTCCAACGTTATATGAAGGTGCACCTGTGATTGTTCAGGAGGCCATGGCATCCGGCACGGCAGTTCTAAGCTCCAAAGTTCCTGGCCCTGAAGACCTTGTGGACAATAATATAACCGGTGTGTTGATAGAGGCAGGCGATGTAGATGGATTTTGTGAAGCGTTGACAGACTTGCTTGCAAACAAAGAGAAACGGCTGGAGTTATCGCTCAGAGCACTTGAAAAATCAGCTGATTTTGACCTGTCTGTTTGTCTTGAGCCTTGGCTCGAGGCTATCGAGGCAGTTTCCAAAAGTTCCGAGACATTTTAAGTATTGAAACTATATTCCAACAGGAATTAGTACGGGAGGGACATCTGGAGCAATTTCGTGAGTTATTAGAGCAAGCATGAAACAGACAAAGTCAAATCTTGAAAGTGAGCGGATTTTGCTCAGAAAACTAAACCTTTTTGATACAAGAGATGTCTATGTGAATATCAGGGATAAAGAAACTAACGAATGGGCTTTGTCGCTTTCCCGTGTATATCCCAAAAAGGCAGTATTACGATTTATTCGGAGGGCATTACGACTTATTCGGATGACGCTACGATTAATTCGGGAGGAACTGCGCCCATTGGAATCCAAAAAGCAAATTAAACTTGGCATTGTTTTAAAAGAAACCGGAAGAGTTATTGGTATTGTCAGCAATCGAACACTCATTGAGATAGATTCGGCTTTATGAAATTCATCAAACTCACAAGCTGTCACTCGGCACAACTCTCAAAGCTTCACGTCAAGGGGATAAGCACTGGATTTATCAGTTCACTGGGTAATGGTTTTAGCATTAGAACCAGAAAGGATTTATACCATGACAGGGCCGGAACATAAAAGCAATTTACGTAAAGGCAGGCTCAGGCTATGGGAAAGTCATAGCCTATCCAAAGATGTCGATAAATACGAGGTGTACAAGAATCAAAGCGTTGTTAGCAGTTACGACCATCGTTTGTACTTTGGGCTTTCGGGCGGATTGTTCTATAAGCGGGAAATGTCCTGCATAGAAGATTGGTTTCCCCAGTCTGGAAGGATTCTTGATGCTCCCTGTGGAACGGGCAAACTGGCGTGGTCTCTTAAAGGCAGAGACAGCTTAGAGCTTTACGGTTTAGACATCTCGCCGCTGATGATAGAGGCCGCCTCGAAGACAGGAGCTTATTACAAGTTAGAGGTGGGTGATATGAGCAACCTCTCTTACCCTGATGGATTCTTTGATGTCGTTTACGTTTCGCGGTTCTTCATGCTTTTTTTAGATATCAAACCATTCTTAAATGAGATTGTACGTGTGCTCCGGCCAGACGGCTTATTCATTTTTGATAATATCCGCCGCAGCATTCATAACCTGATTAACACAGTGATTGGTACTGCCGAGGGGTGGAACTACCCCCGTAAAACGAACGTCATACACAAGATTGTGCAGGATAGCGGCCTGCAGATATTAGACCAGCGTTCGGCATTTCTGGTCTCTACCGGAACAATGAATCGAATGCCTCCGTTCCTGTTTAAACTCTTTTCTGCTATGGAACGAGTTTTTCCTGAGCGTTGCCGTGTCATGGAGTTCTATAAAACCGCTAAGCTCATTCCGAAAACTGAATAAGACTCATAATGGGTGCAAAAAAGTTGTGAAGAAATATTCCAAACGTATTTTTGATTTGTTAGTTTCACTGCTGGCGATAGTGCTGCTTTGGCCGGTTTTGGTTTTTATAGTGGCGGTTATCAGGCTTTCCAGTAAAGGGGCGGCTATTTTCAAGCAGGAAAGGGCCGGCAAAGACGGTAAAGGCTTTGTTTTCTATAAATTCCGCACAATGAAAATTGATGCTGACCCGTTCGGAGCGAGTCCAAAATCAGGTGACGACCCAAGACTGACCAGGACAGGGAAATTTTTGCGAGAATATTCCCTTGACGAATTGCCACAATTGTTTAATATATTAAAAGGAGATATGAGTGTTATCGGGCCTCGTCCTCTGTATCTTTCACAGATTTCCGAATGGGATGAACGACAGAAGAAACGACTGCTTGTTAAGCCCGGTTTGACAGGATTAGCTCAAATATGCGGCAGGGGTGGACTTACGCGAGAAGAAAAACTCGAACTTGACGTAAAATACGTTGAAACGGCTGGTTTTCTGGTCGATATAAAGGTAATTCTGGCAACTATAGCCCAGGTATTTCGACGAAGAAATATATACGAAAAAAAATATTCTCAAACAGAATACACCCGGGGCGAAGCAAATAAACAGATAGAAAAAGATGACTAATAAATTGTAATGGATTGGTCAGAAAGGAGAAAGTGGTATTAAAGTTCGATACATAAGACAAATAGAAAAGTTGGAGCAATTAAGCGAGAAGGAACGAAATGAATTGAAGGATGTTACCGATAGGTTTCCTTTTCGCAGCAACGATTATTATCTGTCGCTTGTTGACTGGGATGACCCCGACGACCCGATACGTCAGATTATAATACCGCATATACAGGAGCTTGAGGAGTGGGGCCGGTATGACCCTTCAGACGAAAAGGACTACACGATAATGCCGGGGCTGGAGCACAAATATAATTCCACGGCACTGCTTTTGGTAAGTGATGTTTGTAATGGTATATGTCGCTACTGTTTCCGCAAACGTTTTTTTGTGGAGTCTCACAAGGAACATATTCTGAATGTGCCGGAGGCGACCGAGTATATAAAAGAGCACGGTGAGATAACAAATGTGCTTCTGACCGGCGGTGACCCGTTGTCACTGACGACCTCGAAGCTTGAGAATATCGTTCGGCGGCTCAGGGAAATCGACCATATCGGGATAATTCGTATTGGCACAAAGGCGCCGGCGTTCAATCCTTACAGGATTATCGATGACCCTTCATTTCTGGAGATGATAAAGAGATATAGCACCGACGGAAAGAAGATATATATAATAACTCATTTTGTGCACCCGCGGGAGCTGACGGACATTGCCGTCGAAGGTGTGTCACTTTTGCAAAAGAGCGGCGCAATCATAGCTAACCAAACACCATTGATAAAGGGTATAAATGATGACCCTAATGTTATGGCCGATTTGCTCAGGAAGCTATCTTTTGTTGGTGCTGCACCTTATTATATTTTCCAGTGCCGGCCGGCATTGGGGAACAAAGCTTATACGGTGCCGATTGAACGGGGATATGAGATAATAGAGCAGGCCAAGTCGCAGGTTTCGGGACTGGCCAAGCGTGTTCGGTATGCGATGTCGCATTCGAGCGGCAAAATAGAAATTATCGGCAAAACCGACGATATGGTGT
>Ga0114922_10004237_pt1 | contig 13308 bp, 13 predicted proteins | sample AartaG_FD_100975 | JGI IMG/M metagenome (GOLD analysis project Ga0114922, IMG submission 100975) | Deep subsurface microbial communities from Aarhus Bay to uncover new lineages of life (NeLLi) - Aarhus_00045 metaG | ecosystem: Environmental > Aquatic > Marine > Oceanic > Sediment | place... | reverse complement strand
GCCGGGGATCGGCGTTTGGCGTGGCTCATGCCACGGTTGGCGAACGTGCCCCGCCGCTTCCGCGTCGGGCTCGAACGGCGTCGGGCTCGAACGGCGTCGGGCTCGAAGGGCGTCGGGCTCGAAGGGCGTTGGTGGGTATTGTGTCGAAGGTGCGAGGGGGTTGCAAGGTTTTCGCGCCGCTTGCAAATGGCTTCCGGTTCGGTAGAATGGGAGCGCACGGACGCAACGTGATTCCGGTGACGGCCCTATGCCCGCCAATCTGACCCCGCAATACCTGAACGCGGAGAAGACCTTCCGTGCCGCCAAGACGGTGGCCGAGAAGATCGCCGCGCTCGAGGAGATGCACGCCACGATCCCCAAGCACAAGGGGACCGACAAGATGCAGGGGGACATCAAGCGGCGTCTGGCGAAACTGCGTCAGGCGGCCCGGCAGACCAAGGGCAAGGGCGGCGTCGATCCGTTTCACGTCACGAAGCACGGGGCGGGCCAGTTCGTCCTCTTCGGGCCGCCCAACTCGGGCAAAAGCGCCGTCGTCGCCGCGGCGACCAAGGCCCACGTCAACGTGGCGCCGTATCCGTTTGCGACGCACGGTCCGGTGCCGGGGATGATGGCCTTCGAGGACGTTCAGATTCAACTGGTGGATCTGCCGCCCGTGACCCACGAGGCCCTGCCGCCGGGCATGATCGGGACCGTCCGCAGCGCCGACGGCATTCTGGTGTGTGTGGACCTTGCGGCCGAGGACCTCCCGGACCAGGCGGCGTTGTGCCTGGATGTTCTGGAGAGCCGTGGAATGGTTCCGGAGGGCGCCGAACCGCCCGAGGGGGGCGTCGAGAAACGGATGCTGCTGGTCGGGACGAAAGCGGACCTGCCGGGCGCAGGCAACCACTTCGAGGCCCTTGCCGAACGGTACCAGGACCGCCTGCCGATGCTTGCGACGAGCGCCGAGACGGGCCGGGGGATGGACGCGTTGGCGAGGCGGTGCTTCGAGGTGCTCCGCGTCGTCCGCGTCTACAGCAAGGAGCCGGGCAAACCGGCGGACATGGAGAAACCGTTCATTCTGTCGCGCGGCAGCACGGTGCTCGATATGGCGGCCGCGGTGCACGGTGAAATTGCCGAGAACCTGAAACGGGCCCGCATCTGGGGCGGCGGCAAGTACGACGGCCAACCGGTGCAGCGAGACCACGTGCTGGGGGACCGCGACGTGATTGAACTGCACGTCTGAGGGCCCGTCGGGGCGCCGGCCAGGATGCGCCGGGGATAACGCCGGGGGTAAACCCCGGCGCTACGGCCAATCTGCAGGAAATGGTCCCATGCCGGAAATCGTTGCGACCCCGCGGCCGGGCAACGGCCTCGCTCAAAGGTCTCATAGGGTGTGGCAGGTTTTTCTGGCGAGCGTAGGCGGTTGTAGCGCCGGGCTTTATGCCCGGCGGCCGTTGGCGGCGGCGCCGGCCAGGATGCGCCGGGGGTAAACCCCGGCGCTACGGCCAAGCGGCAGGAAATGGTCCCATGCCAGAAATCGTTGCGACCCCGCGGGCGGGGCGGTGGCGCGTTTAGGTGTTGACGTTCGCGCTGAGAACGGCGAGAATGCAGGCGGGGAATGTGGGGGTGGAGTGTCTGCGGTGACCGGGCCGGTGTGCCGGTCGTGGGCATCCTGGCCCCAAGTGACAGGTGACGGAGGCGTCTTTGCCGGCCGGCGGCGGCCGGAGGGTGGGGTGTTTCTCTTTTTGAGGTGAGTTGACCATGCTCGGACCACGTAAACGGCTGGGTGAGATCTTGCAGGAGTGGGGCAAGATTACGGAGAAGCAGTTGCGCGACGGTCTGGCGAAGCAGGCCAGGAGCGGCCGCCGGCTCGGCGAGATTCTCGTGGCGTCGGCGTCCTGCAAGGAATCGGACGTGACCAAGGCGCTCGCCCTGCAGTTCGACATGGAGTATGTCGACCTGGACATCGGCACGATCAACCCGCAGGTCTTGGAGATGGTGCCGGAGGCGATGATGCAGGAGTACCAGGTCATCCCGCTCGAGTACACCGACGGCCGCCTGAAGGTGGCGATCACCGACCCGCTGGACCTGGAGTCGGTTGACGCGATCCGTTTCCGCCTGAACATGGAAGTGGATTGCGTCCTGGCGGCGCGCGAGCGGGTGCAGACGGTCATCTCGGGGTACACGGAGCAGTCGGAATCGGAATCGGTGGACTCGATGCTGCAGGAGTTCACGTCAACGGACGTTCAGTTCGAGGACCGCGGGGAGAAGGGCGCCGATGACCAGGCCGACTCGGCCCCGATCATCCGGCTGGTCCAACTGATTATTACCGAGGCGGTCCGGATGCGGGCGAGCGACATCCACATCGAGCCGCTCGGGAGCCGGCTTCGCGTCCGGTACCGCGTGGACGGCGTGTGCGTGGAACGCGAGCCTCCGCCGAAGCGGCTGCAGGGGGCGATGACGACCCGCGTCAAACTGATGTCGGGCATGCAGATCGAGGAGAAACGCCTGCCGCAGGACGGCCGCATACGCATGAGGCTCGACGGCGAGGAACTCGATTTCCGCGTCTCGACGCTGCCGGCCTATCACGGCGAGAGCGTCGTGCTGCGAATCCTGAGGCGCGAGTCGATCAAGATGGGCCTCGACGCCCTCGGGTTCCTTCCGGACGATCGCGAGTTGTTCGAGAAGTTGATCACCCGGCCGAACGGCATCTTCCTGGTGACGGGTCCCACCGGGTCGGGCAAGACGACGACGCTGTACGCGGCGTTGAACCAGTTGAACACGCCGGACCGCAAGATCATTACGGCCGAGGACCCGGTGGAGTACCATATTTCGGGTGTCAACCAGGTCCAGGTGAACGAGCAGATCGATCTGTCGTTCCAGCGTATTCTGAGGGCGATGCTTCGCCAGGCTCCGAACATCATTCTGGTGGGTGAAATCCGCGATTTGGAGACGGCGGAGATGGGAATTCAGGCCGCCCTGACGGGACACTTGGTATTCAGTACACTTCATACCAACGATGCGCCCAGTGCGCTGACGCGGATGATTGACATGGGCGTCAAGCCGTTCCTCGTGGCCAGTTCCATTCAGGCCGTCATGGCCCAGCGGCTGGTCCGCGTCCTGTGCCCCGAGTGCAAGGAACCCGACACCGAGATCAACCTGGCGACCCTTCGGGGTCTCGGCGTGACGGACGAGCAACTGAACCAGGCGACGTTCTTCCGGCCGGTCGGTTGCGAGCACTGCCACAATCTGGGCTACCGCGGCCGCCTCGGCATCTTCGAGATCATGGTTATGAACGCTGAACTGCGTGAATTGGCCTTCAAACACAGGCCGCTGAACGAGATTCAGCGTGCGGCTCGGGCCCTCGGGATGCGGGTACTCCTTGAGGACGGACTCATCAAACTCATGAACGGTGTGACGACGCTCGACGAGGTCCTGTCACGGGCCCACCGTGAGGAGGTCGGCGTTTAGTACGACAACGCTACGTTCCGCGCGGCGGCCTTCCCAGGCCGCCGCGAACGCAGTTTATGCCTGTTCCTGGTGGCCTGGGAAGGTCACCAGGCGGACAACAAGGCGAAGTAGCGTTGTAGGATTAGGAGAGAACGGCCCCTGACGGGGCTCTGAGGCGTGTCTGGCCGGGTCGGCGGGTTGCCTGACCCCGCCGGCGCTGTTACAATAAAGTGGGCGGTGGCAAGCAGTTACGTCGCCGGCAGTGGGCGTGATGAGGGGTTGGGGCAGGGGCGGTTGGTGAAAGCGCCGGTTCGAGGCCGAAAACGCGGCTTTTCAAGGGCAGACGATGGTTCAGATTGACAAACTCCTGCAGTTCGTGATTGCCAAGAACGGGTCGGACCTGCATCTGCATGTTGGCCGCCCGCCCGTGGTCCGCATGTACGGTCACCTCCGCGCCCTGGAAACCGAGGTCCTGACGCCCGAAGACACGGCCGGCCTCATGCGCAGTATCACCTCGGACCGGCATCAGCGGGAAGTGGACGAGGTGGGCTCGGCCGACTTCGGGTTCAGTTTTCAGGACAAGGCGCGGTTCCGGGTGGCGGTGTTCAAGGCGCGCGGGAACGTGAGCCTGTCGTTGCGGCTGATTCCGTCGCGGCTGATGTCGTTGAGCGAGATCGGCCTGCCCGCGACGGTCGAGTCGCTGCTGAGTCGCACGCGAGGGCTCTTCCTGGTGACCGGGCCGACGGGTTCGGGCAAGACGACGACCCTGGCCTCGATGGTCAACTACATCAACGAGAACTTTGACCGGCACATCATCACGGTCGAGGAACCGATTGAGTATTATCACGAGCACAAGCAATCGATCATCAATCAGCGGGAAGTCGGCACCGACGTGAGCAGTTTCAGCGACGCGGTGCGGCGGGCGCTGCGGGCGGACCCGGACGTCATCCTGGTGGGCGAGATGCGCGACATCGATACGATGGAGGCCGCCATCCGCGCCGCCGAAACCGGCCACCTCGTCTTCTCGACCCTCCACACCACCGGCGCCGCCGGTACGGTCAACCGCATCGTCGACGCCTTCCCGGTCGGGCAGAAGGAGATGGTGCGCGTCCAGTTGGCGAGTTCGCTGATGGCGGTGATCTCGCAGACGCTTGTGCCGCGCGTCGACATGCCCGGCCGCATCGCGGCGTATGAGTTTATGATGATTACGCCTGCCGCCCAGAACCTGATCCGAAAGAACGAGCCGTACCGCCTGGAGTCGTTCATCCAGACCGGCCGCAAGTGGGGAATGCAACTGCTGGACGATTCGCTGTGGGACCTCTATTCACGCAAGATGATCGCGGTGTCTGAAATGCTCGAACGGGCCCAGCGCCGCGAGGAAATCGAGCAGAAACTCATGGCAACGGCCGACGGCCGGGCGGCGCTCAAGAGCGTCGGCGGGCCGGTCGACGTGTCGGACCTCAACACGTTTCAGAAGACGGCCTCCCGCTGACCCGGGCGCCGTCAGGCAAGGAGAGGACAGCCTGTGAGCCGCGTACCGAGCCAGGAAGAGACGTCGGGGACGCCTGAGTCGGCCCCGCCCGAGACGCCGGCCGTGTCGGAGACGGTCGAGGCGCCGGGGGCGCCCCGGGCGGCGAAGCGCAAGAAGCGAAAGTCACGCCCGAAGACCATGGCCGTCACCACCCAGAAACGCCTGGGCCAGGTGCTTCTGGAGATGAAGAAGGTTACCCAGAAGCACCTTGACGAGGCGCTGAAACTCAAGGAGCAGAGGGGCGGGGCCATCGGCGCCGTCCTGGTGGACCTGGGGTACTGCGAGAAGGACGACGTCTCGGCGGCGCTGGCCGTCCAGGCCGGCATGCGCCGGGTGCACCTCGATGAACTGGAGGTGCCCCCCGAGGTCGTCGAGCAGATGGATGGGATGGTGGCCCGCAGTTACAGCGTGGTCCCGATCGAGTTCGACTCCGGCGTCCTGACGGTGGCGATGGCCGACCCGAACAATTTCAGGGCCCTCGACGAACTGCACATGCTCCTGGGCCACGAGATCCGGGCCGCCGTGGCCGACCCGGCCACCGTCATCCGCGCCCTGGACAAGTACTACGCGCACGCCGAGAGCGTGGAGGCGGTCATCAACGAACTGGGGTCGACCGCCGAATGGATCGCCGATCACGAGGAATCGATCGACCTGGAAGACATCCGGACGATGAGCGAGAGCCAGCCGGTCAAGAAACTGCTGAACCTGGTTCTGCTTCAGGCGATCCGCGACAGCGCCTCCGACATTCACTTCGAGCCGTTCGAGGACGAGTTCAAGATGCGGTATCGCATCGACGGCGTCCTCTACGAGATGGTCCCGCCGCCGCGGCACATCGCGCTGGCCGTGGCGAGCCGTATCAAGGTCATGTCGAACCTCGACATCGCCGAACGACGCGTGCCGCAGGACGGCCGCATCGAACTGACCGTCGGCGGCAAACCGGTGGATCTGCGAGTCAGCGTGCTGCCGACCATGTTCGGCGAGAGCGTCGTCATGCGCGTCCTCGACCGCAGCCAGGTCGAACTCGATATCAGCAAACTGGGACTCCGCGAGGAGGAACAGGACGTCATAGACGAATTGCTCGGGCTTGCCAACGGCATCGTCATCGTGACGGGGCCGACGGGTTCGGGCAAGACGACGACGCTGTATGCGGCCCTGTCGAAAATCAACCGCGTCGAGACGAAGATCATTACCACCGAGGACCCCGTCGAGTACGACATCGACGGCCTGATTCAGGTCCAGATGAATCCGGACATCGGCCTGACGTTTGCGCGGTGTCTGCGACACATTCTGCGGCAGGACCCCGACGTGATCCTGGTCGGCGAGATCCGCGACCTCGAGACCGCCCGGATCGCCATCCACGCCTCGCTCACCGGCCACCTTGTGTTCTCGACCCTCCATACGAACGATGCGCCGACGGCCATCACGCGGCTGCTGGACCTCGGGCTGGAACCGTACCTGGTGACGGCGACCCTCGAGGCGATCGTGTCACAGCGGCTTGTCCGGAAAATCTGCAGAAACTGCCGGGCCGAGTTCGAGCCCACCGAGGAGATGCTCGCCGAACTCGGCCTGACGCCCGAACAGGTGCGCGGCCGCACGTTCTACTACGGCAAGGGCTGCGAGGACTGCAACAGCACCGGATACAAGGGCCGGACCGGCATCTACGAGATCATGCACATCAGCGATCCCCTGCGCGACCTCATCATGCAGGGCTCGTCCACGAACGTGATCCGCGAAGAGGCGAAAAAACGCGGCATGAGAACGCTGCGCGACAGCGGACTCATGGCGGTCTACGACGGCATTACCACGATCGAGGAGATTATCCTGGCAACCGTCACCGAAGGGTGACCGACGCCGTGCGAAAGGAGGCCGGTTGATGGCGGTGTTCCAGTACGAGGCGATGGATGCGCGTGGCCAGGAGGTCCGGGCCGAGGTCGAGGCCGGCAGCCAGGAAGAGGCCATCACCAAGATCCGCGCCCTCGGGCACTTCCCGACCCACGTTCGCACCAAGGGCAAACGCGCCAAAACCGTTACCGCCGGCCCGAAGAAGAAGGGCAAGACCTTCTCCTTCGGCAAGGTCGGCAACAAGCAACTCACGCAGTTCACGCGCCAGATGTCCACCCTCCAGGACGCCGGGCTGCCGATCCTGCGAAGCCTCCGCATCCTCGAAGGCCAGACCAAGCCCGGTGTCCTGCGCAACGCCCTCCAGGACATCGTCGAGGACGTGGAGGCCGGCTCCACCCTCTCGGAGGCCATGGAGAAGCACCCCAAGGCCTTCGACAGCCTCTACGTCCATACGGTCCGTGCCGGGGAAGCGGGCGGCGTGCTCGACCAGATCCTCCGGAAACTGGCCGACTTCAAGGAGAAGGCCATGGCCCTCAAGCGCCGCATCGTCGGCGCCATGGTCTACCCCGTGATGGTCATCGGCGTGGCGGTGATTATCCTGGTGGCCATCATGTGGTTCATCGTGCCGAAGTTCCAGGAGATCTTCCTGAAGTTCGACATCAAGGGCGGCCTTCCCCCACCGACGCAGATGCTGATTATATCCTCGCACGCCGTCCGGACGTACTGGTACCTGCTTCCGCTGGTTCCCCTCTCCATCTGGTTGGTGATGAAGGCGATTCGGGCCAGCGCCTTCGGGCGCTATGCCATGGACTGGATCAAGATGCAGTTGCCCGTCGTCGGCAGCATCGTGAACCGGCAGGCCATCGCCACGTTCGCCCGGACGCTCGGGACGCTCATCGCCGCCGGCGTGCCGATTCTCGAAGCGCTCAACATTACCCGCGCCACGGTCGGCAACGCGGTCATCTCCAAGGCCCTGGGCCAGGTTCACGATTCCATCCGCGAGGGCGAGAGCATCGCCGGACCCCTGCGAGCGAGCGGCGTCGTGGACCCCATCGTCGTCAACATGGTGGACGTCGGCGAGGAAACCGGCGAACTCGACAAGATGCTCGTCAAGGTGGCCGATACCTATGACGAGGAAGTCGATCACCTGGTCGGCAGCCTCGTCAGTGGCATGGAACCGGTCATGATTATCTTTCTGGGCGGCACGATCGGGTTCATTGTCATCGCGCTGTTCCTGCCGCTCGTGAAACTGATTGAGTCCGTGGGGCAGAAGTAGGGCGCCGCGGCGCCCGCAAGGAGGCCGTGATGGGCAGGCGAAGACGCACGTGCGGCTTTACGCTGATTGAACTGCTGGTCGTCATCGGCATCATCGGCGTACTCATGACGCTCCTCGTGCCGACCGTCTCGAAGGCCATGGCCATCGTCCGCCGGCACGTTACGCGCTCCATCATCACCGAACTCGAGATGGGCATCGAGGCCTTCAGGACCGACTTCAAGGTCTATCCGCCAAGCAAGCCCTACATCGCCAGCGACCCCGCCGCAGGCCGCCAGACCACCGGCCCCGCCAACCTGGCCTATTACCTCCTCGGACCCGGCCGAAGCGGATGGGGCATGGCGGGCGGCGGCCTCATGCCGTTCGCCGGCTCGAGCCCCATCCGGTCCTACGGACCGTACTTCCAGGCCGACGAAGACGCGATGGCCTACGAGAGCCGGGGAGGCAAGGCGGGCCAGGTGGCCGGATTCCTCGATGCCTACCAACCGGCCGGCGTCATCCTCTACTTCGCCGGCAGGATCGACGCCACCGGCGCCATGCGGTTCCACTGGGCGGACTGCGGCATGAACACCGATGCGGCCAGGAATAACTACGCCTCCCAGGAGTACTTCGAGCAGTGCGTCATGCAGACCCTCGGCACCGGAACCAACGCCCCGAAGCAGTATCTGCGCGACGACTTTTACCTGGTGTCGCCCGGACTGGACGGCCGGTACGGGGCGATTATGCAGAACAGGGATAGCGGCGAATGGATACCCACGGACCTCAACATCCCCGGTTCCCGATGCGACGATATCGGCAACTGGAAGAGGACGCTCGAAAAATGACCGGCCAGGACCGCACGATGGAGGTGCACGCCATGCCACGCTTGCACGATACCGGGACCCGCGCCTCGAACGGGTTCACGCTCGTCGAACTGCTGGTTGTCATGGGCATCATCGGCCTGCTCATCGCCCTGTTGCTGCCCGCCGTCGACAAGGCCGTCCGCGCTACACGCAACGGCGCCAGCAAGGTGATCATTCAGTCGCTGAGCGTGGGGCTCGAAGCGTTCAAGGCCGACTGGGGAGCCTATCCGCCCAGCGACAGGAGCAGCACCGAGTGGGGCACCCCACCCCCCAGTTACGTGAACATCGGCGGGGAACTGATGGCCTACGCCCTCATGGGACCCGGCGGAAGCGGATGGGGCGTCAAGGCCGCAGAAGCCGGAACCGGAACCTCCGACTGGATCCTGCCATTCGGAGGCGAGGCCAGAAAGGCTTACGGGCCCTACTTCACCCAGGAGTCCGGCGACCCGACGGCCGTCCACGACGGGTTCCCCTCTTACGGAGCGGGCGGGATCGTCCTCTATTACCGTTTCGACGCCGGGGCCAGTTCCGGCGCAGGCGGCCTGTACGGAGACTACGACTATGCCGACAACCCCACAGGCGATACCGACTGGCGAGACGGCGCCGGATTCAAGGACAGGACCCACTTCAGACTCAGCACCGTCTACGAAGCACTGGACCGCATACCCAGATGGCAGCGGGAGGACTACCTCCTGATTTCCCCCGGCGCCGACCGGCTCTACGGCCACGTGTACTTGAACCCGAGCAACCCCGACCTGATCAAGGCGGCGACCGCAAGCGATATCAGCGCAGGCAGGGTCGCCTACGATGACATCACCAATTTCTAGCGACGATGCCCTTGAACAAGGAGGCGCAATCATGAACGGCACAGACACACCCAACGGCGCCCGGGGCTTCACCCTGGTCGAACTGGTCACCGTCATGGGCATCCTGGCCATTCTGGTTGCCCTCATCGTCGGCGCCGCCCAGGGCGTGAGCGACCTGGCCGCCAGAAAGACCACCGAACGAATCCTCGCCAGCCTCGACAGCGCCCTCGTACACTATTACGAGGACTGGGGCAAGTTCCCATGGTACCAGGAGGAGAGCGACCCCGACCTGGCCGAACTCCTGGGCGCCGTCGCCGGGAGCGACCCCAGGGACAGGAGCCTCCCGAAGTACTGTCCCATTCCGATACAGGGCCGCTTCGAGAACGAGGTGGAGGCCATGCTCTACGCCACCCTCAACATGCGCGAACGCAACGGGCCTTACATGCCCGCCGGAAGCCCGAACGTCAAACTCGTACCCTTTACCGTCTCCTGGAAGTACCGCGTCTATGTCGACGCATGGGGACGGCCCGTCCACTACTTCCAGCCGCAGGGAGACTCCAAGGTGCCTCTCCTGATGTCCGAGGGACGCACCAAGGATTTCTTCGACCCCGTCAGGCAGTCGGGCGACATCTGGCCCGCGAGGAGCAAGGTCGACAACCTCACCAATTACGACTTGGATGACCTCGGCGTTACGCACATCCAGGGCGGCCGCAAGTACTGACCCGATCGGCGAACACTCACGCAGCAGCGGGGCAGCCGCATGAGAAGCAAGAACGGTTTCACGTTAGTCGAAATGCTGGCCGTCGTCAGCATCATGCTCGTCCTGATGACCGTCACCTTCGGCATCTTCCGCCTCTTTGCCGAACGGACCGGGCCCGACTCCGCCGTCGCCAGAATTCAGGCCTTTATCAACGGCGCGCGCAGCCACGCGGCGGCCACCGGACGCGACACACGCATCAAATTCAGGTCCAGGCCTGAATCGGGCGGCAGCGAAATGCTCGAAGGCTCCACCCTCGTGCTCCAGGAGTACTACTACAATACACGCGACAGCCAATGGGACTGGCGCGATGTCCCCGGAACCCTCCCCCACATGCTCGGCACGCACGTGTATGTCTGCAAGGGACTGCCCGACGTGGGCGGTATCGCCCCGCCGGCCCCCGCCGACCGCCTGAACCCGACCATCAATGAGATCACGAGGTGGCGCCAGTACGAACAGGAGGTCCTCGACAAGGTCGCGGACCACGCCATGTCCGGCACGAAACTCAAACCCGAACACGACATGTTCTTCATCGAGTTCTGTCCCGCCGGATTCCCACCCGTCAGGCCCAGAACCACCCAGGCCGAGGGACCCATGGTTCAGGGCGGGTTGACCATCGTCCAAGTGGTCGGCCGCACCGTCACCGGACATGCGTTCTACGCCATCAACACCAACACCGGCACACGGCTCATCTTTGAATAGGGCCCTGCCGCGCGATGACCGTTGCGAGGGCCAGGGAGCCTGTTGCGCGAACCGCGCGGCGGCCTTCCCAGGCCGCCGCGAGCCCCATGCGGGAGGGATGAGCCATTTGCATCTCGCGCGGTGGGTCTCCTGACCCATCGCGCCTCAAGGCCCATTCTTGCCGTTGCGCGGCGGGTCGGGAGACCCGCCGCGCGGGAAGTTCGAGCACGAACCGCCCGGAGCCTGCCGTGCACGAGGTCTCGCTGGCCCATGCCGTCTGGCGACAGGTGACTGCCGAGATGGAGAAACACCCCGGCCGCCGCCTGATGGGCGTCCACGTGGCCGTCGGCGCCCTCAGCGGTGCGGCGCCGGAGTTGCTCGAGTTCGCCCTCGGGCTGCTCGTGGCCGAGTCTCAATGGCCACAGGCCGACATCGACGTACGCGACGAGCCCGTCCTGCTCGTCTGTCGCGGTTGCGGACACGAGTATCCGATGGACGAGATGCGTCTGAGGTGCCCCGCCTGCGGCAGCGCCGACATCGAGCCGGTCCGGGGGACCGAGTTGCGGCTGGAATCGCTGGAGGTCGAGTAGACGATGAAGCAGCGCATTCGCCTCGACAAGAGGATCGTCACCGAGAACGACCGCCTCGCCCGAGACTTGGCCGGGCGGTTCGACCGGGCCGGCCTGCTCGCCGTCAACCTCATGAGTTCACCCGGCGCCGGCAAGACGGCCCTGCTCGAGGAGACCGCCCGCCGACTTGCCGGCAGGCTCCGCATGGCCGCCGTCGACGGCGACCTCGCCACCGACCGCGACGCACGCCGCATCGCCCAGGCCGGTATGCCATGCCGACAGATCAACACCGGCGCCGGATGTCACCTCAACGGCAGGCAGGTCGCCCAGGCCATCGAGGCCTACGACCTCGACGAACTCGACATCCTGTTCATCGAGAACGTCGGCAACCTCGTCTGCCCGGCGGCCTTTGACCTGGGCGAGCACCGCCGCGTCGTCGTCGCCTCGACGCCCGAGGGCGAGGACAAACCCGTCAAGTACCCCGTGGCCTTCCGCAGCGCCGATTGCGTCGTCCTCAACAAGATCGACCTCGTCGAGGCCACCGACTTCTCGCCGGCCGACTTCAGCCGCTTTGTCCGTGACCTCGGACTCGACGTTCCCCTGCTCCAACTCTCCTGCAAGACCGGCGAGGGACTCGACGCCTGGATCGGGTGGCTTCGCGCCGAACGCGAGGCCGTGAGGCGGGCCGAGGCGCCGGCGAAGGAATGATTTCCTTGGATGCCGCACGCCACCTGGTATAATAGACTCTGACCAGTCAGGAGGATACGCCGTGGAACAGTTGGCCTTTTGGATGCCGGGACCGTGGGAACTGGCCATCATCGCCATCATTGCCCTCATTCTGTTCGGGAGGCGACTGCCGGAAGTCGGTAAAAGCCTCGGCAAAGGCATTGTCGAATTCAAAAAGGGACTCAAGGAAGTCCAGGACGAGGTCACCAAGACCGCCGACGAGATCGACAAGGCCGCCGACGATACCTAGACCACCGTCCTGGGCAGCGCCCTGCCCACCTCGTGAGCCGCCTGCGGCTTGGTGGGTGGCTCGTTCGCTTCGCCGCCGGGCCGGGGGGTAGAGGAGAATGTGCCATGGTGCCGCTCGCCTTTTTCGCGCCGGGGCCGCTGGAGATCCTCATTATCCTTGCGGTCCTGTTCCTCGTGGTGCTTGCTGTTGCGGGTGTCGTGGTGGTCGTGGTTCTGGCGACACGCAAGAAGCCCTCTCCGCCTGCCGTCGCCCCGCCGCCTGCCGCCGCCCCGCCGCCGACCGTCGCACCGCCGCCGACCGACGCCCCGCCCCCTGCCTGACGCCCCGAGTGATGGCAGCGTTTGTCACCCCGAGCGCGCGCAGCGTCGGGCGTGGCAACGATTTCTGGCATGGGACGATTTCCTGCGGCTTGGCTGTAGCGCCGGGGTTTATCCCCGGCGCATCCTGGCCGGCGCCGCCGCCAACGGCCGCCGGGCATAAAGCCCGGGGCTACCAGCGCCTGCCCTCGCCAGAAAAACTTGCCACGCCCGCAGCGTCTGTCACCCCGAGCGCGCGTAGCGTCGGGCGTGGCAACGATTTCTGGCATGGGACGATTTCCCGCG
>Ga0114922_10004236_pt1 | contig 13309 bp, 10 predicted proteins | sample AartaG_FD_100975 | JGI IMG/M metagenome (GOLD analysis project Ga0114922, IMG submission 100975) | Deep subsurface microbial communities from Aarhus Bay to uncover new lineages of life (NeLLi) - Aarhus_00045 metaG | ecosystem: Environmental > Aquatic > Marine > Oceanic > Sediment | place... | reverse complement strand
TGAAGAATTAAAAAACAAACAATTCGAGTTCAACGAGACTAATAAATTTTCTAAGAAGGGAATTTCTATAACTCCTGTTTGTTTTGGAATCTCTTTCACATCTACTTTCATGAATCAAGCCGGAGCACTTGTCAATGTTTACTATGATGGAAGCGTGAATATCAGCACAGGAGCTGTTGAGATGGGACAAGGAGTAAACATGAAGATTAAGACTATTGCTGCTCGAGCACTCTCAATCAAGCCTAATCGCATTCGTATTGAAAGTACAAACACTGGTCGAGTTATTAACACCTCTCCTACTTCTGCAAGTAGTGGAGCTGATATGAATGGTAAAGCTACAGAAATTGCTTGTCTCAAAATAATCGAACGATTAATAGACGTAGCAGCAAAGAAAATAGGAGAAGGAGAAATTACCATCGAGAACGAAGTAGTTCTTCTGAATGGAGAAAAAACTGATTTAGTTTGGGAAAATCTTGTTTATGAAGCTTATCTAAAGAGAGTTAATCTTGCAGCTCAAGCTCTCTATGCAACCCCAGGTATCTATTATGATCACGAGAAACAAGAAGGTAAACCTTTTGCTTACCATGTTTTCGGAACAGCTGTTACAGAAGCTACTGTTGATTGTTTGAGGGGAACCTATACTTTCGATAGAGTTCATATCGTTCATGATGCTGGAAAGAGTCTGAATTATCTGATTGATCTTGGTCAAGCTGAAGGAGGTTTGGTTCAAGGAATGGGTTGGTTGACTCTTGAAGAGCTTGTATATGAAGAAGGAAAATTGGTTTCAGATGCACTAGCTACCTATAAGATTCCAGACGTTCATTTTGCTCCAGAAATTAAAGTGAAATTCCTTGAAGATGCTGAAAATCCCTATGCTGTAATGAAGTCCAAAGCTATTGGAGAACCTCCATTTATGTACGGAATAGGTGCTTATCTAGCATTGAAAGATGCTGCTCAATCATTTCGTAAAGATATGGAGTGGAAGTATGTTGCTCCTTTAACTAATGAAAGACTCTTACTCTATCTGCATGATGAGTAATGGAGATACAAAAATGAACGAAGAACTATTTTGGAAGGAAGTACTAACTGATATTGAAGTAGGAACAACTGCAGTTGTCATAACTATTATTCACCGTGAAGGGTCTGGCCCCAATGTTCCAGGAGCAAAGATGCTTGTTACTCCAGAAACTACTATAGGTACTGTTGGTGGAGGAAATTCTGAACACAAACTAGTAGAACTAGCTAAGAAAATTATTGACCAAAATAAAGATGTGGTTGAGAAATTGCATCTTGTGCACGATGAATCAGCTACAGAATTTAGTTCAGGTATGATTTGCTCAGGTTCTCAAATATTTGTTTTAGTTCCTTTAAGTTTTGATGATAAAGAAACCATTGAACAGATTATTGAAGCATACTCAACAGCTAAACCTGGAGTGTTAAGCATAACAGCTGAAGGAATAAAAATAGAATCTGGAAAATATTTAGAAGAAGATACAATCTACTCAGAAGATTCAAGTTTCTGGATTTATCAAGAAAATATAGGTATGCAGAACAAAATTTTCATTATTGGTGGTGGGCATGTATCTCTTGCTTTATCGAAGATTATGGAAACACTAGATTTTCATATTACTGTTTTTGATGATAGAGAAGACCTTCCAACCATGATTGCCAATATCTATGCGAACAAGAAAGAGATAATATCCTTAGAAAAGATAGAAAATTACATACCAGAGGGAAATAATGTTTATGTTGCGATTATGACCTTTGGGCACAAATCAGATGAACTAGTTCTTGAAAAATTATTAGACAAGGAAATAAGATATTTGGGAATGATGGCAAGTCCAGCAAAGAAAATTCAAGTATTTACAAACTTGGAAAACAAAGGAATTACTAGAAACAAACTTGACAGTGTCTATTCTCCAATTGGGGTTAGTATTGGAAGCAATACTCCTGAAGAAATTGCTATCAGTATTTCTGCAGAAATAATCAAAATAAAGAATTCACGTTAGATTAACTTAATCCTTGAAATAAAGTCCATTTGATTAGTTTTAAATAATCATAAACCAGCTTCTAAGCGATGGTTCCATTTAGGAGAAAACAACAATCCAATGATGAAATAAGGTGGGATAAAGTAATTGAAGGCCATACTTGGTTAACTATATCTTCGATTGGAGAAAAATCCTGTACTTATGATGATCTTGTAATGGAATTTATGAAATTTGAATTATCCTTTGGAGGAGGGATGTTTATTTTTGATAAGGAAAGCGATCCTTCGTACTTAGTAACTCAAAAAATGGTTGAGAAGGATATAGAGTTTCTACTGAACAATGACTTCATAATTCAAGAAAACAATCTATACCATGTAACTGCGAAAGGACAAGAAGCTGTTGATTTCTTTGTAGAGAAGTGGCAATTCATCAATAAACTCGCAAATAAAATTCTATCCCCAACTGCTCCTCCAAAAGCTTCTTTAGTTATTCATCTTATTTTGGGTATCCTTAAACTTGTAGGTTTTGCCCTTACGGGTCTTGTAGGATTATTGGGTGATGGAATTGATTCTGCAATAGATGGAGTATCTTCACTTATTGTTAGTATCTCAATGAGATATAAGAAAGAGAAGTTTGCTTCATACTTTCTTTTACTCTTGATGTTAGCTAGTGGTGTAGGGATTTTGGTTGAAAGCATCAGACAAATAGTGAAATTCTTTCTTGAAGATATAATTCTACAACAAGATGTGTATGCAATTGTTGTTGCAGTTTTGTCAATTTTTCTAAGCTTGATTTTATACACCTATCAGAGAATTGTTGGTTATACAAGTAAAAATCTCACTGTAATCGTTCAATCTGAAGATAGCAGGAATCATATCTTAGTGGGATTTTTGGTTCTTATAGGGGTTATAGCCGGTATATATGATTTTATGATAATAGATGGTATTGTTGGGGTTCTAATCGGATTTCTGATTCTATTTGGATGTTATGCGATTTTCAAAGATTTAAGAGCTTTAGAAAGGGGAGAAAGCATAGATTTTGAAAAATACAAGCTAGGATTATGGAAGAGTTTTGATCGCTTGAGGACTAATATCATTGGCACTTGGGTGATGTTTAATATACAAAAAGGAAACAATTCTTACACCAATCTAGAGCCTGAATTTTTATTGTTATTCCAACCTCAGTTTCTGAAAATAATAGAGATAGAACTAAAACAAAAAGATAAAGAACTTGAAGATGAGAAAAAAACTTTGAAGTTTTATCATGAAAAAGAATCTCTAAAGATTCAGGTTGAATCTCTTTTGGAAAAAAAATATCTTATTGAAGATAAAGGAATCTTTAGTTTAACTAAAGAAGGAGAAAATGCTCTTAATAAACAATTCGAAAAGATTCGGAGAAGACACAAGAGACATGCTAGAAGGTCAGAAAGAAGACTAAAGAAATATAATTAGTTGTAATCACAATTTTTTGTCATTCCGAAATTTTTTATTTAAGTAAATTTTCTATTTATATGAATCTAATGGAAGGACATAATAAAACAGCTGAAGAATTATACACTAAACTTGAGTCTTGTTTTGAAGGATTAACTTCTGAAGAAGCTGAGAAAAAACTTCTTGAACATGGTGAAAATGTAATTCCTTCAGGAAGAGCTGTAAGTCCTTGGAAGATATTACTAAATCAATTTACAGACTTATTAGTCATTATTTTGTTGGTTTCAGGTTTAATAACTGGTATTATAGGAATAGTTGAGAAGAACAAAGAATCTATTGTTGAAATAGTGGCAATTTTTGTTGTTGTTGCGATTAATGCAGGTTTAGGTTTTTATCAAGAATTATCTGCAGAAAAAGCCATCAATTCATTGAAGAGTTTGGCAGTAAGTGAAGTAATAGTTGTTAGGGATAAGAAGAAAGTTTTAGTTAAATCTGAATTAGTTGTTCCTGGAGATATAGTTTCTTTGGAAGCAGGAACAACAATAGCAGCCGACATCAGGTTGATAGAAAGTTATGAAGTAAGAACAATTGAAGGAATACTAACTGGTGAATCTCTTCCTGTAAAGAAGCAAACCAATGTTCTTCCAGATAAAACACCAATTGCAGATAGAATAAATATGCTCTATAAAGGAACAACTGTTGTTAATGGTTCAGGTATAGGGATAGTTGTTTCAACAGGTTTAGGTACAGAATTAGGTAAAATTGCTTCATCTCTTATGGATATTGAGCAAGATGATACACCCATTCAGAAGAAATTAGCAAAGCTAGCTAAACAGATCACTATAGGTATTGCCATTCTTTCAATTGTTATTCTTCTTGTTGGTATTTTCTTGATGAAAGGTACTTCAATTTCAGAAACAATTATTTTTGCAATTGGTTTAGCAGTAGCAGCTGTTCCAGAAGGTTTACCTGTAGTACTGACCCTTACAATGGCAATTGGTATAACCAGAATGGCTAGAAAAAGAGCACTTCTACGTAATTTACCTGCTGTTGAAGTTCTTGGATCAGCTACCATAATTTGCAGTGATAAAACAGGAACCCTAACTAAAAATGAAATGACTGTCAAAAATGTCTGGACTCTAGATAATGTGTATAACGTTACTGGAACCGGTTACACAAGTGAAGGAGAAATTCTTTATGGTGAATCTGCAGATCACGTAGATTTGCAAAAAGATACATCTCTCATTAAATCTTTGGAAATTTGTTCTTTAGCAAATGAAGCATCTATAACTCCTCGTGAAGATGATTTAGCTTTTGAAATCTTTGGTGATCCTACTGAGGTATCATTATTGATTCTAACAGAAAAAAGTGGTAAAAGAAACGATATCATTGATAACTGGGCAAGACAATATTTATTCCCATTTGATAGTGAAAGAAAAAGAATGAGTGTAATAGTTGCAAATAAGAAAACAGCTCAAGACCAACTTATGGTTAAAGGTGCAACAGACGTGCTTCTAGATCTTTGTGAGACTAAATACGTAAATGGGCAGATACACCCTTTAAATGATGTGGAAAAGCAGGAAATTATTGAAATTAGTAACTCCTATTCAGAACATTATGCTTATAGAATAATTGGTTTAGCTTTCAGAGATTTAGAATCCGAAGTTTCTACAAAACTGATTCTTTCTGGCTTTCAAGAAGACGCAGAAAAAGACCTTACTTTTGTAGGTTTTGCTGCGATGATTGATCCACCAAGAGATCAGTCCAGACCTTCTATTGATCGTGCTAGACAAGCTGGTATCAAAGTAACAATGATTACCGGAGATCATATGACAACAGCAAGGGCAATAGGCCGTTCTATCAATCTTTGTAAAGATACAGAACCAATTTCAGGTAAAGAATTGGATGAAATGTCAGATGAAAAATTATTCGAAGCAGTCGATGAAACAGAAATATTTGCTAGAGTTAACCCTTCTCATAAACTAAGAATTGTCAATGCTCTCAAAAGAAATGGAGAAGTAGTTATTATGACCGGAGATGGTGTTAATGATGCACCTGCTCTTAAACGCTCTGACGTCGGCGTTGCTATGGGAATTTCTGGAACTGATGTTGCTAGAGAGGCTTCTGATATGATTCTTGTTGATGATAATTTTGCTAATATTATTGATGCTGTTTCTGAAGGTCGTTTAATTTACGATAACATGAAGAAGTTTATCGCTTACTTACTCTCTGCTAACGCTGGAGAAATTCTTACTGTTCTCTTTGGTTTGGTTATAGGAGCTGTTGTTCTTGATAACATTATTCTCCCTGTTCTCGCTATCCAATTGCTTTTCATCAACATTGTTACAGACGCTTTCCCTGCTTTAGCTTTAGGTATTAGTGCTCCTGAGGAGAATGTTATGCAACGCCCTCCAAGAGATCCTCAAGAACCTCTTCTTGACAAAGTTATGTTGATTAAAATTCTTATCACAGGTATTCTTTATGCTATCGGTTCAATGTTCGTATTCTACTGGGCTATTGGTTTTGGTTCAGCTATTACTGAAGAAAACATCAAGATTGGTCAAACAATGGTCTTTGCTTCATTGGTTATTTATCAATTAGCTAATTCCCTTTCAACTAGTAGAGGTAGAACCATCTTCTCCAGAAGAATCTTCCAGAATAAATCACTCTTTGGAGCAATAGCTTTAGGTGTTATACTCCTAATGGCAGCAATTTATATCCCGTTCTTACAACCCGCAATCAAAACTTTCCCACTTTCAGCCTTACATTGGGGTATCATTCTACTTACTATGTTACCTATAGCTGCGATAGAGGAGTTACGGAAATTTATTGTTAATAAAATTAATCCAGATCGACACGTTCCTGACTTTGATCCTACTGTTTGTCTCTAGTTTGGGCTTTTTTGTCGTTTTTTTCTCTTTTTAAACTTTTCGCAGCAACGGACGATTTTTGTCGGGAAATCTTTAAGAATTACCATGTTATTTTATAGATAATTATAGTAGGTGAAAGAATTGGCAACATTTACGTTTCCTTACTTAGCTGTCATAATTACAACGCTAGTTACAGCTGTAGGTTTAGCAATCTTAGTTATAATTTCTAAAGCTTTACGAGATACTAAATCTCATCCAGACTCTACCTATGAAGCTACTAAGTAAAAATTACTATCTTCTTTACTTTATTTCTAAAACAGAATTAGTTTGAAACTATAATCCCATTTGGAAGTATATTCTATCAATCAGTCTTTCAAATGCAGAACCAACATTTTGACCTGTTTTTGCTGATGTTTCGACAAATTCTACTTTAATTCCTCCCCATTCAGATAAAATCTGGGCATAAGTCATTGCAGAAGTTTTATCAACTTGAACTTCGTCAGGAAGCTCTCCTCTCAGATCAGTCTTATTACCAATAATTACCATTGGTATAAGCTTGTTATCGTTATATTTGATCATCTCATTTATCCAAAAATCAATGTTGGTAAATGTATTAGGTCTTGTTACATCAAAAACTACTAGAGCACCATAAGTATTAACATAGTATGCTCCTCTTACTTCTGAAAACCTAGGCTGTCCTGCTAAATCCCAAATCTGCAGACTCACAACGTAATCCTCATACGGAACCTGTTTAACGCTGAAATCAGCTCCTATCGTCATCAGATAATTTTCTCTAAAACTTTTGCCAAGATAGTTTCTTCGTAAGCTTGTTTTTCCAACAGCTCCATCGCCGATTAGTACAACTTTAAAAATTCTTCCAAGTTCAGCTGGCATTTGAGATTCTACCTCATTTTATCTTTGAAGAATTTAAATCTTATTATGTCTCAACTATATCTCTGCACCAAGAAATAATCCTTTCTAGATAATTGTTGACCTCTTCTACTAGTTGAATTTTCCAAAAATTGTGTCATTTGACCTAAGCTAGTCTTTAAGAAATTCTTAGATATTGTTAATATGTGAGAAAAATGCAAATTGGTGATACTGTACCTGATTTTACTTTGAAAGATCAAAATAGAGAAGAGTTTAATCTTTATGACATAAAAGACAAAATGGTTCTATTGTCTTTTCATCCTTTAGCTTGGACTGGAATTTGTGCCAAACAAATGCAATCTTTAGAGACTACAAAAGCTGAACTAGATGAATTGGATGTACTTGCAGTAGGGATAAGTGTTGACTCTGATCCATCAAAAAACGCTTGGGCTAAAGAATTAAGAATAGAAGAAACTAGGTTGTTGTCAGATTTTTGGCCACATGGTGAATTGGCTAAAACTCTTGGAGTTTTCCTTGACGACAAAGGCGTAGCAAAAAGAGCTAATGTTCTTATTGGTAAAAATAAGGAAGTAGTTTTTATGAAGATTTACGAAATGTCAGTTGTTCCTGATTTAGATGAAATAACTGACTTCATCAGAAATAAACGTAAAAAACGTCGAGAACTATAAGTGATTAATATGATCAAAGTAAATGAAAAAGCTCCTGATTTTTCTCTTAAAGACCGAAATGGGAATATAGTCAATTCTACGGATTTCAAGGATCAATGGATGATAGTTTATTTCTACCCTAAAGCAGATACTCCAGGATGTACAATAGAAGCACAAGATTTTACAGCTTATCTAGAAGAATTTAAGCTAAAGAATGCAGTTATTTTAGGTATTAGTAACGATACTGAAGCTAAATTGTGTAAATTTGTAGATAAGTATGATTTGAAAATTACTTTGCTCAGTGATCCTGAACACAAAGTAATTGAGCAATTTGGTGCATGGGTTTTGAAGGATATGTATGGTCGCGCATATAAGGGAACTCAAAGAAGTACATTTCTGATTAAACCAGATGGACACATAGCTAAAGTTTGGGAAAAAGTTAAAGTTAATGGACACGCAATAGAAGTTAAGAACTTGTTAGCAGACATGTATCTTTAGAGAGGAAATTAAATGCTTAAAATTGGTGAAAAAGCCCCAAAATTTTGTTTACCTGATGAAAACAACAAGGAAATCTGTCTTGAAGAATTCCAGAATAAATGGATAGTACTTTATTTTTATCCCAAGGATCAAACTCCTGGATGTACAAAAGAAGCTTGTGATTTTACAGATAATTACAAAGCTTTTAGTGATTTAAACGCTGTAGTGTTGGGTGTAAGTGCAGATTCTCCTGAAAGTCACAGAAATTTCAAATCGAAAAAAGAGATATCTATTATTTTACTAAGTGATGAGAAGCTAGAAGTGGTTGAAGCATATGGTGCTAGAAACAAATCTCTTCTAGGTAAAATGATTTCTGAAGTTAAGAGAGTCACTTATTTGATTGATCCACAAGGTAAAATTGCTAAGATTTGGAGTAAAGTTAATGTTATGGGTCACATTCAGGATGTCAAAAATTCTCTGATTGATCTAAAAGGTAAGTGAGGAAGTAAAATGGAACTAAAAGAAGTAATAGAAAAACGTGCAGCTTATAGAGCTCTAGAACCTGTAGAAATATCTGATGAGTTCATCAAAGAAGTTGCTTATCAGGCATCAAGAGCTCCTTCTTGTGCAAACAAACAGCCTTGGAGATTCGTTTTCGTTAAGGATAAAGAAGTACTTACACAACTTCATGAAGCTCTCAGTGGTGGAAATTACTGGGCGAAAAAAGCTTCCATGTTGATAGCTGTTCACTCTAATCCAGAATATGGGTGTATAATAGGACCTAAAGAATATTATCTCTTTGGAACAGGTATGGCTACAGCACAGCTCATGTTGTCAATAGTTGATAAAGGATTAGTTGCTCATGCTATGGCAGGTTTTAATGAAAGTCTAGCAAAAGAAATTCTACATATTCCTAAAGAAAATATTCTTATAACAATTATAGCTGTGGGGAAGAAAACAGACGATTTAAGTAAGCTTGGTGAAAAGCATCAAGAAATAGAAACTAAGAGATCTGTTCGAAAGCCATTTGAGGAAACTGCTCATATCGATGGTTATAAGTAATAATATCCTTATCATATTACAGAGAAATGCCATAATCTTTTAAAAAGGAAAGAAAGATTTTATATTGTTTAGAGGTGAATTTATTATGCTTAAAGAAGTACTAGACAACATCAAAACTTCTATCTCCAAAATTTCTAAAGAGATATCTTTTCTAATTTTAGTTCAAACAGTTTTAGGATTTATCATAGGAATTTTATTCTTTATAATTGTGGAAGTTGTCTTTGCTGGTGCTCCTGCTGTTTTTCTAACATATAACATAGTAGACACCTACTCATTCATTGATGGATTATCAGCGACCTCAGGTTACATATCAATTCTGGGGAAGGTTCTTGGACCTATTACTATTATATTCTCACTCCTTTTCTTTGCTGCATCTATTCTAGTAATTTTCTCAATTTTCAAATTAAGTATAGAATTTAAGAAAATTGGAGATACAGAGAAAACCTTAGTTCAAGCTCCAAGCATAAGACTGTGGTTACTTCTATATTGTACTCTTACATCACTGGCTTTCTTTTTACCTTTCTTTGGATGGATAATTGCACTGATTCTTGCTAATGCTGGTATCAATGTAGCATTTTATAAGTTTCAAGTAATTCTAAGCAAATATGGCTTTAAACCCCAAGTAGTTAGAAATACAGCTTATCTCATTCTTTCAGGAAGTTTCATTAAAATCATATTTGGAATTCTAATGTTCGTACATATTTACTTCTTTATAGGAATAATTTTAGGGAATATTTTCTATTCTTTTGCTTTTTGGAATTTGAAGAATCACATCAGATTCATTGCTCCAGTTATGAGAGATGCACCTCCTCCTCCATCTATTCCCGCACCTTCAAGTCCTCCTCCAAGACCAGTTATTGGAGCAAATGGTAAAATTGAAGTTGCTAAAGTTCCATCTCCTCCAGCTTCTGAATTTGATGAGGAAACTTAGTTATAGATCAAACTAATAAGAATTGAAAGACTAGATATAGTAATTTCTTTTTAGAATTACTTTTTCAAAAACTTAAACCAAACAAAAATTGAAGCTGAGATAACAGGGACTCCTATTCCTAGAGATGTTCCTAGAATCAACTCAAGATTCCATTTTAATCTGAATTTTGCAGAACCTTCACCATCATAGAATGCTGAATCTATTGAAAGATGCCCTCCTTCATCAACTACAACAATTGAAATTTCATGACGACCATCAGTAACTTCTGGTAAATTATATTGTATTGTTAATGGTTGCCAGTATTTTGGAAAAGTTATATTATCGCTTTGTACTAGTTGATCATCTAGATAGATGAAATACTCTCCTGTGAAATTTGTTTTAGATCTGAAATTATACCAAACATCCCATTCAAAATAAGGATTGCTTTTTGAATCAATTAGTCTTGGTTCTGAAGTAATTGGAGCAAATCTTATTCTATCCATAGTATAAATTGCATACTTTAGATTTTCTTCCTTTGGAGAAGAGAGTTCCCAAAGTATCTCTCCATCATTATTTACTTCAACAATTTTTGCTCCTTCGGTTTTTCCTTTATACAATGTGTAACCAAATACACCTAACTTATTACTGTTAGGGAGTAAATCACAATCCCCCCAAATTAAACTCCAATATTCCTCTGTTCCTATCCACTCCCAAGTCACATTTGCTTGCATTTTGTCCTCATCAATTGTTATTTCTACTAATCTTGAATCATGATTGGTTGCATCAGTTTGGTTGTGATTATCATTGTCAAAAAGAAGAAATTTATTATCACCTATTTTTTCAAGACTGTGACTGTGAAACCAAAGAAATTCCCTTAAATCACCATAGATATCATAGTTGGAAAAATTTCCATATCTTCCCAAAGCCCAAATTAAATCACCAGTTTGACGATCTATTTTGTAAAACGTATTTGTACTTCTACCGTTTAAGTATATGACATCTTCATCCTCATCGATAACAAGAGAATTAGCATGAAAAACATCACTACTTGAATTAAAAAAATCTTCAAATGGGCAAATTTGTGAAATATTAGTATAGTTCTGTGTATCTAGACTCCTAATGAGATGACCACTTGAATTATACTCATTAATATAATCATAACTATAAAATTCTTCATCTATTTCAGTCACATATCTGTTGAAAGTATAATATGTGTCTCGAAGATAATCGTACTCTACTTCATGATGTCCTTCAAAATTCAAGTTTACTGTGACATTTGTTTCTAAATTCCAGAGCTTAGCTCCTCCACTTTCTCCATACACTAAAGTTGTAGAATTAATGAATTCAACAGGACAATCTGAAACAATATTATTATGACTAATCTCCCTTTCTGTATGAATATTTCCTTCCAAATCTGTTATCAGAATTTTACGACTAATAAACATCGAAGTGTCATATGTGATTAAATCGAGCACATAAAGATTGTAGCCTTCAAATCTTTCAGATGAAATAGTATCATGAGAATTAAGGATCTGCAAATTTGAAGATGTTGAAATATAACCATTAATTCCAGTTATTTGAACTATTAATAAACTGAAAATTAGCATAGCTAACTTAAGTTTACCAAATTTGGATACTAATAATCTTTTCTTGATACTCATTCCAATCTTGTAGATGCTTTGTAACTTATATGTTTATTGAAATGTTATGCTCTTTTCTTTTTTAGATAACCCTTCTTATTTAAAAAAATGAACAAAACTACAAATGCAATTAATAAAGTAGAGCTAGGGATACCGATGGACAATCCAAGTTTTAGTGACTTTTTCGCTATACCTTTGAAAGTAAATGTTCCTGTAGAACTGAATCTATCAGATTCATTTGAAAGGTGTCCAGCCTCATCAGCTACAATCAAGGAGATATTATGGGTTCCAGCTGTTATTTCATCAACCTCATACTGTACTTGAGTAGATTGCCAGTAACGTGGAAAATCAAGTTGTCCAGTTTCAACTGTTACACCGTCGATATCTATAAAATAGGATCCAGTGAAATTAGTTTTTGATCTGAAATTATACCAAACATCCCACTCTAAGTAGCTAGAATTAACCTCTTCAATAAATCTTGGAGTTGAAACAATGGGCGCAAATCTTATTCTTTCTATCTTATATACGCCAAAAACCTCGTCATCAGCTTTAGGAAAGCTAAACTCCCAAGTAATTTCTTGGGAGCGATTCACTTCAACTAATCTTGCTCCTAATTCAGTATTTGGATGACTAGTTGCTCCAAAAACACCTAAAACATTATTATTTGGTAGAATATCACAATCTCCCCACCAACCACTGAAATAATCTATTGAGGAAATCCACTCCCATGAAACATTAGCTTGCATTTTATTCTCATCTATAGTTATTTCTAATAATCTGGAATGAAGATTGTTAGCATTGGTCTGATTGTGTGTGTCATTATCAAAAACTAGGAATTTGTTATCACCTATTTTTTCTAAGGAATGAGTATGATAAAACATGATTTCTTGCTGATTACCATAGAAATCATAAAGAGTAAAATTACCATATTCTCCTAAAGCCCAAATCACTCCTCCAGTTTTATGATCAATTTTAAAGAAAGTATTTAGATTTCGCGAATTTAGGTAGATCACATCCTCTGCTTCATCATAATATGCTGAGTTTGAATGAGTTAAATCTCTAAAACTTGATTCCATGTCTTCGAAAGGACACCAGTAAGATTCATTAACAATATCTAGAGTATTAAATTCCCAGACAAGATCACCTTCAGGAGAATATTCATGAATCTTATCATAAAGATAATCTTCTCCATCTATTTCTATAACTTCACCCTTTAACACAAAATAGGTATCATTTGCATAATTTCTCTCAGTATCATGATGACCAGCAAAACTAAAATCCGTAGTAACGTTAGTTTCTATATTCCACAACCTAGTCAAACCTAGTTCTGAATAAAGGATAGTAGTAGAGTTAATAAACTCAGCAGCATGATCAGCTAATCCACCACTTCCAGA
>Ga0114922_10004235_pt1 | contig 13310 bp, 13 predicted proteins | sample AartaG_FD_100975 | JGI IMG/M metagenome (GOLD analysis project Ga0114922, IMG submission 100975) | Deep subsurface microbial communities from Aarhus Bay to uncover new lineages of life (NeLLi) - Aarhus_00045 metaG | ecosystem: Environmental > Aquatic > Marine > Oceanic > Sediment | place... | reverse complement strand
TTAAAGTCTTCCAAAAAGTCAGAACCTACACATTTATAACCAGGTATTACATCATGCTGAACAAATGATGTTGTAATATGGGCTATCATCCCAACCCAGTCGCCGAGCGATTTTTCAGGATTGTACCATGTATATATAGTTACTTGCTTTCCACATTGCTCAGGATCGTCTGCCATCATTACATTAGGCTTTACTACTTTTGCCATTCTAACTTTATTCGCTATTAATACATCTTTTAAGATATTCCAGCCCATACTAATATTTCCACCAACTTCATCGTCTAAGGAAATATGAAATTTCCAACCTTTGTCTTCACTAAAATTTGGTCTGCCTATATCTCTGCCTATATAACTTAGAATGAAAAAATCTTTTATCTGTCCCGATCGATAATCGTAATCGATATAAGCCGTAATGTTACCATCTGTACTATCTATCGAATGTTCATGCCCCTTCAAACGGTCAACTAATTGTTCATAAGTAAAGTCTTCATTTGGCATTGTATGGCATTTTTAGTTTTCACTTATTAAGAAGTATAACACAAACCAGTATTAACCTTTTACACAAGGTTTGCCATAGCTCAGTGCCATTTGCAGCGTTTCTAAGCAATTTTTGCTGTCGAACTCATAAGATAAAACTTCAAATTGTCCAGATCAGAATTACATCGAAACAAATATAAAATTATCCAATAAAATTATCCAATAAAAATCATAAAAATTTTGTTATTGAGCCTGTAGACGTTTTTGTAGTTTCTATATGCCCGCTTTCGCTGGCATGTCGGTGCTAAATTAAAATTGCTGATTTAACTCAATAATGACTTTTATCAAAGCATTGCGTAAAATTAAAATATAAAAATAAAAGGGAAAGGTTTCTTAGTGAATAGATATTTAAAACTAGATCCATGGTGCATAATTGAAGAGGGTTTCAATCCACAAAACAATCGAGCCTCAGAAAGTTTATTCAGTTTGGGCAATACCTATATGGGGCAAAGGGCCAATTTTGAAGAACAATATAGTGGAGATGCTCTATTAGGTAATTATATTGCGGGGGTTTATTATCCTGACCCAACTAAAGTCGGTTGGTGGAAAATAGGCTATCCAGATTATTATGCCAAATTAGTCAATATTACTAATTGGATTGGCATTGACATAAAAATAGCTGATGAAACTTTAGACTTAGCCAACTGCAAAATTAGCAAATTCAAAAGGATTTTAAATATGCAGAAAGGATATTTAACACGCTCTTTTTTAGCTAAATTAAACAACAAACAAGTCAAGATAGATTCGCAACGCTTTTTAAGCATGGCAGATAAGGAAATCGCAGCAATAAAGTATTCAATAACTCCACTAAATTTTTCTGGCTACATAACCTGCACTCCATATCTCGATAGCGATGTAAGGAATGAACACACCAACTATAACGAATTATTCTTGGAAACAATAAATAGTAAAACACGGCGAGGTGAAGCTTATATAACTACAGAAACGAGAAGAACTAATATTCATATTTGTACCGGAATGTGTTTTGACATCACAAAAAATGACAAACCCATTAAATTTATTCCAGAAATTATTAATAAGAAAAAATATGTAGCTAATAAAGTTAAATTAAAATGCAAAAAAGGGGAAACCATAACTGTTTATAAATATGTTGCTAATATTACTTCCCGTGATTATAAACAAGATAAATTACTTGATATATGCAAAAAAATTCTACTAAAAGCTTTCACCAAAAAATATGATTTACTGTTCGAGGAACACCAAGCGATTTGGGCAAAAAAATGGCAGCAAAGCGATATTACTATTGAAGGAGATATAGCAGCTCAACAAGGTATTCGTTTCAATATTTTCCAATTAAATCAAACTTACTCAGGAGATGATCCCAAGCTTAATATAAATCCCAAGGGATTCACTGGTGAGAAATATGGTGCTACTACACAATGGGATTCTGAAACGTTTTGTCTTCCATATTATTTAAGCACTACAAACTATAAGATAGCTAAAAATCTTTTGTTGTATCGTTATAATCATCTCAAAAAGGCCATACAAAATGCTAAAAATTTAGGCTTCACTAATGGTGCTGCTCTTTATCCAATGGCTACAGTAAATGGTGATGAATGCCAAAATGAATGGGAAATTACTTTCGAGGAAATTCATAGAAACGGAGCCATTGCATATGCAATATATAATTATGTTCGTTATACCAATGATAAATCATATTTAATAAATTATGGCTTAGAAGTTTTAATTGCGATATCTAGATTTTGGAGCCAAAGAGTAAGCTTTTCTCAAATAAAAAATAAATATGTCATGCTCGGAGTAACCGGACCCAACGAATATGAAAATAATATTAATAATAATTGGTATACTAATAATATCGCTTGTTGGACTATAAAATACACATTAGAAACTATAAATTATGTAAAACAAGTCGCACCACAAAAATATACCAAGTTGTGCAAAAAGCTACATTTCGATGAACAGCAGGAAATTAACGAATGGCAAGATATTTTAAAAAATATGTATTTTCCGATTGATAAAAAATCAGGGATATTTTTACAACAAGAAGGATATTTAGATAAACAACAGATGTTGGCAAAAGATCTTGATCAAACACAACGACCTCTTAATAAACACTGGTCTTGGGATCGAATTTTACGCTCTTGCTTTATTAAACAAGCAGATATTTTACAAGGAATCTTCTCGTTTGCAGACAAATATGACATCAAAACTATAAAGAAAAATTTTGATTTCTATGAACCAAGAACAGTACACGAATCGTCCCTATCACCGTGTATTCACGCTACTATCGCAGCCTGGTTAAATTATCAGGATAAAGCTTATGAATTATTTCTAAGAGCCGTAAGACTTGATTTAGATGATTATAACGATGAAGCAAGAGAAGGATGCCATATTACCAGCATGGCCGGATCATGGATAGCATTGGTGTATGGATTCGCCGGCATGAGAGTAGAAAAAAATATGTTGCACTTTAATCCGATCATTATTCCCAAGTGGCAATCTTATAGTTTTAAAATTTTATTTAGAGAAAATTTATTAGCCATAAAAATCACCAAAAATAAATTCGAAATTAATAACATATCCAATAAACCAATAACTCTAGCGATTCTGAATAAACAATATACAATTGCTGAAAAAAGTAGCAAAATTATTGCAAGGTAATATAAATGATCAAAAAAAAATACCCTAAAACGCTAAAAAATTTATTAAGCCCCAAGGAGTGGTGGATTGAAGAGAAAGAATTTGATATAGACAAAATTAATTATTTCGAAACTATTTTTACTGTTGGCAACGGTTACTTAGGCACACGCGGTTCTTTGGAAGGATCACATACCGCAGCATTTCCGCAAACTTTTTTGTGTGGTGTATTTGATCACAATGACTCATCAGTAATTCATTTAGTAAATGTGCCAAATTGGTTACCACTAACTATAATAGCTAATAATGAGCGCCTGTGCATACAAAATGCCAGAGCAATAGAATACCATCGTATTTTAGATATAAAACAAGGGTTATTATACCGTCTTGCACGTTTTCAAGATCCCAAAGGTAACATAACACGCTACGAAAGTATTCGCTATGCAAGTTTTGCTGAGCAACATTTATGCGAAATAAAAGCTATTGTGATACCAGAAAACTATTCTGGAGAAATTATGATTCGCAGCGAAATAGATGGCCACACATTTAATTTAGATCGTATCCCATATTCTAACCTAAAAGATTTTGACCCGGAAGTAAAATGGGAAAAATGGGCTAAAAGCAAACATTTGGCACATGTAGTAACTAAAGTAGTTGACAAAAATAATCTATATCTAGAAACGAAGGCTCTAGATAGACCGCACAACATTGGCTATGCGTCTATACTAAAAATATTAAATACCAAAGCAAACACTTACCGAATGTGTGACTATGAACATACTTACCATATTGCCACTGTTAAAGCTAAACGAGGTCAAGCCATTCATTTTGAAAAATTAGTAAGTATTTATACTTCTCGCGATGTCGAAAAAACTCAACTTCAAAATGCTTGTTGTGAGACATTGAATAAAAATTCCACTATATCATTTAATAAACGTTTCAACGCTCACAAAGAAGTTTGGAATAAATTATGGCAAGATTCGGATTGCATTATTAAAGGTGATGATAAAGCACAGCAAGTACTACGCTTTAATATTTATCACTTGCTAATTGCCGCTAATAAAAATGATCCTAAAGCTAGCATCGGCGCAAAAACCTTGTCTGGCGAAGGCTATAAAGGACACATTTTTTGGGATGCCGAAATATTCGCTTTACCATTCTACATCTATACTCAACCAGACACTGCTAAAAATCTGCTTATGTATCGATATCATACTTTACAAGGTGCTAAAGAAAATGCTGAAGCAACCGGTTTCAAGGGTGCGAGGTATCCTTGGGAATCAGCAGACTATGGTCATGAAGAAACACCAAAGTGGTCACCCGACGGTAAACATCGAATCTGGCCTGGTGAAGAAGAAATCCACATCACTGCTGATATAGTACACGGCATATGGACTTATTACATAGCCTCTCTTGATACTAATTTTTTAATCAATTATGCAGCTCCTATCATCTTTGAAACCGCACGTTTTTGGGTGAGTCGTTTAGAATACAACGAGAAAAACGATTATTACGAATTAAGTAACATCATTGGTCCAGATGAGTATCATGAACATATAAAAAATAACGCGTTTACTAATTGGATGGCTAAATGGAATTTACAAAAAGCAGTAGAACTTTTTCATTGGTTATGCACACACCATGGAAATACGTTTAAAATAACAAATCAGTCTTTAAACATTAGTAATGAAGAAATTGATATTTGGGCAACCACAGCAAAAAAAATTCATATTTTATACAATGCAGAAACAAAATTATTCGAAGAATTCGAAAATTACTTCCAATTACGTGATGTATCCGTTACCGAGTGGGATGATAAAGATATGCCCATATATCCAGAGGGATATGGTGATTTCAACTGTAGTGAAACTATGTTAGTTAAACAAGCAGATGTGGTAGCACTGTTATATATTCTCAGTGATGAATTTAATGACGAAATTAAAAAAATTAACTTCGATTATTATGAGCCGAAAACCATGCACGCTTCATCACTTAGCACTTCTATTCATGCCATTATGGCTATAGAAACCCATAATAAAGAAAAAGCTTTAAAATACTTTGAATATTCATCCTGTATAGATTTATACGATCACAAAGGCAGCACTCAAGACGGCATTCACATGGCAGCAGCTGGTGGAACTTGGCAAGCTGTAGTTTTTGGTTTCAGCGGACTTAGAGTTAAAAACCGTAAATTAATTTTCAGACCATGGTTACCAAAAAACTGGCAGGAAATTCGTTTTAAATTAAAATGGCATGGAGATAATCTAGAAACAACTATTCGTAAAAATAAAGCAGAATTTCTATGGGCCAGTGAAAAACTTGAACCTCTAAATATAGAAGTAATGGACAAGGCATGGCTACTACCACCAAACGAAAAAGTAACTATAAGTTTTGTTCCTGAAAAACCGCAAGTCGAAATTAAACACAAAAAAAAGAAAACCAAATCTTGACAGCCCATGATCAACTACATAAAATTCGTGGTTCACTAAAAATCTAAATGAGGACTGTTTATGGCATTTAGAGGTGCAATTTTCGATTTAGATGGTGTTATCGTAGATACGGTTCCTTTACATTTCGCTGCCTGGAAACGTTTGTTTGAAGGTACTTTTAATATCCCATTCGATATGAAAACTTACGAAGATAAAGTTGATGGAAAACCAAGATTAGATGGCATACGAGCCATGTTACCCAATTTATCTGAAGAAGAAGTAGTTAAAGCAGGGGATTTCAAACAGAGCTATTATCTTGAATTGCTAAGAAGCGGAAAAATCAAAAAGTTTGATGGGGCTTTTAGATTAATCAGAGAATTATTAAAACATAGTATTCTTATGGCTGCAGCATCTAGCAGCAAAAATACTAAGGAAATATTAGCAAAGGTTAATCTAACTGATGACTTTATCGCAATTATTGACGGTTATGACATTAAACATGGAAAACCGCATCCAGAAATATTCTTAAAAGCTGCAAAAGCTTTACAGCTAAAAGCCAAAGAATGTGTAGTTTTCGAGGATTCTATGGCAGGTGTCGAAGCAGCCAAGCGAGGCGGTTTTATTTGTGTAGGAATCGACCGTCACAATCGACCTGATAATTACAAATTAGCTGACTTACATGTCCCTGACTTAAAACATGTCAATTATGTTGTGTTAAAAAAACTGTTCGGTAAATAAATAGAGTAATAATACCGTTTCACGCCACACCCACGTTTATTTTACGTCATACCCGCGAAAGCGGATATCCAGGACATAGGGAACAGGCATGCCTGTTCCCTACTAGATTCTCGCATTCGCGAGAATGACGGTTCAAAATAAAAATTGCTGACCTTATCTACTCTACTTTACTAAAAGTGCCATCTAGTTTAGCATAATAACTATATCCAAAGCGGAGAAAGAACTAATGGCATTCCAGTACAAGATCGCTATTCTAGGACCGATTCCAAGAGATCATATCACAACATTCAGAGGCGAAGTAATAGAAAAATATGGCGGAATAAACCATGCAACCATAGCAATAGCTAAACTATTAGACGAGAAATCTACAATTATTCCCGTAGCACATGTTAGAAAAAAAGATGAACAACCGATTAAGAAAATTCTAAAAGATTATCCCAACGTTGATATAAACCATATAGATTCGAGTGTCGATCAAGGTGATGTCATACGATTACGTTTTATCGATAAAAACAAACGCTTAGAAAAACAAACTGGATTTATGAACCCAATTAATCCTGATGATGTAAAAAATTTAATGGACTGCGATGCTTTTATTATTTTACCGGTAACCGATTTTGAAATATCACTGGAAACTTTAAAATTTATTAAAAATCATAGTAAAGGATTGATAATTTTTGACGCACACGGTCCGACTACTATAGTAACATCTTCAGGTAATAGGCTTATGAAATTCTGGATTGACCGTGACAATTGGTTACCATATATCGATATTTTAAAACTGAACTTAGACGAAGCCAAATGTAGTTGGCTTCATAAGGAATATGAACTTGCAGAATTAGAAAAAGATTATCAATTCGGCCTCAATGATGCGCCTCCTTTCGCTCAACACTGTTTAAACATGGGAGTAAAAGCTGTTTATCTAACTTTAGATGAGCACGGATGCATAACTTATTTTAAAAAAAATAAGCAAATGAATGAAGAGGCAGTGCCAGCTATTAAAGTTGAAAACATTGTTGACACCACAGGTTGTGGTGATGCTTTTGCTGCAGGATTGGCATTTGGAATATTGACTACAGGAGACTATATAAAAGCCGCCCAATACGCTAATGCTGTCGGTGCCCAACGAACTCAAGGAAAAGACTTTGGCGTTTTTAAATCATTTGCAGAAACAAAACAAATGGTTGATGAGGCCTATGGTAAAAATTAATGAAAGCATTATTTATTTGACATAGTGTATCTCATAGGATACAATGAATTATGGAAATCATCCGTCATAAACAGTTAGAAATCTATATTACTAAAGACGGAAAGAAACCATTTATTAACTGGCTCGAATCTTTAAAAGATAAACAGGTCAGATATAGAATTAAAGAAAGGCTTGACAGAGTGGCGCTTGGAAATTTAGGTGACCACAAATCGGTTGGTGATAGCGTATTTGAATTACGTGTCAACTTCGGTCCTGGCTATCGTATTTATTATGGAAATGAAGAAGCTAAAATAATTTTATTACTTTGTGGCGGTAATAAATCAACACAAAAAAAAGATGTAAAGAAAGCAATTTATTATTGGAAAGATTATTTATCGAGGTGAATCATGACTAAAAGTATCCAATATCAAGAATATTTAATTGAATCGTTAAAAGACCCCGAAGAAGCTACGGGTTATCTTAATGCTGCCCTAGAAGGCTGTGACATTTCCGTCTTTCTCTTGGCGTTACAGAATGTAGTGCAGGCTCAAGGCGGAGTTGCTAAACTTGCAACAAAAACTCATAAAAGCAGGACTAGTTTATATAAGGCTCTTTCAAAAAAAGGTAATCCATATTTAAAAAACACTAACAAGATACTCAGTGCGATGGGAATGCATCTTGCTGTTGTACCAGACGGAGTAGGGATACGTACTCGTAGACGTGCAACGGGATAATGTTGGTTAACAAGGCTTACTAAACTCCGGACAATTTATTCCAAATATCAATCTGTAACCTTGGTGAAAAGTTCATCATATATTGTTTGCATAATTCAACTACCATTGGAGAATTTTTTTGAATAGCCTGCCTAGTACTACCTTCTGGCATCAGCCATATATTGTTGAGATTTATGTTGAATGGCAAAACATACTTATTTAATACTTCACAAATATCCTCTCTTCGTAGAATTACAAATTTGAATTTTGTTTTAGAAATCTGTGATAGTTGTAACAATACTTCGCGTTTATAAGCTTTTTCTTGAGAATTTCCACTATTAGATAATTTTGGACTAGCATTAATTCGATCAATTTTATTTAAAAATTTATCATCTATCAAAATAGTAGCATTTGTCTCCAACTCAATATATGGATGCATATCAAGAACTTTATCAAGTTGTTCTATAAACAAAAATAACGAATCCATTTGCAATAATGGTTCGCCTCCAGTAAGAATTAAATGAGCCCCGGATTGCAATTTTTTAAGCCAATCATTTTTTCGCCATCTTTCAATAACTTGCTTGAAAGAATATTTTTCACCAATAGTCCATAAATGTTTCGTATCGCAACCTTCAGAAAAACCTATGCAATCTAAATTACAACCAGATAAACGCAGAAAAACTGCGGGAACACCGGAATAGTCACCCTCTCCTTGAATACTATAAAATTGTTCACTGACTATTAAATATTGTTTATCACTATTTTGCATATATTGCTGTACAATTTTCAGTCTCAGATATTTCTACTTGTAGTAATTTTATTTGCTTATCTTCTTGCTCGATAATTTCGGTCAATTGCATAAAAGCATATTTGGCAAGATTTTCCACACTAGTCGAGTCTTCATTAGCCAATAAGAAAAATTTTTGTTGCTCCTTTTGCAGAAATTCTAAAAGAGTTACATCATCTTTATTTAAAATAACAGCATGATCCCAATATTTATCAACCCAGTCATTACATAATTCTTTTACTTGCCGAAAATCCATTACAAAACCGAATTTATTTAATTGTTTCGCACCGAGAGTAACAGAGATATCATAATTGTGCCCATGAAGGTTACTACACTTATCAGCATGATAATTAAGTAATCTATGTGCTGCACTGAAACTTTTTAATTGAATCCGAATTTTATACATATATATAGTTACCTTATAAGATTTCTTGAATTCTTAATAAATCCTGATACGCTTTTGCTTTTTCACGAGGAGAACGTAATAAATATGCAGGATGATAAGTAACTAATAAAGGAATTTTCTGTTCACCATACGAATAAACTCTACCTCGTAATCTGCCAAGAGACTGATTGGTATTCAATAAAAAATGTGCGGCTATACGGCCAACAGCCATGATTATTTTAGGTTTTATTAAGGCAATTTGCTGTTGTAAATATGGCGTGCACAGTTTAACTTCGCGTGGCAAAGGATCGCGATTATTGGGTGGACGACATTTTAAAATATTAGCAATAAAGACATCATCGCGATGCAAACCAATTGTAGCTAACATAGCATCTAACAATAAACCTGCTCTACCAACAAAAGGTTTACCCTGCGCATCTTCAGTAGCACCAGGAGCCTCACCTATTATTAGTATATCTGCATCTTTATTACCAACACCAAATACAACATTTCTACGAGTTTTATGTAAATCACATAGGGTACAACTAGAAACTTGTTGTTCTAATTCAGCCCAAACTTTCTCAGTTCCTAATGTTTTTTCATCTTTCATAGAAGTAGGTTTACAATTCTTGCTACACCAAACCTGAATCCCCATAGTTTCTAAATACTGTTCATGCAAGGAACTCATGTTTCTTGTCAAGATGCTGTTTGCTGAGAAATCACTTTAGCTGCTACAGTGGAAATTTTGTTTAATTCATCTGGTAAAAAACCTTGCATCCAATTTACTATTCCATGAAAGTGAGGAATCAGATACGACTCGGTCCACCAAGTACCAGGTTTCACAGAACTCATCGAAATTAACAATAACAATACTGCAATTACCAATACGCCTCTTACAAAACCAAAAACCATTCCTAATGTCCTATCTAGTAAGCTTAATTTTACCTTAGTTACTACGGCAGTAATTAAATAACTAATCAATCCTCCCAAAACCAATACAATTAAAAATAGAATAGCGAAACTAATAGCTACTCTAAGTGATGAATTCTGCGTATAAGGGATAAATACATCAGCCAATTTGCCACAAAATTTAAATGCTACAAAAAAGGCGATGATCCATACAACTAATGATAGAATCTCCCGTATAAACCCACGAATTAAACTGATTAAAATAGAAATGCCAATAATAGCTATGATGACATAGTCTGCCCAATTTAAAACATGTAAAGTACTTTGCGTCATACTTTATACCTAGTTATTAAACCTTTTAAATTGAAAGTTTTTTGTAATCTTTCAAGTAAACTTTGTGCTTTTTCTCGATTCATTTTAGGGCCAATAAAAACATGATACACATGACCTTGATCAGTCTTTTCTGTTTCTACATGAGCAACGAATCCTTTATATATCAACTTTTTCATTAACTTATCAGCGTTAGCATTATCAGTAAAACTTGCTAATTGAACTATCCAGTATTCATTCTTCTTAGTGACTAACTTTCGCTGTTCAATAGCCTTATGAATAACTGGTGGTGTATAAGGAGTAACTACTCGCTGCTTCTGCTTCTGAGCATATAATTTCTGCCAGTTAGCAGCCTTACGAATAACAGGTGGTGAAGGAGGATTAGGAATATTCGCAGATAACTCCTTTTTTCCAACGTCTTTTTTAGAACCAGTAAAAAATAAAGGAACTAACAATGCTACCAAAATTACCAGAACAACAACGCCGATTATTCTGTGCTTAACATGTGTGTCCATAATTGATCCCCTCTTTTAAAATTTTTGCAACTGTATAAAAAGACCCAAGAACTAATATTCTATCTTTTTTTGTACAATTCGCAACTGCTTGATTATATGCTTGTAATATAGTTTCGTGAGTATAACATTGCTGTTGACCCAAATCTTTTAAATATTTCATTAAATGCTTTGCTGTTGTGCCACGCGGAACATCTAAGCCCCCAAGATACCATGCACTTACTTGAGGTAGCAGCGGCTGCAATGCGCCCAAAACATCTTTGTCTTTCAACATTCCTAACACTGCTAAAGTACGCCCTTCACAAGGTAAACTTGCAAGCTCCGTAGCTAAAAACGCAGATGCTTCGGGATTATGTGCTACATCTAAAATTATCTCCCTCTCACTTGACAGACATTGGAATCTTCCGGGTAAAAAAACTTTTGTAAGACCGCTAAGAATAGCGTCTTTAGTAACTGGTAAATAAATTTGTAATAAAGAAATAACCATCATTGCAGTTGCAGCACTTTGAAGAGAAAGATTAGGTAATGGCAAATTATCCAATTTTGTATCCTTACTATACCATTGCCAGCTACTATCATTTATTATTGAATAACCGAATTCTTGACCTAAACAATATAAAGGCGCTTCTAGAGTTTCAGCATGTTTTACTACGCTCTCTGGGGGCTTAAAATCACCACAAACGACCGGTTTATTATTTCGCATTATTCCGGATTTCTCATAACCGATTAGCTCACGGTCATTACCTAAATACTCAATATGATCAATTGCAACAGTAGTAATAACCGCTATATCAGCGTCAACTATATTAACAGCGTCGAGCCGCCCTCCTAAACCTACTTCCAGTAATAAAATATCCAAAGGCTTTAATTGAAATATATACAAAGCAGCAAGAGTAATAAATTCAAAATAGGTTAATCGAGCATCTTTACAAACCTCATTAACCACAGCAAATGCGCTACATAAACTCTGATCATCGATCTCTTCACCATTAATATGGATACGTTCATTAAAACGGAGTAGATGTGGAGAAGTATAACTACCAACTTTATAACCAGATGCTGATAACACAGATTCTAAATAAGCAACGCACGATCCTTTGCCATTGGTACCGGCAATAACGACAACAGGACATGAAAATGAAGTTATCTTCAGTTCATCAGCAACCTTTCGAATTCTTTCCAAACCAAGATCGATCTGACAAATATAGCGCTGTTCTATGTAACACAGCCAATCGTTAAGATCTTTATACATTGGGACTAGGTTGATTAGTTAATTTAGCTAAAATTTTTGCAACTTTGCTACGCATTTGCCTACGGTCGACAATCATATCTATCGCACCATGTTCAAATAAGAACTCGCTGCGCTGGAAATCTTCAGGAAGTTGTTGCCGTACCGTTTGCTCAATAACACGGCGTCCTGCAAATCCGATAACGGCATTCGGCTCAGCTATAATCACATCACCCAACGAAGCTAGACTAGCAGATACTCCGCCAGTAGTGGGATCAGCTAATATTGAAATAAACGCAATACTATGCTCAGATAATCTAGTTAATGCCGCACTAGTTTTTGCCATTTGCATCAATGAAATTAGACCTTCTTGCATCCGAGCTCCACCACTTGAACTAAAACAGACCAAAGGAATACGCCACTTCAAACAAGTTTCAACTGCTTGTACGAATCGTTCTCCTACTGCCGCTCCCATAGAACCACCAACAAAAGTAAAATCAAATGCAGCCACCACAATAGGCAATCCATGCAAAGTCCCCCGCATAATTAAAAGAGCAGATTTTTCACCAGTTTTTTTCTGAGCAGCTAATAATCGATCTTTATATTTTCTGCTATCGCGGAATTTCAACCTATCTATTGGTTCAATATCCGATGCTATTTCTTCTCGCCCCTCTGCATCCAAAAACTGATTTAAACGTTTTCTAGCACTAATTCGCATATGATGATTGCACTTAGGACATACACTAAGATTACGCGTCAATTCAGCCCAATATAAAGTAGCACTGCAAACAGGACATTTAGTCCACACTCCTTCAGGCACACCTTTTTTTTCAGCTGCCTTTGCTTTTGATGGTAATAATTTTTTAAACCAACTCATAAATAAATCTTTAAAAATTTTACTATTGTAATTAATTAGCAATTATAATATTAGAAAT
>Ga0114922_10004234_pt1 | contig 13311 bp, 11 predicted proteins | sample AartaG_FD_100975 | JGI IMG/M metagenome (GOLD analysis project Ga0114922, IMG submission 100975) | Deep subsurface microbial communities from Aarhus Bay to uncover new lineages of life (NeLLi) - Aarhus_00045 metaG | ecosystem: Environmental > Aquatic > Marine > Oceanic > Sediment | place... | reverse complement strand
GTGCCCTTTTTACGAGGGGTGAGACCCTGGTTCTGGCGGTGACCACGTTGGGGACTTCCGATGATGAACAGATCATGGACACCCTCGAAGCCGACTACAGGCGGAGGTTCATGCTCCATTATAACTTCCCTCCCTTCTCCACGGGGGAAGTCAAGTTTCTGAGGGGACCCGCCCGGCGTGAGATCGGTCACGGAAACCTCGCACAGAGGAGCTTCTCCGCCATTATCCCGGACAAGGAAAGGTTCCCCTACACGGTCCGTGTCGTCTCCGAGGTTCTTGAATCCAACGGGTCATCCTCCATGGCATCCGTATGCGGAGGAAGCCTCTCCCTGATGGATGCCGCAGTCCCGCTTCCCAAGGCTGTTGCCGGTATTGCCATGGGGCTTATCTTCACGCCCGAAAAGGCCGTGGTGCTGTCGGATATCCTCGGTGCCGAAGATCATCTGGGCGATATGGATTTCAAGGTGGCCGGTACCCGGGATGGAATAACGGCGTTTCAGATGGATCTCAAGATCGCCGGTGTTACCAGGGAACTGATGGCCGAAGCTCTCGGGCAGGCCCGGGCCGGGCGCCTCCACATCCTTGATATCATGAATTCCACGCTGGATTGTGCCAGGGACTCCCTTTCTCAATACGCTCCCAGGCTTCTTACCATCAAGGTAAAGCCCGACAAAATCCGGGAGATCATCGGCCCCGGTGGCCGCGTCATCCGCTCTATTATTGAGGAAACAGGTGTGAAGATGGATGTCGAGGACGATGGTACCGTCATCATCGCTTCCGTGGACGAGTCGGCATCCCAGCGCGCCCTCGATATGATCAACGCTATCGTGGAAGAACCGGAGATCGGGAAGATCTACCGTGGAACTGTCAAGAAAGTGCTCGATTTTGGAGCTTTTGTCGAGGTGGTTTCAGGCACCGACGGTCTTGTCCACATATCCCAGCTTGCCGACCAGAGGGTGGCCAAGGTCGAGGATGTCGTCAAGGAGGGGGATGTCGTCAACGTGAAGGTCCTCGACATCGACCGGGACGGCAAGATTCGCCTGAGTATGAAAGAAGCGGAAAAGGACCTCCGGGGCAAGGGTGATTCCTGATCGGCCCCACCAGGGACCACTTTGATGAAGCCAAGGAAATGCGCAGGCGTTCTTCACGAAACGCTCCCGAACGGGTTAAGGGTCATTGTTGAGCCGTTAAAGGAGTTTTCGTCCGTCAGCATTGGGGTCTGGGTCCTGACTGGTTCACGGGACGAAGTCGAGGCGCAATCCGGAATAACCCACTTCATCGAGCACCTGGCTTTCAAGGGCACCCCGGGGAGGGATGCCAGGCAGATCGCCCTCGAAATCGATTCCCTCGGAGGGTCCCTCAACGCCTTTACCGGGAAAGAGTTCACATCCTTTTACGCCCGGGTTCTCGGTGAAGGTCTTCCGCAGGCGTTGAGCGTTCTTTCCGACATCACTCTGAACTCCATTTTTGACCAGGACGATATCAACCGGGAACGGGATGTGATCCTCCAGGAGATCTCCATGGTGGATGATACCCCCGACGACTTTATCCATGACCTTCACTGCAGGGAGTTCTGGTCCGATCACAGTCTCGGCCGTCCCATCCTGGGAACCCAGGGATCCCTCGAGGTTATAGCGAGGGACGATATCGTTTCCTTCCACAACACTTATTTTCTGGCCGACCGGATGATCATCACCGCTGCGGGAGCCCTGGACCCGGAAGGGTTTCTCAGGGATGTCTCGGGTATTTTTTCCCACCTGGACCCATGCCCGATTTCCTATACCCGGTTCCTTCCTGATGAGACACCAGGCCTGTGTGTCCAGGAACGGCCGGTGGAACAGGTTCATTTCTGTGTCGGGTATCCGGGGTTGAAGGTCGGGGACGAGCGGAGATACGCAATGTCCCTTTTGAACACGGTCCTGGGCGGTGGGATGAGCTCCCGGTTGTTTCAGAAGATCCGGGAAGAGTATGGTCTTGCTTATTCGGTGTACAGTTACCATTCGGCATACCAGGATACGGGTATGCAGACCATCTACTGTGGGACTTCAAGGGACGGTTTTCCCAAAGCTCTTCAGATCGTCAGGGAAGAGACGCGGGACTTCATCGCCCAGCCCGTTCCCGAGAGTGAACTGGCAACGGCAAAGCTCCAACTTAAAGGGAACCTGCTATTGGGGCTGGAGAGTACCGGAAACCGCATGAACCAATTGGCCCGAAACGAAATCTATTTCGGACGTCAGATCTCCTCGGAGGAGATCGAAGAGGGGATCAATGCGGTGACAGCTCAGGAGATCCGGGATCTTTCTTCGGACCTGTTCCGGGATGACCGCATGGCTCTTACGGTCATCGGTCCTATCAGCGAGGAGGAGGTCCGTGAGGTCCGGGGGTGATCCGGTTTCCCCTGAAGTCCTGTTGAAGGTCCTCCCACATGGCCGGGGGATCGCAAAACCTGCGTATGCCACTGCCCAGTCCGTGGGGATGGATCTCTCGGCGGCGGTTGGGGGGGATGTGACCATCGAGCCTGGATGTACGTGTCTTATCCCCACCGGGATCCAGATTGCAGTTCCTCCCGGTTACGAGGCCCAGATCAGGCCTCGGAGCGGCCTTGCCGCCCACAGCACCCTTCTGATACCCAACTCCCCAGGAACAGTGGATCCCGATTACCGTGGAGAGGTCAAGGTAATCCTTCTCAACATGGGGAAGCGTTCTTTTACCGTCGCCCGCGGGATGAGGATAGCTCAGATGGTCATCGCTCCGGCTGTGCGTGTTGGGATCCGGATTGTGGAGGATCTTCCTCCTTCCGAAAGGGGTGAAGGCGGGTTCGGCCATAGCGGCGTTTAAGATCTGGACCTGGACCTAGAACTGGACCTGGTACCTGGCAAAAACTGTTTCAATTTTTTTTACTGGATCCATCCCTGATCCAGTGACGGGAACTTATCTTCGAATGATTACTCTTTCTAGGACTAAGTCAAGGACTAGGTCTTGATTCAATGACTTCTCGAAACACGGTAAACGTTTGCGCTCTGGCGAGCGGCAGCAAAGGAAACTCCCTGCTCATCGAAGGCCCGGATGGTTCTTTGCTTGTTGATGCCGGCCTGAGCGCCAGGGAGATCCTCAGGAGAGTGGCTGTCGCCGGGGCGGACCCGGGGAGGATCAGGGGAATCCTCGCGACCCATGACCATTCCGATCACATTCGGGGTGTGAAGGTCCTTGCCCGCCGGCTTTCCCTTCCGGTCTACGGTACCCGCGGCACACTCCAGGCGATCGGGCTCCCGGCCGGCAACACCGGAGCAGCCATCATACCGGGAGATGCGTTCACTGCCGCCGGTTTCACCGTCCAGCCCTTTACCCTCCCTCACGACGCGGTAGATCCCGTTGGGTTCATTGTATCCGTTGAGGGGCTACGGATTGGCGTTGCAACGGATCTTGGATGCGCCACGGCTCTGGTGAGGGAAAGGCTTAAGGGATGCTCCTTTCTCCTTCTCGAATCCAATCATGATGAAAAGCTTCTGATGGAAGGTCCCTACCCGTGGTTCCTGAAACAACGCATCCGGGGCCGCATGGGGCACCTTTCCAACAGCGCTTCCTCCAGGCTCCTGAACGAACTCCTTCATGAGGGTCTACAGGGGGTTATCCTTGGACACCTGAGTGAGATGAACAACAGGCCCGAGTTGGCTCTAGGTGCCGCGGGGGATGCCGTGGAGAAGGGCAGGACCGGGGCCTCAGTCCATGTTGCCGGCATGGCCGAACCGACGGCGGTGTTCAGAATGGAGTTGAAATAATAGTTTGAGAGTTTGAGAGTTTGATGTTTGAAGTTCACAACCGCAACGACACAAAGTATATTCAGAATTAATCCTGATTTGGGGTTGTGTTCGCTTATCTGGTACTATCAGATAAATTGCGGAAAGATGTGGCAGTAATACGTGAGTTCAATTCTTCAAACCTCAAACTTCAAACTTCAAACTCATAGCCCCGACAACTTCGATAAGGAGGGGAGACCGTGATCCCGCGTTATACCCGTCCCGAGATGGCAGCGATCTGGGAGCCGGAAAACAGGTTCCGGATATGGCTGGAAGTGGAACTGGCCGCCTGTGAGGCGTGGAACCGGTTGGGAAGGATCCCGGACGATGCCCTGGCTGTCATCCGTGAGAGAGCTGGGTTCGATGTCGACAGGATCGACGAGATTGAGGGGGAAGTCCGGCACGATGTCATCGCTTTCCTGACCTGCGTGGCCGAGGGAGTGGGCCCTGAATCCCGTTTCATCCACATGGGAATGACGAGCTCCGATGTCCTCGATACGGCCTTTGCTGTTCAGCTGGTTCAGGCTGCGGACCTCATACTCAAGGGTGTGGAAAAAGCCCGGGCTGCCGTCCGGGAAAAGGCGTTCGAGCACAGGGATACGGTGATGATGGGGCGTTCCCACGGCATTCATGCCGAGCCTACCACCTTCGGAATGAAGATGGCCCTCTGGTACGAGGAACTGGGCCGGGCTGCCGACCGGATCAGGCGCGGACGAGAGCAGATTTCCGTGGGCAAGCTGTCGGGCGCCGTGGGGACCTATTCCAACATCCCGCCGGAACTGGAAGACTATGTATGCGGACAGATGGGTCTGACACCGGAAAAGGTGGCCACCCAGGTGGTCCAAAGGGACCGCCATGCCGAGTACATGACGGCGCTGGCACTGGCCGCTTCTTCCATCGAGAAGTTTGCCGTGGAGATCCGCCACCTCCAGAGGACTGAAGTATCCGAAGTGAGGGAACCTCTCACCAGTGGACAGAAAGGGTCCTCCGCGATGCCCCACAAGAGAAACCCGATCCTGTCCGAGAATTTGACAGGCCTTTCCCGGCTCATAAGGGGATATTGCCTTACCGCTTTGGAAAACGTCCCACTCTGGCACGAAAGGGATATCAGCCACTCCTCCGCCGAGCGCGTTATTTTTCCCGATGCCACCATTGTCCTGGACTTTATGTTCTACCGGTTCACGGGGATGATGGCAGGTCTTGAAGTGGACCGGGAGAGGATGAAGGCCAATATGGATCTGTCCGGAGGGACCACCTTTTCCCAATCCCTGCTCCTTGCCCTGGTCGCAGCCGGGATGGCCCGCGAGGAGGCGTATCGCGTTGTCCAGAGGAACGCTCATCGTGCCCTGGACGCGGGCCGGCCGTTTTCCGATCTCATCCGGGAGGACGGGGAAGTGACCCGGAAGCTTGGTCCCGATCAGCTCGACGCCGTATTCGATTCATCCGCCCTCCTTGCGAACACCGGGATGATTTTTCAGCGTGTTTTCGGCGGGGAGAAATGAGGCATGGCGATCCGGGTAGAGGTGGGATACAGGGACGGTGTTCGCGATCCCCGGGGGGAACGGGTTGTCCGGGATGCGCTGGAGCTGACGGGTATCCACCTTGAAACGGTGCGGACCGTTTCTGTTTACACCGTGGATGTGGATCTGAATGGCGATCAGCTGACCCGGATCGCTTCCGGGCCGTTTACGGACCCCGTTATCCAGGAATATTCCATTGGAAGCCCTCTCCCGCGCCATTTCGACATCCTTATCGAAGTGGGTTTTAAACCCGGCGTAACGGATAACGTGGGCAGGAGCGCCGGGGAAGCCGTATCACAGCTGATGGGCCGGCTCCTTAGGGAAGGGGAGGGGATCTATTCTTCCATCCAGTACCAGGTGACCGGGAACCTGGATGAAACTGATGCCCACCGGCTGGCTTCCCAGGTCCTTGCCAACGAACTCATTCACAGGTGGGAAGTGGTTGGGTCGGAGCGTTTCGACCGAACTCTTGGCCTTGAACCAGCCGTGCCAAGGGTTACCATCTCCGGCGGCGGCCGGGTATCGGAAGTGGATCTCGCAGGGAGTGACGATCACCTTCTGGGGATCAGCAGAGAGAGGCTGCTGGCGCTCTCCCTCGAAGAGATGAAGGCGATCCAGGCCTATTTCGGGAGTCCGGACGCAAGAAGCCGGCGTGAAAGGATCGGAATCGGTCCGGGACCAACGGATGTGGAGATCGAAGCCCTGGCACAGACGTGGTCCGAACACTGCAAGCACAAGATCTTCAACGCTCTCATCAGGTACCGGGATGAGAACGGGCAGACCCGGGAGATCGATTCCCTGTTCGACACCTACATCGTCGGCGCAACCCGTGTTATCCGGGAAAAACAGGGCGAAAGGGATATCTGCCTTTCGGTTTTCAAGGACAACGCCGGGGTGATCCGTTTCAACGATGATCACAGCCTGGTTTTTAAAGTTGAAACCCACAATTCCCCGTCGGCACTGGATCCTTACGGCGGGGCGCTGACCGGCATCGTAGGTGTGAACCGCGACCCTTTCGGGACCGGGATCGGGTCCAACCTGCTTTTTAACGTCGACGTGTTCTGCTTTGCTTCCCCTTTTCACGACAAACCGCTTCCACCCAGGATCCTCCACCCGAGAAGGATCTTCGGTGGTGTTGTCGAAGGGGTCGAGCATGGGGGCAACAAAAGCGGTATCCCAACGGTGAACGGGGCGGTTGTGTTTGATGAAAGATATCTCGGTAAACCTCTTGTTTACTGCGGTACTTGCGGCATCATGCCTGCGGTGGTGGCGGATCGACCCTCCCATTTCAAGAGGGCCTGTGTGGGTGACAGGGTTGTTATGGTGGGGGGGCGTATCGGGAAGGATGGGATCCATGGTGCCACTTTCTCCTCGGAAGAGCTGCACGAGGGATCTCCTGTAACCGCGGTTCAGATCGGAGATCCCATTACCCAGAAGCGCATGACCGACTTCCTCCTCAAGGCAAGGGACGAGGGGCTTTACAGCAGTATTACTGACAACGGCGCCGGCGGTCTTTCATCCTCCGTTGGGGAGATGGCCAGGGACACTGGGGGAGCTGTTCTGGATCTGGATCAAGCCCCCCTGAAATACCCCGGGTTGGATCCATGGGAGATCCTCATCTCGGAGGCCCAGGAACGCATGACGGTGGCCGTCCCGCCGGGGAACCTGGAACGTTTCATGGATCTTTCCAAAAGGATGGATGTGGAATCAACCGATCTTGGGGAGTTCACCGATTCGGGATATTTCCACCTTCTAGCGGCCGGTCGGACGGTAGGTTATCTCGAGATGGAGTTTCTCCACGATGGAGTTCCACAGATGATCCTCGAAGCAGAATGGGAGCCGATCCCGCTGCCAGAGCCGCCCAAGGCCCTCTCACCGGATCCGGGTGAGACCCTCCTGACCCTTCTGGGGCGCCTGAATATTTGTTCCAAGGAGACTATTGTCAGAAGATATGATCATGAGGTGCAAGGAGGCAGCGTCGTCAAACCGTTTACCGGGGCCCAGGATGACGGACCTTCCGACGCGGCTGTGATCAGGCCCATTCTGGATTCCTTCGAGGGCGTTGTGGTTTCCAACGGGATCATCCCCAGGTACAGCGATATCGACACTTACGCCATGGCGACGAACGCGGTGGACGAGGCTCTTCGCAATTATGTCGCCGTGGGGGGGGACCCCTCTTTCGCCGCCGCGCTTGACAACTTCTGCTGGTGCGATCCCGTTCAATCTGAAAAGACGCCTGACGGGAAGTTTAAACTGGCTCAGCTCGTCAGGGCCAACCGGGGCCTGTACGATGCGGTCACAGCCTATGAGATTCCCCTGGTTTCAGGGAAAGACAGCATGAAAAACGATTATCTCATGGGAGAGATCAAGATCTCCATCCCCCCGACTCTCCTCGTGTCCGTCATCGGCCGCATGGAGGACGTGAGATCCTCCGTGACCATGGATCTCAAAGGTGAGGGAAACTTCCTGTATCTTCTGGGGGAAACCCGGGATGAACTTGGCGGGTCCGAATATTACGCTCACCTTGGCCATGTCGGGAGGAACATCCCACAGGTATTCTTTTCGGAGGCCCTCAGCCGATATCGGAATTACCATCGTGCTGTGCTCCTGGGGCTTGTCCGATCCTGTCACGACTGCTCCGACGGGGGGCTCGGTGTGGCCCTTGCGGAAATGGCTTTCTCCGGGGGGATCGGGGCCGAGATGGATCTAGCCAGTGTGCCGGTCAGCGTGGGGCTCAATGATGAAGCCGTCCTCTTCTCCGAGTCGGCGAGTCGGATCCTGGTGGAGGTGGAGCCGGGGAAAACCTCGGCGTTTGAAGATCTCATGGGTGATGACACGTGGGCCAGGATCGGCCGCTGCACCGAAGATAAACGGCTCGTCATCATAAGGGAGGGAGAAGAGATCCTGTCCCTGCCACTGGACCGGATGAAAGAGGTATGGCAGAGGACCTTGAGGGAACTGTGAAAAAAAGATTCCAGAATTCAGAAGTCAACAATGAGATCAGGTGCTTAAAATGCCGGTTGAGAGTTGAGGGTTGAGAGTTGAAGGTTGAGGATTGAAAGATATCGGATCCGGTGTCCTGATTTACCTTCGGGATTCTGACTTCCGGATCCTGGCCTCTTGAGGAACGATTATGCCTGCAAGACCGAGAGCGATCGTCATTACCGGTAACGGGACCAATTGCGAGAGGGAGGCTGCCGAAGCCTGTCGGCTCGGTGGGTTCGATGCCCTCATCGTCCATATCTCACAGATCCTTTCAGGAGAGGTAAAGCTCGATGATTTCCATTTCCTGAATCTGACGGGCGGATTCCTCGACGGGGACGATCTGGGGTCGGCCATGGTCCAGGCCAACAGGTTGAAATACGCTGTTGTCAAGGACGGAGGAAGCAGGGTTTCGGAACAGCTGGACCGTTTTATCGAAAGGGGAAAACCGATCCTCGGAGTGTGCAACGGGTTCCAGCTGATGGTCAAAATGGGTCTTCTGCCGGGGATGGACGGTTCCCGCCAGAGAGTTGCGACGCTGACTTTCAACGATTCAGGGCGTTTCGAAGACCGCTGGGTCACCCTTGGGGTGGATCTTTCTTCGCCCTGCATTTTTACCCGTGGCCTAAATTATGTTGACCTTCCGGTTAGACATGGGGAGGGTAAGTTCGTCGTCGGAAACCAGGACGTCCTGGAGGAACTGCGCTTAAAAAACCTCCTGACGGTGCGTTACATGGATCCGTCCTCAAGAAGGCCGACCATGGAATATCCCCTGAACCCCAACGGATCGATGGGCTCCATCGCGGGGATCTGCTCCCCATCGGGGCTCCTGTTCGGCCTGATGCCCCATCCGGAGGGTTTTCTCCATCGGGTCAACCATCCGAGGTGGACCCGTGAAAAACTTCCCGAGGAGGGGGCCGGGATTACCTTCTTTAGGAATGCGTGCGAATATCTCAGGGAAGCGCTCTAGGGTTCGGTGGGGATTTCGCAACGGCTGATAAGACGAGGAGACGATGAACATCGGTGACAAATTCAAGGAAGAATGCGGCGTTTTCGGTATTTTCGGACACGCGGAAGCTGCCAACCTGACCTATCTTGGACTCCATGCCCTCCAGCATCGCGGGCAGGAGAGCGCCGGGATTGCGACCTCGGATGGTACCCGGATCTACCGCTACGGGGAGATGGGTTTGGTCAACGATATCTTTTCCCCCCCGGTCCTGGACCGTCTTCCCGGAAGGGCCGCCATCGGTCATAACCGGTACTCCACCACTGGACGGAGCCTCCCCGAGAACATTCAGCCCCTCACGGTGACCTATTCCCGCGGAGGGATTGCCCTGGCTCACAACGGGAATCTTGTCAATGCCCAGAATGTCCGGGAGGAACTGGAAGAGGCGGGGGCGATTTTTCAATCCACCTCCGATACGGAGGTCATCGTTCACCTGATGGCAAAATCCAGAGGAATTCATGTACTCGACCGGCTGGTGGAGGCGCTCCATCAGGTGCGTGGTGCCTATTCTCTCCTTATCCTGACGGAAAAAAAGCTGATTGCCGTCCGGGATCCGAGGGGGTTTCGGCCTTTAAGCATGGGGCGGGTCGGGGATGCCTTGGTTTTTACCTCTGAAACGTGCAGCCTGGATCTTATCGAGGCCGAATATATCCGGGATATCAGCCCTGGGGAAGTGGTCATGGTGGACAGGGATGGTGTCAACTCCTTCTTCCCGTTTCCGAAAATGAAAGCTTCACCCTGTATCTTCGAATTTATCTATTTTGCCAGACCCGACAGCAGGATTGATGGAACCAGTGTCTACGAGGCGCGCAAGCGGCTTGGCATCAGGCTGGCCGAAGAGGCCCCGGCCGATGCGGATATCGTGGTCCCGGTTCCAGACTCGGGTGTGCCGGCCGCCATTGGATACGCCCAGGGACTAAATCTTCCTCTCGAGTGGGGACTTATCCGGAACCACTATGTGGGAAGGACGTTTATCGAACCTACCCAGTCCATCCGGCATTTCGGCGTCAAGCTGAAGCTCAATCCGTCCAGGGCGGTCATCGAAGGGAAAAAGGTCGTTCTTATTGATGATTCTATCGTCAGGGGGACGACCAGCCGGAAGATCGTCAAGATGATCAGGGATGCCGGTGCACGAGAGGTGCATCTCAGGATCAGCTCCCCCCCGACGAAAAGACCCTGTTTTTACGGGATTGATACGCCGACCAACCAGGAGCTTATCGCATCGAGCCACGCCGTGGATGAGATCAGAAATTACGTAACGGCTGATTCTCTGGGCTACCTGAGCCTGGAGGGACTCAGGTGGGCCCTTCAGCGCGACCTGCCAGTGGACACAGCCGGGTTCTGTGAGGCGTGTTTCTCCGGGGATTATCCGGTAGATTTTCCGAAAAAGGACGACTCACAGATGGACCTGTGGTCCGCATCGAAGGTCACAAATGTCTGAGACGGCCGCTTTTTTGGCCCTCATCGAGACGGCATCCGCCCAAGGGGTCGAGTCCCGCACCCAATACCTGAAAGAGCACGGTCCGCACGAGATGGGGTGGAATTTCGCCAATATCCAGGATGTGGCGCCGGTTCTCCGGCGACAGCTGAAGAAAAAAGGGTTCTTCAGGATTTACCTCTGCTTCCCGGAAAATAATCACGATGTCCGTTATGCCCTGAAGATTACCTCCATGAGAACGTTTTCCAGGCCGGAGGTTTTTACGGATCCGGTGGATGGCCGCCGGTATCTGGTCCATTCGCGAATGACGATCCGATCCATCGATGGGATCTTTCCCCCCATGAGGTTAGACGAATTTCTGAGCACCGACAGGAGAAAGCCGGATGTCAGACATCTGGCCCTGGGTTTCCTCTTTGTTGTTGATCCGGAGGTTTGATTGGACCCCGTCAGACTCGTTGCACTCCTTTCCGGAGTTTTCTTCCTGGCGTTCGGTCTCGCTGCGTACCGCCAGTTTTTTAAGGTCCTCGGTGCAACGGCTGGCGTAGCCTTGTGGGTGGTCCTTCGGGAGCCTCTGATCGGACTTCCCGGACTCAGGGAGCATCCTGGGACGGCTTCCCTGCTGATCCTTATCCTGCTCTGTACCGGCGGGATCCTCCTGGTGGCCAAGTTCCGGAGGCTGCTCGCTTTCCTGGGTGGGGTCGGAACGGGGATCATCCTTTCCGGGATGGTCACTTCCTTTTTCAGCGGGGGGTCACCCCCTGGGACGGAGTCTTTTTTTTCTCAGCCGGCGCCTATGGATCTGCTTTCCGGGCTTGTGGCGGGGACGCTGTTCCTTCTCTTTGAACGGTTCTTCGCGGTCTTGCTGACCTCCTCCGTTGGGGGGTTTCTGTGTTCCTGGGCGATAGGCGGACACTGGACCTTCCCCCTGTGCCTCCTGATCGGGTTGGTGGCGCAGCCTTTGATCTTCTCCCGGATGGGGATAAAAGGGCAGGGTCAGGGGGAAAAATGGGGGAAAAAGGGGGATGGGGGAACGGGAAAAGGCACCGGTTCCTTCTTGAGCCTTCTGGTGATTCTCGCGGTGGCCATTCCTTCCGTTTCCATGGCCAGATGGGTGGTGGAAAGGGTCGTGACGTCCAATTCCAGAGTTGTCATGGGGGCCGGATGGCGGAACGGGGTCAGGCAGGGGGAGCAGAACGCGGTGCTGGGCCGGGAGGGTGAACTGGTCGCGGTTATCACCCTCTCCGATGTTTTCTCTGACGCTTCCTACTCGGAACCGCTGGATGTTGAAAAGGCTCGGCTGGTCGAAGGAGGAGTGTGAGTTCAGGATCTGGAGGAATTTAAGCACAACAGGGCCCTGGGATCGGGCAGGGAGCCCGTTCTCCTGGAATTTTTGCGGGCTTTTCCCCAAAGGCGGTATCGGACCGAAATTGTGAACGGCCTGGACGAAGTCAGGTTCAGACAGACGGAGATGAAAGATACCGTCAATTCCTACATCCAGTTCCAGAAACGCTACCCAACGAGCCGTTTTGCCTCCCAGGCGGCTCGAAAGGGTGAAAATCTCGCCTTCCGGGAGGCCAGGGCGGAGGGGAACGAGGAGGCTTTCCGTGGTTTTCTGAACCGGTTCCCCGGGACATCCCTGATCTCCCCCATGCAGACGCTCACGTTAAAGGATCAGGTGGCCCTTATCATCGGGGAGATGGGGGACGTGACGGCTGTCCCTGCCATGAGAGCGTACGTCGGGAGGGAGAATACCCCCGCGGGACGGCGGGCCCTCTTGAAGCTGGAAGAGAAGGCAGGCAGGTGATATATTATTTTTGTGATTAGTGATTAGTGATTAGTGATTAGTGATTGGAGGTATCTGATTTCCCCCTTCCCCTTTAACCTTTAACCTTTAACCTTTAACCTTTAACCTTTAACCTTTAACCTGATATTTCTATGACCAGAAAAAAACGCGAAATTCAGAAACGCAAGCGGCAGCAGGAATCGAGATCGGAACCCGTTTTGGAAACGAATGTGGATTCCTTTTCCGGTCAGCCGGAGGAAGGGGAGTCCGAAAGGATCGACCTGCAGAAGGGAAGCCGCGTTCTCACGTCCACGGGGCCGGTGTCCCCTCAGGGCAAATCCGGAACCGCCACCAGGCCCTTCCAGGCGGGGGAAAGGGCGGCTTTTTCCAGGGGCAGGGAAAATCTCCTGCTTGGCCTCCTGGCTCTGTACGTCTTTCTGTTGGGTCTCGGTACTTTCGGTGAACTGTTCGAAGTGGAATGGATCCTCAACCTGCCTCTCTTTAAGTGAGATAAACCCTTTCGGGGGGGCCTGATTTTGGGGAGGCATGGTGGTGAAAAGGGGAACCCGGCGAAAATTCCCTCAAGGCTTTTTTACTGCCTGTTATGGCTGCGGTCATCCTGGTGACGGGGTGTGTGGCGTCGCACCACGTGTCATCTGCAGTTCATGAAGGGTCGGGGGTTCAGGGTCTGGTGTTTCTTCGTTCCACAGGTCAGCCTTTTGAAGGGGCCAACGTCTACGCTTACCGCGATTCTGGCAAAAACCTGATCGGGGTTGCGGACTTTG
>Ga0114922_10004233_pt1 | contig 13312 bp, 8 predicted proteins | sample AartaG_FD_100975 | JGI IMG/M metagenome (GOLD analysis project Ga0114922, IMG submission 100975) | Deep subsurface microbial communities from Aarhus Bay to uncover new lineages of life (NeLLi) - Aarhus_00045 metaG | ecosystem: Environmental > Aquatic > Marine > Oceanic > Sediment | place: Aarhus... | reverse complement strand
CTTCCGCTACCGCATCCACGCGGGGGACGCCCTCAGCCGCTACTACGCCGTGCAGGTGGTGCCTTTCCCGGCCGTGACGCGGGTGGACCTTCGCTACGAGTATCCGGCCTACACGCGGCTGGAGCCGGCGACCGAGGAGAACGCCGCCGGCGACATCAGTGCCGTGGCCGGGACGAACGTGGTCGTCACCGCCAAGACGAACACCGTGGTGCAGTCGGCGAAGTTCGTGGTGAACGGGGAGGAAGTCCCCGGGGTGCGGCCCGGCCTGAGCATCGCCCAGGATGGGGCGTCGGTCTGCACCTTCAGCGTCCAATTGACACCCCGGCTGGCGGGTCGCTGGCGCGCGGAGATCGCCGACGCTTACGGCTTCACGAACTCCCCGCGCGAACGGGGCATCGTAGTGCTGCCGGACGCGCCGCCGACGGCCGTCATCCTGCACCCCGAGGAGAGGGAGCTTCGCCTCAAGCCCACTGACCAGTTGCCCGTGCTCTACGCGGTCGGTGACGACTTCGGAGTGGCCGGGGCCGAGTTCGACGCCGAGACGGAGCGGGCGAAGCTGGCCCCCGTGCCCGTTCCGCTGACCGAGGAGGGACGGGCCGCCGGTCCGCTGGCCATGGGGACGGCCGTGCTGGACCTGGCCAGGCTGCCGCTCGGCGGGGCCCGGCAGCTCACCGTTCGGGTGCGCGCGAGGGACGGCCTGCCGCCCGAGATGGGCGGGCCGCAGGAAGGGGTCTCCGAGCCGCTGACCATCGAGCTCGACCGGGAAGCGCCCTCCTACGCCGAGCGTGCCGAGGCGGCCAGCGAAGAGGAGGTGCGCCAGGGCCTCGAGAGCGCACTGGCGGAACTCCGCGCCGCCAAGGAGCAGTCCACGGAGGTGCTGCCGGCGGTCTCGGGTTCCGGGGAGCTGGCGGAGGACGCCAAGGAGCAGCTCGACCGGATCGCCGGCCACCTGGACGCTGCCGAAGGCACCGTGCGCGAGCTGGCGCGGGACGTTCGATGGGGCACCTACTCGGTGCTGAGTCCGCGGCTGGCGGCATTGGCCGAAGATCACATCGCCCGGGCCGAGGACCTGGCCGGCCAGACGAAGCTGACCGACGATCCGTGGCAGCGCGCCGACCTGGCCGACGAGGCGGACCTCCAGATGGACCTAGCGATGATGACGGCCGAGGACCTGCTGAGGGACTTTGCCGACCTGGCGGAGGCGGTGAGTCGTCACGAGGACCTGGCGCAGTTGGCGCGCCGGCAGGCGCAGCTCGCCGAGGCCAGGCAGGGCATGGATGCGGCAGCGCCGGCCGAGGCTCAGGCAGCGCCCGGCGAGGCCCAGGCAGCGCCCGTCATGACAGCGGAGCAGTGGCAGCAGGCCCAGGACCAGGCCGCGAGCGAGATGGCCGAGATGCTGGCCGAAGGGGTGCGCGAAGACCTCGCGCGGGACGGTCTGCCGAGCCTGGCCGAGCGGGCCCGCCAGTTGCAGCAGGACCAGACGCGGCTGGCCGAGAACACTGAAGGGCTGCGGGCCTTCCAGGAGAATGAGGAGGCCCTGATGGAGCTCGCTCGGGACCAGGAGGCCCTGGCCGAAGACGCATCGGCGGACGATCAAGCCGCCGACCAGCGGGACGAGATGATCCAGGCGGCTCAGCAGATTCGCAGCCACGACCTGACTCAGGCCGCCGTGGACCAGTCCGCAGTTGCCGGAACCCTGAGCGGACGGTCGACCCGGCTCCAGCAGGAACTGGCGGCGGTCGAGCTTACCCGGCAGGCGGAGGCGGCCGCCGAGCAGCAGCGCGAGCTCGCCCAGAAGACGCAGGAGGCCCGGCAGAACCTGCCGGCGCCTCAGGCGCCCGCTCAAGGCCCCGAAGGCGCCGAGGGGAACGCGGACCAGCAGAACGGGGCCGAGCAGGGCGCGCAGCAACTGGCCGCCTTGGCTGAGCCCCAGAAGGCGCTGGCGGACCAGATGGCGGCGCTGCAGGAGCAGTCCCGGAGGAACATGTGGGAGGTCCGGCAGGCGTTCGATCGCTTCAACCCGGCCAACCAGATGAGACAGGCATCGGCCGCTGTGGAGGCCGGCAACGCCCAGCCCGCCGAGCAAGCAGCGGCCCAGGCCGCTCAAAGGGCGGACAGGCTGGTCCAGCAGCTTCAGAACGTCCAGCGACGATTCGCGGAGCTGCCCGACAAGCAGCAGAGGTCGGAACGTCTGGCGGAACTCGGCGCGCGGCAGCGCGAGCTCGAACGGCGCACGCGCGACTTGGCCAATCGCAGGCAGCAGACGCTGGCACAGGTTGACCGGGGACAGACCGAGTGGATGCAGGCCGAACAGGCGGAAGTCGCGCGGGAGGCGGCCAACCTGGTGCGCAGGACCGAGGAACTGGCGCCCCAGCCGGACAGGGCCGATTTGCGCGCGGCTCGGCAGGCCGGCCAGGCGGCCAGGAGAATCCGCGAGGGCGAAGCTGCCGAAGCCGCCGAGAGCGCCCGGGCAGCCGCCGAGGACCTGTCGGACCTGGCGCGGCGTCTGCACGACGCCGGCCGGGATCCGTTGGCTCCCGACCCCGGCGGGCAGGCACGGCTCGCTCAGGACGCGGACCGGACCGCGCGCCGGCAGGAGAACCTCGCACGCGAGATGGACGCGTTCGCGGCGGAGGACTTCCCGGGAGCCGTCGTCGCGCGCCAGGCAGGGCTCGCCGAACGCACGGCCGACCTCGGCGGTCAGGTGGAGACGGTCCGGGAGGGCGTGCAGCAGCTCATGCCGAGCGAGGCAGGCTACGATCAGGGCAGGCGCGCGCTGGAGGAGCTGGAGAGGGCCGGCGGGGCCCAGCGGCGAGCCGAGGACGCGGTGGCCGAGCGGCGAACCCGGGAGGCGCTGCCGGCGCAGACGGAATCCGCCCACGCGCTGGGCGAGGCGGCGGACGCCCTGGGCCGGATGTGGGCGGCCTATGCACCGTCTGCCCAGCGGCAAGGTCTGTGGGACATGGCCGCCGCACAGGCGCAGAGCCAACGGTCGCTGAGCGAAGCGGCTCGGGCGGCGGACGAGGCCTCCCGCACGCTCCAGCCGGAAGCGGCCGGCCGCGCCGCCGAGCACATGCAGGCCGCCGAACAGCAGGCCGCCGCGCGCCTGGAAGAGCTGGGGCTGTATCAGGGCTCCATGCCGGCCTACGTGCGCGGGCGCGCGGGACCTACCCTCGACCCCCAGCGGCTGGGACTGACGGCGGCCGACCTGCGGGAGTTATCGGGGCCCGAGCTGGGGGAGATTCAGTTTACGCTCGACGACTGGGCCAGACTGCCCGGGCAACTGCAAGACGAAATCCTCCAGGCGGCCGGGCAGGACAGCCCCGGCGAGTACCGGGAGCTCATCAAACGCTACTTCCGCGCGATCGCGAAGCGCGGCACCAGGGCGAAGGAAGAAGGCGAGCAATGAGGGGGAGCGTGAGACCAGGCAGATCGCTCCGCGCGCTTCTGGCCTTCCTGATTGCCGGGTGGCTCCTGGCGGCCCTGGTTGTCCCTGTGTGGGCGCAGGCCGAAGAAGAGAAGGCCGGCCTAGCACACCACGACGAAGCCGTGGACGAAGCGATCGAGCGCGGCTTGGCCTATCTGGCGGACAAGCAGGATGACGACGGCAGCTTCCCCAGCGGCTGGGGCAAGAACACCGGCATAACGTCGCTCTGCGTCATGGCCTTCCTGGCCAAGGGCTACACGCCGGGGGATCACGAGTACGGCCAGGTCATCGACAAGGGGCTGGACTTCGTGCTGGCGTCCCGCAAGCCGAACGACATGCTGGTCGGCCCCGGGGCGTCCCACGGGCCGATGTACGGGCATACGATCTCGACGCTGATGCTGTCCGAGGTGTCGGGGATGGTCGATCCGGAGCGGCAGAAGGCGATATCGGAGGTCCTGCCCAAGGCGTTGAGGGTGATCCTGGCCGCCCAGCAGGTTCCGAAACTGGAGAGGTATCAGGGAGGCTGGCGCTACCAGTCGAACAGCACGGACAGCGACATCTCCTGCACGGGCTGGCCGCTGATGTCTTTGCGCTCGGCGCGCAACAACGGTGCGAGCGTGCCGAAGGAGGCCATCGAGTACGCCCTTGAGTTCGTCATGCGATGCCGGACCAGCGACGGTGGCTTCGCCTATCAGCCGGGGGGCGGGGCGGGCGTTGCCCGAACGGGCGTCGCGCTGCTGTGCTTCGAGCTGTGCGGACTGCACCGCGACGAGGTCGCCCTGGCGGCGGGCGACTGGGTCCTGGGGCACCTGCAGCGGAGCCCGAACGAGAGTTACTTCTACTACGGTCTTTACTACTGCGCCCAGGGGATGTACCAGCTCGGCGACGACTACTGGGAGCGCTACGCGACCCACATGTACGAGATGATGCTGAAGCTCCAGCGCCAGGACGGCTCGTGGCCCGCCGGCTCGGAGAAAAGGGAGGGCGAGTGCTACGCCACGGCCATGGCGGCGCTGGCCTTGAGCGTTCCCTGCTGCCAGTTGCCCATCTACCAGCGGTAGGCGGCCGGGCGGGGCGGCGGCTTACTTTGCGTAGACGTGCAGGCCCGGGAAGATCGTGCCGGCCAGGTTGACCCAGAGCAGGCTCAAGATCATGGTGAGCGCGCCGACGATGGCGAAGGCGGCGTTCGCTCGGGGGCGTTTCGCTCCGGACACTGCGCGGAAGTGGAAGTAGCCGATGTAGATCAGCCACGTGGCCAGGGCCCACAACTCCTTCGGGTCCCAGTTCCAGTAGTCCCCCCAGGCGCGCTGGCCCCAGACGGCGCCGAGGATGAGCCCCAGCGTCAGCAGCGGGAAGCCGAACTCAACCATCCGGTGCGTGGCCAGCTCGCGCTCAACGCGATGCTGCTGCTGCCGCGAGAATACCACCATGAGGGCTTGCGCGCTGGCCAGGATCAGTACCACGTACGCCAGGACGTAGGTCCCTACGTGGGGCACGAACAGCCAGCTCCGGAGGGCCGGGGGGAGCTGGTGCGGCTCGGCGCTGAAGATGAAGCCGGCCGAAAACAGGGCCACCAGCCCGACGAGGGCGGCCGTCGCCGGGCCCTTCGCTCCCAGCGCGCGTTCGCAGAACATCCACAACGGCCAGACCAGGACCCCCAGGCAGAGGAACACGTCGAATAGGTTCCGCGTCGGCGGACGACCCACCTGGGCCCAGCGCACTGCGAAGGCAACGGTCATCAGGACGAAGCCCGATGCGAATAGGCAAGAGCCGACCCGCCGCGCCCTCGCGAGGTAGGCCCCCACGGCGGCCAGCCACGCCACCATCGTCACGTACGTCAGCACGCCGAGCGCGCTCGACTTAAGCTCCATCCGCATCCCCCTTACTGAGGAACTGGATGGCCGGGCGACCCCAGAAGCGCCAGAACGCCCCGGCGCACAACATGCCGAACCCGGCGAACACCCACCACAGGCCGGAATCGGACGTGACGCGCAGCACCGTGTAGCGGCCCTCCGCCGGATCGAAGGATTGTTGATAGAGGTAGTAGCCGCCGTAGTGGAGGGGGCGGTTCACCTCGATGACCTGGCGGACCGCTTCCCGGCCGTTCGTCCACACCGCGACCTCGCTCTGGTAGGACTTGACCGGCGAGAGAGGCCTGACAAGCCAGAACCAGACGGCGTCCGCTGAATCCCCTTCGCCCGGTCCGAGAACGTCCCGCACCCACAGAACCGCCAGGTCTCGGCCCGGGCGCGGCACGAGCCACGCTTCGGCGCCCCCCGCCTCCGCCCTCCGCAGCGACAGCCTTATCGCGGGCACGTCGCTCTCAGGATCACTCACTGCCCCGTCGGGCTTCGTCAGGAGGGGCGTTTCCCTTGTGCCTTCGCGGTAGACGGGGCGCGCCGCCTCCAGGTACTGAAGGACTTTCACGCGGACGTCCGTGCCGCGGACCTGGAGTTCCCGTCCGATCTCCCACTCAAGCAGTTGCGGCTCGTCCCCGGCTGCCAGGACCTCGGCCACCAGGTGCCATCGAGGGTCCCCGAGAGGGTAGCGTTCGATGCGGAAGTCCCGGAGCTCCAGCTCGAAGGGAAGCTCCCCGATCACCCTCTCGCCGGTCGTGTCCAGGATCTCACGGCTTCGTTCTCCTTCGGGGACCACGACGAGGCCTGCCGGAGCCCTGGCGCGGCCAGTGAGCCTGCGCGACAGCTCGTGGCGCGTCTCCGATCCCCATATGCCGCCGACCAGCACCAGGACCACGCCCAGATGCATCGCCAGCGAGCCCGGCCTGCGCCGGATGCGTCCGGACATGAGGATGGCCGAAGCGGTCAGCAAGAGGAGCAGCAGCCAGAAAGCAGCCAGCGGCGGCGAGTTGAACAGGGCCTTCGCCCGTTCCGCCCCCAGGAACGAGCCCACCACGGAGAGTACGGCCAGGAGAGCCATGGCCGTCAGCGCTCCCCAGAGCAAGATGGTCCTCAATGCTTTCACGTTCCGCACCGACCAGGGCGCGTTGTTGACTCGACTTCCCGCAGCGACGTGCCGTCGGTGGCCATTCTACGCCATGCGGGCCGGCGAGGCGAGCGGCCGGCGGGCGCTGCGAGCGAGCCGCTCGTCTGTTGCGCGGTCTGCTGCGCGGCGGTACACTTGAGGCATTGGGCACGCGCGACATAAGGAGGGGAATGGGATGACGGATCTGGGCGAACGTATTCAGAAGGCCGACTGGAAGAAGGAGAAGCACGTCCCCGTTATCGAGTGCGCCGACGAGGTGAAGGCGGGCGAGATGTTCGACGTTACGGCCGCGGTGGGCAAGGAGATTGGCCATCCCAACACGACCGAGCATCACATCCGCTGGATCTCACTCTACTTCCATCCAGAGGGGGAGCAATTCACCTATCAGGTCGGGCACTTCGAGTTTCTGGCGCACGGGGAGTCCGCAAAGGGAGCCAACGAGGGGCCCGTTTACACCCATCACGGCATCACGTGCACGATGAAGGCCGCCAAGTCCGGCACGCTGCACGCGCTGGCGCACTGCAGCATCCACGGGCTGTGGGAGTCGAGCAAAGAGTTGACGGTGACGTGACGGCCCGCCGCCGGGGGTTGGCTTGGGGTATGGGACGAAGGCGCGCCGGACGGGGCTCGGGGCGCGCCCTTTATTCCTTCCATACGGCTATATCTGCGTCGTCAGCCGGGACGGCGAGAAGAAATGGATAGCCGATGCCCGAAAGGGAGAGCACCGGGCCAAGGCGGAGGGACGGACGTTGGCTGAGGCGTTGCGGCGACTGCGGGAACTGGTGGAGGGCTCGGCCATTGTCGCCTGCGAGGAGAACGGACGGCGCGCGGATTCTACGGAGCCGCTACAATGCGCTTCGAGAGTGGCAAGGTGACGCACGTGGAGAGCGAGACGCGGCGGGTGTGGCGGTACAGGGATCTGCCTGAATAGGCGCCAGAGCCCCTGGATGTGGTGCGCGATCGGCTGGCTGCTCGCGTATCGATTCGCGATCACTGCAAGAGACGAAGACTACATCGGCCGAGAGGTGCTGAGATGAACAAGAGAAGTGGAGCAAGCAGGTCTTCCTTTGCGGCATTCGTCGGAATGGTCTTGGGGGTTGCTGTGATGCTGTCGCGTGCACCCGTGGAAGCAGGCAGTCTCACGGGGATGGTTCTTGACGGGCAGGACCGTCCTGTTTCTGGCGCTTGCGTAATCCTTTGTGATCAAGAAAGCGGGATTCCCATTTGCAGCCAATCATACAAGCTCCTTACTGAAGAGATGATGGCAGGAAACAAGACGGCAGGAAACAAGACGCCAGAGCCTGCCTATGCCTTCACTAATGATCAAGGTTCATTCTCACTTGGCGAAGTCCCGGAAGGCGAGTACCGGTTGGTCGCACAATCATGGCAAGACGCCTCTTCTGTTTGGAAACCCTATGAACTGAGCGGAAAGGTAATTGAACTCCGCGGGATTGCGCAGCATGTCAAAGTCTCCTCTGGGCTGTCACCAAGCGTTGCGCTTCGTCCGCTCGGTGTTTGCGTCCTACGAATAGACGAAAACATACGTAAAGCGGGGATACTGGTTGTGATCAGTACGGCGCCGCCTCGTGCCGATCCAATCCCTGGTTTTGCCGGGTGGGGTGGAGAATTCATGCAGAACATGATTGGATGGAGCCGTAAACCGGCTGGAGTTACGACTATCCGGGGTCTGCCTGAGGGCATGGTGCACGTGGGCATGTGGGCCACGCCCGCTGACGATATGTCGGGGTTCGGCGCGGGTAAAGCTGACGTCAAGGCAACAGCCGTCACTGATTTACATATCTGTGTTGGTTCATCCTGGGCGGACGGCGGCCACCAGCCGCCGCCGGAACATCTCCTTTGGCTGATTGACGAACTCAAGGACAAGCCGTATCTTGACATACTGAGAGCCAACGGCATCGTCTTCAATACGGGCCAAGCAACCCCAGGCTCGCTGCAATGGCTTTTCCTGTACTACGGGGAGATCAGCCGGCACTTTGGCAAAGAGATCACCTTGCCTGGAGAGCAGAATGTGCCTTTCAGGGACTTCATGGAAGCCGCTTGGTACATCGAGCAAGAGCAATGGCGTAAGAGACTTGCAGAGAAGAAGACCGAATGACTCTCGTTAAACGGCATTGCTGCCTCAAGTCTGACGGCCCGGCCGCCAGGCGTTGAATGACCAAGCCCGATGGCCCGGCATGGCGAGGCAAAAGACGTAATTCTCACCCCCACACGGGGGTGCGCCCTTCCCTTCACCTGGAAAATCTGCTCCCTCGAACGCGGCCATACCAGCCGTACATGCCAACACAGGTTCGACACGGGCCGTCTCAGGGAGTTTGAGCACCTTCTCAAAGGACTTCTCACAAACGGTTTACGACGGAGTTGCCCTCTCTCCACACCTGCTCGAAGACGCGCACGAAGTTGCCGCCCAGCACCTTCAGAATCACCTCGTCCGAATGCCCGCGCCGCACCATGCATTCGGTGATCGCGGGGACCTTGGAGATGTCCTCCAGCCCCTTCGGTGCCGCGTGCAGGCCGTAGAGGTCGGAGCCGAGGCCGACGTGATCCGGTCCGACCAGGTCGATGACGTGCTCGATGTCGTCCACCACGTCGTCCACGTCTTTGGCGGCGAGCAGAAAGACGCCGAAGACGCCGCCGTTCGCCGCGAGGGCCTCCAGCCGTTCACGCCCGCGGGAGACGTCGTAGGATGGATGGAAGGGGCTGTCCTCGGGCTTAAGCGGGAAGTACTTGCGCGGGCTGCGGTGCGAGAGGACCACGGGTTCGGTGGCGATCTCGAGCGTGTCCCAGAAGCCGACCTGGTTGAGGTGGCCGACGTCGACGACGATCCCCAGCTCGTTCATGCGCCGGACGGCTTCCTTGCCCGGCCCCGTCAGGCCGCCCGTCTTGATGTTGTGCTGCGTGCCGTCGGCGTAGTAGTTGCGACGGTTGTGAGTCAGGCAGGCCATGCGTAGCCCCAGGGCATAGAAGATGTCCAGCATCTTCAGGTCGTATCCGACCGGTTCCAGTGCCTCCAGTGCCATGATGCCGCCGCACTTGCCTTCGCGCTTCAGCCTGTGGATGTCGCCGACGCTGGTCACCAGTTCGAAGTCCTCGTTTTCTTCCACCTCCCGGTAGAGCCACCAGACCATCTCGAGCGCGCGCCGCAGGGCGCCGTTGAGCTGCTCGTCCTCGACGAAGATGGCGCAGACCTGGGCCGTCAGGCCGCCCTTCAGGAACTGGGGCAGGCTGTACTGGCCGATGCAGCCGAACCGGTCGCCCCGGGGCCAGGGCGTGTACTCTGAGGGCTTCGGCGGCATCGGGAAGGGCGGGCGCCACTGGTCGGGGTCGGGGACCTTCACCTGCTGGCCCAGGCGAACGTAGCCGTCGGCGATCGGCATCAGGATGTCGCTGTGGCAATCGATCACGATGGCCTGCCTGTGCAGTTCGGCCGCGTGCTCGGCGGCGCTCTCCGTGGGTTTCATGTCCTGATCTCCTCTGACCGGTGCGCGCCATCGTATGTACTGCGGTGCAGCTTTTCAATGGGCGTGGTGGCCGGCCCTTGCGGCCGGGCCCCTCCCAGGCCATTGACACTCCGCTCTCATGCAGTGAGAATACGCCTTCCGCCGGCCGTGCGCGATCCGACGCGCCGGTGTTGCTGTCTGGCAGGAGGGTCTCCCATGCGCTTTGGCATTGCAGTGACGGACGTCACGCCGCCCTTCAAGACGCCCATGCGCGGCTACTCGGTTCGGAAGGACCACTTCGACGCGGTCCACGACCCGCTGACCTTCACAGCCGTGGTGCTGGAGGAGGGCGAACGGCGCGCGCTGATAGGCGTGGCCGACATCTGCGCGTTCCCGAACGACGGCAGCGTGCCGGAACTGCTGGCGCGGCTGGGCGAGATCGTCGGGTGCCCGCCCGACAACGTCATGCTGAACGCCTCGCACACCCACGGCGGCCCGTCGCTGCCTTCTTCCCGCTCGTCGACCCATCTCTCCGCCTCCGACGCGGAGGCGTGCGAGCGTTACGAGGCGTTGCTCTACGAACGGGTGGCGGAGGCGGCCACCGATGCGGCCGGCCACCTTCGGGATGGGTCGCTCTGGTTCGGCGAGGGGCGGACGGCGCTACCCATCAGCCGGCGGCTGGAGCGCGACGGCCAGATACTCCACGCGCCGGCCCCCGGGGCGCCGACCGACGATCGCATGCACGTCCTGGCGTTCAGGGATGCCGACGAGAAGCTGGCCGCCGTGGGGATGAAGCTCTCCTGTCACCCGGTGGCCACGGCGTACCAACACCTGCTAACGGCCGACTATCCCGGCGCCTGGCGGGAGGAGTTCTCGCGCGCGTTCGGGCAGGACGTGACGCCGTTCTTTCTCCAGGGAGCCGGCGCGGACGCGCGTCCGCGCCATACCGCCGACGGCGACCAGTGGCGGGCGCTGCCTCACGCGGAGTTGGCCGACATCGGGCGCGAGGTGCTCGCAGAGTGCCTGACGGTGCTCACCGGGCGGGGACTGGAGCCGGTCGATGACCTGCTGCTGACCGGGCGCATCAGCCCGGCGGACGTGCCGTGCGAGAAGACGTTCACCCGGCGCGAGCAGTTCGGGGAATTGCTGCAGTCGGCCGACTCCCGCAAGCAGCGCTACGCCGAAAGGTGCCTTGAGCTTCTGGGCGCGGGCGAGCAGGTGCCCGACCACCAGACGTTCCACGTGCAGACCCTCTGGCTGAACTCGGGCCTGGCGCTGATCGGCCTCGACGTGGAGCCGCTGTGCGGGCTCGGGCGCTCGGTCGAGGCCGCCGTCTCCCCCAGGCGGGCCATGCTTCTGGGCTACACCAACGGCTCGGTCGCCTATGCACCGGGCCGGGATGAGCTGCCCCGCGGCGGCTATGAGGCGGAGAGCTTCTACGGCAAGCCCTGGACCGGGCCGCTCTGCGCTGGGATAGAGGATCACTTCGCCGAGGCCGTGATGCTGATCTGACCGTTGACGGGAAGGAGCGAACGCCGATGCCCCGGGACATGGAACAGCTATACGCCGAGCGGCTCAACCGTTACGTCACCGCCATGCGGAACGGGCGACCGGACCGCATCCCGATCCGGCCGTTCGCGGCTGAGTTCACGGCCAAGTACGCCGGCTACACGTGCCAGGAAGTGACGCACGACTACCAGAAGGCGTTCGCCGCCGTCCGCAAGTGCGCGGCCGACTTCGACTGGGACGCCGTCGTCGGCAACATGGTCTACGTCTGGACCGGGCTGACCCAGGCCATCGGCCTGAAGTACTACGGCGTGCCGGGCGTGGACGTGCCGCCGGACACCGGCTTTCAGTACCGCGAGCCGTCCGTAGAGAAAGCCTACATGCACCCGGACGAATACGATCACCTGGCCGAGGACCCGACCGGATTCCTTTTCAACGTCTGGCTGCCGCGCGTGGCGGCCGACGTGAACGCCATAGGCGAGCCGGCGACTTACCGCAACAACCTGTCCTTCCTGAAGGGCGGGATGGCCATGCTGAGCTACTTCGGCGCCTTCCCCGGGCAGGGGGAGTTGCTGCGGACGGAGTCGGGATCCGTCCCGGCCATCGCGGGAATGCTCAAGGCGCCGTTCGACATCATTGCGGATAAGCTGCGGGGCTACGTCGGCCTGTGCATGGACGTGCTGGAACGCCCCGAGAAAGTGCTGGCGGCCTGCAAGGCCCTGATGCCTCACCTGCTGCACGTGGCCCTTGCCGGCGCCGACCCGTCCGGGAACGTGCCCATCGCGATGTGGATGCACCGCGGGTGCACGCCCTTCTTCTCGCCCGAGCATTTCGATACGATCTACTGGCCCACGCTCAAGCCCATCATCGAGCAGATCTGGGCGCACGGACACCAGGTGCTCTTCTACGCGGAAGGCGACTGGCACGCCCATCTGGAGTCCTTCGCCGAGCTGCCGGCCGGCAGCATCGTCTACCACGTGGATCAGGGGGACATCTTCGAGGTCCACGAGGCGCTGGGGGACAAGTTCTGCCTCAGCGGGGGGATACCCAACTACCTCTTGACCGTTGGCACTCCCGAAAAGGTGCAGGACCGCTGCAAGGAAGTGATCGACGGCGTCGCGGCCGACGGCGGCTACGTCATGGACGCCAGCGCCATCATCCAGAACGATGCAAAGGTCGAGAACGTCCGGGCCATGACCGACTTCACCCGCGAATACGGCGTGTACGATTCGAGCGGACCCACGCCGCAGGAACCTGAGGAAAGACCCGAGCCCGCCCCCGGCGACGCTGGTCGAGTGCCCGAGCCGCAGAACCCGAAAGCGAGGCCCGGCGTCTGCATTCCCTGGGAGGAGAAGGCCAGGGAACTGCCCGCGATCTCCGGCGACCGGGAACTGGTCCGTAGGGTCTGGGAGGAGATCGACGAGTTCGCTTACACGTACATCTGGCACTGTCTCCTGTCGTTCTGACTGACACGCGTGCGGGCGGGGCACCGCTCCGCCGCAGAGAAGAAAGGAAGGCCATTCATGGGTGATGAAGTGATGGTTGGCGCGCACCCCTGGGTCTACGCGGCCCGGCGGGAGCAGCGTGACACGTATCCGATCCTTGAGCAGATCTTCTCGGACATGAGTTACGCCGGATTCGACGGGATCGAGCTGATGAGCGAGGCGCTGGTGCCCGACGACGGGGTGGAGAAGATCGCCGCCCTGTCGCGCCAGCATTCGCTGTCGGTGATCGGGGCTTCGTTCGGCGGGCGCATGTGGGATCGCGATCAGCACGATGCGATCCTGGAGCAGGCCGAGCTGGTCGTCCCGCGGCTTGCCGAAGTCGGCGGGCGCACGCTCGGAACCTCGGTCGGCGGCACTAAAGAGCCGAAGACGGATGACCAGTTCGACGCCCAGGCCGAGGTGCTTCGCAAGCT
>Ga0114922_10004232_pt1 | contig 13313 bp, 12 predicted proteins | sample AartaG_FD_100975 | JGI IMG/M metagenome (GOLD analysis project Ga0114922, IMG submission 100975) | Deep subsurface microbial communities from Aarhus Bay to uncover new lineages of life (NeLLi) - Aarhus_00045 metaG | ecosystem: Environmental > Aquatic > Marine > Oceanic > Sediment | place... | reverse complement strand
GTTGATGTGTGCCACTTTCACCCCCGGCGCGCTCTCCGCCAGCTCGGGGGCGCCGAAGAGGCAGATATCGACGCAGGTGCCGCAGCCGCGGCAGAGCTCCTCCCTGACGGTGCAGGTGGTGGGCTCGAGCTTGATGCTCTCGCGGCAGATCAGGGCGTTCGCCTTACCGGCGGCGGCTCCGGCCTGCGAGACCGAGGCGGCGATGTCCTTGGGGCCCTGCACGCAGCCGGCGAGGAAGATGCCGGCCGTGTTCGTCTCCACCGGGCCCAGCTTCGGGTGGCGCTCCATCATGAAGCCGTCGGGCGAGGCCGGCACCTTCAGCATCTCCTTGATGCGGGTGATCTCCTCGGTGTTGGGGCGCATGGCGACCGACAGGACTACGGCGTCGACGTCGGCCTCGACGTAGTCGCCCAGGAGGTTCTCGTATACCCGCACCGTCTCCGCGCGCTCGCCGCCGCTGACCTCGGGGGCGTCCGGGATCTCGAACCTGACGCAAACCACCCCCGCTTTCCTCGCCTCGCGGTAGAACTCCTCGGAGCCGTGGCCCACGGTGCGCATGTCGCGGTAGAAGACGACGACGTTGACGCCGTGCTCGCGCAGCTGGATCGCCTGCTTGATGGTCGTCGGGCAGCAGTAGCGCGAGCAATTGATGTTCTTGGCCGGGTCGCGCGAGCCGACGCACTGAATGAAGGCGACGGTCCGCAACGGCTTGCCGTCCAGCAACAAATTCCCGCCTCCCTCGGCTCCCTCGTCCCCTCCGTCCGCCTCGATGAGAAGATTCTCGAACTGCTGGGAGGTGAGGACGTTCGGGAATTCGCCGTAGGCGTACTCCCCCTCCTCGGGCTCGTATAGCTCGCTGCCGACGGCGACGATGATCGCGCCCGCCTCGATCCGGCCAGAGGTGGTCTCGGCCGTGAACTTTCCGACGAAGCCTTTTACCTCCTCGACCTCCGTCTCGGTGTGGACACGGACATTAGTTTTCTTCAGCGCCTTCAGCTTTTCTTCGAGCAGTCCTTTGGCGCTCGCGTTGGAAGGGAAGAGCCTGCCCAGCTGGCACATGCGGCCGCCCAGCGCAACGGTCTTCTCGACCAGATGGACCTCGGAGCCCTGCGCGTCGATATCGAGCGCCGCCTGGATGCCAGCGATGCCGCCGCCGATGATCAGCACCGACTGGCGCATTGCACTCTCGCGCGCCTGCAGGGGCTCGAGGTGGTGGGCGCGCGCCACCGCCATCTTCAGCAGGTCCTTTGCCTTGCGGGTCGCCACCTCCGGCTCCCGGGTGTGGACCCAGGAGCATTGGTCGCGCACGTTGCACATCTCGAACAGGTAGGGATTTAGGCCGACCCGCTCGACGGTTTCACGGAAGACCGGCTCGTGGGTACGCGGCGTGCAGGCGGCGGCGACGATGCGGTTGAGCTTGTGCTCGACAATTTTCTCCTGGATCTGGCGCTGGCCGGCGTCGGCGCAGAGGAAGAGGTCCTCCTGCACATGGGCGACGCCTGGGAGGCCCTTGGCGTATTCGGCCATCGCTGCCACGTCGAGCACGCCGGCTATGTTGATGCCGCAGTGGCAGAGGAAGACTCCGATGCGCGGCGGGCCACTGACGTCGACTTGCGGTATCTCCTCCTTTATCTCCTCCAGCAGGTGGTCGCCCATGTGGCTGGCCGCAGCGGAGGCGGCGCCGGTCGCCTGGGCGACGCAGTCCGGGATGTCGTCGGGCCCCTTGCAGCAGCCGCAGAGGTAGACCCCCTTGCGGGTGGCCTCGAGCACACGGCTGTTGCTCTGGGCGCTGCGGAAGAAGCGTGACTCGTCGGTCTCGATGCCCAGCACCTCAGCCAGGGCGGCGTTGTCGGCGTTGGGCAGGCCGGCGGTGGCCAGGACCGCCATGTCGGCCTCGACGATCTCCGCTGTGCGCGTCAACGTGTTCTCGACGTAGATTAGCAGGTTGTGGGTCTCCACGTCCTCGATGATCTTGGACGGCTTGGCGCGGTAGAACTCGACCTCCTCCATCTCGTCGGCGCGCTGGAAGAACTCCTCGTAGCCCTTGCCGAAGGCCCGCATGTCGAAGTAGAAGACGGTCATCTTCTCGATCTCGGGCTCGTGCTCCCTGGCCAGCATCGTGTCCTTGACGCTGTTCATGCAGCAGAAGCTGGAGCAGTGGTAGCAGCCGTGCTCGCCGCGCACGCCGACGCACTGCACGAAAGCGATTCTCTTGGGCACCTTTTTATCGCTGGGCCTGATCACGTGCCCGCGCGTCGGCCCCGAGGAGTTTAGAAGGCGCTCGAATTCCAGCCCCGTCAGGATGTTGGGCGAGACGCCGTAACCGTATATCTTCATCGTGTAGGGATCGAACGGCTGGAAGCCGGTGGCCACGATGATCGCCCCTACCTCGAGCCGCACGTCCTCGGGCTGCATGTCCAGGTCGATAGCGTCGATCTTGCAGGCACGGGCGCAGGCGTCGCAGACGAGCACGCGCCGGTCGCCGTTGATGCAGTTTTCGGTGTCGATTATGTATGCCGCCGGCACCGCCTGCGGGAACGGCGTGTAGATCGCCTTGCGGGCGCCGAGGCCGGCGTCAAAGAGGTTGGGCACCACGGCGGGGCAGCGCTCGGTGCAGTCGCCGCAGGCGGTGCACAGCTCCTCGATGACGTAGCGGGGGTGCCGCCTCACCGTCACGGTGAAGTCTCCCGCCTTCCCCTCGACCTTGACCACCTCGGAGTGCGTCAGAACCTCGACGTTGGGATGCCGACCGGCATCCATCATTTTAGGCCCGAGGATTCAAATCGAGCAGTCCATCGTGGGGAAGGTCTTGTCCAGCTGGGCCATCCTGCCGCCCAGGGAGGGGGACTTCTCGACCAGGTGGACCTTGATCCTGGAGTCGGCCAGGTCCAGGGCCGCCTGGATGCCGGCGATCCCGCCTCCGATGACAAGTACTCCCTTGCTCATCGCGCACTAACCTTTGTTTCATTGCCGTTAAGGTTCAGCTCGGCGAGCATCCCCTTGGCTTTGATCTTGTGGAACTGCAGTCCGAGCTCTTCCGGCGCGAAACCCTGCGCCAAGCCGAGCAGTTGAAAGTAGTAGATGATCGGGATGTCGAACTTCTTGTCGAACAGCCTTGCCAGCCTGATCTGCCCGAGGTCGTACTCATCGAAGCAGGTCGGGCAGATGAGGCCGAGGCAATGCACCCCCAGCTTCTCCACTGAGAGGAGGATATCGAGCAGCATCCGCGCCGGTATCTGGTCGTCCATACAGGCCTTGCCGCAGCAGAGCACCTTCTCGTGGTGCTCGATCGCCTGGGCGCCGATGGCTCTGACTAAATTCTCGAGGATCTCCGGCCGATCAGGGTCGTCGACCTGCATGACGTTGCTCGGCTTCAGCAGGTGGCAGCCGTAGTGGATGCCGACCCGCATCCCCTCCAGCGGCCTGGTCACCGATGCGGCCACGGCGTCGAGGCCGACGTCGTCGCGCACCACTGTGACGATGTGCCGCACCGTCGACGTCCCCTCGTACTGCATGCCGATCTTCTTGAGCCGCTTATTGACTTCCCGCTTCAGCCCCTCGTCGTGGCCCAGGTAGTGGACCGTCTCGGCGAAGGTGGCGGTGCAGCCGGAGCAGCAGGTGACCAGGTCGAGCCCCCGGGCCTCGGCCAGGCAGAGGTTGCGGGCGGCGATTGTCAGCCACTTAAGCTTGTCGTGCGACTTGTAGAAGATCGGGTCGGGGCAGCAGGTGAAGCCCTCGATGTCGACCAGCTCGACGCCGAGCCGCTCCATTGTCAGGCGCACCGCGGCCTCGAACTGCGGGTACTTGCCCAAGATCATGCAGCCGAAGAACGGGATGTACTTGCCCTGCTCAGCCATCGGCCTCTCCGATCTCGCGCAGCAGCCGGCGGTAGTCGTCAGGGACCTCCCGGCTGACCGGCTCGAGGTTGAGGCTCTCCCGCCGCCGGTCGGTAGCTGAAGTGATCAGCACGGTGCGGCTGGTGGCGTGTATGCTCCCGACCAGCTCTTCCACCTTCGTCGGTCCGGTCGCCCGCCTGGACGCGAGGTTCTTCAGGGCCATGATCACCTCGACCGGCTTGACGTCCTGCGGGCAGCGCTCGTAGCAGTTGTAGCAGTTGGTGCAGAGCCAGATCGGCGAGCCCTCGCGCGTCAGCTCCTCCTCCTGGCCGAAGATGGCCCGCAGCACTATAAGCCGTGGGTTGAACAGCTCGGTGTAGCGCGACGAGGGGCAGTCGCCGACGCAGGCGCCGCACTGGAAGCAGTAGCCATGGTGGTCGCCGCCGATGATGGCGTTCAGCCTGGGCCGGAAATCGAAGTTTATCTTGATCATTTCGCCGCCTTGGCGGCCATCTTGGGCTTCTCTTTCAGCGACATGCCGTACTCGTAGCCCTTGTCGAATGCCTCAAGGTTCATCTTCTCCGTGCCCTCGGGGACGCTGTCCTCCACCGCGCTGCGCATCGCCTTGGCGTCGACCAGCCCGGTCATCGCGGCGAAGAATCCGATCATGACGATGTTGAGCACGATCTTGCGCCCCAGCTCCTCGGCCATCCGGGTTGCCGGCACGGCGTGTACCTGGATGCCGGCCGGCAGCTTGCCGGGCTTGACCAGGTCCTTTTCGATGAGCAGGATCCCTTTTTTGCCCATCTCGGGGGTGAACTTGTTGAAGGCCTCCTGGCTCATCACCACCATGATCTCGGGGACGGTGACGTAGGGGTAGAGTATCGGCGAGCCGGAGACGATCACCTGCGAGCTGCAGGCGCTCCCCCTGGCCTCGGGGCCGAAGCTCTGGGTCATGGTGGCGTGGCCACCGGCATAGATGGAGACAGCCCTGCCGAGGATGTAGCCCATCATGATGATGCCCTGGCCGCCGAAGCCGCCGATCTTGATCTCAGTCGTCTTCACGCACGCCTCCGTACTTCACGTATTTGTCGCCGAGGACCTTGTCGTGCCGCGCCTCGAGGGCCTCGAGGCAGGTCGGCCGCTCGCGGTCGACGAACTTGCCGCAGATGATCTTCTCCTGGAAGGTGATGTCCAGGTCCCTGGTGTCGGCGCCGTGCCTGATCTCGGCGCTCTCGTGGTAGAACTTCATCAGGTTGAGGCCGTCGCCCAGCTTGTTGCGGCGGGCGTAGAGGGTGGAGCAGGGGGTGATCACCTCGACCACAGAGAAGCCGGGCTTGTTGAGCGCCTCGATCATCGACTTGGTCTGGCGGCGGATGTGCAGCGCCGTCCAGCGGGCGACGTAGACGGCGCCGCAGCACTCGGCCAGGTAGGGGATGTTGAACGGCTGCTCGTAGCAGCCGTAGGGCGAGGTGCTCGTCTTGGCGGTCAGCGGCGTGGTCGGCGCCACCTGGCCGCCGGTCATGGCGTAGTTGAAGTTGTTGACGCAGATGACGGTGATGTCGACGTTGCGACGGGCGGCGTGGATGAAGTGGTTGCCGCCGATGGCGATCAGGTCGCCGTCGCCGCTGAAGACCACTACCTTGAGCTCCGGGTTGGCGAGCTTCAGGCCGGTGGCGAAGGGCACCGCCCGGCCGTGGGTGGTGTGGAAAGAGTCGAGCTTGATGTAGCCCGCCACCCTGCCGGTGCAGCCGATGCCGGAGACGACGCAGACCTTCTCCAGCGGTGTCTCTATCTGCTGCAGGGCGCTTATGAAGCACGATACCGTCGTGCCGATGCCGCAGGTCGGGCACCAGATGTGCGGTATGCGGTCCATCCGCAGCAGGCCCTCCATCGGGTGGGCCTTTTCGGCAGCGGCTTTCTTGGCGCTCGCCTTCTTTGCGGTTGTTGTTTTTGCGCTCATTTCACCGCCCCCACTATTGCGTCGCAGATATCTTCGGGATCGTGGACCGTGCCGCCGCCGTGGGGCACGAGCACCACGTTGACCGCGCTGCCAACCAGCCTCTCGACCTCGTAGTAGATCTGGCCGTAGTTCATCTCGACGACCACAATCGCCTTGACCTTTTTGGCCAGCTGCTTGAGCCGCTTCTCAGGGAAGGGCCAGACGATGACCGGGCGGAAGAGCCCCGTCTTGATCCCCTTCTTCTTGGCCATCTCGATGCCACGCAGCGAGACGCGCTGGCTGATGCCGTAGGAGAGGACGAGCACCTCGGCGTCCTTGATGTCGAGCTCCTTGTAGAGGACGATCTCGTCTGCGTTTTTCCTGATCTTGTCGACCAGCCGGCGGACGAGCCCCTCCTGGCACTGGGCGCTCATCACCGGGTAGCCTTGCTCGTCGTGGGTCAGCCCGGTGACGTGGAAGCGGTAGCCGTCGCCCGCCTTGACGATGTCGGGCACCAGGTCCTCGGTCGACTCGAACGGCAGGTACTCGCTCGGCGGCTTGGCGGAGAAGCGTCGCGGGTAGATCTCGATCTCGTCCGCCTCGGGGATGACCACCTTCTCGGTCATGTGCCCGACGCACTCGTCCATCATGAAGAAGACGGGCACGCGGTACTGCTCGCTGAGGTTGAACGCGTTGATCATCAGATCGAAGCACTCCTGCGGCGAGTTCGGCGACAGCGCGATGATCTCGTAGTCGCCGTGCGAGCCCCAGCGGGCCTGCATCATGTCGGCCTGACCGGGCAGCGTCGGCAGCCCGGTTGAGGGCCCGCCGCGCTGGACGTCGACGAAGACGCACGGGGTCTCTAGCATCGCCGCCAAGCCGACGTGCTCCATCATCAGCGAGAGGCCCGGCCCGGAGGTGACGGTCATCGCCTTGGCGCCCGCCCAGGCCGCGCCGAGGATGGCAATCGAGGAAGCCAGCTCGTCCTCCATCTGGATGAAGATGCCGCCCACCAACGGAATGCGCGCCGCGAAGCGCTCGACCACTTCGGTGGAAGGGGTGATAGGGTAGCCGGCAACGAAGCGACAGCCTGCGGCCAGCGCCCCCTCGCAGCAGGCGTGGTCGCCGTCCAGGTAGTGGGCTCCGGTCAGCACCCCTTGGGGATCCGCTTTCAACGCCCCGACCTCCTTTCCGTATGTTGCCAAAGCAGTTGCCGCCCCTTAAACGGCGGCCTTCTCGACCGCCTCTTTCGGGAGGCAGAAGATTGCGAACTCGGGGCAGATCAGCTCGCAAAGGCCACAGTTGACGCACTTGTCCTCATCGACCGCCCGCGGCGGGTGGTAACCCTTGACGTTGAACTCGTCCGAGAGCTCCAGCACGCCGCGAGGGCAGTACTCGACGCAGAAGCCGCACCCCTTGCAGCGATCCTTGATGATGTGGAGCTCGCCGTGGGGGATCTGCAGCTTGTCGACGTCGAGGGGTGTTCGCCAGAATTTCATTGCGCCTCTCCGATAATCCGAGTTGCCATCGGCCGCTTCAAAGCCTCATGCCCATCAGGATCAGGTTGTGCACCCGGCCCCTGGTGTCCACCACGAAGTTGGAGAGCACGCCCTCCTGGACGAAGCCGAGTTTTCCGACCATCCGTTTGGCTCCCGGCTGCGTCTCCATGGCGCAGGACTCCAGCTTTCGCAGGTCCTTCTTGACAGCCAGGATGAAGATCTCCCGCGCCAGCGCCGTCCCCAGGCCGCTCTCGCGGTATTCGGGGTCGACGATCAGGCGCATCTCGCCGGTCTTGCGGTACCACCCGCGCGGAATGACGAAAAGGAGCGCATCGCCGACTATCTTCCCGTCGGCTACCGCCACGATTCCGGTGGCCAGGCCCGCCTCGATCTCGCCGATCCTCTCATCGATGATTTCCCTCTTGGTGACGTCCCTGCGCAGGTAACACCTGTCCTCTTCGGGGAGCCGGCGGAAGAAGTCCAGGGTCAGCTCGAAGTCCTCTCTGGAGAGGAATTTCAGGGCTACCCTTGTCCCGTCTTTCAGCGTGACTTCCTTGATCAAGCCAGTCATTCTCCTCTGCCCTGGCCGCCGGCCTCAGTAGTCCATGTGCCGCGAGGCGGTCGAGCTTACCGCGTCCTCCAAGTCCCGCCACATCGCCGCCAGGTCGAAGGTAAACATGTAGAGGTCGTGCATCCAGCCCTCGGGATCGACCACTTGGTCCCTCTGAGTAGCCTCGTGCCTGAAGTGGAGCCCTTTGAATATCTCGATCATCTCGGTCTGGTCGTGGCGGACCCGCGTGATCAGGTTGTTGAGGCCGTGGCGCGCGGCGAGCAGGAAGATCTCGCGCGCCAGGATCTTCGCCACGTCCAGATCGCGGTATTCCGGCAGGATGAGGAGGCGCACCTCGCCAGATTTGCGCAGCCAGCCGTAGCGCATCGTCTCCAGGCTGCCCTCGCCGACAATCTTGTCGCCGCACACGGCTACAAGTCGAACTGTCTTTCCCTTCTCGATGCTCTCGTAGCGCCTGGCGACGGTCTCCTCGTCGCAGACGTCGATCCTCATCTGCTGCTTCTCTTCTTCGGGCATCGAGAGGAAGAAGGTGAGCGAGGCGCGCAGGTCGTCCGGCGAAGTCGTGCGGACCGTGGCTTGCGAGCCGTCCCTCAGCGCCACGGCCTCGGAGTATTCATACATGCCGCTTGCGTTCCCTAATTAGGCCAAAAGGCAGCCCGCTCGTGTTCCTCCTAAAGCGCTGCAAGCGGACCGCCGGCTCTCTCCGTCGCCACGTTCGCCGAGCCGGTGGCCGCGCCTTTTCCCCTTCCGGAAGCGCCATCGGCGGGACGAGCGGTGCCGGACAATGACCCGATCCGGCGAAATCAACCGCGTAAGCTGCCGCCCAAGAAGATGTTTGTACTTGCCGCCTTCCCCCTCCGTCCTGGTTTGCTGTTTCGCGGCAGCGCTACGCTGCTTTAACATATAGAGGAGGTGGCGTCCGCTGTCAACCCTATAGTCCTGAATAAGGTCACCGGCCGGGGATTTTTTCTCGAATACGCCACTGCGAGCGCGATTTGCGACGGCAGTTAGGTAAATGAAGCCGGCCGCTGCGCTAGCTCAGCTCTGCTGCCTTATGACTTTCTCCGCCTGCGGACCCTTAGGGCCGTGCTTGATTTCAAAGTCCTTTCGCTCAGCTCGTGGATTCTGAATCCTTGGTAGGAGTATATTCGTCGGCTGCGACGGCGACATATTGAAACAGGCTGATGGTTCGGAAATGATGTCGGTCGTAGAGATCGATCCGAGAGAAGCCCTGAGAGAAAACCAACCGTACGGCTTCGATCTCCGCTGGGAACTCGAGTTAAGTGATTAAGAGGCCTTCGTGTGTAATCCTCCTTATTGAACAACAATCTATGGACAAATTACACTTTAATACAAGGGATAGAGATTTCTCACAGCATGAGAAAGAGAGATCAGGGCGGATGAAATCTGCGCGCGATAGATAACCAGGCCCTGGTAAACGAAGCGATTACTCATCGAGGGTAGGAGACAGTATGTCTCGAGCCCTTCATTTGGGAGGTACAAAGATGGCTCGGAGCGTCCGTTTTATCCCTGTGCTATTCGCGGCTTTTATCGGCACCACATTGTGCCTGTCGCAGGCGGCTCTCGCTGCTTCGGTCGGCGAAGCCAGCAAAGAAGAAGGTCATCGGGATTCTGGCAGAGGATTTATTAGGACGAGCTATGCCTACGATCTTACCGATCTCGAGAGGCAGACCCTCGAATCGATACGGCAGATTGATGACTATCCCATGTATGTGATGACATATTATGGTGATTACGGATTCGATGAGTTCATAAAAAGAGGGCATTCGAACTATAACTCGGTAACTCGCTACGGTGAAGGTTGCACATGTTTTTCATCTCTAAACAGGGGTGGGAATATCATTTATGGACGCAATCATGATTGGTACCAATGTCCGTCGGTGATCTTTTTTACGGATCCTCCAAACGGATATGCTTCCATATCCATGACAATAGGAAGGGACGTGGAAGCTTATCTTGCCGATCCTTCGGTAGAGAATGCGCGAGAACTGTTATCAGTGCCATATTTCACCTTAGACGGCATTAATGAATATGGTGTTGTGATTTCCGGCCAGAACGTTGATGGCGAATTTATCTACGATCCAGAGAAGATATCACTTTGGTCTTACGAAATAAGAAGACTAGTACTTGATTATGCCAGAGATCTAGAGGAAGCTATTTCTTTAATTTTGCAGTATAATAACCTGAATTCCGAAGGGAATAAACTATTACTCTCAGATGCATATGGTAATTCTGCGATCATTGAATATTTTGATGGTGAGGTAAACGTTATTCGGAACGTGGAGCCGTGGCAAGTATCCACTAATTTCTTGGTTCGATATGCGGCCCCAGATTCTATCCTGGATCGTTGCTGGAGATACCAAAGAGCTTATAACGCACTCGAATCTCATAACGGCCGTATCACAGAAGAGAATGCGCTAAGTATCCTGGAATCAGTTTATAATTACACACAACGGTCAGCAGTATATAATCAAACCATTGGAAGGATAAGGGTGGTCGCGGGGGGTAAATACAATCAGGTTCATACATTCCATCTGCCGATGATCGTTGACCTCGCCAACATCAAGACGATGGCGAGCCCCACGAGGCTGGCAGCCGGCGGCAGAGTGCGCCTGGTGGCCAGAGTCGCCAACCTTAGCCCGAGGCCGTCCAGCCCGACGGGGATAAACTTCTACCTGTCAAACAAGCGAAGGTTAGGCAAGAGGGCTATCTGCATCGGCAGCCGTCGGTTGCCGTCGATAGAATCCGGGGAGAAGAGAACCATCAGGCTGAGAATTGATCTGCCGGATGATATCGAACCGGGCGAGTATCACCTGATTTCGTGCGTCAACGAGAACGGCCGGAATAATGACGATGACGAAAAGAACAACGTGTCCGTTTGCAAGAAGAAGGTAATTATTCGATGAGAATTGTCTTTGAAAACAGGAGGCTGTTCTTATTTGTTCATTGAATATAATGTACATCACTGCGGATGTATAAACATGTTCACGAGTTCACGATTCATCTCTATTCTCATCTCGATATCCATTGGCACAATATTTTGCTCGGCGCAGGCGGCTTTGGGAGCTGCGGCTGCTGAAGTCCGTAATGAAGAAGACCATCGGGCTTCCGGTAGAAGAGTTAGCAGCACGAGCAATGACGACGATCTCACCGACCTCCAACGACAGACCCTCGAATCGATACGGCAGATCGATGACTATCCCATGTATGTGATGACATATTATGGTGATTATGGATTTGGTGATTACATAAACTCTGGAACAGACTCATATTCACAAAATAATTATGGGGGGGGATGCACAAGTTTTACAGCTTTAAACAGAAATGGATACATTATCTTTGGATATAATCATGATGGATTCTGGTCTCAAGTGCAAAGGTCGGTGATAGTGTTCACTGATCCTCCTAATGGCTATGCTTCCGTAGCTATAATCAGGGGTGATTTCAGTCATTTCGGCAATTACATTGATAACCCTGGTGAAGGTACAAGAAGGTTCGTCTGGAGGGCGCCTTTTTATCCTATTGATGGTATGAATGAATACGGCGTGGTTATTTCTCCTATGAGTTTGCCGAGTGGCGACGGTATTTCAGATCCGAGCAAGCGAACACTTCATCTTTTGCATTTAATTCGGTTAGTTCTCGATTACGCAAGGAATGTAAGAGAAGCAATTTCTTTATTAAAACAGTACAATAATAGCGATACATCGGTGCATTATTTGATTTCAGACGCGTATGGCAATTCGGCGGTTGTTGAGTATCTCAGGGGTAATGTGGTTGCCACTCGAAACGTGGAACCCTGGCAGGTAAGCACAAACTTCTTCATCGATAAGGCCGCCCCCGATTCAATACTGTTTCTTTGTCCAAGGTACGAGGAGGCATATAGAGTACTTGAATCTTATAATGGCCTTATAACGGAAGAGATTGCATTTGATATTCTGGAATCGGTTTCAGCTAAAGGCACCGGCTATGACGGTTCAGGGGAATCAGTATGGTCGTCTGTATACAACTCGACAACAGGAGATGTAAACTATTGCATTGACAGGGGATACGACAATATTCAGAGATTTCGTCTTCCGATGATTGTCGACCTTGCCGATATTAAAACTACAGCCAATCCCACTAGACTGGATGCCAACGGCAAGATGCGCCTGGTAGCAAGAATCACAAACCTCAGCCCCAGTCTATCCAGCGCTACAACTGTAGATTTCTACTTGTCGAGAAAGAGAAGATTGAACAAGAGGTCTATCCTGATAGGTAGTCGTAGGGTGCCGTCGATAGCATATGAGGGAACGCGAAACATCAGATTAAGAATAAATCTTCCAGATGAGATTAAATCGGGCAAGTATTATCTGATTTCATGCGTCAACGAGGACGGCGCGAATAATGACGATGACGAAGAGAACAATACTTCTATCTGTGATAGTAGAATTATCGTTCGTTGAGTACTGACTCTCGGCGGATGAAGTCAGTAACGTGAGACGTGCAGTGTGTAAGAGCCGGTGGTGCTGGAGCTGTAGCCGCAGACCTTCACGTATATCGTGCAGTTGTACCAGCCGAAGTAGCTGACGCTGGCGTTGAGGCCGTCGCCGGAGTCGTCGTCTTGGTCCAGCGTCCAGCCGCTGGAGTCCTCGAGGTAGATGTAGGTGTCGGTCGAGCCGGTAGTGTAGATGGTGTAGGTGTAGCCGGCGGAGGCGCTGAACTTGAAGTAGTCGACGTCGCCGCCCCTCTCGAGGCTGCCGCTCCTGGATGAGGGGACACCGACCTGGGTGGCGCCGCCGCGGGAGTCGGCGTGGTCGTCGGTGCCGCTGCCGCCACCGTCGCCGCTGCGTTGGATTGCCAGCGTGTAGGCGCCGGTGTTCTCGCTCCCGTAGCCACGCACCTTGACGTAGAGCGTGCGGCCGCTGCTGTTGCTGTACCGGACGCGGGCGTTGAGGCCGTCGCCGGAGTCGTCGTCCTGGGCCAGCGTGCGGCCGCCGGAGTCCTCGAGACTGATGTAAGTGTCGGTCGAACCGCCGGTGTAGATGGTGTAGGTGCTGCCGGCTGAGGCGCTGAACTTGAAGTAGTCGACGTCGGCGCCCCTCTCGAGGCGTCCGCTAGTCGACGACGGCACACCGACCTGGGTGGCGGAGCCGCGCCCGTCGCCGTGGTCGTCGGTGGTGCCGCCCCCGCCCCCACCCCCGCCGTCGCTTCCGATGGAGAAGCTGCCAGGGGAGAACGCCTGTTCGGAGGAATCGGAGCGCGAGGTGATCTTGATCCTGTAGTTGGAGTCGTCGGGTACGCTGGCCGGGATCCTCCAGTTGTAGGAGCCGTCGTTGCGGGTTCCGGACGTGATCGTCGTCACCAGCGTCGAGCCCCGGTAAAGCTCGATCCTCACCTTCCTGCCCGAGAATCCGGCCCAGCTGATGGTGCGCCTGCTGCCCTGCTGCCAAGTGGCGCCGTTGGCG
>Ga0114922_10004231_pt1 | contig 13318 bp, 7 predicted proteins | sample AartaG_FD_100975 | JGI IMG/M metagenome (GOLD analysis project Ga0114922, IMG submission 100975) | Deep subsurface microbial communities from Aarhus Bay to uncover new lineages of life (NeLLi) - Aarhus_00045 metaG | ecosystem: Environmental > Aquatic > Marine > Oceanic > Sediment | place: Aarhus... | reverse complement strand
TGGCCTTCAGAAAATCCCGACGATCCATAGAGTTTTTCATGAAAATTATGTATCACTGCCAGTCCTGAAAGTCAAATTTTCCAATTTTATATTGATATAATTTAGAAAGACATTTAAAATCTATCCCTTAACCTGGGTTATTCATGCACGAGCTTAAAATCAAGGGACAAGTTACCAGAAATTGGAGACATGTACCGATTTGTTTTAAAATAAGTAAAGTGTCCCCAATTTCTAAATAGGTAAGGTGTCCCCAATTTCTGGGAAAATGAAAAAAGGATCGAGACGAAGATTCCTGAAGAACGCAGCAGCGTTGGGAGCCGGTGCTGCTGCTTATCCTTCCCGCCTTTTTTCATCCCTAAGGCTCAGCCAAGGTGGTAATCTTCAAGATCGCCTTTTCCATTCGGAATATCCTTTCGGTTACGATTCCAATTACTTTGAGGCTGCGGAGAAGATTTTTTTTGGAGAATACCACAAAGCATTTATCAATCTTTTTATCAAACCGGACCGCCCTCTTGATATCAAGGTGTACACATCCGACACAAAGGATGGACTTTTCAAAGCGCAACCTTTGAGCCTAACAGGAGTCAGCAACAACGTTGATATTGCTATAGATCATATCTATTCTCCAGAATTGCACTACAGGGTGGAATACAGGGAAGGAAAATCCTGGAAGTCGCTTGAAGCAAGATCTACGAAAACTCCGAATGTCTCTCTGGAGGCGGGAGACAAGATCAGGGTTATCTTGAAAGGGGATGACCACGTATATGCTGACTTGAAGCACGATCCGGAAGACTCCGAATGGCGAAAAGATGTGTTACGCGGGGATTACATCAGCAAAATGCTGAAGGAAATAATCGCGAATCCTGATTATCGGCCTGATGTGCCGATGCATAAAGTCGTGTATGGATTTTCGCTGGCCCATACCCTGAAGTACATCCTGGATAGCAAGCCGGATTTTATCATAGACCTTGGAGACACAGTGGGGCAGGATTCCTATCCGATTTGGGGAGCAGAGGGAAAATGGGAGGAGCTTTTGCCCAAGGATGCCTTGAACAAGCAGTCCAAAATCCTTTGGGAAAGGAAAAGACGCACCTTAAGTGCCATTACGCCTGAAATTCCCTATTATCAAATCTTGGGGAACCATGATGGAGAGGTCAATTGGTCTACAGATACCCAGCCCTATACACTCCCTTATGCTAAGGCCCATAGAAAGAGGATCTTTAGACAACCTGAGTCCCTTAAAATGATGGAAAGAGTGAGATTGATGTCCGGCCTGAATAACGGTCGATATTCAAATGATGACTGGCTATTTAAAAATGCAGACCAGAACTATTTTCCGATATTATGGGGTGATGGGGACATTCGATTCTATCTTCTCGATGTCAATTCCTACCTTCTGAAAAAGCCTAAAACCATCTATGATTGGACATTGGGTCCTAAACAAAAAGATCTGGTAGAATCTATGCTGTATGATGGGCATAGTTCCCCCTGGAAGTTTATCTGTTTTCATAATGTTCTGGGCGGCTATCCTTTAGGTTCTCAAAAAGTCGTAGGGGCCTACGGGAGAGGTCCACTCTTCACCCGTGAAGATTATCAGAAAATCCATGAGATTGACCCAACCTTAAATATTGACCTTGACAGGGTGGAGCAAATTTGGCTTACAGAAAGGGCACAAGAAACCGAGGTGAGGGGATTTATATACGCGCATGATCACATATTTTTTGCCAGGAACATCGGCCAGACAAAATCAGGGAAAAAAATGATGGGTGTGTGTGCCGGTGCCACAACCTATTCTGGCTCGAGAGTGTATGATAATATTTGGAGTAATCCCTACTGGGTAGCCTATTACGGAGATTTATACGAGCAACCTCCAACATTCCTTACACCTCCTGGGATTACTGTAATGGATATTGAAAAGAGCGGTGCGACCATCAAATATGTGTGCACGGCTCCGCCGGAGATCATGTTTGCCAATATGCCGGAAGGGACAAAGCCGGGGGATGTCTTGAGAGAATACTGGATTCCAAGATAAAGGCAAAAAGATGAAGATGACGAAGAATACAGGGATCAACCTGCTTGTCCTTTTGTTTTTTATCCTCCTGTCCATCATTATGCTTTGGCCGTTGCCCCTTCACATGGCCGATGCCTTTGTATCACATGTCGATCCTCTTTTGAACACCTGGATATTCGACTGGGATACATACCAATTGTTCAAGGATCCGTTTCATCTTTTTGACGCGAACATATTTTTCCCGCTCAAAAACACGCTCGCTTTCTCAGAACACATGATCGTTCTCAGCCTGATCGCCTTCCCTGTCAGCCTGGTGTCGGGGAATCCGATTCTGGGGTATAATTTTGTTCAGCTGCTTGCCTATCTTTTATGTGGATTTGCCGTCTATCTGCTCGTCTATCACCTGACAAAAAGCAGGATCGCCGGGATCGTCGCCGGTATCATATTTGCTTTCAGTCCTTATCGTTTTCGGCAAATCGGACACATTCAAAACATAATGGTTTTTTGGACGCCTCTGAGCCTGCTCTACCTTCATAAAGCCATAAAAAAGCCATCCTGGAAATATGTGCTGTTGTTTGCGCTTTTTTTTGTTTTGCAAGCGCTATCCTGTGGGTATTTAGGCGTTTTTTTGGCTATTGCTGTCGGGATATTTGTGCTCTATTATCTGATATTTATGCCCCGTGCCAATATAGCCCCCTTTTTCAAGAAACTGGTGATTTCGGCCATACTCTCCGGTCTGATCATTGCCCCGTTTCTCGTTCCTTATCTTCAGGTCAAAAAAGAACACCGGTTCGCAAGGACGGTGGGAAGCAATATTCAGTTTTCTGCCAACATTCTGGGATATGCCACGATTTCCCGTTTCAACAAAAATGTGTTTTACGAAGCCCAGTCTGTTGAAAACAGAATTGCGATAAACATGACGGATCGTGGGAAGCTTCGGCCTAAGGGAAGGGGGCTTTTCCCGGGAATAATGACGATTATGCTGGCCACGATGGCTTTTCTGTTTCCTCCGTATGCATCGAGATTCCCCAGCAGAATCCGCACTGCCGAAAAGACGGTGAATTCTCTGCTGCTGTTTGTTGTGGGAGTTGCGGGGATCATCATATTGAACAGGGGCTTGGTATTTTCTATTGCCGGGATAAAAATAAGCCTCATGCATCTGACAAATCCACTCTACCTGATCATATTTTTGTTCATTGCCAAGTTGGTACTCAGCCGGTTCACCCTCTGCAACTTCGACGATGAAAAAAACTCCACTGCCATTCACCAAAACTTTTATCTTTTTCTTGGCGTTTTTACCTGCATTCTCACTTTCGGTCCAAAAGTTTTCTATATCACCCATGATTTTGGCACCGGGCCTTACATGATTCTTTATAAAAACATCGTGTTATTCAAAGGGATCAGGGTTCCGGAAAGATTCGGGATTTTTGTCATGTTGGCGCTAAGCGTCCTTGCTGGATACGGAGCAGCCAAAGTTCTGGCGATGATCAAATTAAGAGGGAAGGTTATCCTTTCCTGTTTCATCCTTGCCTTTTTGGTTTATGAATTTATCTGTGTGCCGTTCCCTTATGAAAAAATATCCCGGGAGCCGGCAGAGGTTTATAAATGGCTTGCTTCTTCAAAGGAAGAGTTCGCGATTTTGGAGTTTCCTTTGATAAAGCTTCAGACCAATAAATATTATATGTACTGGTCGATCCTTCACCGGAAAAACCTGGCCAACGGATCGTCCGGATTTAATCCCCCGATTTTTAATCAATTGAGAAAAATAGCACACGAAAGGGGGCCTTTTCCTCATCGAGAGTTCATCCAGTATGTGAAGACACAAGTCCCGGTGAAATATCTTATTCTCCACTTACAGAGTTTTTCTGATACGGATAAGGAAGAAATCCTCAAGAATGCTTCCCAATTTCCCGAGGATTTGAAATTGGTCGAAGTTTTTAAGCAGGATGATTATGTTTACGAGGTTATATATTGACTCTGTTAGATGATAATTGTTAACCTGGATTGAGATTGAGATAGACATGGCATACTTAGTCCTCCAACTCAAAGATTTCGAAGTTAAAAGTTATAAAATCAGCAAAAAGGTCATAAAGATTGGCAGAAAGCCCTCCAACGATGTCTCCTTATCCGATCCTTTTGTGTCCCGGGATCATGCAGAGATTAAGGCGCTCGAAGACGGTGGTTATGAGATGCGGGATTTGGGGGGAGAGAATCCTGTCAAAGTCAACGGGAGGATCATCTCCCAGCACAGGTTGCGGGATGGTGACAAACTGACCATGGGCCAATCGCTTTTGATTTTCAAGACAGATCCACCAGTCGCCAGTGCCAGCGTTGCGATGCTTGCCGCCGAAGACTTGTCTGAAAAAGCGGTGGAAATCGCCTCTCTTGATGCCAAAAAAACCATACCTTTTTCTCTGGATAAAATGGATACAAAAGATGTTGCCTCACTTCAAAGGGATCATCAGAGACTCATGCTCCTGTATGATTTTGGCAAGGCGGTCAATGCTCATCTCGAAGATCAAGATGAAATGTTGAATGAGATCATGAATGCGGCCTTGAAGACGCTGGAAGCGGAGAGAGGATTCATCGCTCTTGTAGATGAGAATACCGGGGAACTGGCCTGTGAACTCGTTCGGAGCGAAACGGGAAGTGAATTGTCAGAAAAATTGGAAGTGAGCCGTACTATTGTCCACAAGGTTTTGAACGAAGGGGTTTCTATTATGACGGTCAATGCCCAGGAGGATACACAATTCGAGAAAGCCAAGAGTATCCGACAGTACAACATCCGGTCGGCTATGTGTGCCCCTCTGCTTTTTCGAGATGAGATTCTGGGCGTCGTCTATCTGGACAATCGGGGCTCGGTAGGAAGTTTTTCCCAAGACGACCAGATGTTCCTGATTGCGCTCTGTCACCAGGCGGGAGTTGCATTGGGAAATGCACGCCTCCACAGGCGCGTGGTCCAGGAGAATGTTTGGCTGGAAAACACCCTGAAGCCCAAGTTTCAGATCCTGGGCGAAGCCGAGAAGATGAAGAGGGTGTTCGATATCATAAAAAAAGTTGCCCCCACAAATATTACAGTGCTTGTTCAGGGAGAGACCGGGACAGGAAAGGAATTGGTGGCCAAAGCCATTCACACCCTCTCTCCACGCAGAGAGTTTGCGTTTGTTCCAGTCAATTGTGCGGCCATACCCAAGGAGTTGATCGAGAGTGAGTTGTTCGGTCATGAGAAGGGTGCCTTCACCGGTGCCACCAGCGCGCGCGAAGGAAAGTTCCAGTCGGCCCATGGCGGCACCATATTCCTCGATGAGATCGGGGACATGAGTTTGGATTTGCAAGCAAAGGTTTTGCGAATCTTGGAGGATAGAGAACTTCAGAGAGTAGGAGGGAACAAGTCCATTCCGGTCGATGTCCGCATCATTGCTGCTACAAACAAGGATCTGGCAAAAGCCGTGGAGGAGGGGACTTTTAGGGAGGATTTGTTTTATCGGTTGAATGTTGTGGCCGTGAATCTGCCTCTTCTTAAAGAAAGAAAAAAGGATATCATACCGTTGGCTGAATATTTCATTGCAGGAAGGGTGAAAAAAATATCCTCCAAAGCAAAGCGGCTGATGGAATCTTATGATTGGCCGGGCAATGTCAGAGAGTTGAGGAATTGTGTGGACAGGGCCGTTGTTTTGGGTGACGGGAAGGTCATTCAACCGGAAGACTTGCCCTATACTTTTCGAAAAGGAGGCCAGGTCATTCCTGCTCCTCTAGAAAGACTCGATCATATGGAGGAAGACCATATCGTGCGAGTGTTGAGGTACACAAACTGGAATAAGAGCGATGCCGCCAGAATTCTTGGGATCACGCGGCAGACACTGGACAATAAAATCAAACGATACGCCATAAAAAAGTAGGGGACGTCCCCAATGGACCCCAATGGTAAAAAAAATAGACAATATGCCCCCTGATTCACTGAGGGATTTCACGAAAATAGTTCGCTAAAAAAAAATTTAATCCCTTCCGGTTTCCCCATATAACTCACTTTTTTTACGCACTATTCGTCACACGAGATAGAGGAGAGGTACATCTGGCACAAAAGCTGCACCATTAGGTGTGAATGAGATGAAATTCACATATGCATTAAGATTGACTCGCCTGAAGGGCAAAAAATGCCGATGAACAGTTCAGGATAGAGAGGAGGTATAAAATGGATAAAAAAGTTATTAGTTTTTTTATAGCTGGTCTAATGATTACTGGATTTGCGTTTTCCCAAGCAAGCCAGACCTGTACCATCAGCGGGATCGTCAGAACTCCTGAAGGGGATACTCTCCCTGGAATAATCGTCCTCCTTAAGTCTCCCACACTCGATTTGCCGGAGATCGAGGCCGTAACCAATGCATCGGGCATGTACGGATTTCCCTGCCTTTCTCAGGGCACCTATGAATTGACATTTATTTTCGCAGGATTACAACACGTTGTACAAAGTGGGATTGTTGTTTCGGCTGGGGAATCTATTTCATGGGATATCGATTTGCCACTGCGGGCGAAAGATGAAACTGTTGTCGTGGAAGGAGATTTCCCGAAAGAACGCCATCAACGGATTACAATTCCCGAGATCCGCTTAAGTTTGTACTGCCGAGGATTATTTACCTTGGTGCTAAGATCGTTTTTTTAACCAACCCAATTCTTTACCCTTCTGAGGGAGGCTCTCCAGAGTCTCCCTCCTCCTGCAAAAATTGTCAAACCCTCCATTTGTATGAAAATTAGACAAATGATTGCATGGTACCTCTATCCTATCTGTTTTCAATGACTTCCATCAATATTGCCTTGCTCTCCCTATTCTTTATGCCTAAATATCGAACAAAAGGAAAGGATTTTTTTTTATCCTACTGGGGTGGAAAGCTCATGGCACATTTATTGCTCAAAAGAAATCTGAAATCACAGAAAGGAGGTGAGAATCGTCAAACGCAAAACAGCATCAAGGCAGAATGGAGTGAGGATTCGCTCTAGAGAAAAAATTTAAAAGAAGGAGGCAAGAGAGAAATGAGACGAATAATCATATTGCTTGTGATTTTTTTTCTTATTGCGGTTTTTGTTTCGGCCCAGGAGTTCGGTTCTATCAAAGGTGCGGTTAAGGATTCCGATGGTGTACCTCTACCTGGTGTCAGTGTGACATTGGCGGGATCCAAGATCACGACGATGTCGGTTGTTTCTTCGGACAGAGGAAACTACCGGTTTTTGAATCTCCCGGTTGCCAATGATTATGCCCTTAAGTTTGAATTGAATGGGTTTAATACCATGATCAGAGATAAGCTGGTCATTGTGTTCGGAAGAGATCTCAATCTCGACATCACGATGCAAATGGCTGATATCACAGAGGAGATCGTCGTTGTCGGACAGGCTCCTGTCATCGACACCAAGAGGGCGCAGGTTGGCCTGAATGTCGGGGAAGAGATGATCATGGGATTGCCGACGGCGCGAAATCCTTGGGTGATCATGTCATTGATCCCGGGTGTACTTATCGACCGTGAAGATGTTGGAGGAAATGAGGCTGGACAGCAATCTTCTTATTACGGTCATGGTTCCTCGGAGGATGACAACACCTGGGGTATAGATGGCGCCAACATCACGGACAATTCGGCTTTAGGGGCAGCTCCTGCTTATGTCAACATTTCCAGCTACGAAGAAGTCCAAATCAACTACGGCAACAATGACATCCGGGCCCAGACAGGAGGTGTTCAGATCAACCTGGTTTCCAAGCGGGGCGGCAACGATTACAGCGGGACATTTTTTCTTGACTTGGAGAGGAATGCCTGGCAAGCAGACAATGTTCCCGATGATCTGGCAGACTTGGGGTATTCGGCGGCCGGTATCAACAGGCTGTATCAGTATGGCGCCAATTTTGGCGGCCCGCTTGTCAGGGACAAACTTTGGTTTTACCTATCATGGGGAGTTCAGGACATTGATGCCTTGACTCTCTCTGGTGATTCGGACCGGACATGGTTGGTTTCGGGATACGGAAGAATGGATTTCCAAATCACACCGAACCTCAAATTAAACTTTTTTGGCGAATATGACAACAAACAGAAGTGGAACCGGGCGGCGGTGGGTTACACACAACAAGATACCGATACTTTGTGGAACCAGGTCGGCCCCAGTTCTTTTTACAAGGGAGAACTAGAGTACATCGTAGGAGACCTGTACCTCAACGCCAAAGCGAGCTTCATGGGAGGTCCATTTACACTCGAACCGGTCCAAGGCCAAAGGACGGCCGATGGATCGGGCAATTACTTGGTACAAGAGTATTATCCCAGTTACTATCTATCTGGCAACATCGATGAATACGGAACCGACAGGGATCAGATCAACGCAAATTTCAGCGGGATTTATTTTGCCGAAGATGTATTGGGTGGAGACCACGAATTCAAATTCGGTGTGGACTATGTGACGGCAACGACAACCACACACGATTATTACGAAGGCAACCTTACCTTGAATTATTGGGGGCCTGATAACACCCTCCCCAACGGGGAATGGTGGGAAGCCTGGCTGAACAGAGATTATATGTTGAATTACGCCTTCAATCGCTATAGTGCTTTCATCCAGGATACGGCTACTTTCGGCAGATTGGCCTTGAATCTTGGTGTCAGGTATGATGAGGAAAAGTCTCTGGTTAAGGATGTGGAGATCCCCGCTTCTCCCTGGCTGTCGCAGTACATGCCTGCTGTGAAACTCGATGAATATGATCCTGGTGTGAAATGGTCTGTTTTTTCGCCTCGTTTGAGCCTGACTTATGACCTGTTCGGAACCGGAAAGGATATCATCAAGTTGTCAGTTGCACGCTATGGTTCTCAATCAGGAAATAACCTGGCGGATAGGGTCAATCCGCTCGGTTGGACAGAGATCGATCTGCTCTGGCAGGATAACAACGAAGACGGTCGAGTGACCAGCGATGAACTCTTCGGGTATGATTGGGATACGGGTGAGTTGAAGGATCCCAATGATCCCGATTATTGGCTCTGGTACAGCAGCTCTGTCAATCCTGATGATCCGACATCGCTTGTGTCTTTGAATAGGTATGACACCAATTACAATTCTCCGCTCCTGGATGAACTCAGCGTCTCGTATGAGAAAGAACTGTTCGCCGACTTCGCCACGCGATTAGAATTTTTCTACAAGAAAAGGCACAACCAGACTTGGCGGCGGTCGATCATGGCAGATGGCGAATTGGAAACAGAAGCGAATTACTATGTTGATAGCCAAGATGAAACAGTTGGTTACGACATCTACGGAAGAGATGAACTTTTCCCCTATGAGTACATCACCAATCACCAAAAAATGTATGACAGATACCTGGGAGCCCAGTTGGTTATTACCAAGAGATTGTCCAACAAGTGGATGTTTAACGGATCGTTCACGTATTCGGATTGGAAAAGATACTACGAAGGTGAATATCTCGGGATCATCGATGATATCAAAGCGGATGATGTGATGGTCGGACTCAACAATCAGGAATACTTCCAGGGCGGTGTGGTTGCGCCGGAAAGCGGAGGCTCGGGTATTCAAGACATCTATGTCAATTCCAGCTGGCAGTTGAAACTATCCGGTTTGTACCAGTTTCCCTTAGGCATAAACTTCAGCGGCGTTTTTTCTGCCCGCGAAGGTTATGTCATGCCGACCAATGTGCTGGTCAACATGCCTGGAATCGGATACAGGGAACTCTTCGGCAATCCGGATGGCGGAGGAAAGTTCGGAGATCAGCGGTTGCCGGTATTCTGGGTGATGAATTTCAGATTGGAAAAAGTTTTCCAAGTGAGCGAGACTTCTTCGGTGACTTTGTCAGGCGATGCCTTCAATGTTACCAACTCCTCGCAGGCTTTGAAGAGAGAGTTGCGAATCACTGCAGATGACTTCGGTCAGGATTTGAGAATTCTGAATCCCAGAGTATTCAGGATTGGAGTTAGATTCAACTTCTAGATGCTCCTGAAGTAGAAGCACGAAGAGCCCCTTCCTGCCCTTGTGCAGAAGGGGCTCTTTTTTTTATTGGGGACAGGATACCCTTTCACTTATTTAGAAATAGGTGAAAGGGTATCCTGTCCCCAATTTAATTGACATGTATTGAACAAAATAATATCCTAAGTTCTACCTTAAATGAAATGTCCCAATTGCAGCGCCGACAATCCTGAATTATTCCGTTTTTGCAAGGATTGTGGATCTCCACTCGACCTAAAAATAAAGAAAGCTCCTTTCGAAGCCCTCAAGCCCCAAAAGCTTGCAATGGATAAATTATCTCCGGGCACTCTTTTTGCCGACAGATACCAGATCATCGAGGAATTGGGGACAGGAGGGATGGGCCGGGTCTACAAAGTCCTTGATAAAGAGCTGGATACCCTGGTTGTCCTGAAGGTTATATTGCCTGAAGTGTCTGCCGATCCTGAGACAATTCCCCGGTTCAGGAACGAACTCAAGCTTTCGCGGGAAATATCCCATAAGAATGTCTGCCGGATGTTCGACCTGAACACGTCCAAAGGTACGTATTACATCACAATGGAATTTGTGGACGGCGAAAGCCTCAAGAAAATCATCCTGATGACGAAAAAAATGAGCGTGGCTACGGCCATCGACATAACCAAACAGATATGCGAGGGGCTTGGCGAGGCCCATCGGCATGGTGTCGTGCACCGGGATTTGAAGCCGGGCAACATCATAATCGATAGAGATGGCAACGCAAAAATCCTGGATTTTGGGCTTGCCAGATCCATCGAAAGCAAGGGAATCACCGCTACCGGGATTATCATCGGCACTCCCCAATACATGTCTCCCGAACAGGTGCAAGAAAAAACGGTCGATCAGAGATCTGACATCTATTCATTAGGTGTTCTCCTGTACGAAATGCTGACAGGACATGTGCCGTTCGATGGGGATTCGCCTGTCCGTGTCGCTTTGAGGCATGTCAAGGAAAAACCCATCGAGCCGAAAGATATCAATCTGAAGATTCCTCAAGTTGTCAGCCGTGTGATTTTGAAATGTTTGGCCAAAGAAAAGGAAGACAGATTTCAATCGACACAGGAATTGTCTGCGGAGTTGAAGCGGATAGAAAAGTCTTTTGCCAAAACAAAAACAGATGATTTCACGAGGAAGAAGAAAACGGGAATAGCTGGTATTTTCAGAGCCAAGAAAAAATGGGCTGCTTGGGGAAGCTTCGCGATTTTGGCTTGCCTGCTGGTGTTGGCTGCCATCGGCTTTTTTGGAAGAGATGGAGGGAAAGTTTTTGATTCGATCGCCGTACTCCCGTTCAAAATCGATAATATTGGACCAGGACAGGAATCGGAAACAGAGTACCTGGCCGATGCGATAACCGAGAGCATCATTACCAAACTGGCCAAACTGCCCGGTTTGAAAAAAGTTATAGCCCGGAGTTCTGTGTTTCAATACAAAGGTAAAGATATCGACCCTCAGGAGGTTGGAAAGGAACTGGGTGTGGATACCCTGCTGGCAAGCCGAATGAGCCAGTATGGGGATGAGCTTTCCATAACTGTCGAGCTTGTCGATACTGCCGACAACAGACGCATTTGGGGCGACAGTTATCAGATAGATAGAAATCAAATTTTCGAGGTTCAGGATAACATCACTAATTCCATAACAGAAAACCTCCGGTTGGAATTGACAGGAGAAGAACGGGAACGAATTGCCAAGCGTTATACCGAGAGTTCGGAGGCTTTTAAAGCGTATGCCAGAGGACAGTACTTGTGGAATAAAAGGACAGAGACAGATCTTCTCACCTCCATCGAACATTTTGAAGATGCCCTCCGGATAGATCCCAACTATGCCCTTGCCCATACAGGGCTGTCCCTCTCCTATCTCCTGCTGCCTGAATACGGCAACTACCTTCCGAGTGTCGCTTATCAAAAAGCCAAAGAAGCCGCATTGCGAGCTCTGGAGATCGATACCGACTTGGCCGAAGCGCGCACCTCTCTTGCCCAGATAAAAAGACGGTATGATTGGGATTGGATTGCAGCCGAAAGGGAGTACAAACGAGCCCTCGAGCTCGATCCCAACTATGCAATGGCCCACCACTGGTATGGTTACGACATGATGTGCATGGGCCGGTATGACGAAGCCATTCAGATGATAGAACGCGCCCACGAGCTGGATCCTCTTTCTTTGGTAATTAACAGGAATCTGGGCCAGGTCTATTACCGTTCCGGGCAATACGAACGAGGGAAAGAGGCTTTGCAGAGGGTCTTCGCAAAAAATCCGAACTTCAGCTATCTCCACTACCATCTGGGCAATATCGAGTTCCAGCAGGGCCGATATGCAGAGGCCCTGGTTTTGTTCCAGAGAGAGAAGGAGAACGCGAGAGGTTGGGCTATCCACATCCAGCCCTGGATAGGAATGACATACGCGAAGCAGGGGAAAACGGACGAGGCACGAACGATATTGGCTGATTTAATATCTCAATCACAGCGGAATCATGTTCCCCCCACTCCTGTTGCCGCTTTGCATTTTGTTCTTGGAGATCTCGATGCGGGATTCCTTTGGCTTGAGAAGGCCTACGAAGGGTATGACAGTTGGGTTCGTCTTCTGAAAACCGATATAGTATTCGATCCAGTTCGGGAGGACCCACGGTTTCTTGAGATTCTGAAAAAGATCGGCTTGGAAAGATAGTCCCGTAAAGTTATTTTACAGCAGTATATCGCTGCCTTGTTCCTTAACCTTACCCCACTTGGCATGAAAATTGCTATTTATTATCAATGGAGTCAGAACAAATTGGAATTTACAACGTATATATATATATAGAGTGGAAACTTTGAGGACGTGAATTGAGTTTAAAAAGACGATAGAAGAAAAATGAAGATAAAGTGCATGTCCTGCCAATTCGAAAACCCGCCGGATACGCGTTTCTGCGGAAATTGTGGGGAGCCGATTCAATTCAAAGTGGAGGATGATGATCTGTTCGCCAAAACATTGGCTATGGACACGGCCATGGTTCGACTGGATAGAGGCACGGTTTTTGCCGGTCGGTACGAAGTCATTGAAGAGCTCGGCAGGGGAGGCATGGGAAGTGTCTACAGAGTGATGGACAAAAAGATAAATGAAGAGGTGGCGCTCAAGCTGATCAGACCGGATATCGTCGACAAAAAAGCCATCGAACGATTCGGGGATGAACTGAAGTATGCCCGCAAGATTGCCCACAGGAATGTCTGCAAGATGTATGATCTGGACGAAGAAAAGAGCACCCACTATATAACCATGGAGTATATCCCTGGGGAAGACCTAAAGAGCATGATTAAAATGACCCGTCAGCTCGGGGTGCGTACT
>Ga0114922_10004230_pt1 | contig 13323 bp, 17 predicted proteins | sample AartaG_FD_100975 | JGI IMG/M metagenome (GOLD analysis project Ga0114922, IMG submission 100975) | Deep subsurface microbial communities from Aarhus Bay to uncover new lineages of life (NeLLi) - Aarhus_00045 metaG | ecosystem: Environmental > Aquatic > Marine > Oceanic > Sediment | place... | reverse complement strand
TGGTGGCACGCATGATCCGGCACTTCAAGACGGAGCAGCAGGTCGCGGAGATGACCATGGAAAGGCTGGAGAGAGGTGGGGATAAGTCATAACGCGACCAAAGGAAAGTACGGTACGGATAGCAGTGCAAACAGTGCAGTGCATTGAGAGTTGAATGAGCCAACTGTGAGAAGGAGGATAAGGCCTTGGCAGTGACAGTTGATGTCGAGAAGTGCACGGGATGCGGCACGTGTGTTGACGTATGTCCAGTTGAAGCAATTACCGTGGAGAATGATGTCGCAGTGGTCGACGAAGCCGAATGTGTCGAGTGCGGGGCCTGCGCGGATGAATGTCCGAACGATGCACTGAGCCTACCCTAGAGGCGGGTTTTATGGCCTTCGGATAAGTAACGGCTCGTGTAATGATGATGGGATTGGGTGGACGAAGTTATGTGGGAGTTGATGATAGCATTTGCCGCCACGTCGATCATCGCGACCTTGATGGCAATGACCGGCCGGGGTGGTGGGAACTTTTACGCCCCAGTTCTGGTGGCGTGCGGCATGCTTATGCTTCAAGCGCTATGGTTGACGCGACGGCCTTTATGGGATTGCTAGGGCATACGGCCGCAGGGGATTTCAATGCGCTATGGGCGATTCCGATGAGCATCGCAGCGGTTCTCGGAGGGTTTCTAGGCGGTGCCCTCTCTCTGAGGACAAGACCGGAGAAACTCAAGAGGATATTCGCTTACACAACGCTTGGGGCGGCCGTGTTTATGGCGCTCAACGCATGGCTATCGCTTGCAGCCCAACGATGACGGGAGGCGACAGTATGCAGCGGCCGACGAGTTCGAAGACTGCGGAGAAGATGGTCGCGACCTTTACGGCCAAATCGGGCGAGCCTTTTTCGATCGATTCGAGCTTCCCGAGGAGAAGTTGCCCGCTTTCGTGACAGAAAGATTAGAGATCACCAGGGGACATATGGCCAGACAGCACCTACCGGAGAACTTCTACGACAAGATCAAGCCGTCACTGCACAGACGGATCGGTCGTGAGTTGCGACTGGCGAGGTACGTGCTGGACCTGGGCTGTGGTTCGTGCGAATTGGTCCGGTACTTGGTTGACGCGTACGGTCAGGAAGTCACGGGGGTGGATATCTCCTCAGACAGCTTCCCGGATCGTCGGGGTCGGACGCGTCAGGGCATACGCTTCCACTGTATTCGCCGGGATGCATCGGACCTGGAGTTCGCCACTGACGGTTCTATGGATGCGGTAGTAATGGTCTGGGCGCTGCACGAGATGGAGAAGGCTGGAACCATCCTGGGAGAGGCATGCCGCGTGCTTCGGCCTGGCGGTGAGGTGCTCATTGTTGACTTCCCGCGCGGGTCACTCGCTCAACAGCTCTGGGACGAGGATTACTACCGGCCCCAGGAGGTAAAATCTCTTTTGCGGCTGGCAGGATTCATAGATGTCCGAGTCCGTCTGATTGAGCACGAGCAGGTGACCTGGGCTCGAGGGTTCCGGCCCGCGGTTGCTTGAGCGTTCCTATCGACCTCTTGAGCGTGCAGCGTTTGTGGACCGAACTGTGTAAGGTTTCGAGAGATGGTGATCTGCCGTTGGAGAATTTTGGCGGCGTTCGTCAGATCGGGGCACTGGGAAAACAAAGACTGTGAGAATAGGTTGAACCCGCCAGCGGGTAGACGATGCAGATATGGCTAAGACATCGAACCGGCCGTTTGACTTTGGTGTATCAGCCGAAGAGTATGACGCATGGTATGAGACGCCCGTAGGGCAGGTTCATGACCGCGTCCAGAAGGCAGATGTACGTCGATTGCTCGGTCGTGGGCGACCAGGCGAGCGACTGCTAGACATCGGCTGCGGCACGGGGCACTGGAGCCGCTTCTTCTCATCGCTTGAGTACACCGTCGTCGGCATTGATATTGCCGAGGAGATGATTCTTGTGGCGAAGAAATCAAGATCCCACGGCATCTTCGCGATGGGTGATGCGTGCAGTCTGCCGTTCAAGGATAGGACATTTGATGCAGTGACAGCAATGGCAACGTTGGAGTTCGTTTCGAACGTCTCTTCTGCACTGAAAGAGATGTTTCGTTGCGTCAAGTCGGGAAGCTGTGTTTTGGTCGGCACACTGAACAGGCTCGCCCCGCTCAATCGACGACGACTCGCCGAGGGGAGACAGCCTTACGCTTCGGGCCGATTGTTCGCGCCCAACGAGCTGCGCCACCTGCTGGATCCCTTCGGCCACGTTCGCATGTTGGCATCGGTAGCGACGCCGAGCGCTCCAAGCATTCGGCGGTGCGGGCAGGTCAAGCAGCGCCTGCAAGGGAAAGGCGGAAGCTTGTCAGGTGCATTCATCGTCGCGGAGGTGCTAACATGAACGTTCAGGCGGAAATAAGCCTCTATCCTTTGCGGACCGAGGCAGTCGGACCGGCAGTTGAGAGTTTCGTCAGCGGTCTAAAGGAAAGTTCTTTGGAGACCGACACGGGAGTGATGAGCACGCGGGTTACAGGTGAACTCTCGGAGGTATTCTGCGGCATATCGAACGCCTTTGCAAGGGTGGCGGAACAACATGAGGCTGTCGTCGTGCTTAAAGTCTCGAACGCCTGTCCCGCGGAGAATTCGCCCGCCACGGGAGGCACTGATGTCTGAGCGGGACACTAATGTAACATTCGAGCCTCGGGGCCTTTTCCCGTTGGTACTGCGCAGATGGAGTGTGCTGTACCTTGGGCCTGCGGTAGGCTCGTGGAAGGCGGAAAAGGATTAGCTGGCAAGGTGATGAGCATGAAGCAATGTGCGCAAGAGCAAGATTGGAGGGGTGTAGACTTGTCTCATGTTGACTGGGATGAGATATGGGCAACGGTAGTGGAAGTTGAGGCGAGCTCCGATCGGGAATCCGGCACTGTTCGAGAGTACGGTGAGCTATGGTGGATTGACAACGGCGAAAGTGGCCATGACGTGTCTTGAAAACGGATGGACAGCGGTGGTTGGGCGAAAAAGCGCAGTGCAACTGGTAGGAGGATGTTAGAGAAATGGCGAAAATGTTCTTTCCTCAATATGCGAGAGGCAGAGATGGAATTGAGCTCGTCGTGGGTGAGACCATCTTGCAGCATGTCAGACGAATCGGAGGGGTAGAAATCGACTCCGAATGCGGTGGACAGGGCACGTGCGGGAAAGATGTTGTAAGGATTGAAACGGGTGCGGAGTACCTAACCCCCGCGACGGACGTCGAGAGCCGCTTTTTGGAGGACGGGCAACTGAAAGCCAATCGGAGATTGGCCTGCCAAGCCAAAGTGGCTAAGGATGCGGAACGAATCCTCGTATTTATCCCGGACTTTGGCAGGTACACCATTCTGACCGAGTGTGCAGAGACGCACACTGCCCTGAATCCCTGCGTGAAAAGAAGAGACGACCGGGTGTTATATCATACCGGAGAGGATTTAGGACCCTATGAAGGAAGCATGTTCGGATTGGCCGTAGACGTGGGCACAACAACCTTGGCCATGCAGGTTGTTGATTTGGAGACAGGCAAGAACGTTGGGAATCCAATTGCGGGCAAGAACCCGCAGATTGCGTATGGTAATGACGTCATTTCCAGAATCGGATATGCAAGCGGACATGAAGGTGGTCTGAGAGAATTACAGCGAGCGGTTACGGGAGGCGTGAATCAGAGTCTACGTGAGTTGGAAGAACGGCTCGGGGCAGCCCCTGGGTCCACTACGAACAGCATCTATGACGTGGTGGCTGTGGGCAACAGCACCATGAGGAGTATTCTTTTTGGTCAGAATATTCGCGATTTGGGCGTGATTCCGTTTGAGCCCTCCAGCAAAACGGCGCTTACGCGAAGAGCTTCTGGACTTGGGCTAGCAACTCACCCGTTAGGTATGGCATACGGCGCTCCTTTCATTGGGGGGCATGCTGGCGCGGATTGCCTCGCGGACATCATAGCAACGGGGCTCTATCAGAGTGACGAGATAGAGATGATCATCGATGTGGGAACCAACGGGGAGGTCGTGATCGGGAATAAAGATAGGATCATGACCGCTTCGTGCGCGGCAGGTGGCGCATATGAAGGGTATCAGATCAGATGTGGTGTCGGCGCTATCGAAGGCGCAATAACTGAGGTCAAGATTGAGGATGGTCAAGCAAAGTACAAGACTCTCGGTGATAAGGCTCCGTTGGGTGTGTGCGGGTCAGGCGTGATAGACCTGCTAGCCGAACTCCTGAAGAGCAAGATCATGAACGAGAAAGCAAGGATTGCCCGAGACTACCGCATAACAGGATCTCTAAGTATCTCTCAGGACGATATCAATCAGTTGATTGTAGCCAAAGCCGGTTTGCGTACGGACCAGGACCTCTTGATACGTTACTACGGTACCACGCTCGATCACGTGTCGAGAATATACTTGGCAGGAGCGTTCGCGAACTACATGAACGTTGACAACGCGATGGTTATAGGCTTGCTGCCGCAGGCCGACAAGAGCAAGTTTGTCAGATTTGGAAACGGCGCTTTGGCAGGTGCCAGAGAGATGTTGATCTCACAGCAGAAAAGACGCGACGCCGAACAGTTGGTCGGCTTAATAGAACACACAAAACCAAATGAAGTGGAGGGTCAAGAATTCCAGTACGTGGTCGCGGAGAACATGTACTTCTAGATCTTGTCAGTCAGGCGAAGGGTGATAGTCCTCGGCGGCCCTTGAGTAGGTCGCGGGGTTCATTACGGCAGACAGCAGGAATACGGAGTCGTCCCCGTGGCCGACCGGGACGTGCCTGCTGTCATGACGAGATGGAGGAGAACAGCGACTCAACGGGACGTTGAACGGTATTCGCAAGATGGGTCAGGGTTAGGACCATGTGTGTGAGCCCCGAAGTAGACATCAAGCCGATCGGCACTGTGCGGAAAGTCTCGGGAGGCAAATCCATTATCCACCTTAGCGAGGACTTGCTAGACGGTTTGAATAGCCTTCGACCCGGGGGTTTTGTGGACGTTCTTTACTGGATGCATGAGCTTAGCGGCAGACACAGGCAAGTGCTTCAAGTTCATCCGCAAGGGAACAGAAACAAGCCTCGACAGGGCGTATTCTCCCTTCGAAGCCCTATGAGACCCAATCCAATAGGGGTGTCCCGCGTGGAAGTGGTAGCTATTGAGGGAGTCCGCGTGACGGTGAAGGGTCTTGATGCCAAGGAAGGATCACCTGTACTCGATATTAAAGCAGCATCTCGATAGCGAACTGCCAGGGATATCGTCGATGTTTGGGGTAGGATGCACGATGGTATCATGGAAAAACTCCTGGCTGGGTTCGGGCCGGATGGCGTTCGCGATTTGCTATACCGATCGGTCCGCGCTGCGGGCCGGGAAGCAGCGGAACAGCAAGCGGCAGATGCCTCAGCCATTGGCCGCAACATCATGCGGATAGAGGAGCTGTTCGACATTCGTGGACGCATTATCGAACAAACCCCAGATCGCTTTGTGCGGGAAGTAACAGAGTGTCCGTGGTCAATGCTGCGCCCATTAAGTTGCAGATTCTACGCTTGGTGGATGGAGGGCTTTGTGGAAGGACTCAATCAGGAATTCGGGTATCGTCTTGAGAAGCTCATCCCGAAGGGTGATAGCACATGCATATGGCGGGTGGACCGGATTACCGGCGGCGCGCCAGACCTGGATGCCAGCGCACAGCCTCGGCGGCAGTCGTGACGGGTGACAAACAGCGTCACTTTGCACGCGGAGCCAGCAATTGTTGCAGATCAAAGTCGGGCCTGAGACATGGCAGCGGGTTTTGGCTTAGTGGTGGGCCGGAAGGACATTCTGGTCGTGTGACATGTAAGTCGGCATTTCCCAGACGATGCAGTGTGCGGTCATTTTCGTCTGGTGCAGGCATCAACGGGCGGTATCGAGGTTGGTTTCTTGGTGGAGTTCTTGGAGGGCACGAGATGTTGCGATACCAGATTATCTTACTCAGCATCGCGTTAGTCGTGTGCTTCTTGGGGACGGCGGTCTCGCCGCTTCACGCTGCGGAACTCTCGACGAGCAGCGCAGTCGGGAAGGGCACCGGTCCCTCATCGGAGGCATCCGCCTCCTCGGAAAACGCTTCCGATAAAGGCACATGGGATTGGTCCGTGCAAGTGCAGTATGCTCGCGAGACAGGAGACTGCGATTACAACGTTCTCAGTATCGCCCCGCGATGCAGCCGCAGACTTCTCCAAGTTGAGAAAGGCGGGCCGCTTGCCGGGCGACTCCTGTTCGTTCTGGAGCCGTCGGTTCAACTGCTCGAGGACGAATCGGTCAATGCCGAGTTGCGGCTGATGCCGCTGCTGAGGTATGAATTTGGTTCGGACGAAAAGATCGTGCCGTTTGTGGAAGGCGGCGTTGGCCTGCTTTGGTCGAACTGCAGAACGGATGAGTTGTATTCGGAGTTCACCTTCAGCAATCAACTCCGGGCGGGACTGGATTACCACATCAAACCTAGCGTCTCGCTGCGAATCGAAGGGTTCTTCGAGCACGCGTCAAACGCCGGTCTGGCCAGCCACAACCCTGGCATGGAGGTTTATGGCCCCCGTCTCGGGTGCGTTCTGCATTTCTAGCGCCTATTGGATTGAGTGACACTGTGGCTTGACAGAGCGTGGTATCCTCAATTGCTCTCGCAGACTTGGTTCCGCTACGATTGCGATGTGCCATCACAGTAAGGACGGAAGAGGCATGAGTCATGGTTGACGTGTTTGAAGTATTCAAGAACGCAGTGATGATTGCCAGCTTTGTCTTTGTGATGATGCTGCTAATTGAGTATATCAACGTTTTAACTCGAGGGTCATGGGAAGAACGACTGCGTGGTCACAGAGGGAGCCAGTATCTCTTGGCGGTGCTATTGGGCGCGACCCCGGGTTGTCTGGGAGCTTTTGCCGTAGTGGCCATGTATTCCCATGGCTCGCTGAGCCTCGGTGCCGTGGTCGCGGCGATGGTAGCAACAAGCGGCGATGAGGCCTTTGTCATGCTGGTGATGATCCCGAGGGAGGCGCTTTTCCTTTTTGGCCTTCTGGGCGTCTTAGGTTTCGCCGCGGGCGCTTTGACCGACTCGATCTGGGGCGAATCCAGAACTCAGCAGTCGGTGCGTTCAGACGCGTTTCAACTCCACGAGGAAGCGGCGTGCAATTGCTTTCCACGGGATCAGATTCTCCTTCAGTGGAAGGAGTGTACCCCGGCCAGAGGAATCCTAGCCACTGGGTTGTTCGTGTTTCTCGTTGCTCTGGTCGGCGGGCAAATAGGACCTACTGCGTGGAACTGGATACGCGTGACGCTACTTTTTACTTGCGGGGTTGCTCTTTTTATCGTGAGCACGGTCCCCGATCATTTCCTCGAGGAACATCTTTGGCGACATGTAGCTCAGGAGCACATGCCCAGGGTGTTCTTGTGGACGTTCGCTGCTCTGATCGCTATGTACGTGCTCACCGAGCGTTTGCACCTGGAGCACGTCATGTGGGAAGGCAGGTGGTTCGTTCTAGTGATCGCGTGCTTGATTGGCGTGATCCCAGAATCCGGACCTCACTTGGTCTTTGTGACTCTTTACGCACAGGGAGCCGCCCCCTTCAGCATTCTCTTGGCCAACTCCATCGTTCAGGACGGCCACGGGATGTTGCCGATGCTGGCCCATTCAAGACGGGAATCGTTGCGCATCAAAGCGGTAAACCTGCTGCTGGGGTTTGTAGTGGGGGCTGCTGCGATGGCCCTGGGCTATTGAAGGAGCGTACGTATGGCGGCTGATGTCAAAGCAACAGATGCTGATAACGGTGGCGAGATCACCTTAGAAGGCGTGACCATTTGCCCTGGCGTTGGCATCGGCCGTGCCCATGTGCTGGACCCCGAGATGTTCGTCGTAAGGGAGGCAATAGAGCCCGATCACGTGTTGGCCGAGCAGCAGCGCTACACCCGTGCCGTGGAGGCTGTCGGCAAACAGCTACGCGAACACGTGGAGTCGGTTCACGGCGTTACGTTCCATGACGCCGGGGTCATTCTCAGAGCGCACAAGGCAATGCTCGCCGATGAGGAGTTCCATGACGGTGTCCGCAGGCTGATTGAGACGGGCCACAAGAACGCTGAGTGGGCCCTGGAGGAACAGGGAGAACAACAGATTAGGCGATTCGAGGCAATGAGGGATCCGTACTTCCAAGCGCTAGCCGAAGACGTTCGGGACATGGTTGACAGTGTCCTGGCGGCCCTGTCTCGAAAAGGCGAAACGCACCGGGCCCCTGTGCCGAGCCTTCGAGAATCGCCGGTACTGATTTGCGGCCACCTCTACCCTTCCGCCGTCATGCGAGCGCAACGTTCCGGCGCAGCTGGTTTTGCAACCGAAAGCCGGGCTTTGTCCGCCCACGGGGCAATCCTCCTGAAAGGATTCGGGATTCCCGCTGTAGGTGATGTCCATGGACTTAGAGGGACTGCATCTGATGGTGACCAGGTGGTCGTCGATGCAACGAACGGCCTGGTTGTCTTCCGGCCGCGGGAGACGGTGCTCGAGAAGTATATTGTGCTCCAGAAGAAGCTGAAACTTCCTGGACCGGCGCCGCCTCCAACGGTAAGCGTTACAAGGGATGGTACCCGCGTTCGACTACTAGCTAACATAGAAAATCCGGATCAGGTCGGCATGGCGTTTCAGAAGGGTCTCGAAGGGATCGGCTTATTCCGGACTGAGTTCTTTGTGCTGACGAGCGGCCGTTTTCCGGATGAAGAAGAGCAATACAGCATCTACCGTAAGGTCATCAATGCCTCTGAGGGAAGGCGCGTGGTGATACGCACGTTTGACATTGGTGGCGACAAGCAGGGGACGTCTCTCCACCGGTGCACAGGCCAAAATCCTGCCTTGGGTGTCCGAGGTATACGTCGCCACCTCTTGCGCAACCCCGAGGAGCTCCGCACGCAGATACGCGCCATCCTTCGGGCTGCCGAAGGTGGGGTCGTGGGTATGTTGTTTCCTATGGTCACCACGGTGGACGATATAAGAGAGACGAGACGTCTCGTTCAGAGCGCGAAAGAGGAACTTCGCACGCAAGGCTTGCTGTTTTCCGAGAACGTCATGTCGGGTGCTATGGTCGAGATTCCGGCAGCGGCCATTGCCGTGCGAGAGATTCTCTCAGAGGTGCATTTCGTCAGCATAGGAACTAATGACCTCCTTCAATACTTCATGGCTGCTGACCGCGACAATGAAGATGTGCTCCAGTATAATGATGTCAAGAATGGCGCGTTCCTTTGGCTCTTGCGGTTTATAATCGGGAAAGCTACGGAAATGGGACGTGCGGAGGACGTGACTGTCTGCGGAGAGATTGCTTCACGCCCGAATCTGGTTTCGGAACTGCTCAGGCTGGGATATCGATCCTTTAGCGTCTCACCGAGTGCAGCAGAACAAGTTCGAGCCGCCGTTTCGAACACGGTTATCGGAAGCCTGACGAGTGATCAAGCTTTCAGTTAGTCGCGTGCCCGGCACATCCGCACCGGTCACCTCGTAAGGCTTCTCCTTCGGCGTTAGAGATTTGATAAGTCGGTAGGTGATCTTCGCGTTCATTTGTGGCACCTCACAGAGCTACAAACGACATTCAAACGTAAGTGCTCATTAAGTGCCTCAGAATTCATAAAGAAGCATATCACAGAGAACTAGACAATGCAAGGGGATCGCATAATGCATGTATGCACAGTGCGATACGTCACATCGGCTTTCTCCGAAATACTATCGATTTAGGTTCGGATGCCTCCATATGTGCGACTGTCAAGCATTGGCCTGGCGTCACAACCTATTGTCGCTTAGACGATTATGATTCTTCAATGCGAGAGCAGGCATTTCGTAAGTGGTCATCAAGCCCAAAAAGTATCCGGAAATCGGGGCGTTTTGGGTAGGTTATGCTCTCACTATTATCCGGATCAGGATAGGCTTCTGGCCCACAAGATGAGGCGCTTTGGGTGAAAGTTGGAGCCTTCGCGTTGCCGCTCTATATCTCGATACCCAGGGCGGCATTGATTGCGAGCAGGGCGTCGAGCACAGCCAGACAGTCGCTCTGAGTCCTGCACAGCCATTCAAGCTAGAAGCAACAAACAAGGAGGCTTGTGTGGCGGACGTTGGCACAACGCAAAACTCTCAACCCGGGCAGTTGAAAGAGGCCTAATCTGCACCATGACACCGGCTCCAATCTGTCACAAATGTTCCGAAGCGCACACTGTTGACATCATCAGTGAAGCGGACTAGAATCAACGGAAATCAGCCCGCACTCGTCGCGGGAAAGTCTATACGGTAAAGAACTCAACATACTGGTCAAGGAGCAACTGCGATGACGCTGAAGATAAACCGTCGTGAGGCCATGGTTTTAGGGATAACGTCGGTTGCATCCACGTCGTTTCTCGCGTGGGCCGACACTGGAATAGTTCCGGCGATCGTTCAAAACCATGACGAGAAGCTGAAACATATCATCGATACTCAGGTCACGGACCCGCAGAGCCCATGGTGCGGGGTCAGCCCTGACATGTGGGGTTTATACCATTGCGGGTCGGCGGCACGGATACTGCAAGATTGCGCCGCGGCCTTCTTCCATCCCCAGTCCGTATTTCATTCGAGTAGCGATATCTACGAACGAATGAAACTGGCGATCGGCTTCCTGGTGCGATCCCAAAACGATGAAGGGAACATCGACCTCATCACCACAAACTTCAATTCACCTCCTGATACCGGTTTTGTGGTCCACAACGTCGCTTTAGCCGCGAAACTTGCCCAGATGAGTGGGCACAAGGACCTGCTGTCCCAGATGAAAGGGTTTCTTCGCCGGGCAGGCCGGGCAATGGCCAGGGGAGGCATTCACACGCCTAACCACCGTTGGGTGGTATGCGCGGCGCTTGCGCAGATTCACGACCTGTTTCCCGACAGGCGGTACCTGAAACGGCTTGATCAATGGCTGGCGGAAGGTATCGACATCGACGCAGAAGGGCAGTTCATCGAGCGCAGCACGGGGAGTTACAACGCCGTCATCGACAATGCCTTCGTTACCATGGCCCATCTATTGAAACGTCCCGAACTCCTCGACCCGGTCCGGAAGAATCTGGATGCCATGGCATACCTGCTGCACTCCAACGGCGAAATCGTAACGGAGATCTCCAATCGCCAGGACTCGAACACTCGGCGAACGATGCGGGGCTATTGGTTTGCGCTCCGCTACATGGCCATTCGAGATGGGAACGGCCTGTATGCTTCCATGCTCGAGCCGCTTGAACCGGAGAGCATCCAGTTAGCCAGGCTGATGGCGTACCCAGAGCTGCAACAAGACCTGTCTGCGGCGACGCCCATCCCGGAGGACTACGAGAAGGTCTATCCCCTCTCCGGCATCACCCGCATTCGGCGCGGCAAAACCAGCGTCACCATCATGCACGAGAAGAACAGCCGCTGGATAGCCATGCGCCGCGGTGAAGCCGTTATCAATGCCGTTCGATTCGCCACGGCCTTCTTCGGCAAAGGGCAGTTCGTTCCCACCACCTTCAAGCGAGAGAAAGACGGGTACCGCTTCCGGCAGAAGATGCAGGCCTGCTACTACCAACCCCTCACCGACCCAAAATCACTGCCCATCGAACCCAGCGCATGGACCCGCCTCAAGACATTCCGCCAGAGGACCGAAATCTGCCGCCTGGCCTACGAGGGGTACATCCGCGAGACGGACCAAGGCTTCGAGATTACCGTCCGCGCCCATGGAACCGATAACGTCCCGCTGGCCCTCGAGATTAACCTTCGAGAGGGAGGCAAACTGACGGGCGTCGTTCCTGCACCGCATGTGGACGACGCATTTCTGCTGAAAGACGGGTTAGCCGAGTATCGCATGGGGTCCGATCTCATTCGCTTTGGTCCCGGACGGTGCGAACACGCGTACCCCCAGGTTCGAGGCGCCCACACCAAGCTGCCGGGCCCAAGCGTTTACTTAACCGGCTACACACCCTTTGAACACACGCTGACGTTTCAGATGTTATGAACCACAGTCAGACCGTCATCCTGAGGGAAAGCGAAGGGTAACGCGTCATCCTTCGCGAAGGCAATGTGGGTGAACACAGCCGGGCGCGCGTACCCGCGAGCCGAAACCAACGCATGACACCTAGAACGGCTCACGAGTCCGTTCGCCCTCCCTATCCGCGCATTCCTGCCTCAATGCCATTGGCCTTATGTGGATACTTTTCTCCAGGTGAGTTTCGTGCTACAGTGGTATTGGGCGATAACGCATATTCGATTCGCTCAAGGAGGTTCTGTAGTGGACGTAGATCGGACCTGTAGTGTTTCAGAGGAAGCGGTCAGCCGCGGCATAACGTTGCGCTGCCTCCATTCGACTGTAAGTTCCCTTCTCCCTGACCATGCCGGACCAAGAACGGCGCCAATTTCCTCCTGTCCCTTTTCTCGACGGCGTGATACGATTCTCACATGGCGGTTCTCCTGTCTCGCTAAGAAAGTACCTGGCAAACCCAGAAGGTTGGCTTGAAACTCACACGTCTGGCTGATATGGTTGAACGGGATGGACTGGTCTCTTTGCGGGTAAACGTTTGTGAGTTGTATGGGAACTGAGTTATGAACCCAATGATAACGCGTCGCAGTTTCATCAGTGCCATAGGTGCTGGGCCGCCGATGATGTTCTTAAGCCGCGGGGGTGGCTCGGCCGCGAAGACCGCAACTCGGGAACAACGAGAGTACTTCCTGGAACACTGGGCGAATCCTCCACGGGAGTTCTCACAGGCACCGTTCTGGTTCTGGAACGACGACTTGTCGGAGAATGAGATCGCTCGGCAGTTGGACGATTTCTGCGCCCACGGAGTGTACGGGTTTGTGATTCATCCGCGAGCGGGACTGCCGCACAGCATAGGGTGGATGAGCGATCGAATGATTCATTTCATGCGGTTTACGATCGAGCAGGCGGTAAAGAAAGATATGTGGGTGGTGCTCTATGATGAAGGGATGTATCCAAGTGGTTCGTCAAGCGGCCAGGTTGTAGCGCAGAACCCGGCGTACCGCACGCGTGGCCTTTTTGCCATCGATCTGGATACGGTTGAGCCGGGAGACACCAAGCGCGGATTTCGCATCGGGAGTAACGGCAAACCGGTATTGTCTGATGACCAACATCTGGTAGCGGTTGTATCGAGGAAGAAGAACGGCCATCGGATTGCCGTGGTGGACCGCGCTATTCGACCGCGATACTCGCTGATACGCGGCCTCCATTTCCTGGAAGAGAACCCACCGCGGCGTCCGGACAAGAAGGAAGTCCCTGAGGAGATGCCGCTACTGGCCGATATTCTTAACCCGGAATCAGTGGCATGTTTCATTCGGCTGGTGTA
>Ga0114922_10004229_pt1 | contig 13327 bp, 13 predicted proteins | sample AartaG_FD_100975 | JGI IMG/M metagenome (GOLD analysis project Ga0114922, IMG submission 100975) | Deep subsurface microbial communities from Aarhus Bay to uncover new lineages of life (NeLLi) - Aarhus_00045 metaG | ecosystem: Environmental > Aquatic > Marine > Oceanic > Sediment | place... | reverse complement strand
TTCGGAAATCGCATTACAAACGCGGAAGAAAAAAATTTATTGATGAGAAAATTAGAACAATTACAAAAATATGGCAGAATTTTTCCTAACACACCACCCAATAACTCATATAACTTTGATGTTTTGAAAAACAATCCGGCATACTATGAGCCAATAGAAAGGGGTAGACGAATGCCGCAATATGACGATTATTCAAAAAATCACCTATCTGAATTATTCAATCGTGATTCTATTTCAAATTATCCAGATGAAAGGTCAAAACATTACTCAAAAAAGCATAGTAAAACAAGACGTAAAAAAATGTTTGACCTACAAAAAGAGAAATACAGCCTTGAAGAAACGCTAAAAGCTTTAGACTCTAAATTTGAATCCGGAAATATCTCCGAAATAGATTTCTTTAAAAACTTTAAGAATTTACAAAAGGAAATTTATATAATCGAGAAAAACCTTGAAGTTTTAGATGATGACATGGAAAATGACGAGTTTTTAAGGAATACACCAAAAGAAATTGACAGAAAAAGATATTACTCTTAAGTTCTACTTATACAATTCAATATGGCTATATTGAATCTAGCTCCCTTCCAACTCTTTTCGCAATTTATCTATCTCATCTTCAAGTTTTGCCTTTGTTTTTACTCCCGGTTCTTCTTCTATTTCTTCAAAATCTGAAATATAGGCAAGTTCATCGTCAGGGACCTCTGGCATTTGACCACCTTGTTCTAAAAGCATTTCAGTTTCAAGTTGGTTTAACTCGTCAGTTATATCAATTGCTAAATCAATTTCAGGATCACCAGCAAGAATTTCCGCAGACTCTTCTATTTCCGACACATATAGTTCAGAGTCCTCTGCGATTTCAGCAATCTTTTCGGGGGCAACTGTAGTAGCTATAGTCTGTAGTTCGTCCCTAATCCCGCCCATTAAGTCTCCCGTCATGGAAATCATCCTGCCCTCAGAAATTGCTTCGATTTGGCGTTCTATCTTAGATCGAATATTGTTTTGACGATCCACCTTCATTTGATACTGTTTATGTTGAATAAGGTAGTTCTTAGCCCTGGTTCTCTCTCCTCTCTTTATCGCAATTTTAGCGTTCTTTCTGGCGATTTCTGCTCTTTTGTTGTAGGTTTTATTTGATAATGCAATTTTTCTGATATGTGCTTTAGCTTGAATAACAAGCTCAGTCTTTTCTTTAGCTTTTCGAGGAAAAAGTTTTTTTTTAATTGCCATTTTTTTTAGTGCTAGAATCTCTTTTATAATTAATATAAATTTTTTACCTTAAATATTTAATAGAATTTAACTTAGTTTAATAATTCCTATCAATGAAACTTTAATCTTAAAGGTTTAATAGTCCAAAGATTGAGATGTTACAAGTGAAAAAAATAATTTTAAATTTCGCTGAAAAATCGGAAATTTTTAACGAGTTAGTGCAAGAAGCATTTAACATGAATTTCCTTGATTTTTTAGTTTCGAGAGATACTTATTCAGATTTCAAGAATGTTGAACGTATAACTACTTATAGCAGAGATTTGAGTATTAAAACGCAGAATTTAATATTAAATAATGTAGGTGAGCAGCCATTGGGAGTTGATAAAGGAGTAAAAATTGGGCTCATTTACGAGTTGAAATCAAAACAGGATGAAGAATTTATTGTAGAAGAATCAAAAAAAGGTATTTTTGCCTTCATTATAGTTAAAGCGCAGGACTGGAAGGTCATCCCATTTGAAAATCTTATCGCAAAAATGCATAAAAATGAGACAGAATTAATTGCTTCAGTCGAAAGCATAAAGGAGGCAGAATTGATGTTAAAAACCCTTGAAGTCGGCACCGATGGAATATTAATTACTCCCAAAGAAGTAAATGATATCATAGAACTAAAAAAATTAATAGTAACCGAATTTAAGGTTGGATTAACAAGCGCAGAAGTTATTGCCTTACAAAATGTCCCCGAAAGCGAAAGAGTGTGCGTCGATACTACATCCTTATTGAAACCTGGAGAGGGAATGCTTGTTGGAAGCACTGCAAAAGGATTTGTGTTAGTACATGCTGAAGTCTTTGAAACTCAATTTGTTTCCTCAAGACCTTTCAGAGTAAATGCCGGCGACGTTTCCGCGTATATTCTAGTTCCGAGCGATGACTCTGAGGAAGGATATCGGACGAAATACTTAAGTGAATTGAAAGGGGGCGATCAAGTTCTAGTGGTAAATACTAGTGGTGAAGCCAAAAGGGTAACAGTGGGTCGAGTTAAAATTGAAACGCGTCCTATGTTAAGATTAGAATTAGAAATTGATAAACGAGGAAAGAAGATCAGATTTAATTACATTGGTCAAAATGCAGAAACGATTCGATTAGTTAACTCAATTGGAGCACCTGTATCCATAGTAGATATTAAGGTTGGAGACAAAGTTTTGACTCATATTGGTCCCGAAGCAACTCACTTTGGTATAAAAATTAAAGAAAAAATAATTGAAAAATAAAATGCTCTCTTTATTTAATTCCATTTTATAAATTGTAAAAATAATATAAATATTAAATGTTGGATGTAAAAATGATATATTGGGCTCCATTGTTACATATGTATCAACCCGCTTTTCAGGATATTAGAGTATTGCGGCAAATTGATAAAGAATGCTATAAACCTTTGTTAAAAATGTTTGAGGAGCATGATAATGTTAAGATCAGTCTTAATATCAATGCAGTTCTCCTAGAAATGTTACATGAATTTGATCTAAGTGATACAATAGAAATTTTACATAATTTAGAATCGAATAGTAAAATTGAAATTACGGGTACCGCAAAATTCCATCCGATCCTTCCACTTATTCCACAAAATGAAGCTGAACATCAGATAAAAATCAACGAACAAGTAATTAAAAAAGAATTTGAACAGTGGGAAAGATTGGGATTTTTCCCTCCTGAAATGTCAATCAGTTCTCAAGTTGCAAAGTATATCCGAGAAATAGGGTATAAATGGGTAATTGTAAGCGGTATAGCCTGTCCTGTAGATTGGCCTACTGATCAAATTTATTGCTCCCCCAATGGATTACAGTTATTTTTTAGAGACGATATTTTGAGTAATAAAGTATCTTTCAACACTATTAATGCTAAAGAATTTGTTGAAAGTTTAAAAGAATTATCGAATTTTCAAGAGAACGGTAGCGATGAAAAATATGTTATTACAGCCCAAGATGGGGAGACTTTCGGGTGGCACCACAAAAAGTTTGAACGAAAATTTCTTAGTAAAACTCTTGAACTTATTAACGATCAGAGTGAAATAAAATTAGAGTTTATTTCCGAATTAGATAAGCATTTTCCAATTCATAAAGAAAGAATAGTTCCAAGAGATTCAAGTTGGAGCACTTCTAACAATGATATGGAGGCAGAAATCCCGTATCCTTTGTGGGATCATCCCGATAATAGAGTTCATACATTATATTGGAAAATTGTGAAAAGTTTAAACAACCTAATGAACTTATTAGATAATTTAGATCTGAATCAAAATTGGGACGCAGAGAGACACTATAATACTTCCCGGTGGTTTTATGATAGAGGAATATGTTCCGATACAACTTGGTGGGGGAATCCTAACCGAGGGACTTGGAGTCCAAATTTAATTTACAAAGGAATAGAATTACTTATGAAATCTGCCCTAAACGCCCAACTTGCGTTAGTACATGCTAATCAATCCGATATAGCAGAGGGTTACTTCGATTCTATTTCTTTTTACCATAATCTATTGCTCATGGAACTTTATTCAAAAACTAAAGAACTTAAGAGAAGAAAGAAATAAAAAGATTCAATCGTAATCGATAAAAGTAATGGTAAAGCGCGCTTAAAGTTTCCCTATTGTCAATATATTGTTTTAGTTGTACAAAATAACAATAAAATATATAATTTTAAATTTAATATATTAAACTAAGTACGCTTTAGCACAATTAAATTTCTTATTTTATTGAGAGTAATGTCAAAAGAAACTGAAAAACCTCAGGTAACAAAATTTTGCGTGTATTGTGGAACTACAATCCAAGAGGACTTAGCTTATTGCCCAAATCCTAAATGTGGGAAATCAGTAGTCAATATTAAACCAAGTAAGGATAAAATCGATCAAGCGAAACCTATGCCAAAACCAATTAAAAAAGAACCTATATCGCGCAAATGTTCGAATTGTGGATCGATTATAACTTCTATGGTATTAGAACAGTGTCCTATATGTGATTCAAAATTAGAAAAAATTCCTGAACAAGAAATCGCAATCCAAAGCAAAAAACATCAAAGTAGAATAGGGTATGTATTTAAAAATAAAAAATTGGTTCCAGAACAAAAGTTTGTATTGAAAAAAAGCGAATGGAATTTCAGAGAGGGGGTAAGGGTATTTAGTAATGCTCTTATGGTATATATCACAGTTCGATTAGTAATTACTATGTTGTTAACTTTACAACTAGGTCCATCTGAAACATTAGATTTAAACATGACAACAATTCTCTTAAGTCAAGCTCCGGATATCGTTTTAGGAATCTATCCCTTGTATTATATTTATTCAAAAAGACATAATCTCAAAAAATTAGGGGTGATCTTTAATAAAAAATCGTTAGTAATTGCCACTATAGTTGGCATCGCCGGAAGTATTGGATTAGTTTTAATTGATAATTTTTCGTCCCTATTAATCGATTTTATGTACAAATCGGGTATAAGTTTCTACGATATCGTTGCCTATTTAGACGAAGAATATCTTGTCCTTCAAAACTCGAATATAATTCAGGTAATAATACTTATCCTTCTTTTAAGTTTATCAGTAATTTCCACTGAACTAGTATTTAGAGGTGTATTACACAGAACTTTAAAAGCGCATTTTGACAGCAAATTTCTGGGAAAATTTTCAGTAATTGTTATCGTAGCCTTGATTTACTCATTTCTGTTTCTATTTTTTACATTACCCGTTGGGATATATTTCTTTTTAGCAAACTTCATGGTTTCTATATTCTTGGGGGTAGTCTATGAAATTAATAAGAACCTAGTAAGTACAATAATGGCTAGCTTGATTTACAACATTACTCTCATTATCTTAATTATCTATTTCTAATTTAAACATAAATCTCCATTATCTTTTAATATATAAATTTAATAATAAGAAAAATCAAATATCTCTAGAGTTATTATTAGTAACTTATTTTTTTTAAAATACGATAAGAGTCTACAACGTGGAGAAAGAGAGATTGGGTAAAAAATATTATACAAACAAGGGTAGCAAAGATAATATAATTATTTCTATTGCAGGAGTACACGGAATTGGAAAAACCACAATCTTTAATCTTTTAAAAAAAAAATTGGGAGATAATAATAAGTTTAAGTTTTTTTCCGAAAGATACATCAAAATTCCTCCTTTTCCATTTGGTTCCAACGACAAACAAATCGCCTTTCGAAGCGAAATTCACTTTCTCCAACAGCTAATTCGGAGAAACAAAAATATCACTAATTTTAATAATAATTACAACGGGAGAGTTATTTTTCTAGATCGTACGCCAATCTGCGTGCTAATTTACTCTAAAAGTCTTTACCTTAAAGAAAAAGACTATAATCTAATCCTTGATATGTATAAGTCAGTTAAGTGGAAAGAAGATTGCATTATATATCTTACTGCTGAAACAGATACTATTTTAAAAAGAATAATTCAACGAGGTTCAATTGATAATACCAGAAAGGATTGGAATGAAGACGACAAGAAATACCTATTAGAAATTCTCTCCTATTATAATCAATTTCTGTTTCCAAAAACTCAAACTAAAAAAGTATTTACAATCGATACTAATGATTTAACTGCTGAAAATGTGATAGAGGAGATTAAAAACATAGTTATTGAATTGTCTGGATACTCCTTCAATAAATATGATATTTCTTCCTCTACACAGAAGATATTAAAAGAATTTATGTAAGTAATTATGATAAAATATATTAATGTAAATTTTATGATATACATTAAGAGAATTAATATTGTATTGATTCTAATTAATTTTAATATAAAAAAGATTTTGGTGTGAAATGTGTCTCTTGCGCAAGGTATTCGAGATAATATGATGAAGATTTTAAAATTCGAAGAAGATAAAACAGATTTAGAAAATCTAGCAGTACTTTCGAGAGTTGGTATGAAAGTTGCGTCTGCTTCTTCTTCTGAGCTCGATGCTGATGCAACATCCGCTTCAAGTACTGCGCTAATTGATTTAGGATTGAGATTAAGCGTAGCGACTGCACACGGCGCCCTAAAAGAGATAATTCTTCACAATACTTCTGGTTATAGTATAATTCTAGCAATCAACGACGAATATCTAGTGTTTGGTGGGTTAAAAAATGTATATCGAATTGGATATTACCTTGGATATATACGAGAATTAGCTAAAAAATTGAGTCAATTAATTTCAGGAGATGAAATTACTAACATGACACTTTCTTTAGATGATGCTGAAAAAGCTAAGCTAAATATTGAAGAAGAGGAAGTGACATCAATTATGAAACCTAGCATTGAAGAAGATAAAGCAGCGTTAGATGATTTGCTAGGTTTTTTAGACGATTGGGAAAGCGAAGGTGGGGATTTAGAAGATGCCGAAACGGAAGTACAAAATAACATTGTTGCAATTCCAAAATCTGTTGGTTTAGAATACGAAAAACAAATGGAAAAAGGTATTGAGGCCTCAGAAACTTCATTAAAGTCAGAAGAGCCATCCCCGATTATTGATTCGCATTTTAAAGTATACGATGACGAAATACCTCCTGTTCCGCTTGAGGATTATACTCCTATGGAGATCGAGGAAGACGAAAGCATACAAGAGCCTCAAATCGTCCAAGAACAACCTTTACAGGGATCTATTCCATCGCTCGAGGATCTACCTCCTCCAGATTTTAATATTGATTTTGAAGAAACCGCCACCGAGTACGATACTGAATTTGTACTCGATAAGGAATCCGAAGCTTTTGAATCCGTTCTAAAAGATTTAGGATGGGACGAGGAAGAAGATTAAATTGATTTTTCCAGCAAATCTGTTTAGTAGCTTCTAATTTTCACTATTTAAATCATCTGTTCTTCTATCATTTTCATCTTTTCAATAAAAATTAAATAGATTTTTATCTAATCTTAATTAACTTTAAATTTATTTAAAAAATAAAAATAAAAATAGTGAAACGAAATGAATGAAACGGCAAGATTCCAAAGAAACGAGACTACTACTATTAGAAAAATTAATTATGGAGCACCTAGAATTTCAAGCTCCATTGTTCTTGGAATTGAACAATTTGCTTTATTTGCGCTGTATTATCTTGGATATGGAGTACCACCACTTCAAGTTGGTTTTGCTCAGTCGATGGGATATCTTAGCATTGCAGTCTCTCAATTTTTTTTTGGATGGGTAAGTGATGCAAAATATACAAAGTTGGGCAGAAGAAAACCATATATTTTGATATTAGCTCCATTGCTTGGAATTTCTTTCATATTTCTTTTATTACCTGGCTTCTTTTTACCAGATCTTAGCGATAAAACTGCTCTTTTTGGATGGTTATTAGTTTGGGATATTATTTTTAGAATATCATATGCGGTAACAACTCCTTATCAAGCATGGATGGCAGAACAATTTCCTGTGGGGGAGCGGCCAAAGGTTTCTCAATTTCAAAATATCTTTGGGTACCTTGGAAATGCAATTATGATTGTTTTTACATTATTGATTTTAACACCTGCATTTGAAGATATTGCTTTAACACCCGAAGTAACACCCATCCTAGTTTCAGTACCAGTTCTGATATTTGGCCTACTTGTAATTATATTCTACTTATATATCGCCTTAACGATGCCCACAGAGCCAGATTTTAAGAAGGAATCAACCGAATCTACGAATTTAATTACAAATTTAAAAATAATAATAAAAAATAAAAATTATTTCTTTATATTATTAATGGCCGGAATATCTAGTTTTGCATGGTCAATAATTACTACTGTAATGTTAACATTCGTAGAAATCGTATTAGGGTTGAGAGGATTAATATATTATATTGTTGCAGTATTTCTAATAATTGGGTTTATCATTTTCTTGTACGTGTGGAGAAGACTTATCCAAACTAAAGGCAAAAAGCAAACGCTTCTGTATTTGTTTATTTTTGCAATAGTTCTTCTACCAACGACGTTAATAGGGATGATCCCTCTTGCAGCGAATGCTATTTTTGGAACTATCTTTATTCTTATTATAGCGGCAGTTTTAAGTGGATGGAACCTATTTCCATATATATATATGGCAGATTTAGCGGAAGACGACGAAAAACGAACTGGACAGTTAAAAGCAGGAATATATGCTGGGTTCCCCAGTATACTTCTTAATATATTTCAAGCCTTTGGTCCGCTGGTTATAGGAGTTATTTTATCGTTACAAGATATTACGGTTGGGTCTTCAACTTATTCTTTCGGTTTAGTTTTATGGGGACCAATTTGTTCTTTAATACTTATTGTAGCATATTTCTTTACGAAAAAGTTCGTAAAACTTGATTTTGACTGGGAAAAAAAATAATCTATTACTTAAAATCTATATTCCTTTTTTTTCATTATCTGAAAGACCAATAAAAACAAAAGTAATACTCAATTATTTTACTAAAGTATGACTATTTTTGACAAAGTTATAGAGATTTACCAAGATAAGTATATTTGCTTTCACTGTTTAGGTAGGATGTTTTCCTTATTAGGAACAGACACTACCAATCGCGATAGGGGTAATTCTCTTTTACTCGCAATCACCATGGATAAACACCGTGCCTATTTATCCCAACAAGACAACCATGATAATGCTAGTCAAATATTAAAATTATTAGCTGAAAAAGCAAAGTATACACCCGCTCAAAGCGTATTAGAAAAGGAGGGTATTGAATATAGCAAACCTGATTTTGCAGAAAAATGTTATTTGTGTAATGATCTTTTTAACGACATAGGTGTTTATGCTAAAGGAGCAGAAAAATACTTAAAAGGTATTGAATTCACTAATTTCCTCATAGGTACTGCCCTCGACGCGCAAATTATTAATAAAGAAGATAATTTCAAAGCCATTCATAATCTTTTGGAAGCTGAATCGTTTAAGAATCATTTTAACCGAGAAGTGGGTAAAGAGTTATCTTTAATATTGAGTAAACCCGCAGAGTTTAGGATGCCGGATATAACTATTATTTATTCAGTAAAATTTGGCTCCTTCGATATTACTTTACTCTTAAGATCTCTTTTTATCTACAGTAGATATAACAAATTTGCTAGAGGAATTCCTCAAACTCATTGGGATTGTCGGTTATGCAGGGGAAAAGGGTGCGAATCCTGTAAATTTACAGGAAAGCAATACAAAACTAGTGTAGAAGAACTTATCAGCCCGGAATTTGTTAATAAAGCTAAAGCAGATGGCTCAAAGTTTCATGGCGCTGGGAGAGAAGATATTGATGTGAGAATGTTAGGCACAGGAAGGCCCTTTGTCCTAGAATTAAAAAACCCCAAAATCAGAACTCTGAATTTGAAAAAAATTCAAAATAAAGTAAATAAAAGTAATAAGAAAAAAATTAAAGTATCAGATTTAATATATAGTAGTAAGGAACGAGTTAAAAATTTGAAACTTAGTGCTGAAAACACAAAGAAAGTCTACGAAGCCATAGTAATCTCTAAAGAAAAGATTTCAAAAGACACTTTCGATGTTCTTTTAAAAAAATTGAAGACTGTTTACGAAAAACAAAAACTTCAACAAAGAACACCAATAAGGGTATCCCATCGTCGTGCAGATAAGATAAGAGAAAAAAAGATTTTTCGAGTAGAAGGCAAATTCATTAAACCAAATGTTTCAGAATTCATCGTAGAAGCTCAAGGTGGAACATATATTAAAGAACTTATAAGTGGTGATAATGGAAGAACAACACCCTCTTTCTCTGATGTATACGGATTCTCTTTAGAATGTAAAAAATTAGATGTTCTTGAAATATATTAATTCTCTTGTTAAAGAAGTGAAATCAAAAAATAAATAAATTATTATAAATTAAATAAATTATCAATACAATTCAAAATAGTTTAGGGAATTAATTTGACATTACATAAAGGTTACCGGAACAAGTCTCGCCAAAGACACAGAAAAAACGTAAGAGACCGGGGCTTAGGTTCCATTGAGAAATATTTAATTGATTATGAAATAAATGATAAAGTAGACGTTATTACCGATCCTTCTCAGCATAAAAGAGGATTTCCTCACAGGAGATATCATGGAAAAACCGGAACCGTTAAGGGTATACGAGGAAGGTGCTATGAAGTTGAAGTTAAATTAGGCAATTCAAAGAAACTTCTTATCATTGGCAAAGAACACTTACGTTCTAATAAAGGTTCAGCCCAATAACGCATTTATCAATTTGAGGGGAGAAAAAATATATGTCTGGACGCAAAATTAATGAAAAAACTGTTTCTATACCAGAAGTAAAAAAAATTATGGAAGCTGTCAAGGAGAAAATCGAAAAAATTGACAGTGAAGAAGGTTTATCTCACTTTCAAGAAATTACTTATAATTATGTTAACAAATTTTCTAAAATGAGTGAAAAAGATGCGATAAAAGTTCAGAAATTGTTAATTGAGAAGTACGAAATCGAAGAAAATTACGCAATAACCATTGTAAACATTGATCCACACACAGTTCCGGAACTTAGAATGATCTTAGAGAAAAGTTTTACTGGAAAATCGTTAAATGACGAACAATTACAAGATCTTTTAGCGCAAATAGAAGAACTTAAATCTTCTTAAAAAAAAATAAGTTATAAATTTTTTTAAAATCGTATTAAACAACGAAGAATTTATAAATTCTTATTGTTTTAAATTTTAATGAGCAATCCTTGTTAAAAAAGGAATATATTAAAAATAATATATTATGCACTTCAGGATAGTAAATAATTATAAGAGTGGTTGGTATGGACAGGAATCGGGATCGAGATCGATACAGAAGGCCTCCTCAAAGACCCAGATATCAAAGAAGAGACCCAAGAAAAAAGAAACAATTCATCAAGAAGTTTCGAGAACTTGTCGTCTTAGATTTATTACTCCATGGTCATCCTGAAGAAGATAAACCAAGCTGGTCAAAAACTCCAATTGCACAAGTACTTACTTTTCCAGATTTTGTATTATATGAAGTTAAATGCAACAGAGATTCAGATATAAAGATACAAGAAAAAGGATTGTATGAGGGCTTTCAGCAACAAAATAAGTTGAGGGAAGTTTTAAAAAAAATTAATTATCAAGACCTTACAAATACAGCAAAAGCCCTAATTCAACCGATACTTGAAAAAGAAATATTAAATTATGAGGAGGAATTCATAAACTTCTTTAATAACTCCACTTCTATAACTCCCCGAATGCATTCTCTTAAATTATTGCCTGGAATAGGACAGAAACATATGTGGGATATACTAGAATCTAGACAAGACAAAAATTCACTACTTTTCAAGATATTTCTGATCGGACGAGCTTATCGCATCCAGCAAAACAACTTACTTTAAGAATCATTAAAGAACTGAAACGTGAGGGAATAAAGTACTACTTGTTCTCGAAGACTCAAAAATACGAATGAATAATATGAATAAAAGCGAAGTTTTACTTATTTTAAAACAATTAGGAATTAGACCAAAAAAAAATCTAGGTCAAAACTTTCTCATCAATAAAAATACTGTTTCTAAAATAATCTTAGAATCACACATTAAAATAACACAATCAATTTTAGAAATAGGACCCGGTTTAGGGGCACTGACTGAAGATTTGGTCAAACAATCAAACCAAATCTATGCTTATGAAATAGATTCTGTTTTGTTTTCTTATCTTTCAAATAAGTTTTCCAGCTATGAAAATTTAAAGCTATTTAACGAAGATATTCTAAAAGCGAAAATTCCTTTGCACGATCTTATAATTTCAAATATACCTTATTCTATTACAGGTCCTATATTTGAAAAAGTTTTTTATAACGCACAACCTCCGCGTGGTGCTTTAGTAATTGAAAATAGTATTGCCGAAAGACTTTTTAATAAAAAAAGTTATAAATCCTTCTCAAGAATAACTGTTACCTTTAACGCTTTCATGAAACCAGTGAGAAAATTTAAGATTTCTAGATTTGATTTTTTTCCCCCTCCTAAAATTGAATTAGCTTTAGTTATTGTCGAGCCTAGAAAGGATATCGATAAATTGTTATTATCCGATGATGGGAGGACCTTCTTCTTAAAGTTTGTTGCTGGAATAATGCCCTATAAAAATAAAAATATGGCAAATACATTATATTATTTCATAAAAAATGATAAAAATTTTACATACTCAAAACAACATATCGAAGATTTTTTGCATGAAAATCAAATAAAAAATGATAAACTAGCTAGTTTTAGTGTGGATGAAATCGTTGAATTAAGTAGCAAGTTTTTTACATTCATAAACAACTAATTCTATTCAGATGGTGAAAAATATTAATTCTTTTCCAGATCCAAGTATTCTTTATACTTTTGATGAAGTATATCCTCCTTCCGATGATACATATTTAATTATTGATTATTTTAAAAAAGAAATTAACGAAAACTTCTTTGATGGCTTACCAATCAATAGTATTAAAAAGATCTTAGATATGGGAACTGGAACTGGGATAATCGCTTTATTCTTTCAAGAAATTAAAAAATATTTATCAAATTTCACATCCAAAATATATGCATCAGACATATCAGATGCAGCTATTAGATGTGCTACGTTAAATGAAAAAACAATTAATTACAAAAATAATATTAACTTTATCAAATCTGATCTATTTAGAAAATTTCCGCCAAATCTTCAACATTCGTTTGATATTATTGTTTTTAATCCACCTTATTTACCCTCTATTAGTGATAAAGAAAATAATATCATTCGTAGGCGTAGTGATTCTAATTGGGATGGAGGAGAGCGTGGTTTTGAAGTTTTCCTTGAATTTTTAAGACAAGTAAAAGATTTTCTAAATTCAGAACAGAAATATTATATTTATTATATCAGTTCAAGTTCAACGGATTTAAGTGAGTTAAACGAAGAACTGGAAATACTAGGGTTTCAGAATAGTGTTTTAAATAAAAGGCATATATTTTTCGAAGATATAATATTGAATCGACTGGAAGAACTCTAAAGTTTACTTAAAAGGTCTCCTCGTTCTACGCTTTTCTAACAAAGAAACTCCATGAACTTTCAAAGTTCTAGATAAACTATTAAACAGTAGATCGATCTCTTGAGGCTTAAATACTGCTCTTTTATGTGCTTCGATTTGCGGTATTGGCAATCCGTAAAATTCATTAAGGCTTGAGA
>Ga0114922_10004227_pt1 | contig 13330 bp, 14 predicted proteins | sample AartaG_FD_100975 | JGI IMG/M metagenome (GOLD analysis project Ga0114922, IMG submission 100975) | Deep subsurface microbial communities from Aarhus Bay to uncover new lineages of life (NeLLi) - Aarhus_00045 metaG | ecosystem: Environmental > Aquatic > Marine > Oceanic > Sediment | place... | reverse complement strand
CGAATAATCCGTCAAGAAGCCCGTCCTGACAGGCCCTCCTGACTCACATCCGCACTGCACTAGCATCAAACCAACAGCCACAACCATTAACACACCTGCTTCTTTCATTCTCTTTTCCATTTTCTTTGCTCCTTTCTTGACAATTAGTTACCTTTCAGCATCGGACTGAGCGCATGCCGACGAAAAGAACACTATAAAACATTCATTCATACAGGCATATCAGGGTTGAGCCTGTTTCTCTTATAGGGCAATCCCCTATAATTTCACGGGATTTCTTTAAAAAAGCGGCACTGGCATGTTCAGAACTTCCAGTTCGCATACACGCCGACAAAATACAGGTCGTTACGGTCGTAATCTCCACTGAAAAGGCTCCTATTGACCTTCGCCTCGCCGTAATCGGCATACACAAACGCTGCCCTGACGGTAAGGCTCTCGCTCTACTCATACTGCACACCTAAAGACTAGCGCACCTGTCGGTCAAGCGGCATATCGGGCGTTCGGTCGGCCGTATCGACAGACGACGTATTATAGGCAAAGGCCGCCTGAAGAAGCCACTTCTCAGCCGGGCGGTAATGGACACAGGCGGAAACCCCTGTCATTTATGGCGTCCATACCCACTCATGCTCACCACCTGACCCCGGCAGCTCCTTGTGCCATTCATACCCGCCCTCGAACAGCCGTTTCATCTCAACCGGGTCGAACGGTTCCTTGCCGTGCTCCTCATACTTATCGGGGATGCTCACGTAGTTGAAATCCACCCCGTCGTCTTCAGCAAATGCAGGTTCAAAAAAACTCAGAAACATCACAACTAAAAAAATAATACAAATACGCAGGATACACTGACTCCTTAATATTCCAAAGATAGGTGGAGTTTTATAATCTGACATACTTCATGGAAGAACTTTTCACAAAACCAGCATCGTAATGTTCCCGGCTGCATACTGCACCAGGCGCCAAAACCAAATTAAATTGCACAATCAATCATCAATAAGCAATGGAAAATTTAGCAGTGAGAACAGCATTCCGTTCTGGCAAAGACTCCCGCAGGTTTGCTTTGACCACTAAAGGTGTTTGACACTCCCTGTAGGGAGCGTTTATATTATAAGCACTTCAATAGTTGGGCGCCCGTAGCTCAGTAGGACAGAGCAACGGATTTCTAATCCGTAGGTCGCAGGTTCGAGTCCTGCCGGGCGTGTTGCATAAGTGCTTTGTTATTAAGAGGTTGCGTTGATGGCACTTTTTTGTTTTCTGCTTCAAAAGGCATTTGCAACAGATTTGCAACAGAAATTGACTTCATAGCTTCTTGACTTGCTTGTCTTGCACGGTTAACTAAATCATCTGCCACGGCAAGGTAAAACTTGTGGGTTGTGGCAAAATTTGAGTGCCCTGCAAGAACCATCACATCATGCTCACTCATGCCATTGGCAAACCACATAGTTATAGCTGTTCTCCGGGTATCGTGGAAAGTTCCCTTTTCGATACCTGCTTTTGCAAGTATCCTACCAAATTGCCGCCTCATATTGTTCACCACTTTGAGTCGGGCGTCTGACAATGTCCACTTGCCTATCGGCCTGAGCACGTTCTGAATGTAATCATATCTTGCTGTGGGAACAAAAACATAAGGATACCCTGCTGGCTGCCGGGCCTGGTGGTCTACGAGCATCTGGACAATTTCCTCTGTCAATGGGAGTGTTCTGTGATCAGTATCTTTGATAAGCCACTTCCATGTATCCCTGGTGTTTTCCTTGGGGTTGACTTCAATGGTTTGTGCATCAAAATCAATATCTGCCCATGTGCAGTTCAAAAGCTCTGCCCGTCTCATGGCAGTTGCCAAAGCTACTGTGATTATCAAATCCCATTTGACAGATTTCTCCGGATTCCATTCAAGGGTGTATTCCTGAGCAGCTTTCAACATCCTTCTACATTGCTCCTCGGCATAAATATGAATCTTCTTTTTGAGTGATTTCGGCATAGCAATATACTGCAAGGGGCTTTCCTCTAATTGTTTTCGATTTACAGCAAGTTTAAACAGTCTTTTCAACTCACGGAGTTTCTTTGCTACCGTTGCTGGGCTATTGCCCTTATCTAAACTGTTTTGACGGTAAAACTCACCGTGTTCCAGAGTGACTTTCTGGTAATCGATATTGCCAACTACCTTAATAAAATCTTCCATAGAAGACTCATAGTCTTCACGGGTACTTTCCCTGATTTGGTCACCGGTTTTTGCCAAACTGTCTCTCATAAATCTCCTGAGCCTCATAGACAGGGGCTCAATAACTCCCATTCTTAACTCACGCTCAAATTGGGCTCTCTGGCATTCTGCCTTACGATGGTCCACATGACCTAAAGATTTTTGTTTTCGTTTGCCGTTCTCATTATAGAGCAGGTAGTAAATAAAACTTTTGCCGTCATACGACGGCCTCTTCCAGAGCGTTACCAGCTTTTTCATATTTACCTCCTTTCCGATGCTGGCTCGGCTCGGATTAACCTGAGCCGAATTATAGCCAACAATTCACTAAAGCGCAATATAATTATTTGCCATTTGTCGTTTTTTCTCTGATCCATTGCCTTATTGCCTCCAGGGGATACAGAGGTTTGCCGCATATATGGATTTTCGGCAAGCCATGCATCCGCTTGAGATTTTCGATAACATTATGGTAGTCTTTAGATTTACTGACTTCTGGAACGCGGAGAAAGACGACAAGTTCCTCTTCAGTAAGAAGCTCTGGCGAAACCGTAAAACCCCCATTGCCATCCGGCAAAATGGCAGATGTCACGAACGAATTGGCTGTTTTTTCTTCTCCGGACAACATTGGTATTCTCACAATACTTTATATTTCCCATGAGCGTCCCTGCCTTTAATTTCCGACTCACGACTGTTCCCTTGTGTGATACGAACTCTTTACTCACAATTACAGTGATTATGATTAATCCCCAGCGCTTCACGGGTAAATCTAGTCTCTTTGCACAGAGCTACAACAGGTGTTGTTTCAGCTTGTCGCCAGGCTGATTTGATAAAGCTCATAAGCTGCCGGTAGATGTCGAGTCGTCCGTGTATGTGGTAATGCATGCCCTCTTTGCTCAATTCTTTAGGAGCCCACTCCATAGGCGACAGACCCCATTTGGCGGCAATCGGCAGTAATGACCTTCCCATCTCCCGGTAGGTACCCAGTGTTATCCGTGTGGGCTGATGACCCTCTGCCGCCGCGGAATAGAAAAACCGGCGATAAATATTTTCCCAGTCACCGACCGTTAAAATGGGGTCCACTCGCCACCTGACTTCAAATCCCATCTGCTGTGCTTTTGCCGAAGCAATAAGGCGGTCTTTAATAGGCGGCGTAATGCGAAGGCCATCGTTCCACTTGCCTTCCCACAAATCTGCGATAGGCTCCGGATTCAGGCTGAACGTTACAAGAATGTTGGCTGTTGGTAGCCCTTCAAGATAGCCGATATTGATGCTTTTAGTAAGCAGAATCAGCTTTCTACCGAAAGGATTTGTCTTTTCGCCAACGAACAAGGGAATAAGCCGGCGTGCGAGACCAGTTTCGCCTTCATACAGCAGGGAGTCACTGCAATCAATACCAAGGCCGAGGTTGAGACCTGGTTTGGTTAGCTCCTTTCGCACCACTTGCTCATAGTCATCAATGTTTTCATATAACACATGCCGAGATGGGTCACAAAAGGCTCGGTGTGTCAGCACCAAAAAACATGCCCTGCACCGAAACCCACAAGCACCTCGGCCAATGGCAATATCGGCCCAATGAGCAGGACAGTAGCTGTCGTCGTCTGGATTGGATGGCCAAGGTTTAATAATATTGTCTTTGGCTCGTTTAGCCCAATAGACTTCGATTGGTCGTGCTGTGCCAAGGGTTTCGGCTGGTATACATTCGAGCCGATATTCACCTTTGGCAACCCTGTCTTTGACAACATGGTCGAACGGCTTTCCCTTTTTAGTGAAGCCGGGCTTTGTTCGGATGCTGTTAAGCATCTCCGCAGCAACTATGTCGTTACCAACTTTCCGTTCGTTTTTATTTGTCTTCACTTTTGCCTCCTCTATTGATTATTGGTATTTATTTCATTCACTAACCAAAGGCTCTAAGAGTAAAACGGTGTATAGGCGGTTGACGTTTCCTCATCTATCACAAAATCTCCAAAAACCGAGGGGGCTTCTTTCTTCATAATACGCAGCATTTGAAGAACAATGGTCCTAATCTCTAACTGAGCGTGTCTGTCACATCTAACACAGAACATATGCCTCAACTGGCGGAAGTTAGCAGATATCACAATCTCGCTTTGGGTGCCATTAGCTAATACGTACCTGGCATCTTCGTTTTTTATGCCCAGGTTTTGTAATTCCCTGTACGCATATTTAGTATCGTTCATAATCTTCTCAAATATTCTGTGTGCTTCGGCGTTTTCTGCGATGCTTTGAGGCTCGACATAGGCAAAATTCTCTTCATTTACGTATCGTTGTGACCGTTGCGAAAAAGCACACAGCCTGTGTCTAACAAGCTGATGCGTAAAACTTCTCGATACTCCTGTAATTCGGAAGGTAGCATAGCCGTGTTCCAGCACAGAGTGATGGCCGTTCTTGATGACCCTGGGGATAAATTCCTTTTCGCTACCAGGTTGACTCTTTGAGCCGGACCGGTAACATGTCCTGCCTGCCTGCTCGATTACTCTCTTGCAATCTGGTGTGATAGCTAAAAGTTCAACTTTACCCTTCATACTACACCATCTCCTTGATGCCTTTTAAGGGCCATTTAAGTATTTATTTCCTTTTAGCCGCATTTAGTATACCCACAATCATCGTTATCACAGAAACTGCAGCCGAGCTCTTTTCTCAGTGTTTGGCCGCAGCCAGGACATTTATTAATGGCAGGACCCCCTGCAGATTCACAATCCTCTTCCAGGGCATCTTCAAGAGCTCGTGCAATTGCATCCGGACAGGACAGTACATCAATATCTTTATTGGTTTTGCGGCTTGCAATTGTCGAAAGACAGCGAATTCCCTTTAGTTGTTCGATAAGGACTTTCGGATAGACACCACATCGAAGTGCTGCTGAAACTGCCCTGCATGTAGCCTCACTTTGTGAGGGGCACCCACCAGCTTTGCCAAGATTTGCAAACACCTCACAAGGCCCATTTTTATCCTTATTAACTGTTACGAAAAGCGTACCACATCCCATTCGGAATTTTGTTGTTTGGCCGGTTGTTTTATGAACCCTCGGCCTTGGGGTTTGGGTTGCTTTTTTAGAGGCGGTATTTATCTGTTCTTCATCGACACGTGAGGCATCCCTATATACAGTCGTGCCTTTGCATCCAAGTTCGAAAGTCAGGCGAAGAGCTTTATCAACATCTTCCACTGTTGCATCTGATGGTAAATTAATGGTTTTTGATACGGCGTTATCGGTGAATTCCTGAAAGGCTGCCTGAATTCTGACATGCCATTCCGGAGCGACCTGGTGAGCTGTTACCAGAGCATGGGATATTTTCGAAGGGATTTCAGGAATATCTTTGGGTGATACGCCCTGGCTTAGTAAATTACGGACCTTGTCTGATAACCACCCTTCTTTAGTTCCCAATTCTTCAATAAGGGGATGCAGCTGTATAAGTTTATGACCATTCTGTACCTTGCTTTTTACTATTTGAAATATCGGCTCAATCCCACTATTGCAATTTGCAATACGCGAAATCGATCCGGTTGGGGTGATTGTGGTTACAGCAGAATTTCGCATTGGTCGATTGTATTTTGTGTCCCAGATACTGCCTTTCCAGTTTGGGAAACAGCCTCGTTCCTTTGCCAGTTCTTCGCTTGCCTGGTGGGCATGTTTTTGAATAAAGCAAGCCAGTTTTCCTGCGAGTTTAACGGCCTCCTTGCTGTTGTACCTGATATGCATTAGAACAAGCATGTCGGCAAAGCCCATCATCCCAAGGCCTATCTTGCGATTGCCGACTGTTATCTTACGAATCTCTTTAATCGGGTAATGGCTGGCGTCAATAACATCGTCGAGAAAACGAACAGCGAGTTTTACAGTTTCTGCAAGCAAGTCCCAATCCAAATCTGTACCATCTTCGGTAATGAATTTTGCGACATTAATAGAGCCTAAATTACACGCTTCATGAGGCAGCAGCGGCTGTTCCCCACAGGGATTAGTCGCTTCAATTTGACCAAGATTAAGGGTTGGATTATCTTCGTTGACCCGATCAATAAAGCAAACGCCCGGTTCACCGGTGGCGTGGGCGCACCTGACAATCGTATTCCATATTTCTTTAACTGTGTAATAGTCTGTTTCTGAGCTCATTTCTTATCTCCAGGGGCAAGGTCGTCGATGGTATATGGTTTTGTACCCACAGACCGAGGGATTAGGTATTCTATCTTTGTTCGTGGATTGGTTACAACATGCGGAGCCTGCGGGTCATTCTGGAGCTTCTCCATAAATTCATCTGTTATCTTGACCGATAGGTTGAAATTGGTAAGAACACCAGGCTTTCGTTTGGCATAAATAAAATTTAATATATCAGGATGCCAAACACTTAGCATACCCATGTTTGCACCACGGCGAAAAGCTCCCTGCTGAATGGCACCGGTGCCTTCGGAGTAAACTCTCATAAAACTTATTGGTCCTGACGTTGTTCCCCCGGTGGAGGTAACCCTGTCACCTGTTGGGCGAAGCTTATCAAAACAAAAGCCTGTGCCCCCGCCAGCTTTCTGAATAACAGCGGTATTTTTTTCTGTGTCGAAGATTTCTTCAACACTATCGTTAACGTCCAGCACAAAACAGGCACTTAGTACACCATTTTTGCGCCCTGCATTCATCATAGTTGGACTGTTGAACAGGAAAACGCCGTTGGACATTAGCTCGTAAAGCTTATCGGCAAGAGCTCCTACCTGCGAATCAGTTGCTCCATACCTGGCTTCTTCTACTGCTATTGTGTTTGCAACCCTGTGGAACATTTGCTCAGGTGTCTCTATCACCTTTCCATCCTTATCTTTCAACAGATAACGCCTTTTACCCCAAGCCTGTTCAAGTACTGCAAGGGAGCTTTTTTTATTTTTTTCTCCTGACATCGTTATTTTCCCGAAGTTTTTTATTTGTCTTATTATCTCGATTATGATTCCTCTTCATCGTGATAGGTACAGCGCCAAGCAGTTTCTGAGTCTGAATCTTTGACGTAATACTTACAATCTTTGTCTTCGCAAGAATCCTGCGATACATAATCATCCTCGATTGGACAGTATTTTTTATCACTCTGCCCTGGCTGAGAGCTTTTGAAGTCTCTGCCGCCGAGACGGCCAATTCTCCCTCCCGGACGATGCGGTGGTGTATGGGACGGCGCAGCTTGCTGCGGGTCTTCAAGGTAATAAGGCAACGGCGGTGTGTCATCTGTTCCCTTTCCGGAGGTGACAGGGCAGTTCTGCTGTGGCATAGGTATTTCAGGTTCAATATAGCCTCCTTCAGGCGGCAGATTTTCTATATTCTCTTCCAGCCGCTCGAGTTTTCTTGCAAGATCATCAGGTTCCTCCATTATCAGCGGTGATTTTTGGAGAGCATTTCTTAATTGGTCGAGGTAGAGTGCTTCATCACGGTCCGCTTCCGGCATAAGCGGCATGGAAGAAGGGTTGTCGATGTTGGCTTTAGCATCACCAAGCACCTTTCCAATGCTATCCATGCCGCCAGAGCCGGTCTCTATCAGAGGGTCTTGAATCCCTCCGCCAGATAATGGGTCTAAAGGATGGCCACCTCCAATCATATTTTGCTCCAACAGATTTAACATAGGGTCAAACTGATCGGTGAAAGGGTCCAAAGGCTCATTTAGAGGGTCTAAAGGACCTTCATTTAAAGGGTCACCAAGGGGGCCTCCTGGTGGTTGTTGTCCAAAGCCTTGCATTTCCTTATCTCCTTATATACAAAAAATGTTAATTTGTGTTTACGATCGTTCAAAGACAGCTACCCAATCGAATTTTGGGTCAAGGCAAGTTCCGGCGTCGAGGATCACGAGTCGTGCCTTTCCTTCAAACAGATCATCTTTCAGAACCCGCCGGAGGGACTTTTCAAGTGTTTTGTTCGCGGTTATGGCTAAAACCATATCCACGCCGTCCACAGTCATTTCTTTGTTTATGATTTCAGCTTCACGGGCAATGTTAGTACAAACAATTTCGATGATTATTCTAAAACCGCCAGTCATGTTTAAAACTGAGTCAGGCTGAATACCAAACTCGCGGGCAATGTCACTGTGTCTTTGAAACTTGTATTGGGTATTGAGTGAGCCGATTTTTTTCTCAATTCGGCATAGGATATATTCGTGGGCACGCCCGCTTTTAAAGCGTTTGACCTTTATGCCCATCTTCTCTGCGGCAGATTCGCCCTTGGACGTAGGGCCATGTAATATCATCTTTCCGATAGCAACTTTGTCCACCTCTATGTATCCCTTGGCTTTGAGTACGTCACGAGCTTTGTTATCTCTAGACCGAGTCATTTGCAAAGCCAGGCAACGTTCTTCAATTGTTTCTACTTCTCTACAAATACGGTCGAAAACCCTCAGAACATCTCCGACAACTATATGTTCGTCCGATACCTCAAAGGACTTTCCGCCGTCTTCGGTCCATGTCACCTGGGCCAAGAAATCCTGCGCATTTCTTTCCAATGACAATTCGTCAGGCTTTGCAGGAAATGTAAACTGATTTACCCTAACAAGAAATGGGGTCGGATAGCCTGCATATGCTACAATGACCTCTCTTTCTTTTAGCCTGGTTATGCGTTTTGCCTGTAACGGTGACAGGCCTAAGGATTGTTGAGCAAGCCAGATGCATCTTGGATTTGATAAAAATGTGATAATTCGACAGCCTAAGTTGGCAAGCACTGCTGGGTGTATCCCGCTTAGAAACTGTGTAGAAATTGCCAGCTGTATTCCCCTTTTAGCGCCTGTGGCAAAAAGGTCAACGATTGGTGAAAAACCCATATCATCTCTGGATTTGTCCGTGTGAAGGCGATGTTCTTCATCAATAGCTACTGTGTGGACTTTCATTTTTGGACACCCTCCTTATAGCAGGACAACCAAATCAACAAAAAATTGACCAAGAAACGTAGCGGCACTCCGGAGTAACCACGGAGCCGAAATATAACGGACTGCTGAGCTAAACGCTGCAGCATATTGCTGTTGGTGACACGTGAGGTGGCATAGAAAGCACGAACGAGCATTGTTAATCTGTTGGTCAGTGATTCCAGCCATTCCTTACCTCGTTTTGATGACCCGCTCAATTTTAGGCTTTGAAAATAACTGAGCGTCTCAGCCAAAGATGGAAACTCACTGCCTCCGGCTAGGACACCTTTGATTTTGAAAAGTTCCAAGACGTTATCGATGAAAAGATTTTCAGATCCATCACTAAGATAAGTTTGACTACGAAGAAGTAAGCCAATGACCCCCAGCCATTGCCTGGGTTCTATCCATTCGCCCGGCGGTTGAAAGAAATTTATCATCAAATGGTCAGGAGTGACAGCAGTGAGAGCAGCGGGCTTATTGGATTCGGGGAGAGCTGGAATCAGACTTGCAAACTCGTCTTCCAAATCAAACATCCAGACCTGCTCTCCAGAAAGCATCCTTTGAAGGCATATGTGCAGCAGTATAGTCGTCTTGCCAAATCTCGTCTCTCCCACGACGGCTATGTGCCGCAAGTTCGAGGGGTCGGGCTCGGGGAAGTAAAAGGTCGGCCCGCAGCGCCTGCCATTATCAACTGGTCCCAACGCAATCGTACCGGGCGGCAGGCTTGTAACTATTGGGAATTCTCCTGCTCGGGTGGGGTCCCCGCCCTGTTTGTAAATCATGCCGCAAAGTATACTGTCTATGCTATCAACCATGTCTGGATTCAACTCGGCCGCAGCTAGAAGGGCCTGGATTTCCGGGTTATCGTCCACCTGTGGTCCCAACTGCTCAATCCGTTTATCAAGTTTTCCGTACATCTTTTTATCCTCCATTCCACGAGAAATGGTGTTCAAATGCCGCATCACTCGCGGCGCTGCTGCCGTGGATATTGTTGCTGTTGTTGCCTCGGCCCCAAAATCCTATCGCACCAGCCCTTGAATGCCCCGCCTAGCGAGCAGGCAAGACCGATTGCCACTACAAGTCCGACAAGACCTGCTGCTGCATCCGGCAGTCTCGCCATTCTGGCTGCGAAAACACCGACACCAAAACCGAAGATGAAGCCAACAGTCGCGGGCACAGTGAAGCGCCAGTGGCGGAAAAATGGCCTGCGAAGTGGACCAAGAAACAAAACTGTAAGCACAATTAAAAAGAACACACTCATAACTTCACACCTCCAATTAATCGAGTCCCCAGAACCTTCGGTTGATGTAATTAACAAATTTAATTATCAGGACTATTACTCAGATAATGATGTTTACAGAAAGAAAGTCCTTGAGGGCTATGGCTATAAGTTTTTAAGAATCAATAGATTCAACATAGGCAAAAATCCCGTAAAAACACTCGACCAAAGAATTACGCAGTTAGTCGGAAAAGGCCATAAAGGGAACAATTTATTAGATAATATTCTTGGAACAGTCGACAGGCTCCAAAATGGGCACATGAAAGATTGTCCTAAATGCAAGGAACTTAAAAACCTCGACGATTTCCGAGATTCGTCTCTAATCACAGGTTATGGAAGATTTTGCAGAAGTTGCAAGGGGCTTCTAGGTTTCAAAGAATCAAAAGTCTCAATAACGGTTAAAGATACTGATACTAAGGCCAAAGGTTGCCCAAAATGTGGTTCGCGTATGGTACTACGGAATGGACGATACGGCCCATTCTTTGGTTGTTCAAAGTACCCATACTGTAGAGGAACAAGAAACTGCCGTTGATAAATACCAAAATTGGTGGTGCGGAGGCCAATAGAATAGGAGAGGGATAATAGCCTGCAATGAAACTATTCAGCTCCAAACTGTCGGAAGAGAAGGCCGATGGTTTCAAAACTTGAAACTCTCTTTACATAGAGCATCGGACAAGTAATCCGAGGGTCAAATGCTGAAAAACAGGAGCTACGGACAATCAATCCGTGCGTCATTTTATGAATTGAGGGCATTGGATAGTTGTGTGTCAAGCGAAGCTAGCGTAAGCAAGCTGGACAATCCAGCTTGGCCGAAGCCTAACCAGCAGGTCAGAACAGAACATTGCATATATCAAGATTACGAAATATGTAGAGCCAAACGGGAAGAGGACGACATTTGGGTAAGTTATGCTGACATTAAAGGTAGTCAGGCAGATGCGTATGTTCTGAACTCTAAACTCATTTAGGAACCTGTTAACATCGATGTTGACTCCCGTTTCATAATTCTGGCTATTGGGACCCCAATAGCTCATAATATGGAATAGTCAAGATTTAATCTGACACTTTTGTTATAACCTATGTCAAAGGATTGGCATAACGGAACGAAGGCGTAGCCGAAGTGGAGTTGTGCCAATCACAATCGAAAAAGGAAGGAGTGTCAGAAGATGACGACAGAACAGAAGATCATCAAAAACAAAGTCGGCCTGTTGGAACTGGCCAAACAACTCGGAAATGTATCAAGAGCATGTAATATTTTAGGTTACTCTCGAGATAGTTTTTACCGCTACAAAGAACTCTATGAGACTGGCGGAGAAGTTGCACTGCAAGAGATCAGCCGCAAGAAACCTATTCTCAAGAATCGAGTCGCACCGGAGATTGAAGACAAGGTAGTCGATTTGGCTTACGAACAGCCTGCCTGGGGGCAGCAAAGAGCATCCAATCAACTCCGCAAGGAAGGCATATTCATTTCGCCTGGTGGAGTCCGTAGCGTCTGGCTTCGGCACGACTTACATACCTTTAAGCTACGTCTCAAGGCTCTGGAAGCCAAAGTGGCACAGGAAGGCCTGGTCCTCACGGAAGAGCAGTTGGTGGCTTTAGAAAGGGCTAAGCAAGAGAAAGAAGCCCATGGTGAGATCGAAACCGAACATCCCGGCTATCTGGGATCGCAGGATACGTTCTATGTCGGCACTCTCAAAGGCGTTGGGCGAATCTATCAGCAGACATTCATTGATACATATTGCAAGGTAGCGTTTGCTAAACTTTACGATCGCAAGAATGCTTTGGTTGCAGCTGACATGTTGAATGACCGAGTCGTGCCTTTCTTTGAAGAGCATGATGTCCGGTTGTTACGTGTCCTGACCGACCGTGGCACTGAGTACTGCGGCAAGCGGGAAGACCATGAGTATCAGTTATATCTTACTTTGGAGGACATTGATCACAGTAAGACAAAAGCCAGGAGTCCCCAGAGTAACGGCATTTGTGAGCGATTTCACAGGACTGTGTTGAATGAGTTTTATCGAGTCGCGTTTCGCAAAAAATTATACAATACTCTTGACGAACTGCAGACTGATCTGGATACTTGGATTAAATACTACAATGAAGAAAGAACGCACAGCGGAAAATATTGTTTTGGAAAAACGCCGATGCAAACATTCTTAGATTCGATGCCACTGGTTAGAGAGAAAATGCTAAACAATACCTTACAGACAGAAGAGTCTGTTTGTCAGATTAAATAGTGGCTACTACACATAATAAGTCGTTTTGTTCATATTTCCTTTCAGATTTGACTTTTAAAGCTGTCTATTGCCTCGCGTACGATCGTATCATAGGTTTCCGCTGGTACCTCAGCCATCAAAATGGCTAAGCGCAATACCTCCAAAATTTGTTCACGGCTCGCTCCAGCTTTCAAACAATCGGCCACGCAAGAGACAACTGTGTCACGGCCACGCTTGGTAGCAATTGCGGAGCCTAGAACAATCAACTCCCTCAGCTTGGGCGATAGCGCACCCGTACCTTTAAGTTCATCGATGCTTCTCGTACCATCAATAATTTCACGAATCTCAGCATAGATCTCCGTATATTTTTGCTTTAAGTTATCAGAAGAGTTATTAGAGTTTTCAACCATTTGCATTACTGGCCTCCACCAAAGAACAGACAATTTGCATTCCTTGTTCGATACTTTTAGTTATATGACAGCTGTCAGCTGCTTCTAAGATACCTTGCTGCTGTTTTTGGGACAGTTTTGCGCCAAGGCAGATTTTGGCATCGATTCTGGCTGTTCGCGATGTCTTGGCTCCCGACGGGGTGGTTCCCGATGGGTTTGCTTCAATCCGGCGGCTTAGTTCGATCGTCATATCCTCGCAAGGAATATTCTGCTCTTTGCAGAACTTCGCGACATAGCCACCTATACACATTCCGATCGAGGCTTCAAAAAGCTGAGCAGGCCACATCCCGTCCCGCTCTTGGTTTCCATCCTCGCCACGCCCAGTTGTAACGGTATATCCTTTG
>Ga0114922_10004226_pt1 | contig 13331 bp, 16 predicted proteins | sample AartaG_FD_100975 | JGI IMG/M metagenome (GOLD analysis project Ga0114922, IMG submission 100975) | Deep subsurface microbial communities from Aarhus Bay to uncover new lineages of life (NeLLi) - Aarhus_00045 metaG | ecosystem: Environmental > Aquatic > Marine > Oceanic > Sediment | place... | reverse complement strand
GCCTTCACCTTATATGAAACGTGGGGCATCTCCGGTGTGAAAGTGGATTATATGAACCGGGACGACCAGGAGATGGTCGAATTCTACCACCAAATAATTCATAAAGCGGCCGAGCACCACCTGCTTGTGAACTTTCACGGGGCGTATAAACCCACGGGTATCCGAAGAACCTATCCCAACCTGATCACGAGGGAAGGCGTGCTCGGGCTCGAATATAGTAAATGGTCCGATCGCTGTGACCCGGGACATGAACTCATCCTTCCCTTCACGCGAATGTTGGCCGGCCCCATGGACTTCACCCCGGGCTGTTTCCGTACATTCACAAAAGAAAACTTCATTCCTGATTATCGACCGCCCGTAGCAATGGGCACCCGTTGCCATCAACTGGCCATGTATGTCATCTACGAGTCCCCCCTCCAGATGCTTGTCGATTATCCCGGAGCTTACAGGAATCAACCCGGTATTGAGTTTCTCAAGGCCGTTCCAACATCATGGGATGACACGAGGGTGGTGAATGGTCGAGTTGGAGACTACATTACCATAGCTCGAAGACATGGGGAAGAATGGTTTATCGGATCCATGACCGACTGGGTACCGAGGGAACTGATTTTGCCTCTGACCTTTCTGGGAGAGGGATATTTTTCTGCAGATATCTACTCGGACAGACCCAATTCCATGTTTGATCCAACGGATGTCTTGATTCGTCAACTGAACGTCACAGCATCGGACACCCTCAGCATCGGTATGGGTTCGGGAGGGGGTTATGTGGCGAGGTTAAAGCCGGTGGAGTGAATGGAAGAGATACTACCCTTTTTCATAAGGAGCCTTAACATCTTTTACCAAATGAGCTGTTCATATATTTACATCCCTTTCCCAACTCTTTCTGAGACTCTCCAGTTCGGGAATATCATCACGATCCTTCCATAATCCAGCTACTTTATCCATCACTCTATCCCTTCTATCCTGGCTGTATATGGTAATGTAATTATCGATAGCCTCACGGATCAACTCGCTCTCTTTTTTCCCACTTTGCGATGCAAGCGATTGTAAAGCAATTTTCTCTTCTTCTGTTAGATAAATTTGTGTTCGTACCATGAGCCCCTCATATAAAATGTATACATCACATGTATACATCAACATACTAAATCATTTATTTAAAATCACTCGATATTGTGAATATTTTAAGTTAAAGTTGAAATTTCCGCACGAACGGTTTTTTGATAGACGTTGAGGGTGCATATGCCACCAGATCCATGTATGTGTATCGAGCAAATACTTCATTTACATGCTTCCCAAATATCCTCTCCGAGGGGTGATACAATATCTTTTTCAAAAATCAAAGTATCGGCCAGTTGACCTGGTATATTCTTCTCTTTTGAATCCACGAATGGAATGACCTGGGCCAGGGGCTTTCCACGTTTTGTGATAACCACGCATTCCTTGGTTTTTGCCACTTGATCAATGACCTTTAATGCATAAGCTTTGAACTGACTGATTGTCATAGTCTTCAAAAGATTACCTCCCGTCCTTTTTGCAAAATACAGTCATTTTAAATGGTCAAGTCAAGCCAAAATAAAGAGACAACATGGTCTCATCGATTAAAAATCATTTTCCGCGTCTGAGTCAATTGTCCTGCTCGAATCCTGCACAAATAGATACCGCCGGAAACGGACTTTCCTGAATTGTCCCTTCCATCCCAAACGACCACATATTTCCCCGCAGGTTTTTCTTCTTTAATCAAGGACCTCACCTTTTCTCCCGATATGTTGAAAATGCTCAACTCCACCTCGCTGAAAGCCGAGAGCTGATAGCTAATCGCTGTTACTGGATTGAACGGATTTGGCCAGTTCTGAGAAAGTCCGAAATCCCTTGGGCATACCTCAGAATCTGAATCCCCAATACCGGTACTCATGACCTGCAAGGACTGAAGGATCGAATAAGTGCCGTATCCAAAGGTGCCATCACCGATACTGTATGTGGGCGATGCCGAAAATTCACCGTTCACACTGGCATCCCAGATTCGAAAGGACATCTGTTCACCCATTTTGTAACCATCAACGACTTCGGGCGTTTGAGAATCATCGGCCCAGGCCGTTAATCCCAGGGTTGTCGAATCCATCCATACCGACGCCCCAACGCAGAGTCCTGCAGGGGTAAACACACCGATCTCATCATTCACTGCAAGGATCTGCCCATCTATTTGGGCATCTTGAATCACAATGGCGTAGCTGTCTCCTGTCAAACCCTTAAAAGTAAAATGAACCTGAGAAAAGATCCCAACTGGAAATGTTGCCATAAAAAATAGTGAAAGAGTAATACCTTTCTTCAGGCTGGGTTTCATTGTGCTTCCTCCCCGATAATTTCTAATTTTCTTATCGCAGCATCTACAATCATCTCATTCGTTTCAAAGGTATCATATGTTAAAAGATACTTATATTACCATACAAACTATGTAAAACCAAAGTTCTCGGAACGCTTACATCAACCACTCGCACGCTCATTACTTCGCTGTAACTTTTCTCACCCGTGACCGAGTTCCAGTTTAAATATATAGAATGTCTATTGGCGTCAAACGTCGTAGGAAATACACTCACAAACTAAAGATGCCGGACTTCTCTGAGAAGACCGGCATCTTGTAATGTGCCATATCTACGCCAAGGATAAGGAAATCCTGGCGATCAACATCTTTATTATAAGAGACTTGTAAATTCTTCAACACTCAAATCCGCCTGCCGAATAATGGCTCTCAACGTACCTCTATCCAAGACTTTGTGGTCTGGAACAACCACCTGAGTAAAGGGATCATCTCGCCTTAATATCAAATGGCTGCCTTTCTGTCGTTTGATATAGAATCCACTGCATTCAAGTGCACGTACACATTCCTGTCCTGAAATGACGGGTAATCTGCTCATACCGCAATCGTTAATACTTCAAAATGATCTTCTGGAACTGACAGACCATCTTCCTCAAGGGCTGAAATGTAGGCGTCAATAGCTTCTCGAATGTTCTGTACAGCTTCTTCTCTGGTTTTGCCCTGACTGATACATCCCCGTAAGGAGGGACATTCAGCTACATAATACCCATCTTCTCCAGGATAAATAACGACCTGCCGCATTTCATCGCCTCATTCTATAATTGTAACTTAATTTATAATAACATGAAAAGATAAGATTAATTTTTACCAAAGGGAATAGGACTTCCCTTCCCGCTTAGTTTACTTTTTCCTTTTGCTTCATTAAATGACCAAATTTTTCTCGCAATAACTTAAGTTATTCTTCTTCTGAAAGGTGAGATAGTTTTTGCTCTGCTTCTTTTTGAAGCTGCCGTTTCATTTCCACAGCATCAAATTTTTTACTTTTCATAAAGCACCTCTTTGGGACTCCTGATTTCAAGTATCGGATAGCCCATTTAAAACATTTCGTATTTCTCCCAGAAATATTAAGTTGCAGGCCTATATCTTGTCTTGCTCGATACCTTTTTCCCAGTATTTACTCCTAATTGCTCGCAAAACATGGAGTTCATACATCATCTTATCCTTGGGGAACTCCCTTCTTACTTCCTTTTCGATTTTCTGTAAGGTAGTGGGAGTAAGATTCATCTCCCTGGCCACCTTCTGATAGTCAAAATATTCTATTTTTTCCATGACTCGTCCTTATAGCTCTAAAGGAGAGACGATCTCGATCTCTTTGAATCCCTCCAGTATATTAACTGAGTTTACAAGCCTCCTTGTCCTCACCTTGACCAGATGTTCATAATTCCAAGAGATTAAATAAGAAATCTCATAACAAGAGGCCATCGCCACGTGGAGGGCATCATCAATATACCTCTCTGGAAATATCTCTCTTTCTATATAAGCGTTTGCTAAATCCCTGATGCCTTTTTTGGTCTTTAATATTTTAAATTCTTTTATGAGCTTTCTAAATTTCCTTCTCAAGTTATCATCTTTGGTATCATTCAATTCATTTACCGTAATCTCTGAAATATAAGTTTTATAATGAGGTAAAATCTCCTCCCAGAATTTGATTGTTGCCTCCATTCGCCCTTTAGTCCTCTCATCATAGTAGGCGCTGGGAACGGAGGTATCGAGGTATAAAGTTTCTTTCTTCATTTTTTTTACGTTAGTGCAAAAACCGTATCAGACCCCGGTATTGGCCTTTCAAACCTTTTTGTGGGTGTGCCATACATAAATAAGATAAAGTAATTCATTCTTAAAATCAACAATTTTTAAATAATTCGGCTTGAAGTTTAATTCATGATTGTGAAACACGGAGAAGAAATTATACATACTACTCTAAAACGAAGTCGACCCGATGCTGAGCAGTGAGCAAGGGGCAACAACAATAAACGACGGGGGAGAGAGAAAATGATTTTACGCCCATGATTAGGAAATCCTGGGTGATCAGGGTAACAATTCTATCCACATTCTGCGTTAAATTAAGAATGAATACAACTGGATTAACTCTAATAGTGAATTATTCAAAGAGATAAAACAGAAGCTTGGTTCTAATCTGTCAGTTATTAAGTTTTTGAGTTGTTATTTACACTAACATTTCCTATCTCAAATGTTCTATATTTTACTTTAATATATATATTGAATGCTAATAATGACATAAATATAATGTAATTTAAGTAAAATCCAGTTGATAAATCTTCAACATCTCCAATTATAATGAATGTGACTGAAAATACTGCAATGGAAAAAAGAAAAATTATAGATGTTACATATTGTTTAAAAAAATCTTCAGCCTTTTCACCTGATGAAATCCTCGCAGTATATCGAAATAGAAAAATGATGATAAGTATGATACATGAAATTAAGGGCATCAAATATCCAATTAATTTTATATATCCTGATAATCCAAGTCCATCTGAAAATTCACCTAAATTTTTTATCATACTTAGAATGAAATCAAAATATGTTAATTTTGATCTATAATAGAGAAAATAAGGCAAGAACATGCTTAGTATTATTAAGACTAAACATGCAAGATGAACATATAAAAAAAGTTTTGAGACTATATGGACTTGCTTGTTGTTGAAATTTTCAGATACCATTTTACAACCATTTTCAGTTGCTTTCTGATTAGAATCGCTTTTAGTTACTAGAATATCATTAATATCTTCGGACATGTTCATCTCCTTTCATTTTTCTTTTTGAATATTATTTTTCAAACGAACTGATATAAGCTTTATTAATCCAATCTTCAATAAATGTATTTTGACCCGTGATACTTGCTTCATCCATACTTTGAATTTCATCGTAATCATCCATCAAATTATCAAAGTCGCTCTCATAACTTGCAGCCCATGACAGAACATCTTGGTTGGGATTCATGGATAAGAAATCATAAAACATTTTTGAACCTAAAATAAGAGTTTTTGTGGCTAATTTGAATTCTTTGCCAATTCGAGATTCGGATGCCCTTCTTGCAGTTTTCCTACCTAATTTTAATAAGGATTCTCCTAGTCTCCCTGCAGATCTTTTCACCTGCCCCACGATAGTCGATTCCTGTCTTCTTGCTTCCTGATATTTATCATATACCATATCTCTATGAGACTCAGCCTTTGACAGCGCTTTTTGAATATTCCCTTCATCTTTCTGTAACATATTTCTCGCCAATGTTATTTCTCTTTTAGAATAAAAACCACTAGTATTTCGAACGGTATTTCTTGCAGAAACTATTTTATTGCATACTAAGTCCCACTTTCGATAAGTATTGTAAATATCATCAGACTTGGCGTAATTACCGAGGGATTGTAGACTATTATTGGCAACATCAATATAATTCAATCCTTCTTTAAACTTGATCCTCGCTTTTTTTGTCGATCAATTATAATACTAATTGCATTGGCTAGATTCTTATTTGATTTAAACCCATCTTTCAATTCTTTTTCAATTTGCATCAATGTATTGCTTCCACTCTTTTTTACAATCGGTTTAAATTGCAAATTCATAGTCTTAACCATTCTTGAAACACTCATATGATCTCTTAAGAGTGTTCGAACTGATTCCAAGGAATTAACATTTGGAGAAATCAAGTCCGACCCAAACTTACTTCTCTCAGATTTGTAAGAGTCGAGAAGAACATCTGGTAATTCGTGAAGATCGGAATCAATCAAATTTGACAATGTAATATAGTCATTTTGTTGAACACTTGGATGAGTGTTAAATTTTCGAATAAATGTCTTTGAGGTTTGAACTTGGTCAAATTCATTCCTCAAATACTTCAATTCATTAGCGATATTGTTCATTTGTTTTAAAAATTGATTAATTTCACTTACTGTGGGTTTCCCATTGATTATTCTATTGTGGCTTGAGTGATAGGATAATTTTAATTGGTTGAATGCTTGATCATGCTTTTTAGCATTAGCCGACCATGGAAAGTAATAAACTGCCGAAAAAATACTAACGACGATAAAAAGACCTAAGATAATAAATAGCACCTTCTTCATGATAATACCCTCCTTTCTAATTTCTTAAGAAAATTTGTTTGTCTTATGCGGACTAATATCTTAATTTTCTTTATAATGATAAAATAATTAAACCGATCACTAGAATAAGAGCTGCAGTATTTGGTTTTGTCAGATAAATTTCTTTTGAATCATATATTTTGTCTGATTCGAATTAGTTTATACATTTATATTATAGTATCAGTTAAGGCCCCTACAGAAAAAAAAACGAATTCTTTGAAAAATCCGGCTTCTTAAATTCAAATGTATTACTTTAATACTACTTCCCCAACTTCTCCCTCCAATACTTAGTCATCGTCGGCGTTTGAATCCAATTTTCTCCATCGTAGAACGATATTTTCTTCAACCTTTCCTCAACAGACTTGATATCTACTTGCTTACCGGTTAACTCGATAAATTTTTCCCGGTAATTATCCGAGATGATTATATTTTTAACAGAAAAATCCAGGGTCAGATAAAAATACAATATGTTCCTGGTCTGTAAATCTCTGGTGTATGAGACTTTACCATTACAGATCGCCACCTGAAATAATTCACCATGATCCAGGATTTCATAAGCAATATCCCTGCCTCCCAACAGGCGATGGATATCACTATGAGGAAAACTCAGGTAAAAAATCTCCCGCCCCGTTGGAAAATCCTTGGTACAAAACGGACCTCCCGATTTTTGAGGTGAAGCACCTTGCATATTGAGGGCATTAAAAACGGTCAGGACTGCACATCCATATTCATTGTTTTGTCCCAAAGCAAAAACCTCTTTTACACCGTCTCTATTGAAATCAATAAAATATAATCCTGAAATCTGACCAGAATGCCAGTACTCAGCCAATCTCTTTCCATCTAGACTCCAGAAATCGACACAGCATGGAAAATCCGGGAAATGATGAGATACCGTCACGATTTCCCATTCACCATTGTTGTCGATATCTATAATATCAATCAGTGCAACTCTGTAGTGATTCGGGTAGACCTTCTCTCCAAAAACCATTTCACGGCCGGTCTTCCACTCTATTTCAAGCTGTCCATCATGATCGAAAAGAAAGACTCGACCACTCAAGTCAGTCATTCTCTCTTCGAAAATACCCATGATACATTCACTCTTGCCGTCATGATCAATATCCTTCAGGACTATGTTACGATGGTCTGTATCGATATAGTTCTTTTTTGTTAATGTCTCCCCAAAATCATGCCTCCAGAGTTCTTCCCCTTCCACATTTTTTATGATGAGATACTGGCCCGAAATATCAAATGCTGACGGATTCCTATCGATCCATATTCCACCTTTTAAAAAGAGACTGAGAACAATAAAAATAGTCAAGAATCCCGTAATAATCCAGCCGATCTTGCTCTTGTGCCTGCGAAACCCTGTCAGCATTCTACGTGGAATATTCAGAGGTTTTCTTTGAACAAGATTCCGGTCCTCCACGAGCTGCCCAAGATCTTCCGAACTCTCAAGGATCATATGGCGGTTGGGATGCTTCTGCATCAGTGTTTCCAGGAGTTTCGTTGCAGAAGGCAGATTCTTCCATGGAACGACCAAACGTCTGCTGGGTGAATAAAATGCTGTAACGACTTTCGCTTTTAGTCCCGCCTCACCAATAGGGAGCAGATGACCGTGAAGATCAATCGTACTTGTAACGAGCGAGTCGGAATTCAGAAGAGCCAACGGCTGACTGTAATAAGCATTGACCATTCCACAATAGGTCAAAAGGGCAATGATTCCACCCCAGGAATCACCAGAGTATCCCGCACTTTTTACAGACAATGAAAAATGAAATGAAAAATATTTATTCGAGATGCCTTTAATGTGACTCACGTCCAGGAGGGACCTGGCAGCTAAAATGGCATCCCTGATTCCATGAATGATCTCCCCTTCCCCTGATAACAGCGTATTATTGAACCGAATGAGATCTTCCTCTGCATCCCCGGGTCTCATCCTCACCTTAACGCTCATTGGAAGTATGACGCCGTCCTGACCATTTGCGACATCAATCATACGGCTCTTTTCCACGAGGAGGAGATTGATCCGATCCGGGTTCGGGGACCTGAAACTTTCGGTCCACTCATCTAATATACCACGACAGATGAGATAAGAACTTGTATGTCTTTCTTTGAGTATCGCGCAAACAAATAAAAGCCGTTCATAAGAATCCCGTCGATCTTTCAGACCTTCCTCCAACTCTCGCTTTTCTTCAACACCAATGACTTCACCCGTTTCCTTCTCGAGCCATTCTATTCCCCGCTTCCATTCACCTAAAACGAACCAGGTGTAAATCAACACCCTCCCCAAGATTCTTCCGGCCTCTGCAATCCTATCCTGTGCCACTTCATCTTGAAAACGAGATGGGTAGACTTTTAAAAGATCAGAAATCCGAAGGAGATATTCCGGATCGGAATGAATGATCGAATATTCATTTATTAATGAAAATAGAGAAGAAGAGAACTCTAAATAGTAAGAGTGCAACAGGTCAAATTTCACTTCACAGCCGATCCTATCAAAGAAACGAATGAGGATTTGTAATTTCATCAGGTCAGAGATCTTACCGGACAGTGACTTTACACATTTGATTCTTAATTTTTCGATTTCTGCTATTTTCATAGAATCTCAAAAAATCTTTATTTTCAACACCTTCTCCAGATCCATCTCCTCAAAAACAGCCACACCCTGATGAGCTGCGGAGGAGAGCGCCTTATCCCCTTTCTGGGAGACAACAACATCCACTTCCCGAATATCAGGAGCTTCTTTCAATTTTACGATACGGACCTTGTATAACTTCTTCCCACCTTCCTCCTCGACTTCGATCTGAATCTGATCGTATTCACTGCTTTCAACCCGGAATTGTCCCCGGGCCAGCACACTCTCCTTCAGATCGGAGAACGGTGTAAGATCAAAAGTAGCCAGGGCTGATTTCAAATACAACATTTTGTTTTCTAAGTCATCTACTTCTAAATTAGAAAGGCGTATCCTGTCTTCATTATCTGGAACGAATTTCTCAGGAATACCCTCCACTTCCAGTATAGAATTCCGAAATCGATCTTTTTCCGCGGAGAGCAAATATAAAACGACTTCATTGGATTCACTATCCCGGATTATCCTGGCGACAATATCTTCCTCGATATTGGCATAACTTTGAACATTCACGTATCTCTGACTTATCCCGCTATCCGCGGCCAGGAGATATCTGGCTTCTTTCACACTTGCTTGAGTAATTGGTGCGAGAGGGATCACCCGGCCAGTAGTGTGTGTACCACCTTTTTCTAATAGTGCCTCCGACAACCTGTCCACTGTTTCGTCAGTAAGGTTATCTGCTTCTCGATAAATAGTTCCTAATGCCTCTGTATAATTTTTACATATCCGGCACTGTTCGAGATGACATTCGATTGTCTCCTGCTTCTTGAGATCCCGGATTACTCCCAATGCATAAAGTTCCAGCTCTATTTTATCGATACATGGTTCCATACAAGATCCTCGAAAAATATAATCAATCATTCATAGCAATATAGTAACACTCAACCATTGTTCAGAATTATCGCACGATCTCTTGTACTCGAGTCTTTAGCAATTTGACAAAATATTCAAACTTCGTTCGAATTTCTCTTTGATAGTGTCCAGATGTCACTTCGGGCAGAAATTCTTGTATGTATGCTAAATTGGGACGAATCGAACCCTCAGTCATCATGTCTTCAGTCATTCGTGATAAAGCATTCTTAAAACCCTGGGTCTTTCTTTCATCCAGTTTCCCTTTACTCAGGTAATCACGATCGAGCTTTATAAAAAGATATTCACGAATTTTTTCAATACGCTTTTTTAAATCATCCTGAATGAGATGCCTCTCCACGGAATCGACATCATCAATCTCCTTCACTCTACTGCTCACCTGAACTCCCTTTCGATACGTTCTAAAAATCCGAACCGCCTCTTGTATCTCAACAGCCGGAGGCCCATCGAATCGCGCATTCAAAGCGGTAAACGTTTTTTGAAGAAGAATCGGGATCGTATCTGCCGGACGAAAAAGGGTGAAGAGATACTTCATCATCACTTCTAATTCAACAGAATCGGTCATTTCTTTTGGAATAGCCGAATCGCTATGTGAGTTCACTTCTACAATAACATTCCCCCAGAAATCCTCAACAATCTTAAATTGAGGATCCTTCGAGACCGCCAGCTTGATTCCCCGGATTATCTTAGCGGATTCTGGGTCCCTCTCCTTAAAAATCCTGAAAAGAGCCTGCTGTGTCCGACTCGTTATCAGTCGCCTTAAAAGAACGATCCACTCCTCCTCCGTATGATTTTCTCTAATATAAGGATAAAAATAACGCCGCAGCTGAACGTATTCCCCGTAAGTATTTCGCTCGAACAATTCCGCTATTGCATCGATGGCCACATCTTCAAGCTTTGATTCCGACAATTTGGACGATTCACGTATCCGATATCCCCGGGACTCTTTATATCTCAAATATCCATACGAAAGCCGGATACAGATCTTTATAAAATTTAACATTTCCGACTCTTTGGGAACCGACTGGCAGATCTGATGGATCATATTTTCAAGTGAGACTTCTTTTAAAAACGAAGGGGAGATCATGTAAAATGCTCTTTATCTAAACAACATCCTGGAGGCTTACACACCTCAGGATGTTGTTATCCGGGAATACGATGCCTTTATGCATTGTACTGTGCAATCCATAAAGGGATTGCACTCCAAACGATGATAGAATTTCAAAACCTCTTTCCGAAATGAATTCAGTATTTCAATTAATCTTGTATATTCAACAATCCTTTGACTAAATCAACAGAAGAGGCCGCATCGGGTGCATAGCCGTCTGCACGGATTTCATCGGCATAGGCCTGAGTAATGGGGGCACCTCCTATTATGACTTTCACCCCGTCTTTTAAATTGGCTCTCTCCAGAGCCTCGACAACATCCTGCATATATGTCATCGTCGTCGTTAAGAGGGCTGACAGGCCGATGACATCGGGCGGGTCCTTCTCCATGTATTCCATTATTCTTTCAATGGTCACATCGGTTCCCATGTTGATGACATCGAACCCAGCCCCTTCCAGCATCATGGCGACGATGTTTTTACCGATATCATGGAGGTCACCCCTGACCGTACCCACAATGATCTTTCCCCTGGACGCCACATTCGCCTCGACCAGGAGAGGTTTGATGATTACCATCCCGGCCTTCATGGCCCTCGCCGCGATGAGGACTTCCGGGATGAAGAATTCGTTATTTTTAAATTTTTCTCCCACAACATTCATCCCCACGACCAGACCATCATTTAAGATTTCCACAACAGGAATATTCTGATGAAGCGCTTCTTCTGTCAACGCCTTTACTCCAGGTGCATCCCCCTTTTCCAGATTTAGAGCCATCTCCTTTAAAATATCTTGTTTCGAACTCATAACAGGATCCCCTTTCAGTTCTATTCTTCAGAATAATGAATTAGGACATGAATCGGAATGTCTTTCAGTTTCTCTCTTCCCCCTAAGAAGCCCAACTCGATCAGGAAAGCAATTCCGATGACTTTGCCACCACATTTCTCTACCAGCTTGACTGAAGCCGCAGCCGTTCCTCCGGTAGCCAGGAGGTCATCAACAATCAGCACCCGCATCCCCGCCTGAATCCCATCTTTGTGTAACTCAATGGTATCGGTTCCATACTCCAGGGCATACTCTTCCTTCACCGTATCGGCAGGGAGTTTGCCCGGCTTACGGACGGGCACGAAACCGACACCCAGCTCGACCGCCATGGCTCCTCCAAAGATAAAACCCCGGGATTCAATCCCGACAATGACATCCAACCCTTGCCCCCGATACGGTGCACAGAGTTCCTCCACGGCCCGATGGAATGCTTTCGCATCTTTCAGTAACGTCGTGATATCTTTGAATACAATGCCTTCTTTGGGAAAATCAGGAACATCACGAATGGTTGACTTCAGATCAATCATATTTTCTCCTTTTTATTTGATATTTGGGATTTGAAATTTGACATTTACATAATTCTTGAAAATTACTATCCGGCTATTAAAATAAAATATCAAACCCGCTATAATTCCCAGTATATTTTTCCCACCGCACCTCCACATCGCGAACGGTCGCCCATGCATTCCCGGTCCGGAGTTCCTGGATCAATGACTCGATGAGGCCCCGCGGACCCTCCACTTCAATTTCGACTTCCCCGGTATACATGTTCTTTACCCAGCCGGTGAGCTCCCATTTTCGAGCCAGTTTTGTGACAAAGTACCGATATCCAACCCCCTGAACGATTCCTGAAACAATGATATGTGCCTGAACATACATTAATGATCCTCTATTTCTCAATCATTCGAAAGAGACATTCAATGGCTTCCTGAGGTGATTTCACAGAGTGCATCGACTTATCAAAATCCCAGCTCTCCAGCGAGACCAAAGGAACACCTTTCTGGAGGGCGAAGGCCATTTCGGAGAGTGTTCCGTATTTTCCTCCGACGGCGATCACACCGTCACAGGAATTGATGATGATGGCGTTCCGAGCGAGTCCCATGCCCGTGGGAATGACCACGTCGAGATGGGGATTGCCATCATCTGCCGACAATACAGGAAGAATTCCCACTGTTGTTCCCTCTGCTTCCTTGGCCCCCCTGCAGGCGGCCTCCATCACACCTCCCATCCCGCCACAAATGAGAACTGCCCCTCTCCGGCCAATCTGTCTCCCTACCTCCTCGGCAGCATTTAAAATCTCGGGAGCAACTTCCCGTCCCCCGATAACACCGATTTGTAGTCTTCTTGCCAATTCACAATCTCCTGCCATTAAACCTTTTATCAATATTAAATCTTGAATCATGCCAAAGGCAGATGTGCCTAGGCGCATTTT
>Ga0114922_10004225_pt1 | contig 13332 bp, 6 predicted proteins | sample AartaG_FD_100975 | JGI IMG/M metagenome (GOLD analysis project Ga0114922, IMG submission 100975) | Deep subsurface microbial communities from Aarhus Bay to uncover new lineages of life (NeLLi) - Aarhus_00045 metaG | ecosystem: Environmental > Aquatic > Marine > Oceanic > Sediment | place: Aarhus... | reverse complement strand
GGCGTTGGGGCTGCCGTGTTTCCCGCCGGAGTTGCGCGAGGACCGCGGCGAGTTCGAGCTGAGGGAGATCCCCGAAGACCTGCTGACGCTGGAACACATCCGCGGCGATTTGCACGCGCACACGCTCGCCAGCGACGGGAATTGCACCATTGAGGAGCTGGTCGCCGCCGCCAAGCAGCGCGGGTACAAGTACGTTTGCATCACCGACCACTCGCAGAGCAGCGTCATCGCCAACGGGCTGAAGCCGGCCCGGCTGAAGAAGCAGATTGAAGAACTCCGCCGCATCGCCAGGAGGATCAAGGGCATTACGGTCTGGGCGGGCACGGAGGTGGACATTCTCGGCGACGGCTCGCTCGACTTCCCGGATGAATTGTTGGCGCAGCTCGACTTCGTGACCGCCTCGATCCACAGCGGGATGGGGCGCAACATCGAATCGAACACGCGGCGCACGCTGGCGGCCATCCGCAACCCGTACGTCAACGTCATCGGGCATCCGACCGGTCGGCTGATCAACGAGCGCGAGGCGATGGCGCTCGACATGGAGACGGTCTGCAAGGAAGCAGCCAAGACCGGCACGGCCCTCGAGATCAACGCCCACCCGTATCGTCTGGATCTCAAAGACCAGCACGCCCGGCTGGCCCGCGAGCACGGCGCGACCATCTGCATCAGCACCGACGCCCACGACACCGATCAGCTTGACCTGATGTTCTACGGCGTTATCACCGCCCGTCGGGGCGGATTGCGCAAGGGCGATGTGCTGAACACGTGGACAGCGAGGCGAATCGCGGAGTTCGTCAACGCGAAGCGAGGGGTGAGTGGTTGAATGGTCTCGCCCGGATCATTCGCCGTCACCCTGAGAGCTTGGGAAAAAATCGAATGGGCATGTCACCAAAGACATAATCTCGGTGTCGCTGGGCAGGGGTTCGATACCCGAATATGCCCGTCCGTGAGTAGCCGGTTCGATTTATTCACATCCTCTGAGCGCAGTGAAGGGTCTCGGGTTGAACCCGCGGAAGTCCCCGCGGCACGGGGCGAGATTCTTCGGTCGCTTCGCTCCTTAAGAATGACAGCCGCAGATGCCGTTGTTGACGCTCCGAGTTCAACCCGCCGCGCTTGCCCTGTCGTGCAACCGGGCCGACAATGGCACCTCAGGAAGCCCCACTGCTCGAAGGAGGTAACACCGTGCATCGTTTTCTAAAGCGAATCACTCTCATTGTCGCCGTTCTGGCGATCACGTCGCCGGCCGCTTGGGCCGGTCAGCCCGAGCGCACGCACGACATCGAGCCGGAAGACTACTTCTCGCTGGAGGTCATCACCGACTGTGCCGTCTCGCCGGATGGAGGGTATGTCGCGTTCGTGGTGCTGGGCTGGCGCGACGACGACCAGCCGCGCAGCACGGACCTGTGGGTGGTTGAGACGAAAACCAAGGAGATTCGGCGACTCACATTCGATCCGGCCAACGACAGCGGGCCGCAGTGGGGCGCGAACAGCCGGTACATCTACTTCGCCACCAGCCGCGAGCGGGCGGGCGAAGAGCGACCGCCCTACGACGGCAGCCACCAGGTTTACCGGGTCTCGGTGGACGGCGGCGAGCCGTTCCCGGTGACGCGCGTCAAGGACGGCATCTCCGGGTACCGGCTCTCGGAAGACGGACGCACATTGTACTATACGAAGTCCGTCGAGCAGGACGAGGACGAATGGAAAGACCTGCGCGGCAAGTACAGTGAGCTGGAATACGGCCATGGCACGCGCCATAGCAGCGAGCTGTGGACGCTGGACCTGACCACATGGCGGGAGAAGAAGCTGGTCGCGGAGGATCGTTTCATCCGCTACTTCGCCGTGTCGCGCGACAAACGTCGCATCGCGATGATCACCGCGGCCGACGATCGGCTGATCACACACGAAGGCTGGTCGCGCATGGACGTGTTTGACACCGTGACCGACGGCATCATCACGCTCGAGGACAAGCTGTGGCGTGCGAATGTCCCGTCGCCGCATGGCTGGATTGAACACCCGACTTGGTCGTGGGACGGGCGGTCATTGGCCTTCACGGTTGCCTGGGACGGCTACCCGACGCGGGTGTACGTGGGCGAATGGGTCGAGGGCCAACTGACGCCGACCGTGCGTGAGGTGCAGCGGCCCAAGGACGTTGAGGTGGCCGGCAATCTCTATTGGCGGCCGAACTCGTCAGACCTGTGCATGCAGGCCGAGCACCTGGCCCGGCTGCGGGTCTACTGCGTGACCAATGTGCGTGACGGGAGGCAGGGCGACGTACGCATTCTCACGCCGGGTGACGTGGTCGTACATGCGTTTGACTTCTCCCGCTCCGGGCGGCAGGCGGCGGTCGTCAAGAGCGATACTACGCACGGTCGCGACCTGTTCCTCATCGACAGCGCCGGCGGCAACATCGAGTACGCCCAGGTCACAGATATCAACCCCCACATGGCCACCTGGAAGCTGCCGCAGATCTCGATCGTGAAGTGGCAGGGAGAGAACGGCGACGAGGTGCAGGGGATCCTCGAACTGCCGCCGGACTACAAGGAAGGCGACGGACCACTGCCGCTGATCGTGGAGATCCACGGCGGGCCGACCGCGTGCACGTACTACCGGCTGCGCTTTTGGATCTACGGTCGCACGCTGATGGCGGCCAAGGGCTACGCCCTGCTCAGCCCGAATTACCGCGGCTCGACCGGCTTTGGCGACAAGTTCCTGACCGACCTGATCGGCCACGAGAACAACTGGGATGTCAAGGACATCCTCACGGGCGTTGATGCCATGGTCGAGCGCGGCATTGCCGATCCCGACCGGCTGGGCGTGATGGGCTGGAGCAACGGCGGGCTGCTGACGAACTGCGTGATCACGACGACCACGCGCTTCAAAGCCGCCAGCACGGGAGCCGGCACGGTCGATCAGCTCATGCAATGGGGCCTGGAGGACACGCCGGGCCACGTGGTCAATTACATGCAGGGTTTGCCGTGGGACGCGACGGAAGCGTACGTCAAGGGGTCGGCCATCTACAGGCTGGGCAACGTAACGACGCCGACACTGATCCACGTCGGCGCCAAAGACCCGCGTGTGCCGCCCGAGCACTGCTACACGCTGTATCGCGGCTTGAAGGACTACCTGGCCGTGCCGACCGAACTGGTGGTCTACCCCGGCGCCGGCCACGGCCTGACGATCCGCTCACAGCGCAAGGCCAAGATGGAGTGGGACCTGGCGTGGTTCGAGAAGTACATCCTGGGCGAGGAGAGCGACGAGCCGGACAAGCCCTAGCTGGTTCCCGTCGCGAAGCCCACGGCCTCGCCGCGGGAGGTAGGCCGGCGACGAAACTCACGCCGCGCGAATCGGTGTGACGTTGTGCTGACGATTGACGGATCACAAGGCGAGGGCGGCGGGCAAATCCTCCGGACTTCCCTCGCGCTGTCGCTGGTGACCGGGACGCCCTTCCGCATCACGCGCATCCGGGCCGGCCGTAAGAAACCGGGACTGAGGCGGCAACACCTCACAGCCGTCAGCGCGGCGGCGGAGATCGCGCACGCCCAGGTCACGGGGGCCGCGATCGGCTCGGGCGAGCTCAGCTTCGCTCCGGGCGAGGTCGTCCCGGGCGAATACCATTTCGCGGTCGGCACAGCCGGCAGCACCACACTCGTGCTCCAAACCGTCCTGCCGGCTCTCATGATCGCTTCGGGCCCGTCCAAGCTGCTGCTCGAGGGCGGCACGCACAATCCGTTCGCCCCGCCGTTCGACTTCCTGCAAGAGACCTTCCTGCCGATCATCAACCGGATGGGGCCCAAGGTCGCCGCCACTCTCGAACGTCCGGGCTTCCACCCCGCAGGTGGCGGCCGATTCACGGTAACGATCGAGCCGGCGGTAAAGCTCACGCGAATCAACCTGCTCGAACGCGGAGAAACACGGCGCAAGTGCGCCAAGGCCGTCGTCGCGCGCCTGCCACGGCACATCGCCGAACGCGAGCTCGCGGTCATTCAGAGGAAGATGGGCTGGGATGCCGCCTGCCTGCAACTCGAAGGAATACCCGAAGCGCCCGGCCCTGGGAATATCGTGACCATCGAGATCGAGAGTGAGCACGTGACCGAAGTGTTCACCGGCTTCGGGCAGCGCGGCGTCCGGGCGGAAGCGGTCGCCGACCAGGCCATTCGCGCGGCCAAGCGCTATCTTGCTGCCGACGTTCCGGTGGGAGCGTACCTGGCCGATCAGCTCTTGCTACCATTCGCCCTAGCCGGCGGCGGCTCATTTCGGACGCTCGAGCCAACTTCGCATGCCCGGACGCACATCGACGTGCTGGCTCACTTCACCGATGTCCAGGTCTCGGCGGAGCGTGAATCCGAGCACGCCTGGTTAGTCTCTGTGGGAAGTGGTGATCGCAAGGCTGTACCTGCCTAACCGGAAACCCACGCCGCCTCGCCGGGTGGCCCGCGCCACCCAGCGAGGCGTTGTGCCGCCATTCCACCGCGTGTTCGGCGGACTTTGGCAACGAGGGTGTTATGTGCCGCAGCCCCAGTCAGCGAGCAGGATGCCCGGGTCGGCCTGGTCCGTGACCCCGTCCCCGGTGATGTCGCCGGGGCAATCTGCCGTACCTCCCGCAGGCGCGCACACCGTTGGTCAAGCGGATATGCGGCTACGTGTCGTGTCCAAACAGGGTGCCGGATTCAGCGGCAGCCGGGCGTCGTGCTTCATCCGGCACGTCGGACAGTTCCTCGGCCTTGAACAGCGGCCCTTGTAGCACACTATCCAGGAGGTCGGCTTGCTGCGGATAGCCTGCGATCGTCGCTTCGAGAATCCAGAGCAGTTGGAGCAGTTCTGTCGTGAATTGCGCGGTCCAGCGCTGCGGACGGATATCGTCTAAGGGCGATGATTTCCTGCCCTGCCCAGACCGCATGCGATACCCAAGCCACGACTGAACCACGTTCAGCCCCGAGACGTCAAACTCGTACACGTCAGGATCAACCGGTTCAAATGCACCTGCTCCGACCGTCAGGCGCTTCGCCGTGGGGTCGTAGTCGAAGCTGTCCGGGTAGTCTGCCGGTTTGCTCGACACCGCCTTTGTGCATCTTGCAGCGCCGCGCGGAATCTGCCCTTTGGACCGGTTTTTCGCGGTGAACCGTTCCCCGTACGTATGAAGCCAGAGCAGCCGTCGGCCAAACTCCGCGACCTGTTTGAAAAGTCTGGTGTCCTTCGTCAGCGGCAGTCGCAATTCACGGGTTCCGAGTTCTTTCGAAAACCGGTCCGTAAACTCTGGCTGCGCCAGAATGGCGTAGGCGTACGCTGCGAAGTCCTCCGCGCTGACGGCGCGATCATACGCCGTTGCCAGACAGGGCAGCAGTCCCGGCAAGACGTTTGGCCGTTTTGCGAGGGCGTCGCGATACAGCGGGAATGCCTCTTTCGCTCCGTACGATCCCCGGAAGTGATGCAGGTCGGGAACATGAGCGCACGGCGTTACGGCCGGTCCTCTACCTAGGGGGTGATTCAGCAAGGTCGTTACGTACACCTGCTGGTCGGAGTGAGCACGCCACAGTTGGGGACGCGGTCGGGACATTAAGCGTCCATCGGCGATTGTCCACTGCCGGTCGAAAGACCTGAAGCCATAGCGACAGGCATCTGGCATCGGCGAGTTGGTGGCCAGGTCCGCGATGCGTTTCTGCCGACGTTGCGACGCGAGTATCGGCGGATACGATTGCGCAATGGTCCGATCCCCCGACTCTCGAAATGCCTCACCGCGGTCTTTCGAGTTAAGCAAGGCGCGCCAGCGTCTCTTAAGCGTGTCAAGGTCAGGTGCGATGGGCCACGTACGCTTGAGCTGAACGCCCGAATGCTGCCACGGCGTCAGGTCCGTCAACAAGGGCCACTTGAAGTAGTCGCCTCTGCCGGCGGGGCGGAAAGGCGCGCGCCAATTGGCCGGGCATGTTTTCCACGTCAAATCGGCGAAGTCGCTGATACTGTCGAGCTTTTGCAGCTTCTCGGCACGGGTCCCTTCGATGCGCGTGTAGTGGACATTCGCGGATTTGCGCCGGTCCGGCTTGCGGCAGCACACCGCGATGGCGATTGCGACAGGTGTTTGAATCGCAAACACGTTCTCCGATTGCCGCGTCCCGCGCCCTTCGCCGCCTACGTCGATGATCCAAATATCATCGCAGAGCCGACGCATATGCTCGCGCACACCTACGAAGGCGTCACCGTCCATATACGATGCGGCGGAAATGAACGACACGACGCCGGGGCCTTGTGCCGTCTTGTGCTCCAAGACCTTCCACAGCGCCCAGCGCCAGAAATACACGTAGAGGTTGTACAGGTTCTTCACGTCGCCGCCGTGCCCGGCATCCAGCGCAGGTTGCAGGAAATCCTTGAAGACTGCCGCATTCGTGTTGCCATCATCCGACCAGCGCACCCAGCCGCCGGTCCGGGCACGGCTCTGGGCATCCGTCGCGTCGGCGGCTTCGTGGCGGTCATAGGGCGGGTTGCCCAGGCACACGAGCACTGTCGTCTTGTCCTTGACCTTGAGCGCCCGCTTATGCTGGTCGGCAAGAGGCTCGTAGAACAAGCCAGCCTGCGGCGGCTGGGCATGCGGCGATTCGAGCGTGTCGGTCAGGTACACGCCCGGTCCGTCCTTCGGCAGAGAAGCCCCGCGATCCAACAGCGCGCGACTGACGCGTAGCTCAGCTACGGCGTACGGGCCGACCATGTTCTCAAAGCCGTAGATGTTCTGGCCGAGCTGCGCCGCATGCCCCGGCACAGCCCCCTCACCCTGTTCGTCCGCCACGCGCTTCATGGCGTGATCGACGACGGCCAACAGGTAAGTCCCCGTGCCGACCGCCGGGTCCAGCGTCACCACGGTTGGATCGCTGAAACCGTCTGCGCGGTTGAGTCGGTGGACTAACAGACGGTCAATCAGCCGGACCTGGGCATGGACCACTTCGACCGGCGTGAAGTAGACCCCGGCGTCTTTCCGCAACCTCGGGTCATAGGCTGCCAGGAAAACTTCGTAAAAATACAGCCACGGATCGGACTGATTGGTGCGGGCGAGGGCGTCATCTGGAACACAGTCGATTACGCGTTGCAGAAGTCGTAGCGACGAGGCGATCTCAGCCTGCGCTGCCGGGTCCGTCAGGACCTGCAGCGCCCGCGATAGAAGCGTGTGGGCAGCCGCGAGCTTCTGAGTAGGCTCGTTCAGATCGAGCGTGTGTGCGCCCTCGGATCGCGCGAGCAACAGCGCGAACGTCACGGTCTGGGCATAGGCGTCGCCGAAACGATCGTCGTCAGCGTCCGGGAACAGGAGCTGTCGCCAGTCATGCGCCAGTCGTACCAGCGGCGAATTACTGTCTTTGAGCGCGTCGCCGACCTCCTGCCGCAGCATGCGGCACAGCGGGGCTAACAGCCCCGCAAGTGCCTCCGCGTCCTTCGGGATGATGGGGCTCCACGAAAGGAAGTCCGTTAGTAGGGGCTTGAGCGCGTCGGCGTCTTCAGGCTTCACCGCGGCCCTAGCGGACTTCGTGATGTCGCCCGACAATGAGACCAGCCGGCCGACACGTTTTCCGTCGCGGTACAGTCCCCACTCATTGCCGTCGCAGTAAATGATGTTCGGAAGGGACTGGAATCGCTTCCACTGCTCCTTATCGTGCCCCCTGTAACGGTCGGGGTTCGCCCCCTTTCCCGGCTCCTTCAACTCGACGTAGCCCGCCAGCAATTTCCGGGCAACAATCGCATAGTCCGGTTGCCCCAGACGCCCCGGAAGGCGCGACTCGCCCTTGGCGACGACAGATTGCGCCAGCGCCTTGCCAACCGCAGTCATCAGGTTCTCAAACGGTCCGCGTAGCTGGTCCTCCGCCTCGCCAGCCGCTAGAGCCTTCGTCTTCTGTGTTACCTTGGCCGCGAATTGCTGAAGCGCGCCGTAGATTTGGGCTTCGGTTGTCGCCATGTCGCCATTCCGCAGTCACGATGACAGCCCAATCGTAACCGAGGACGGGAGCCCCATCGATAGCCCCGCAGTCGCCTTTCCTTTTTCGCTCACGGGCTTCTCGGGGTGCCGGGGCTCAGATTCTCCCGGCTCGCCGCCGATCGAAGAACTCGTCGATCAGCGAGGAGATGTGCTCGCCGGGTTGCTCATCGCGTTCCGCAGGCGGCGGATCCATGACCCGGCCCCCGTTTGCCCCGTGGCAGCCGTTCTCTACATGTACCAGCACTGACATGCTAGCTCATTTACCGACCTGGCTCAATGGGTTTCGCGGGCCGGGTGCCGGTGTGGTAGAATGAGTAGGCAGGACTCCGAGAGATCGAAGCGTGGTCACGCTAGCAGCGGGCCAACGGTTCGCTCTCGGCATTTCCGCGCACGAGAGGGTGCGATCCATGGTGGAGCGGTGCCAGATCGAGACCTGGATCACAGCGGCCAAGCGTGGCGACCGCTTTGCTTTGGCCAAGCTGTTAGCCACCTGCGACCCCCGGCTGCGCGCCCGGGCCGAGGCCCGGATGGACGCGGCGATGAGGGCCAAGCGCGGCCCGGACGACATCTTGCAGGATACCTACGTGCAGGTCGTCCGGCGGATCAGCCAGTTCGAGGGCAGTGGCCTAGCAGTCCGGTGCAAAACTGTAGCGCCGGACCTCCGAGTCCGGCGCACCGGCGTTCCTGACGTCAAAACGTCGGACTCGGAGGTCCGACGCTACGGAAGTTGGGCATCGGAGGGGTTTTGCACGGGACTGCTAGCCTCCTTCCTGACCTGGGCGTACGCCATCCTGGACCACAAGCTCATTGACGCCCGGCGAGCGGTACACCGCCACGTACGCGACATCCAGCGCGAAGTAGCGGTTGGCGCGGCCGCTGCTGACTCATACTGGGATCTGCTGGACCATCTCCATGCCGACTCGGGCACGCCCAGTCGCGCGGTGAGGCGGCAGGAAGCCCTGAGCGCTCTGGTGGCCAGCCTCGCGGATCTTTCGGAGTCTCACCGGCAAGTCATTGAGCTGCGTTTTCTAAAGGGGCTCTCTGTAGCTGAGGTGGCGGCACGCCTGGGCAAATCCGAAGCGGCAGTGATCGCCCTCACCAAGCGCGCCCTGGAGGCCCTGCGCCAGTCCATGGACCAGCTCGGTGAGTTCACGCACGGCGTGTGAGTGCAGCGCCCGAGGCGACGGACGAGCACGCACCAGTTCAGCAGCCCGGCCTGCCGCTGCCACGCCTTACGGACAACCCACGCCCCAGTTGGCCAGCAGGATGCCCAGGTCGGAGTGATCCGTGTCGCCGTCGCCATCGCAATCACCGGGGCAATCGCCGCCGGTGCAGCCCCAGTCGGCCAGCAGAATGCCCAGGTCAGCCTGATCAACGCACCCGTCGCCGTTGAGGTCGCCGGGGATAGCTTCGATCGTTGAGACGACCACCTGCATGTAGTCGTGGAAAGACTGGTCGCCGGCGCGCTCCGCATAGAGCAGCACGGTCATCTGCCCACTGGGGTCGATGTAGCGCTCGAAGTCCGAGCGGACGTGCGTGCTGAGGACGCCGTCGCGATTGCCGGCCCAGTTGTCCATGAAGCGGTTCTGTCCGAAGAGGCCACTGGCATCGCCCCATTGCTCCTCAGCGTAGTCCCAGGCGTACAGCTCGATCTGCGTGCAGCGGTCGGCGTAGCCTTCCCAGAACACTTCGAGGTCGTCGACCTGCGCCGGGTCCTCGTCGATCGTGAATTCGAAAATGTGGGTGGATTCCTGACCGCCCGAGGGGTCGGGCGAGATGTAGCGGTTGGAGTCATAGTCGCCGCCGGTCGCGTCGGAGTACGCCAGCTTGGCGTAGGCGCCGTCGACGAGCGTCGAGATCTCCGTCTCGACCGGCGTGCGGATGCCGTCCACGTTGTACCAACTGTAGGTCTGGTAACCGTAGCCGAACTTGTCCACGCCGGCCCCCGTCGCGAAGTCGTACAGGGTTTGCTGGGCGGGCGCTATTTGAAAGTCGCCCGCACTGACCGCCTCGGCCTGGTCCGAGTCCCAGGCCAAGACGACCAGCTTGATCCGCGCGTGGCTTGTGGTGACCTCGGGGACGGTCCAGTCGTAAAAACCCGTGTCGGTGGTCGTGCCGATGTAGTGGTAGTCGTCGTCTGGGCCGGTCGTGTAGTAGAGCTCGACCACCGCCACGCCAGCATTATCGGTATCGGTGGCCTCCCATAGAATCGTCTGGGTCGTCCCGCTCACCAGGAGCTCACCGCCGTCGGGCCAGATGACATGTACCGCGGGTGCCGGCGCCGTGTAGCGGGGCACGTGCATGACGATGCAGTGGATGGCGCCCGCAGCCCAGATGATCGGGTAGCAGTTGATCTGGACGATCTCGACGTCGGGCCCGGCCGCGGCCTCCCACGCTGCCAGGGCCTCCGCGTCCTCGTCGACGTAGTCCGGGTTCCCTTCTCCATAGGTCGGGACAAAGACCCGGTCGTTGGCCCGATAGGCGTTCGTGTAGGTGTAGTGTGTGTTGTATCCGTTCTGCATCGCGTTCCACGCCGGCGTGCGAAATACCTCATACCCCAGCCCTTCCATGTACACCGTTGCGTCGTTAGTGATCTGAATGGCCGTGGGGTTCGAGCCGGGTTTAAACTCCGAGATGATCACGGTGTCTTCGTCAACGATGTTCATCCACATGTCAATGTGGCCAGTAGCGTCAACGGCGGGCGGCAACTGCGGCATGATGTGCAGGGTGTCGATGCCCTGGTAGCGGCCGTACAGCTCACCGATGAACTCTTCCGTGAACCCTGCCGAGCCCGGGTTATCTAGCAGGATCAGCGAAGTGACAAAAGCATTCCGGTCGCGACCCGCCAGGTAATTGCCGCCGGAGTAGTACAGACCCATGTCGTAGGTCGGCACGCTGTAGTAATCGTCACCAAGCAGTGTCGGCGTGAAGTTGTCGAGGGGACGAGTGGGATAGTAGTGGCTGTCCACAAGTGCGAGCGTGGTATTCTGCCAGATGAAATGCGGACCGTAATCGCGCATCCAGATGGACTCCGCGGGCTTGATAAAAAACTCGACCTTGTCCAAGTCGGCCCCGGCCGCCGCGAACCGGTCTTCCGCGTGGCTCTGCTGATAAGCGCTCGTGACCGTCACGTAGGCGATTTCGTCATGCTCGGGATCGGCCGTCAGGGCGGCGACGCAGTCAGCCACGACGTTGTGCCAATGGTTCGCAATGTACTGGAACAGCACCCCGCGGGTGGCCTCGTATTCGGGGGGCGAGGCGATCAGCCCGGAGGTCGGTTCGTCCAGGGGCCTCGGCACGCGGATCGCGTAGGGGCGCAGGGACTGATTCGGATCGTAGGGTGTGCCGCCTTCACGCCAGCGTGGCAACGGCAGTGAAAGGCGCTCCTGCTCGGCAACGATCGGCTCTCCCGGTCGAACCGAAACGCGCTTTGCCTCTTGGGCCAAAAGGTCCTGAACTGCAAATCCTGCAAAGACAAGCAATGACAATGCCCAGCGTGGACGCATTCCGCACCTCCTCCAGCGAAGCTCGAACCAGTTTCTGATAAGCCAATGCCACCTCCCCGCCATTGCTAGCGTAACCGAAACGGCTTCATTCTCCAAGCCGTTTTCTAAGCGGGCCGGAGCTTTCACGGCGTCATCGGACGCGATAGTCCGACGCGACGGGTAGCAGTCGCCGGAACGGACGTGCAACGGGCGCGAGCTTGCAGTCCCACACCGTGGTAGCCGAGCATGATGCCGAGCTGGGCCTGGTCGGTCTTTTCGTCTCCGTCCAGGTCTCTGATACAGCCGGTCAGTGGGCCGTCGCGGCCGCGATCCGCCCACAGGCTGGTAAGCGTGCCCTGTTGGCCAAACCGGGCTTCGTCCTGGAACCAGACTTCTATTTGCTTTTCGGCGTGTTTTTCGCGGGTTTCCTCGACAAAAGGGGGGCGCGCTCCACCCATTGCTTCTGCGCGCCAGGGCCACTCTTGCGATGGCGAGGACGCGGGCGAAGGCACGACAACCCGTTGCGGTGGAGCAGCTCGTACGCACCGGCGAGGCTATACTCAACACCGAACTCGGTCTGCAGGATCCGCATGGCATCCTTGCCGCCCAACCGGCAGACGCCGCCGTCGCTCTCGCTCGAGCCGGCTTTGAACCGTTCAATGAATCCCTTCTGCCGCTCCGGCGGGAGCTTGGGCGCCGAACCGCCGCGTGGCCGGGCCAGCAGCGCGCCGACGCCGCCATCGCGATACGCATAAGCCCAGCGCTGCACGAAGCCGCGACTTCGCCCCAGCCGATCCTGGATCTGCCTGGTTTCCAAACCGTTGGTGGCCAAGAGCGCAGCGCGATACCTGTCTCGCTGCTCGGCATCGCGCTGCGCGCGTGCCCGCCGAGCCAACTCCACCACATCACCAGACGCTCGTTCCTGAATGTGCATGCCTGACCTCCTTGTCGAAGGCCCATAGCATGCCAACACCTCGCGCATCGCGCAACCCTAGCAATCACCTAACGCGCACGGGTTTCATGTGGAATCGGTATTATAAGCCACTGACAACCGGGCGGCAGCTATGCGTAACGGGCAGCCCTTGGCCGGCAACGGCGGAAGCTCGGCCTCGCGCCGGGACCGCCTGGCGATCTGAGGGCGGGTTTGGCGCCCACGCCGAGGCGCCCCGTCCGTGCCGCTGCTGAAGCACGTGTTGCCCGTCAGGACGAGTGCGGATAGGGTTCTCAGCGGATTATCGATTCGCCGGTAACGGCGGTGAACCGCGGGGGATGGGGCGGGCCGCGGACGGAAGCCGTCCGGAGAGCCATGGTGCCCTGGTTGGCCGAACCGGCCGCTCGGCGTTGGGCCGTGGCGGTGATGAAATTCGCGCAGCGCGTGGGGGTGATTGCGGAAAAACGCGTGGCGGGAATCCAAGATGGTGCAGCTAAAGAGGCCGCGCGGGTTGGCACGGAATATGCTAGTATTGCCCGTCGGTTCCGTTGCGCCCCTAGGGTGCTGTCGGCGGCAACCCGCGCAAGCGCGTAGCGGGGCCCGCAGGACGGGACGGAGGATTTGGTTTAGCCGAGCGGGGCATCGGGTGGTGCGGCAGTTGAGACGGTTGCAGGGTAGACTCCCCGGTTGAGGCCGAGTGCACCGGCCGGATTGATCCAGGTCGGTGCGGAGCGGGTATCGGCGCGAGCGGCCCCGGGGATTAGCATATAGCGGTTGATGAAGTTGTCCGGACGTCCCCACGTGGTCGGCGGCCGGCCTGTCCCTTGGTAGTGCTACCACAGAGCTGAGGTAATTCGTATGGCAACCCTACAGGAAACACTCGCACAGAAGATCCCCGTGTGGCGGGAAGAGATCGGCAAAGTTAGGAAAGAAGTTGGCGGCAAGGTCGTCTCGGAGGTGACGAT
>Ga0114922_10004224_pt1 | contig 13334 bp, 10 predicted proteins | sample AartaG_FD_100975 | JGI IMG/M metagenome (GOLD analysis project Ga0114922, IMG submission 100975) | Deep subsurface microbial communities from Aarhus Bay to uncover new lineages of life (NeLLi) - Aarhus_00045 metaG | ecosystem: Environmental > Aquatic > Marine > Oceanic > Sediment | place... | reverse complement strand
GATAGTCTTCCCCTCCCAGTCGGAGAGCATTTTCGAGCGATTCCACGGCTTTCCGGCTGTGTCCGGCTTGAATTTGAAGTCTTCCCAGGAGTCTCCAGCAGGCGGCCTCAAAGGCGGGCTCACCCGTGCCTAGTGACAACAATTCCACCGCAAGCTCCCGGCGGCCGATTTTTTCGAGAACTTTCCCCAGTTTAATCCACGTTTCGGTGGTCAACTGGCTCGGCCTGTACCGTGCGGCCGCCTCAAGGTCTTTGACCGCCTGCTCCTCGAAGCCGCGCTCAAGCATCATTATGCCCCTGTTGAAGTATGCCGACCAGACCATTCCCTTCTTCAGCTCGATTACTTTCTCAAACGCCGCCAGGGCTGCTGAATCCTGGCCGAGACTATAATAGTTTATCCCCAGGTTGATCCAGAGCTCCTCCCTTTCGGGGCTTAAAACAAGCGCCTGATCCAGATGCGCCTGTGCCTTTGCATGCTCTCCCCGCTGCCGAAAGTAAGCGGCTAAATTAACATGTGCGTGCCCGTAATCTGGATTGATCTCGAGCACCCGCCGGTAAAGCTCTGCCGCTTCATCGCGCCGACCGTCTTTGATGTATGCTTCGGCAAGGTTAAAGGTACCCAGGGCGTGATCGGGATAAAGCGCGACCACCCTGGACCACAGGCTCGTTCCGTCACGCCAGTCAAACTGCCTTTTAAAGGTCACACTGGCCATGCTCGATGCAAAAATCACGAACAAAAGCGCAAAAAGCGGGGAAACGGTCTTATATTCAGGGGCTTGCCCTTTAGAAACCTCACTGAACCGGGAAAAAATCAGGGCCAGCAGCAGGGCGAATCCCATGCTCGGCAGGTAAAGATAACGATCCGCCATCAGGGTGCTGGTGGCCACCAGCCCAGAGGTGGGCAGAAGTGTGGCGGCGAACCAGACCGGTGCCAGTAAGGCTTGCCTGCCCCTGCCCGCACAATGGTAAGCGGCCCAACCGATACAGGCCAGGATCAGAGCCCAGGTGCTTCCAGCCAGCAACGGGGGAGAATTCGGTACGCTCAAGGGGTAGCGGCAGCAGATATTTACCGGCAGAAAAAGCTTCAGCAGACTCTTTCCCCAGAGAACCGGAACGGTAAATATGCGAGCCATCAGGGAGGGGCTGCCTGGTGAATCGATTCTCACTGAAGAGATTAACAGAAGTTGTATTCCCAGCAGAATGGCTGGGAGAAAAAAAGGTATTATACCCAATAAAACTCCCGGCCACTGTTTTCGAGCAGAGCCGCCTTTTCCCATGGCCTCAACCATTTCGTATCCCAGAATCAACAGGGGTAAGGCCAGTGCCCCGGGCTGGCTTGCCAGGGCGACGAGATAAAAGAAAAAACTCATCCGGTAAAATCGCCCCTTCTTCTCGCTTTTGAATCGAAGGTAGTAAAAGAAAGAGGCGAGGAAAAATGCCGCCATCAGACTTTGCTTGCCCCCCTGAAGCCAGGAGACAGCCTCGACATGAACCGGATGGAAAGCGAAAACCGCCGATGCCACCAGGGCTACGTTCTCCGCCCGCTGATCGGATCCTTGCCTGGTGTTAGCCAGAAAAAGATGTTTAACCACTTTGTAAAAAAGCAGAATATTTACAATATAAAGGATGATATTGAAAAGCAGAAATCCGAACGGCCTGGGACCGTTTACCGCATAGACAAGCGCATAAGCCAGACTGCGCAAGGGCTGATAGCTGGCCATTCTCCCAGCAGGTGGCACAAACATCTCAAGCAGGTTTTCAACCGAGAGCGAACGAATAATCTGGTTGGAATGGATCAGCGCGTCGTCCCAGCCCACATATCCGTTTTTCAGGGAGGGCAGGAAGAGAACCGCGACAAGGAGGGCCAGAAGCGGAAGTCTGTAACAGGAGAGCTTTTCAAATGCCTTTGCAGCCATTGAACGATATTTAACTTGAGTTTTGAGCCCGGTTGATTCCAGAAACTGGACTTTGGGATCCGGACAATTTTATCAGAGGTAAAATCAACAATGCAAAAATCAGACCTCTTGCTTTTTCGCTCGAGCCTTGGAAAACCCATAGCTATAACTCTCTTTCCAGTTCCGCAACCACTGTCTGTAACCCTTCTACACTTCGTCCTAATGAAACATTCTCTCCCTGGCCTGCCAAGGCCAGTTCAGTCAGAAGTTTCCGCATCCTCATAAATGATTCGTTAAATGCTTCATATCCGAAATCATCCGCCAGTTTGACAATCCGGTCCAGGTACCTGGACAGTATCCGGGAAGTTCTTCTGGGAGAGGGGCCGCTGAGACGAGAGAGATTGTACTTGATCAGTTCGATCATATCCCTGCACTTTTCGCTGAAATAAAGATCGACTATTCCGGCAGTATCTGCGAAACTTTTCTCCTGTAAATCAATCTCCGGGGTGGCTTCCGTTTGCTGCTGCGAAATTTTTTCCTCGATCCCAGAAGATGGCGCAGGAATTTCCGCTGGCGCCTCTGTCAAAACTTCTTCAACAGTGGCGGCAGCCTGGGCTTCCTGGTCAGCGAACAGATCGAGTTCCTCTGTTACAGGCTTCTCCCTGGGCTCCGGTTTCTCTTCGGTCTCAGGCAGTTCTTGCTCAGCCTGTTCCTCGAAGGCCGGAGCAACCTTTGCCAGATCTTCAGAAAGGGGCTTTTCTGGAACAAGGGGGGTCTTTTCAACTTCTGCTGCGGGAGGCTCGATCTTCTGCTCGCCAACTGCCGGCTCCTGAGGCTGAAAGCTTTCCTGCTGCTTACCAGAGTCTCTCTCTTCTCTGGCCGACTCTATTGCCAGGCTGCTCACCTGGGTGAACCATTCATCCACCGAGCTTGAAATATCCTCTGCCTTCTCCTGCTCCAGTTCCGGTTCAGACAGTCCGCCCGATATTTCAACCTGTTGATTCAATTCCTCGTTCATCCGGTAGCACTTGCTTTTTGCCGTGTGGCACCAGAGTAGAAAATTTTGTCCCTCTTCCCCGGAAGCGAGCCTGCACATCGCCTGCAGAAGTGTATTGAGAGTTTCCTGCTCTTGAGGGTTAAGCTTTCGCTCAAGCCGGCCGGCGGAGGACAGCGCCTTGCATGCGACCTCGAACATCTCGGTAAAGTCTTTCACCGGGGGCTGGTCATCGCCTCCCCAGAGAATCTTCCAGCTTGAGTAGATATCTTCAACAAGGGCCGGCGAGGGTTGCATATGATCCAGCCGCTCGAGTTCCCCGTTGAGAATATCCATTACCTTGCGTGCCTCGACTCCGAAATAGACCTTGCGGTCTCCGGTTTCCATCCGGGGGCGGGGCTGCTGCACGGGCTGATCATCCCGGGAGGCCGGTGTTACCTTGAGTTCCAGGTTCTGACTGAACATGGAGCCGCTGGGTGAGGAATCATCCGGCCGGGATGAATCTTCCGAGGATTTTTTCCTGATTTCATTGTGTGGTGATTTACCGTTATCCATCCGGACACTCCATTAATTCCAGAAATCGATTGCTGCGCCTTGCTCACGGGGCGCTTCTGGAGGTTCAATTAGAGAGATCGCCCGTGTTCACATCCACATTGTCGATCAGCCTTGCCGAACCGAGTTGTAACGCGGCAACCAGGTAACGGCATTCGGAGGCCTGTTTGACCTCTGCCATGTCATTATCCACCGCAGAAATGTATTCCATCTGGCCTCCGGTATTTCTTTCGATTTCGCGCCGCGCCGATTCCAGAACGCCTGCCAGCTCAGCGCCGGGTACGGCCAGAGCCCTGGCTGCTGCCTGAAGACCGCGATAGAGATTAGGTGCCCTCCGGCGCTCTTGTTCGCTCAGGTAAAGATTGCGCGAACTAAGCGCCAGGCCGTCCGGCTCGCGCACGATCGGACCGGCCACGATTTCCACGGGAAGATCCAGGTCGCGTACCATGCGCCGGATAAGGATCAACTGCTGAAGGTCCTTGCGGCCGAAAACCGCCAAATCGGGGGTTACGATATTAAATAGCTTGGTCACTACAGTTGTCACGCCGCGGAAATGGTTCGGCCTGCTTTGTCCGCAAAGGCCTTTGCTCACTGAGGTCTCCTCTACAAATGTGGTGGCGTTCGGAGCGTAAACCTCTTTCTTTTCGGGCGCAAAAATCAGGTCAACCCCCTCTTTTTGTGCCAGACCCAGGTCGCGCTCGAGGTCTCGCGGGTAGCTCTCCAGGTCTTCTCCAGGGGCGAACTGGATCGGGTTGACAAAGAGGCTGACAACCGTGTAATCGGCCTGGCGGCGTGAAATCCGCATCAGGCTCAGGTGGCCCTCGTGAAAATACCCCATGGTTGGCACCAGACCCACCCTTGCGCCAGCACTCTTAATGCGTGCAATTTCTGCCCGAACCTCAACTTTGCTTTTTACAAGTTTCACTTCACTCCCCTGCTGATTTAGTCTCCAGGCGGCTTACCCTGCCGGTTCCAGCTCTGAAGGAACCGGCTGTCGATCTCCCCGATCATTTCCAGGAAAAATGGCCGATTCCATACCTCCGGGTGAGGCAGAACCAGCGAATCAGTGTTACATTCCAGACGGCCGTAGAACAGGATGTCAAGGTCAATCACCCTGGGGCCCCAGCGGACAGTGCGCACCCGGCCCAAGTGATTTTCAATACAGAGCAAAGTTTTCAATAGTTCAGCCGGGGCGAGCCCGGTAGAGAGTCGTTTCACCTGGTTGAAAAAATCAGGCTGGCCTCTCAGGCCGACCGCTTTGGTTATACGCGCCCGGGATTCTCCGGTGATCTCGGTTCCCGGCAGCCGGGCGAGCTCCTTGGAGGCTTTCATGAGGTTGGCCTGTCTGTCTCCCAGGTTGGAGCCCAGGCTTACAAAAACATTCGGTTCCAAAAGGTTTGCATCCTTTCGGCGTGGGCTCAGCTTACATTTTCCCTGGCAATCTCAACCTCCGCATAGTCGATAAACCCCTTGACCGGTACCCGCGGCTTGCGGCAGCGCACTTTGATTTGCATTACAGGAAAATTTTGAAGAACTTTGTTTGCGATTTCTCCGGCCAGACGCTCCATAAGATTATAGCTGCTTGTTTCCATCACTTCTTTGACTGTCTGAAACAGTTTCGGGTAGTTTATCGTATCGGATATCCGGTCTGACTTGGAGGCCCGGCTTAGATCCAGGTAACAGTCCAGGTCGATTTCGAAAAGCTGGCCGACGTCTTTCTCGAAAGAGCGGATTCCGGAGTGGGAATAAAATTTCATGCCTCTCAAGGTTAACCTGTCCAAGCGAGAGCCTCCTAATGGCGAAATATTCGGGTGGATTGAAAGTTCCTTTTCTATAAATAAATAACAATATATAAATTGCTTTATATCTATTTATATTAATAGTACCTAAATCGGTTGTCAACATGGATTGAAACTCCAAGCTCCTTTTAAAAGTTTATGAAAAGCATCTGAAGAAACAAAAAAGGCGCCCAACTATATTGAGCGCCTCCTGAAACAATTGATAATTAAAACAGAAATCAGTTTTCCGAAATTCCTACCGGGTAAACCGAAACTTTCTTACGTGTCTTGCCTTTACGTTCAAAAGCAACCACACCGTCGATCAGGGCGAACAGGGTGTAATCCTTCCCCACACCGACATTGTTGCCCGGATGCAAGCTGGTTCCCCGCTGACGGATGATAATCGAACCGGCAGTTACCGGCTGCCCTCCGAAAGCCTTGACACCCAGCCGTTTACCCTGACTGTCCCGGCCGTTGCGGGAACTTCCCACGCCTTTTTTATGGGCCATTTGTCTCTCCTTGCAAGCTCTATATCAAGCTGTTCTCTGATTTTTCAAATTCTTACCACGCTGTGCGAGCCAATTGAGCCGGCACTCTTAAGCCTTTTTGTCCCTCCTGGCCTTTTCTCTGGCTGAACTGTCTGTTTTCTTACTCACAGCCTTTTTCTTCGGTTTGGCTTTATCAGCAGATTCTTTTTTTACCTTACTCGTGGCCTTGGCTGCTGGCTTTTTCGCCTTTGCCTGGGTCTTTTGCCTGGTCTTGGAACCAGTTTCCGCTTTATCCTTTTTCTCTACCGCTTTTTTAGTCTTTCTAACTGCTTTGGCAGGCTTTTCAGTCTCAGCCTTTTTCTTTTTTACTACAGGCTTTGCCTTTCCTTTCTTGGCTGTGGTTTTTGTGGCAGCCTTGGGTTTCGGCTTTAGCTTTTCAGTTTCTGGAGCTGCCTCGGCTGTCTTCGCCTTTGCCACCTTCTTTGCCGGCCTGGCTTTTTTGGGTTCAACAGCAGCAGCTTGAATTTCAGGAGCAACTGCGGCCTTTTCTTTTTTCTCAACCGGGGCTTTGCTTTTCACCGCAGGCTTTTCGGCTTCTTTCTTTTTCGGAGCGGCGGGCTTTTTCTTCCTTCCTACTATTATCCTGCCTATTTCAAGCTCGGTGAATCCCTGCCGGTGGCCTATAGTACGGCGGTAACCTTTGCGACGTTTATACTTGACAATCTTGATCTTTCTGTTCCGCCCGTGCCTGACAACAACTGCTTCGGCAGATACACCCTCGATAGAAGGACTGCCCACCTCCACTTTTTTCCCGTCACTCAGGAAAAGGATCTCCTTCAGACGCACTTTTTCCCCAACCCTGGCTTGAAGGCTCGGCACGCGGATCACCGCATTTTTTTCAATTTTGAACTGTTTCCCCCCACTTTTCGCTATAGCATACATCGAACCATGAGTTCCTTTACCCGGGCGATTTTAATTTTTAATACTGAATTCCTAGAAACCTTATTAGATAAACAATTTTCTATTATATGTCAATATAAAATTACAGGTAAATATCGATCTGCTTACGTGAAGGCAGAGAAAAAATGGCGAAATCATCCAGGCGCATCAGGGGGTCGTCCCGCAACTGAATGCTGATCCCGGTTTTGTTTTCGAGTTCCTGCAGAAGGCTATATTCCTCCTCCATCAGATGTAGAGCAACGGCTGGGTGAACTTTAAGCAGGAGCTTTTTCTCCTTGCCTTTGTAGCCGATCTTTTTCAGGGCGACTTCAATTTCAGTAGTGACCACCTCGGGGGTGAAAATTCTCCCCCGGCCCTCGCAGACCGGGCAAGGCGCTGTCAGGCTGTGAAAGAGGCTGGAACGCACACGCTGGCGGCTCATTTCAATCAGGCCCAGAGGGCTTATCTCGAAAGCCTTTGTCTTAGCCCTGTCGAATTTGAGATACTTACGGAACTCATCGAGCACTTTCTGCTGGTTTTCCTTGCTTTCCATGTCGATAAAATCGCAGACAATGATCCCTCCCAGGTCCCGCAGCCTGATCTGGCGCGCAATCTCGCGGGCTGCCTCCAGGTTGGTGCGCAGAATAGTTTCCTCCTGGTCCTTTTCACCTGTATACCTGCCGGTATTGATATCGATCGACACCAGAGCTTCGGTCGGCTCGATAACAATATAACCGCCTCTCTTGAGCCAGAACTGTTTATTGTATATTCTGCGGATTTCCTCATCGAGATTATAGCTGGTAAAAATCGGCTTATTGTCCTTGTAAAGCTGCAGGCGGTTTATCAATTTGGGCGCGATAATGCGCAGATAACTCTTTATCTGTTTAAACTGCTCTTTTGAATCAACCACCAGGGAGTCTACCCGCTCGTTGAAAACATCCCGCAGCAACCCGCTTATCAGTTTCATTTCCTGGTAGATTAATGAGGGGGCCTGAGCGTGGCCAGCCTGGCGGCTAATCCTTCGCCAGAGGTTTTTCAGAGAGCTGTATTCTGCCTTGAATTCTTCCTTTGTAGTTTCTACCGCAGCGGTGCGAACGATTACACTCTCACTTCTGGTGACAATTTTTCTGATAATCTCCCTGATCCTCGTCCGTTCCCGCGGATCCTCTATCTTGCGGGAGATACCGATACGGTTATCGAATGGAGCGTAAACCAATAGCCTGCCGGGCAGGGAAATCTCGGTGCTCACCCTGGGGCCCTTTGTGCCAATCGGCTCCTTGATCACCTGAACGATTAGTTCCTGACCCTCCTCAAGCTGGTCCTGGATCGACTGCAACTTGCGGGGCTTTCTTCTACCCACCTGTTCCTCGCTGCCGTTGTCGAACTCGAGATCGACAAGTTCGTAACCCACATCACTTACATGCAGGAAACCTTGTTTGGGCAGGCCGATATCTACAAAAGCGGCCTGCATTCCCGGCAAAACGCGGCGTACTACTCCTTTGTAAATATCACCGACCATTCTTTTCTCACTCTCGTGGTCTATCATCATCTCGACCAGCCTGCCGTCCTCGAGGATCGCCACACGGGTTTGTTTCAGAGTTACTGAGATGATAATCTCACGTTTTATTGACTTATATCGCGGTTGATTAGCCATAAAAGTTTCCTGATTACATTAAATTGGTTCCTGCATTGATTTGAGGCAAAGCCGAACAGGCAAAATTTGTCAATTGTCGGAATTTAAAATCAATTACCCACAGTTAATTTAATAGGCAATTATCAAAGCGCAAAAAAATAATGTCAAGTCCGCTGGTAAGACTTAAAAATCCAGCGGGGTCACCAGTTCTTCCCCTCGCCTGACAAAGGCTTCCTGCTTTTCGATTCGGCAGACCGCGGTTTGCGAATGCTCCAGTTCCAGCAGATAGCCCAGGAAATGGTCTGGCCGGCAGATATTTTCACCCTGAAGATCGAGGACGAATGTGAGCGAGGCTCGATCCCCGCTTCCCGCCTCTACACTTTCCAGCGCTTTACCCAGGTAGATTTCCTTGCGGCGGCCTTTCTTATCTGTGCGGTAATGAAAGGCCCCTTCCTCCAGGCGCCTGCCGCGGCGAGATTCCACCAACTCGATCCAATCGCTACCTTTCGGCAGGAATTGTTCCGGTAAGACTGTGCTGTAGCTGCAGCAGACAATATCCGCAGCCAGGTGAGGCAGTTTGTTTTTCTGCTCTGTCGGCAATGCTTTCAGTGCCATGATGCCGAAACCCTCGAAATCCCTGGATGCCTTCTCCAGAGCTTCACGCAGCCCGGTTTTTTCCACCTGCAGGGTTTCGAAGTCGAAATACTCGGCCCGGCTTTCGGCTCCCAGAGGCAATGGCGGCGAGAAATGGAGCCGCATCCGGGGTGAGAACCCCCCGCCGTAGCAGACCGGAACCCCAGTGCGGCGCAGCATGAACTCGATACTGCGAACCGTGTCCAGGTGGCCGAGAAAACGCAGCAGGCCCTTTTTCGCATAACGCACTCGCCAGAGCTGGCGTTTCGGGTGCCCGGCGGACACCGGAAGGGGCCCGGTAGCAAGGGGTTCTGATTTGTCTAACAGTGCTGATGATTCAATCCTTTCCCCGGCTCGAAGTGCTCTGCAGACCGACACTTTTTCGGCACCGCAATCCAGGCAAGGTCCGGTTGCACAGTCTTCCACGTTCTCGCCCAATGAGGCTTTCAGGCGCTGATTGCTCAGGAAAGCCTCTTCGACCGGAACCCGCACGAAATGCCAGGGAGTGGGTAATCCCTCCAGGCGCTCGTCAAGGTATGAATCGCGATCTACTCCCTCGGCCTTGAATGCCTCCGCCCAGAGAAGAGGGTCGAAAGTTTCGCTCCAGCCGTCATAGCGCGCGCCCCTCTCCCAGGCTGCCTGAACTACATTTGAAATGCAGCGGTCTCCCCGGGCGAGCACACCCTCGAGGGCGCTCATTTCCGGGTCATGAATCTTGAGTGTAACCGAGCTGGCGCGAACCTGCTTTCGGATGCGCTCGATTTTACTTCGGATTAACTGCGGCGCCTGCTGTGTTTCCCATTGGAAGGGAGTGGCAGGTTTCGGCACGAACGGGCTGAGAGCCACGTTGATATTGTGTTTTCCTGGAATTTTGCGGGCTACTGAAGCTAGCCGGCGGATCAGCCTGGCGATCTCATCCACGTCATGATCCGTTTCCGTGGGCAGGCCGAGCATGAAATAGAGCTTTACCAGGGTCCATCCGGCCTGGAACGCCTCGGTGACCAGGCTGATAAGCTCCTCGTCGTCGACTTTCTTGCCGATCACGTTGCGCAGCCGCTCGCTTCCTGCTTCCACAGCGAAAGTGAGCCCGCTTTTCTTTCCGCTCTCGAGGCGTTGGAGAAGCCGCAGCGTATTACGGCTCACCCTGAGGCTCGGGAAAGAAATCCTCACCCCGCACCCTTTCAACTCCGGCGTCAGACGCTCGACAAGATCCTCGATGGCAGGGTAATCCGCTGAGGAAAGAGAAAGCAGGGTAACTGAATCCCAGCCGCCTGCGCGCAAACCTTTTCGAACAGCTTCGATTATCCTGCCGACCGAGCGGATCCGCACAGGTCGATAGTACATTCCCGCCTGGCAGAAACGGCAGCCGCAGGTACAGCCCCGCATGATCTCAACGGAAAAATGATCCTGGGCCAGCTCGGTTAGCGGCACAGGGAAACCGTCCGGGGCAGGCTGACTGTCGAAGTCGGCGATGCGCTGTACAACTATTGATTCTCCAGGTGGCGGAGTCTTGGGCCCGGGGACGTATACACCCTCGATCCGGCCCAGAACCTCCAGGCGCTTTTTGCGTGAGACGTCTTTTCTGCCCGGCTCTAGTAATGTTTGAATGATCTCGCAAATGGCGGTTTCGCCGTCTCCCAGCACGAAAAAGTCGAAAAACGGGGCCATCACCTCCGGGTTCACAGCGCACGGCCCACCGGCACACACCAGGGGATCGTTCTCACTGCGTTCTCCCGCTCTGAGCGGGATTCCCGCCAGATCGAGCACAGTGAGTACGTTGGTGTAAGTAAGCTCGCTCTGCAATGTAATCCCGACCAGGTCGAATTCACGCAAAGGGGTGAAACTCTCCAAGCTGTAGAGAGGGATGCGGTTGGCCCGGAGGAGTTTCTCTGCGTCCGTCCATGGCGCGAAAGCCCTTTCCACAGCGATCTGATCAAAGCGGAAGGCAATGTCGAATAGCACCTTGAGGCCGATATTGCTCATCCCGACCTCATAGACATCGGGATAGACCAGAGCCAGCTTCAGAGGTACCGAAGCGCGTGCTTTGCGTTTTATTCCGATTTCGGAACCGATATAGCGCGCAGGTTTTCTTACAAACGGCAGAACGTGCTGCTGGAGTTCTTCGAGCAGAGCTGACATCAAAACATCCCCGGCCGCAATAAAAAAGAGCCGATTTTTTCGGCTCCGCGAATTCAGGCTGAATGCATCTGTTGTATTAACGAATTTATCAGCCGCAACAAACGGATCAGGAGAAAATATTAAGGTGGCCGGTTATGTAAGTCAAGAAATTTGATGTAATTGCCGGTTCGTCCCGGTGAGGATTCTCACCTTTCGGGTCTGCTTCAGAAAATGAACTCAGCGCTCCATTCGCCGCTGTAGTCGGTTCCCAGAGCGAAGCCGGACATTCTTTTACCGGTCAATTCTCCCTGGAAGACCCCAGTGCCTCCTCTGGGGTCCACTGCATGGAAAGAGACGAAATCAGCCGAAATTGTACCCTCAGTGACAAGAAAAGTATCCACAGCCGCGCGGCCGAGGCCCTCGGCCAGTGGATCGATTTTGAGCAGGAAACCCTCGAAACTGAAATCCCGCTGGAGGAGCTCGAGGCGCATCCTGCTGGTCTGAGCCATCTCGCCACTGGTAGAAACAAGGGAGATAGTACCTTCCCAGACTCCCTGCAACCTTCCAGGCCCGGGAAGCGAAACTATCTGCTCGTCTCCACAGCCCGGGAAAAACAGGGCCAGAGAAATGGCCGTGATTGTATGGATTATCGCAACTTTAAATAATTTCCGCACAGTAATATCTCCAATGTCTTAAAAGCCGAAATCCAAACCCATCGAGAGACGCAGAGCGCTGGCTGCTGACACCTTGTAATCCGGCGGTACGAGCCGGGCCACATCCTGGTAAATCTGGTGCGCCAGTTCACCTCTCACCGAAAATCCGGGTGCCAATGCCAGATTCACCCCAGCCCCGTAATGAAAAAAGGAGTACCTGTGCGTACCGGATGGAGGGCGGCCCTCATCCGGCAAAAGCAGCGTCCCCCCGCCTGCCAGCAGAAAGATTCCGCTGCTGTGTTTCCATGGGAAATAAAGCACCTGAGCTGCTGCCTCGGCTGCATCCATACCCCTTTCGGCAAAACCCTCATTCAGTTCAACAGGCAGGTAGCTTCCTGAAATTTCCAAAGACAGGTTATCCGTCCAGTTGTATCCGAGGCGTGCGCCGCTCACAGCGGTTCCATTAAGCGAAAAGCGTGGCGAGAACATCTGATAGCCGGCATAGGGTGCAAGGTAGAACTTACCGCCGTCCCAGGCTTCAAACGCTCGGGCGAGAATCGGCAGGTGAAATCCGCCTCCCATGTGAACAAGGTGAAGGAGGTCATTGCCCTGGCTCATCACGGCGTGGCCGCGGTAGCCGAAATCAAGCGAAAGGTCGGGAGTAACAAAGAGTCTGCACCCGGCTCCGAAAACCAGGTCCAGAGCGGTATCAGAGAAGTCTCCGATCTGTGTATAGGCCACGCCGCTTCCCAGCTCTAAATACGGTACGGCCAATTTTCCAGGCTTGTAACTGTAGGTAAGGCCTCCGGTGATAAAGGTACGGTCAACTCCTCCCTCCACCATGCCCGGCTCGGAGGGATTCAGGCGGCTGAAAGAAACCTCGCCCTTGTAGGCGAACTCCCTTGTAAAATTTTTTGCTGCAAAAAAACCTGCCGCAGCGGAAGCCTCTCCGTCAAAAATCAGCACACCCAGATGTGGGCTGAATACACTTCGACCGGTGAAAGACTCCACAGCGCTCAGCACGCTTTCCTGCTCCTCATAAGGGAGTGCTGCAGCGGCCTCCTCAGCGACCTGTTCAACCGTATCGGCCTCAGCCGCTACAGAATCCAGCACGGGTATTTCGCTCAGGCCAAGCAAAGCTATCAGGCTGTCTCTGGCCTGCTCTCTACTGCGGATCAAGTTGAACGCCGCTGTTGAACTGTCCTCCAATTCGGAGACAAGCTGGGCCTGGGAATCGATCAGGTTTTTCAGGCTGTCAGCTTCCTCATCCGTAAGAGGACGGTCATCCGGGTCGTAAGGGCCGACCAGATCCTCCCGGACCCAGCCGATCCGGCCCTCCGTAATAAGCACCCGCAGCCAGTTGCGGAATTTCCGTTCAGCACGCAGACGGTCGCCGCGGTAGAGGGTTGTCACCAGATCATAGCCGGTACCCGGCCCTTTACGGATGTTGGTGTACCGGTTGGTAACCACCATCTCCATGGGAAGCTGCTGGCCAGTGAGCGGTTCAGCCCCGGCTGCAAGGAACAAAACAGGGAGGAAAATAATAATTTTCAAACAATTCGCTTTTATTATCACCGGCACCCGTGGTTAAAATTGGACTGGTTATTGAGTAAAAAACAGGCAAACAGCCGCTAAATCGTACATCGGAAAAT
>Ga0114922_10004223_pt1 | contig 13336 bp, 9 predicted proteins | sample AartaG_FD_100975 | JGI IMG/M metagenome (GOLD analysis project Ga0114922, IMG submission 100975) | Deep subsurface microbial communities from Aarhus Bay to uncover new lineages of life (NeLLi) - Aarhus_00045 metaG | ecosystem: Environmental > Aquatic > Marine > Oceanic > Sediment | place: Aarhus... | reverse complement strand
TGTCCCGCATTTGAGTATGCCATCGAAACGGACCTGACAGCCATAAAAGATGATTTGGGAGGTAACAGATTTATTCCCGGCGTAAATAAAAGCATTTCGTTACGCTATCGGTTCTGGACCCACCTGAAATATGAAGTGCTTATCATCCGGGAATATTTTGCTTTAGCCTATTACAAGCTGAAGGGATGGATATAAAATCTGTTTTTGCTCTTGTGCTGTTTTTGCTCTTCGGGATTTACAATCCCGAAGTTAATACCATTCGGATTTACTCGCTTCGCTCATGAGATCGCTTCGCTTAGTTCAAATCCGAATGAGCGCATCCCGAAGTTAATACCATTCGGATTTACTCGCTTCGCTCATGAGATCGCTTCGCTTAGTTCAAATCCGAATGAGCCCATCCCGAGCCAAGAAGCCATCAATACCTCGGATCTTTCTTAAACGGCAGCTTTGCCATCTTCTCCACTTCGATACTGGGAAATCCAAACTCTTCAACCACTTTGCCAAGGATAAGATAGATGCCATATCCCCTGAAGGGATATTTTTTCAGTGAGTCGGGAAAATTAACCGTATCGAAAAATTCGCCGGCGGTATCGAGAAAACAGCCAAAGTGCATCCACTCATGTTTGATTGTCCTTACATTTTTGATGGTTACAAGATCGCCCAGAATCCGGATTTTTTTGCCCACATAATGACTCAGGTCCCTGGCAAGTATGTTTCCCCGAAACCGGGTTTCGAGCAAATCATAGTTTGAAAACGACACAGGAAATCCCAGCAGCTCAATTTCGTCATAAGCATCTTCTATCTGGCTTTGTTCCAGCTCAGGCAGCACAAACTTCTTCGGTTTTTCATAAAAAAGAGGTCTGTTTTTCGGTTCCTTCTCATTTTTTCCAGGAAGCATATGTGCCTCCCACAGCAGCTGTTTTTTTGTCTTCCGTGTAAACCTGAAAGCATCGAGGCGGATGAGAATAACCAGCTGTTCATTACCTGCAGGTATACGGTGAATAAAGTCCTCCAGGCTGGTATATGCTCCGTTTTTTGACCTTTCTTCAGGAATGGCTTCGGCTATTCTGGATTCAAGGTTCATGACATGCACAAAACCAAGATAGATGTCTTTTTCCCTGATGCTGGTCGTGTACATGCTGTGATTAACGCAGGGCAGACAGATGTTTCCTCCACATCTTCTGGCCTCGTTCACATACACCCATGTGCGGTAAAATCCGCCAAAATTATTGATGACAGCAACCATGAACTCCAATGGGAAATACGTTTTCAGATACAGGCTCTGGTAACTTTCCACAGCATATGAGGCGGAATGTGCCTTGGAGAAGGCATATCCCGCAAAGGAGGCTACCTGCCTCCAGACTTCTGCAGTGAGTTCACCGGAATAGCCCCGTTCATTACAGTTCTCAACGAATTTATTCCGGATCCGTTCAAATTCCTTTTTTGAACGAAACTTACCGGCCATGGCTCTGCGCAGGATATCGGCATCGGAAAGGTCGAGCCCGGCAAAATGATGACATATTTTAATCACATCCTCCTGGTATACCATCACACCAAACGTTTCCTTCAATTGCTCTTCCATAACCGGATGCAGGTACCGGAAATTGCCCTTGCTGTGAAATCGTCTGATGTATTCCTTCATCATTCCTGATTTGGCAACGCCGGGTCGTATGATGGAGCTGGCAGCAACCAGACTGAGATAGTTGTCACACCTGAGTTTTTTCAGTAATCCCCGCATGGCAGGGCTTTCAATGTAAAAACAGCCATTGGTCTCACCAGTGATGAGCATCCGGTTAATTTTGGTATCCTGCTTGAACATACTGACCTGATGGACATCCACCTTTGTTCCCTTGTTCTGACGGATGATATCCACACTTTCGTTGATGTGGCCAATGCCTCTCTGACTAAGGATGTCAAGCTTCTCAAATCCGATGGTCTCTGCTACATACATGTCGAACTGGGTGGTAGGGAAGCCTTTTGGGGGGAGATCCAGGGCTGTGAAGCAGGTTACGGGCTCTTCAGAAACAATGATTCCTCCTGCATGGATGCTGCGAATGTTTGGGAAATCCATCAGCAGGTTTCCAATCCTGAAAAGCTGTTCGGTAATGCTGTTACGGTTACTTTCTGCACCGGGATTATTTGCCAGGCTGTCTATCTCCTCCTTGGGAAGTCCGTATACCTTACCCAGCTCACGAAAGATCGCGCGGTCTTTAAATGTTGTCACTGTGCCAATCAGGGCAGTGTGTTTTGTCCCATAACGTTTGAAGATATAATCCTGCACCTCTTCACGGTCTTTCCATGAATAGTCGATGTCGAAATCGGGTGGCGAGGTACGCTTGGGATTGATGAAACGTTCAAAATAGAGATCCAGCTCAATGGGGTCCACATCGGTTATTTTCAGACAATAAGCCACGATGCTGTTGGCTCCGCTCCCGCGGCCCACATGATAAAAGCCCCGGCTCATGGAATAGCGTACAATATCCCATGTAATCAAAAAGTAAGATGAAAATCCGAGATTGTCAATTACTTCCAGCTCGTGTTTTACCCGTTTGGCGGCTTCCTTGTTGTTTTTGCCATAACGGTAAGCAAGTCCGTCATAAGACAGTTTTTCAAGCAGCAGCTTGTCGTCGTAACGGCTTCCGGTAAAGGTCTGCTTGTTTTTGATGGTGCTGTAATCAAAATCAATTTCACAATCGTCGATCAATCGTTTTGTGTTGCGGACGATTTCGGGATAATCCCCGAACATGATTTCAATAAAATCGGGAGGCAACAGTTTTTCCTTCGGCGATGCCTGTTGTTCAGGTGCCAGCTTGGATAAAAGTGTATTATTGTCAATCGCCCTGAGGTGCTGGTGAAGTACATAGTCTGTATCTTTGATGAAAGTCACGGGATGAAATGCCACAAGTCTGTCCTGCCGGTAACGAAGCTTTGAGGTGACCAGTTTCCTGAGCTCATGTGGCTGTATGCCGATGAATTCGTTTTCTTTGAGCTGCAATGGAATCCTGGAGGGGTAGGGATAAATGATGTACGCATGATGAAAGAATGGCGGAACAGAAGGAAGTTGTGTTTCGGAAAGATTATGATATGTAAGAAACTCGTTGATTTCCCTGAATCCTTTATTGTTTAAGGCAATGGCTGTGTATAACAGCTGGTGTTTACCATCTCTGAATTCGATGCCTGCTATTGGCTTGATTCCATTTATGCGGCATTCTTTCACAAAGTCAATGGTAGCCATGCTGTTGTTGATATCGGTCAATGCAAGCGCTTCGATGCTGTTTTTTTTTGCCTCAGCAGTCAGATCCTCAATGGATATGGTACCGTATCGCAGACTATAATATGAGTGGCAGTTAAGATACATAATGATTATTAAATAATCAAAAATTATGACTAAAAAATAATCATTATTTAGAAATTCTGCAAGTTAAATGAACTTTTTCAATGGTGTAGTTTTCCTCTGACAATTTTTATTCTCTCTTATCTTAAAATTCCTGTTCTCCTTTTAAGCCGAAGGAACAAGGGGATTTAAACTTATGTTGGTAACCGTCCTCTTCTTCCGTCCCTTCAAGGATGGTACACGGTCATTCGCATATCACATGCGATTTTGGGGAAGGGTCATAAGAGAATTCATAATACACCGTCTTAATAACAGGTTGTCGCTTTAAGTATTTGACGAATAGCTGTTTATTGAATGCGAATTTTAACAGTATATGTTTATATTTGAGTATTAAATGCTGATATTAAAAAAAAAAGGGGAAAATTATTATAAATCAAGGGTTGGAGATTATTAGGATAATTTTCACCATTGAAAATGATTTAATCATAATCTGGAAAGTATAGCATAGTAACAATATGGGAAAAACACTTGAAAAAATAACTAATGGAATAAAGAAGATAGGGGAAAAAGTAAAAACAAACCTAGGAAAACTCATGGCAATAGGAAGATTAGCACTTTTGGGAAGTTTTGGAGGTGTGAAAAATGTTGGTGCGCAATTCCCAGACCATCCTGTAAATTTCTTTGTTACTTATGATGAAGGAGGAGAATCCTACAATGCCTTACAAACAAAAGCAGAAAGAGACTATGACATCCAGGAAAAATTAAACTCAGATTGGGTTGATACAATTCCTTATGATTTAAGGGTTTGGAATTGCAATAAATATTCATTACAATTAAGAACAGATGCTCATAATTGGGGAGAAGGTGTAAAAGTATGGGTTCCTTTTGGAGAACCAGAATTATTATATGATGGTTATAATGGAACAGAGATAAATGAGGTTTATGCTCATGGGGGCTCAACAGCTTATATGGGAAGCATTCCAAGTCCAATTTATGGAGTAAGTCTTGATAGTATTAATGGTGAAGAAGAAGGACACAGTATGAATTGTATTTTAACAGGAGACAATGCATTAAATTGGGATGACTGGAATTTTATTGAACCTCAACAAGATAAAATAAACAGAAAACCAGGAGAGGGTCTTCCTATGGATTGTAATTTGTCTATTAAATATTCTTATTTAGTTAATAACAATGAACTTAAGGGTCTTCCTTTAATAAAATTCAAGATTGAAAATGGAAATCCAAGTCTAGATTATGTTCACCCTTATATTGATATTATAACTCAAAGAGAATCAAATCCTCCTGTAATAACAATAGAAAGTCCATTAGAAAACCAGGTTTTTAATACAAATGAGGTTCCTTTTAAAGCTCAATGTCCAGGATGAAAACTTTAGAAAAATTCAGTATTCTTTAGACAATGGTGCAACCTGGAATCCTTTAAGTGGTCCAAATGTAAATACTACACTTGCTCTTGCAGAAGGAAATCATAAAGTAATTTTCATGGCAGATGATTGGTTTACTAAATATTCAAAAGACAGTGTTAATTTTTCAACAGTTGATACAACCTCCCCTGTTATTACCACTGTTAATCCACGAGAAGGAATAATTTACCCAAAAAGCCCTTTATTTAATATAAATGTCACTGATGAGACAGCATTAGACAGTTCATATTTTAGTTTAGATAATGGAATTACTAAAACTTTATTTGAGGGTAATTTCATTGGAAATCCTAATTTAAGTGAGGGAGATTATCAGGCATTAATAAGTAGTGTGGATAAAGCAAGTAATAAAAAAGATAGTATTATTAATTTCTCTATTGATGAGACAACACCTGGAATAATAGCAACCTCTCCAAAATCAGATTCAACTTATAATAATAAGAACATCAACTTAGAATGTCTTCTAAGAGATAAGAATCTTGATTTAAGTAATTCTTATTTTGTTCTTAATGATGAAATACAAGATTATTTTAATGATTCAATTGTAAACATTCCATTAGATTCTTCAAAAATAAAAGAAGGTCAAAATAAAGTGGAAATTTATGCAAGTGATTTAGCTAGGAATCCTTCTGATACTCTGATTAATTTTATTTACAAAGACACTATTACAGGATTAAAAGATAAAGTTATTGATAAGAAATATAATGAATTAATTGCTTATCCAAATCCTTTGCCTAGAGGAGGTAATGTAAGATTAAATTATCCAAAAGGAAAAACAACATATATTGATATATTTGATATGTCTGGAAGAAAAATGAACAAGACAATACAGGATAATGATAAGAATGGTGAAACAGAAGTTAATATGTCTGATTATTCATCTGGAGTTTATTTATACAGGGTAAGATCTGTTGCCGCAATTTATAACGGTATTGTTATTAAAGAGTGATTAAGGGAATTATTTGGTTACTTTACCTGAATTCCTTCCTTTCGCACGATTTGTAACAAAGGAGAAACCATATCATTATTATATTTTTCTAATCCTACCGGATATGGCTCGATTCTGGTATCTGCCTTTCTTGTCAGATTCCATATTTGACCAATTAAGATATCATCCGGATTATCGAATTTTTCCGATACGAGCATTAAATCGATATCGCTCTCATCATTCTGTTCGTTTCGTGCGTAGCTTCCGAAGAGAAAAGCTTTCTCAACAGGAATACCCGATTGAGCTAAAATATTTAAATAAATATTGATATTTTTTATAACCTCTTTTTTAACCATGACAGCAATTTTTTGGATGCTGATAAATATTCGGATGTTTTTTCCTTAGATGGAACAACAGGCTGATAATCAGTGTATCTCCCCTCAAGCTGAAATTTCATAAGAATGCCTAAAAGCAGATTTTTTTCATCATTCAATTCTAAACCAGTAACTTCTGCCAGATAAATCAGGTTATGTGTCTTTGGAGGGATCTCTTTTTTAATTTTAACAAAATGGGCCTTTATTGCCTTTTCAATTGATAGAATGACAAAAAAACAAACCGTGTAATATCCTGTTCTGCGAAATCAATAATTCAGCTGTTTCAATATCATATTCGGCATTTTTAAGCCAATAGTTTATTTGTTTCTTTATATCAATCATATATGCAAATATGGTTAAAAATACGAAAAGAATACCATTCTTTTGAATCCAAATTCTGAAAGAATTGCCCTGTTGGGCGATCCGGGATATAAGCAAATCAGTGCATTCTTAACCCGTATTCCCGCATACCTTTAAACATTTCCTTATCGGGTAAGTTCAACGGCTCTTGCTACAGCATCCCTGCCGTAACGTTTTCTCAGCCTGTCAAGTGTCTGGTACAGCCGCATGGCTTTTGAAGTATCTTCGAAAAGGTTCAGCTGTTCTGTACCCTGCACCAGGTGGCTGAACCGGACGCCAATGAGCCTTATCAGCATCCGGCGCTGATAAAGCCGCCGGAAAAGTTCCCTGGTAACCTCAATCAGCTTGTTATCGAACGAAGTGTAAGGAATGCGCTTTTGCAGTGTGTGCGTGTCAAAGTTGGAGTACCTTATTTTTACCGTTACACACGATGTAAGCTTCTGTTGTTTTCTCAGCTCAAAGGCAATTTTTTCCACCATGCCCACCAGTTTTTCGCCCAGCATGACCACATCGATTGTATCCTGATCAAAAGTGTGTTCGGTGCTTATGGATTTTTGTTCAAAGTATGGCTGTACAGGGGTTGAATCAATACCATTGGCTTTTTTCCAGATGATAATACCGTTTTTTCCAAGTACTTTTTCTATCATTTCAGTAGGAATCAGGCCCAGGGTACCAATGGTCGCTATTCCCATCGATCGAAGCAGATGATAGGTTTTGTCGCCTATCATAGGAATTTTTTTAATTGACAAAGGGTGCAGAAAAGGTTTAACAAGTGTGGAAGGCACCTCTTTTTCTCCATTGGGTTTGGCTTCACCGGTGGCTATCTTGGCAACGGTTTTGTTTACCGACAGGCCCAGTGAGGCAGGCAGTCCTGTTTCTTTGATAATGGTCTGACGCAACTCGTGTGTCCATATCGTGCAGCCGAAAAACCTGTCCATTCCGGTGATGTCGATGTAATGCTCATCAACAGATGCTTTTTCATATAAGGGAGCCCTTTCTGCAATGATATCAGTGACCATACTGGAATACTTGCTGTACATTTCCATGTCTCCCCTGACAAAGGCAGCATCGGGACAAAGCAGGCGGGCCATTTTCATGGGCATGGCCGAATGCACACCAAAATGCCTGGCTTCGTAACTGCAGCTTGCTACCACACCCCGGTCAGACGATCCTCCTATGATCACAGGTCTTCCATTGAGCCTGCTGTTGATAAGCCGTTCCACCGAAACAAAAAAAGTGTCGAGGTCGAGATGAATGATATGTTTCCCATTTTCTGTAATCATTCCTGCTATGTTGAAAAATATTTTTGTTTTTCAAAAAAATACAGTAAATTTGATTATTTAATAATCAAATTTGATGATTATAATTTAAACAATTTTTATGAAAAAATCGATATCCGGATATGATTTTTTTTTATAACAACTTGCAACTAGTAACTAATAACTTACAACTATACCATGTACTTCAACACCAACATCAAACTTTTAAGGAAGCGTCGCAAACGGACACAGGATGAAGTGGCGCAGGCACTGAACATGAAACGTTCAACACTCAGCGGTTATGAAAACGAAGTTAGCCAGCCCACAGTACAGGCATTGATAGCGTTTTCAAAATACTATGGCATTGCCATTGACACACTACTACATATTGACCTCAGTCAATTATCTGAGAACCAGTTCTCCCAGCTTGAAAGGGGAGGGGATGTGTATATCAGGGGCAGCGATTTGAGGATACTGGCAACCACTGTAAATAAAGGAAATGAAGATAATATTGAACTGGTGAACGAAAAAGCCAAAGCCGGATATACAACCGGTTTTGCAGATCCTGAATTCATCAGTGAACTACCCGTTTTTCAGCTTCCTTTTTTATCCAGGCAGAAGAAATACCGTACCTTTCAGCTGTCCGGTGATTCGATGTTGCCCATTCCGCATGGCGCCTGGGTAACAGGAGAATTTGTTCAGAACTGGGAATCAATTGTTACCGGCCATGGATATATTATTTTAACAATTGACGATGGAATTGTATTTAAAATTGTTGAGAATCTGATCGAACAGGAGCAAAAGCTTAGATTGTACTCACTTAATCCGGTTTATGAGCCTTATGATGCAGCCATAACTGAGGTAAAGGAGATCTGGAAGTTTGTTCATTATATCTGTTCTGAGATCCCCGAACCTTCAATTCCACAGGATGAGCTTCTCAAAACCATTGCCGGATTAAAAAAGGATGTGAATTTTTTAAAGAATAAAATGATAAAAAAGGGCAGTAAATGATAGGTCGTTTAATCAGTTCAGATAAACGATAATTATAATACACTCATTTTCCTGACTTTTTCAATTTCTGCTGGAGTTCCTGAATTGATTTTTTCAGTTCGGCTTCCTTTTGCTGGAATTCCTTTTTCATTTTTTCAATTTCATCCAGCCTTTGTTTGATTTCAAACTCCATTTTCTTGACATCTGAAATATCTTTGGAAATCCCAAATGTACCTATTATTTTTCCATCACTATTTCTCAGAGGCATTTTTGAACTGCTTACCCAGCTGATCCGTCCGTCCGGATGAGTTTCTTTTTCGATTTTATTTAGCATGGATTTTCCTGTTCTGATGATGCTCATCTCATCCTCAAAGGCAGGGCGTGCATGTTCTTCAGTGAAGAAATCAAAGTCACTTTTACCATATAAATAATCAACTTTTTCTACCTTGAATAATTTTGCCATTGAATTACTTGCTTTAATGAATCTGCTTTTTTCATCTTTAAAATAAATTGATTCACCAGCATTAACCAGCAAAGCATCCATCAGTGCTTTTTCTTTTGACAGTTCCTCCTTCTGTCTCTGAAGTTCGTCCTGGACTGTCTGCATCTCTTCAATATTCTGTTTCAGTTCTTCTTCCTGCGAGAGTAACTGTTCAGCCCGCTCTTTCGCATCCATTTCAATTTTTTTCAGATCAGTGATGTTTTTTGTGATGCCATATGTTCCAATACATTTTCCTGTCTCATCATACAGTGGCATTTTGGAGATAGAAGACCATTGTTCATGACCGTTTTCCATCACCTCATGAAAAACCTTATCGACAAAACCTTTACCGGTTTTAATAATTTGCATTTCTTCATCATAATATTTCTGTGCTGCTTCACTCTCCTGGAAGTCGAAGTCTGATTTTCCAGTCATTTCATCCACTTCTTTTACAGGGAAAAGCGGTAACATGGATTTGCTGATTCTGATAAACTTGCTGTTTAAATCTTTAAAAAAGATATAGTCAGGTAAACTGTTCATAAGGGAATCCAGTAACGCTTTTTCATAGAACAGACTTTCCTGCATCTTTTTATTTTTTTCCATTTGCCGGTTCAGATCCTCCTGTGTCGCATGCATCTCTTCAAGGTTCTGTCTTAACTCCTCTTCACGCGTCTGGAGATCCTTTGCCTGAACCTTGGATTGTTCCAGCATTATTTGCATTTTTTCATTTGCCTGATTCAATGCCAGTGTGGATGCAATATTTTCCGAAAGATTTTCAATGAACCTGATTTTATAATCGTCGAGCTTACGGAATGATGCAATTTCTATAACGCCAACCTTAAATTCATCCTGCATCAAAGGAACAAAGACCAGATAACTGGGTGAAGCTTCACCGAGACCCGAATAGACTTTCATGAATGATTCCTGGGTATTGCTTAATTCCATCGTTTTGCCTTCTTCAAAACAAGCACCTACATATCCTTCTCCCCTTTTGAAAGAGGCTTTAATTTGTTTGAGATCGGGAGCAAATCCGCCAAAGAATTCCAACAGGGACTCCTCGTTATTGTCCTCTTTAAAAAGGTACATGGCCCCTGCATTGGCACCAACGAATGAAACAAGCTCTGATACGATTTTCTGACCCAATACACTGGTATTGCTTTTATTCTTTGACAAAATATCGCTAAACTTTGAAATTCCTTCTGCATGGTATCTTAGCTCTTTTTCTCCTTCAAGTCTGTCTGCCTGCTCTTTTTGTGCTTTTTCAAAATATTTTTCTGTATCATGTAACTGTTCGTTAATGCTTTCAATCTCTTCTTTGTTTTTTTCTATGATGCTGTTGTAATCTTTTTCTTTCCTTAAATAATGCCGGCGCATCATCAGGAAGACAGGTAAAAGTATCAATAGCGCAAACCACCATCTTCTGTAAAATGGAAATTTTGCGACTTCAACAGGTTCATCAATCGATGATTCCATTATTTCCATGGTGTCGTCTGATGAACCATCATATTGATCATCCATAATATCTTCAATAACTTCACCGGAAAAAACCAGTGTTTCACTTTCTTCACGCGCTGTGTCGTTTATAGAATCAGATATCACACTGTCTGCTACTTCAGATTGATACATGCTATGCAGGAAAAGCAGACTTTTACAGATGATGGTACCAGAGTTTCTGGTATTTATAGCATGCGATGGATTAATACCGGCAGTTGAAAATACCAGTAACATCAGCATACAAATCATGGGTATCCTGTTTGTTCGTTTCATACGATTAATAATTCAACATTTAAACGAAAGATAATAAATACACATTGAAAACTGAAATATATATGTCTAATTTTATCAAAAAGACACAGGTCAATATCAACGGTTGTCTCAGACCTGAAAACTAATCTGAATCTGGTCTGATACCTGATGACGGTATTTGAGGATCGGTTTATTTTAAAATAGCATTTTAATTTCAATATTTATTGCATTCATCATGATGAAGAATATTTATTCTGACTTTCTGCCATCACAGTGGAATGATTGTTTCGTTCTGTTTTTTAAAATCCATATTTTTTGCTCTGAATATTGTATTATTGAACTATTTTAGTATATTTACAGCATTATTAACCCTAACGATTGAACCCATAATTACAAGGAAGTCTGCCCTAACAAGCAGGCTTTCTTATTTTTGTATCCCTCCTGCAAATTCTTAAAAGTTGTTCATAACCATAAGGATTAATCTCTTAATTAACAACTGAAACAAACTAAATCATTAACTATTTTTTAAGTTCAATGAGTACAAATAACTGGTTTAAAGATGCAATCGTCTATCAAATCTTGATTGACAGATTTGCGGGATTTGATGAAAACAAACCATGGGATAAGCCAGATTTTATAGGAGGTAACCTCGACGGCATCATTGAAAAGACAGACTATCTCCATAATTTGGGGATCAACACCATCTGGCTTTCACCTTTTTATAAGACAGACAAGTATCACGGTTACCATGTTACGGATTATTTTCAGGTAGAACCAAAGTTTGGTAATATTGAAAATCTGAAGCAGTTGATATCATCAGCTCATAAAAAGAATATCAGGATAATTGCAGATTTTGTGCCAAATCATTGCTCAAACCAGCATCCTTATTTCATAGAGGCCAAACAGAATATCAAAAGCAAATATAACAAATGGTTCTGTTTCAGAAGATGGCCTGATAAATATCTCTGTTTTCTACAGGTTAAGTCTTTGCCTAAACTGAATCTGAATAACAGAGAGACATCGAATCACATCATTGAGGCGGCAAAATTCTGGCTTGACAAAGGAATTGATGGCTTCAGACTTGACCATGTTGTTGGTCCGCCTGTACATTTTTGGAGGACTTTTTCAAAAGAGATCAAATCATCCTTTAGGGATGCAGTTCTGATAGGTGAGGCGTGGTTGAGCGGAATACGTTACAGGGACCTGAAAACACTAGGTTTGAACAACAAAATTCTGAAATGGATTTTCGATTTCAGGCAGGAGGATATTCAAAAGGAATACATTGGTATATTAGACGGAGTGCTTGATTTTAGTCTGAGGGATCGATTGGTCGAATTTATCGCCTGGAAGGAAAATCCCCGGGACTACCTTGATCAGCTTGATAATATGTTCAAACACCACTACAGCAGATATCCGTCAGGATATTTTCTTCCGAATTTTATAGACAATCATGATATGAGCCGGTTTATATATGAATGCGGCCAAAGCATTGAAAAACTAAAACTCGCACTTGAAATACAATTTAACCAGCCTCACCCTCCTGTAATATATTACGGTACAGAAACAGGATTATCTCACCAAAAACCGGTTATCATAAATAAATCATATTCTGATCTGGAAGCAAGACATCCGATGCCATGGAAACACCTTAACCGGGAATTAATTGATTTTTGTAAGGATTTGATTGCCGCCAGAAAGATTCGTCATACAACCGGTATCCTTTCATTCTGAAAAAATCATCAGGATGAATTATCTTTGACATTTACATCCAACCTCAAAAACTGTTTAAATGAAGGACAAAAAATTTGAAACCAGGGCAGTCCGAATCCAGGCTGAACGTTCTTTCCATAAAGAGCATAGTGTGCCAATTTTTGAGACTTCCAGTTTTATTTTCAATTCTGCCGAAGAGGCAAAAGCTGTTTTCGCAGATGAACAGAAAGGATACATCTATTCCAGATTTAACAATCCCAATTCGGATGAGTTTGTGCAGAAGCTTTGTGCTTTAGAAGATGTGGAATCAGGAGTTGCAACCTCATCGGGCATGGCGGCAATCTTTCTAAGTATGGGAGGAATACTGCGTGCCGGTGATCATATCATCGTATCAAGACATCTGTTTGGTACAACCCATCTGCTTGTTGAGCAGATATTACCAAAATGGGGTATAACCCATTCTTATGCAAACATGAATAACATAAATGAATTGGAGTCTTGTCTGTTACCTGCCACAAGAATGATTTATGTTGAGACACCTTCTAATCCGGGACTTGAGGTATTTGATCTTGCACGGATAGGTAAATTTTCAAAAAAACATGATCTGTTTTTTACGGTTGACAACTGTTTTGCCACTCCTTATCTCCAAAATCCAGTGAATCATGGGGCAGACTTTGTTATACATTCGACAACTAAATTTATAGATGGTCAGGGT
>Ga0114922_10004222_pt1 | contig 13342 bp, 15 predicted proteins | sample AartaG_FD_100975 | JGI IMG/M metagenome (GOLD analysis project Ga0114922, IMG submission 100975) | Deep subsurface microbial communities from Aarhus Bay to uncover new lineages of life (NeLLi) - Aarhus_00045 metaG | ecosystem: Environmental > Aquatic > Marine > Oceanic > Sediment | place... | reverse complement strand
TCCTACCAGCCAGCTATTCTCCATACCCTACCCTTTCATGGCCTCTGCGGTTTGCAGGCATTCCAGGACATAGTCCCGGGAAAGGATGTGCTCCATACTTTGCTCCAGAGGTCTTTCGGTGTCCACGCCGATGTGCATCTCATCACGCACCTCATTCAGGGGCTCAAACCGCGCCTTGATTTGTTCGAAATGGCGAAGACGCGCATCAGAGACTGAAGATGTCGCTTCCCGCCTTATCAGACGTTTTTTGAGTACGGCTTCAGAGCATGTGCACTCCACAAACATCAGGTTTGTGTCCATATCCTTTGCCAGACGAAGGACTTCACTACGCTGGTGCCGACTAGTGTAAGTTGCATCCAGAATGATAGAATAACCCTTTTCAATCTCTTCCTGGGCCAGCAAGAGGAGCTTTCCATAGGTGAGTGAACTGGCCCCCTTTGAATAGATCCCTTTTTCAAACAGAACGTCCCTCCGCTCGTAGGGCTCAAGACCAAACAATTCCTTGCGGACCACATCTGAACGAAATACTTTGACACCGAGTGTCCTGGCCAATTCTTTGGCAATGGTAGTCTTACCCGAAGCTGGCATACCGCAAACCACCCAGAGGGTGGGGCGAGTGAACTGCACAGCATAGCGGTAGGCAAGGTCCATGTATTGCTGGGTTTCGGTGAGGAGCCTGCCACGCTCTTGCTCGCCAAGATCCCCTTCCTGGAGACGGAAGCAATTGACCTTGACCCGCACAAAGGCTCTGTAGCACTTGTAGAAATCGAGCAGAACAAACACGTCCTGGTCTTTTGTATACCCAACGTAAGCCTTGAGCAGACTGTGGGCGATGTCCGGGTAGCCTTCGTAGTCGAGGTCCATGGCCAGAAAGGCCAGATCAGACGTGATATCTCCGTATCTAAAGCGCTCATTGAATTCGATGCAATCAAGGATCTGAATCTCATCGGTAAAATAGACATGCCCGGATCTCAGGTCCCCATGGCAATCACGAATCTTGTCCTTTTCAATGCGATGCTCAAAGAGCTCTTGCCATCTGCGCAAAAAGGATCGCGTAGCGGCCCGAACAATTTGAAACATTCGCTCGTCAAGTATCCTTCCCACAAACATTTCCGTTTGTCTGAAGTTTTCCTCACAATTGGCCCAAACCGTTTCCCGTGACCCAAAGGTATTGATGTGTCCGCCAGTGGGAGCCCGGCCATAAAACCTGGCAAGAATCCGGGCTAGCTCCTGAAGCGCTTCCTTGTCAATCTTTCCTCTCCGCAACAAACGAACCATGGAACAGTCATCAGAAAGCTGACGCATCTTAACAGCATATTCAACAGGCTGACCTGACCCCGCCAGGTGATACCGGCCGTCTTTAAAGGTGATGGGAACGACGTCAAGATACACGCTGCGGGTCAAGCGACGATTAAGGATCACTTCTTGGTGGCAAAAATGTCGTCGCTTTTCCAGCGTCGTGAAGTCCAAAAACTCCAGATTGACCGGTTTTTTGATCTTATAGACGTACGTGCCTGTCAAAAAGACCTTGGAGATGTGGGTTTCACGTTGTCTAATAGTGGTCACGGGGTGAGGATAAAAATCAGGCCTCTGCATGGCCTGAAAGATTTCTGCTTGCCGTTGCGTTTCCATAACCAATCCCTTTTCCATTGACTCCGAAACTTCTTAGCGCTATAGCCTTTCACAACCTTGAAATCGTAACTTCTCAAAAATTCGGGTCACAATCCTCAAGCTATTGACAAATTAGTGTCTGAACGAAAACTAGCCAAAACTGTCATTTCGAGCGGAGCGAGAGAGCTTATCCTATTGAAAATACTGAGTTAAAAGATTTCTCCCTTCGGTCGAAATGACACAAAAGAGGGTTTTCGTTCAAGGACAAATTAGTTGAAATGTACAGCAAGGAGTACTCGCATGCAAATTTATATATCCGGATCCTTGGCCTATGACAGGATCATGGACTTCCCTGGTAAGTTTGCCGATCATATTCTACCTGATAAGATACATGTTCTCAATGTCTGTTTCACAGTAAATGGTCTGAACGAGAAATTTGGCGGCACGGCTGGTAACATCGCCTACAGCCTTGCGCTACTGGGAGAACGGCCCCTGATTCTGGCTACGGCCGGCAAAGACTTTGACAAGTACGAAACCTGGCTGCTCAAGCATCAACTTTCCCTGCAAGGAATCCGCCGCATTTCAGAGGAATTGACCGCCGGGGCTTACATTACGACCGACCAGGCCGACAACCAGATTACAGGATTCAACCCGGGGACTATGAAATACCCTTCCTTGTTCAAATTCGATGGAGTAAACCCTCAAAAAGCACTGGCCATTGTTGCCCCCGGCAACCTCGAAGACATGCTCACGTACAGCCGCACGTGTAGAGAGAAAAAGATCTCCTATATCTTTGATCCCGGCCAGTCCATCACATCCTTCTTGGCAGACCAGTTGACGGAAATGCTCACGGGTTCCAGCCTGTTGATCTCCAATGACTACGAGTTGGAAATGATTATGCGAGCCACGGGCTTTGAAAAAGCCCAGCTCCTCCAGCGCACCGCGGCCATTATCACGACCCTGGGAGAAAATGGTTCTCTCCTTTGCACCCGCGATCAGGAAGTCAAGATCCCTGCTGCCCGCGCCTCTCGGGTCCTGGATCCCACAGGGGCGGGAGACGCCTATCGAGCAGGCATGATCAAGGGCATGGTCACGGGAAAAAATCTTGAAGATGCCACACGGACGGGAGCAGTCTGTGCCAGCTATGCCGTGGAATGCCACGGCACTCAGGAGCATAGCTTTTCCCAGGAAGAATTTTGGGCACGCTATCACGCCAACTTTGACCCGCCCGCGCCCACAACCCCCTCTAGTCGTCAGTAATGGTTCACCATTTAATCCATTAATAATCAATTTCGTGCTTTTTATGGCAGAAAACAAATTCGTACTGTTTTCAAGGCGTAAGCCGCAAATCCGAATATCGAAATCCGTACTGTTCTCAAGGCGTAATCGGATTTCCGGTTTATCCGGGTTAGGGTTTGATAGAATTCGGTCTTGCCTGAATGACCATTCCATAGTAAAGTGCCGCAAATAATGGAATACCGAAAGGGCTTATGAAGATCGATCTCTCAAGCTTTGACACATGTCGAATCCTTGTGGTCGGCGACCTGATGATCGACGAGTATCTGTGGGGTGAGGTAGAGCGCATATCCCCGGAGGCACCGGTCCAGGTGGTTTCGGTTGTCCGGGATAGTAGCACCCTTGGTGGTGCAGGCAACGTGGTGAACAACCTTGTTGCCCTTGCTGCAAAGGTGTCGGTGGCAAGTATTATTGGTGCGGGTGAATCCACCGACGGAGGACTTCTGCTCAAGCTTTTCGAGGATCTGGGTGTTGACACGACGGGTCTCATTCAGGATCCAACCAGATCTATTACCAAAAAGACCCGCATCCTTGCAGGGCACCAGCACGTACTCCGCATAGACCGGGAAACAAAGCAAGAAATATCACAGGCCCATGTGGCCGGGTTGGTTCAATTTGTCAAGGAGCGTATTCATAGCTTCAACGTGATCCTGCTCTCCGACTATGGTAAGGGGCTTTTTGCGGAAATACTATTGCGACAGGTTATTGATGTGGCCAATCAGAATAAAAAGACGATCATCGTTGACCCCAAAGGACTCAACTTTAAGAAATACGCGGGAGCAACAGCGATCACCCCGAACAAGAGGGAGGCGTCTTTGGCAGCCGGGATTGAAATCGTTGACGATGTGTCTCTTATCGCAGCAGGCCAGAAATTGCTTGAAGATATTTCAGTCCAAAAGGTGCTCATGACCTGTGGCAAGGAGGGTATGGTTCTCTTTGAGGATGGCAAAGGGCCTTTCCGGATCTCGGCTGAAGCCCGACAGGTCTTTGATGTCTCCGGGGCCGGCGACACGGTTTTAGCCGTTCTTGGTCTAGGGCTCGCCTCGGGGGCATCTTTTCGACAGGCCGCAGCCCTTGCCAATGTTGCAGCAGGAATTGTGGTTGGAAAAGTGGGCACAGCAACGGTTTCACGGGAAGAGCTTCAGACGGCTCTTGAACCATCGCTTGCGGGGTTGGCACCCAAACAAAAGACGCTGTCTGACTTGATTCCTATAGCAGAGCGCCTTCGGGCAGAAGGCAAGACCATTGTAATGACGAACGGATGTTTTGATCTGCTCCACATCGGGCATATCAAGCTCCTTTCGGCCTCCAAAAAGATGGGGGACGCACTTATTGTTGCCATTGACGATGACGAGTCTGTGAAGGCCCTAAAAGGCAAAGAGCGGCCAATTATTTGTGCCCGGGAGCGGCTTCGAATCATCAGCGCCTTGGATTGTGTAGATTACGTCACGCTTTTTTCGACAAAGAAGCTTGAGCATGTCATTGAGACCGTTCGACCCGATATTCTCACCAAGGGAAGCAATTATACGACTGAGACTGTCCTGGGACGAGAGATTGTGGAAAGGTCTGGCGGCCGCGTTGTCCTGATTCCAATTACAGAGGCGGTTTCTTCAACCCGGATCATCAACCAGATTAAAAAAGGGAATTGATTTTCGTATGTGGATTCAGGAAACCCCCGAGGGGGTTATTTTCAAGGTCATTGTTCAACCCAGAGGATCGAAAAATGAAACCGTAGGTCTTCAGGGTGATGCGCTGAAGATAAGACTGACAGCCCCTCCGGTTGAAGGGGCTGCCAATAAGATGTGTATTGAGTTCTTGGCCAAATCCTTGAAAGTACGGAAATCGGATGTGAAAATCGTCCGGGGCCAGGGGAGCAGGGCCAAGAAGGTGCTGGTGCAGTCGGCAACCCGAAAGAAGATTGAACCTCTCTTGAAAGCTCAAAGCTGAGCCTAGCCATAACTTCGGCAACTTCAATATCTCTGTGGGACCCGCCTGCCATCGCCACACACAATGCGCGACGCAGGCTGCCAGCATTTCCTGGCATTGGCGGGCAGGGCGGCATTCCCTGGCCCAGACCTGGATGATTAATCGGATAAGCCCATTGGACCCTGTCGCGCCAGGGCGGGCTTGCCGCGACCATCGCGGCTGAAAAGCCGCTCCCACAAATTGGCCCAAATGATGATCAAGCCGTGAAAGCTCAAAGGTATAGGAATCTTTCTGCCCCCATGTTCATATTCTCTCTGCGCTCTGCGGTGAACTATTACACATCAGGAATGTACGAAGGGCTCCCCAAACCGCACGGGTGGCATTGTTTTGCACAAGTCTTAGCTCACTAAACTCACCCCGTATATCTTTGCAATACCATCACAGCGTTGTGGCCGCCAAAACCAAAGGAATTGTTCATCACCACATTCAGGTTCGCCGGGGTCGGTTCGGTGATGATATTCAGATCCATTTCGGGGTCAGGTGTTTCATAGTTTATGGTGGGCGGGATCATCTGTTTTTCTATGGCCAGGGCGCAAGCCACAGCTTCAACACTTCCGGCAGCCCCGATAAGGTGCCCAATCATTGACTTGATGGAGCTCACCGGCACCTTGTAATCCCCAAATACCTCACGAATCGCCATAGCCTCAGACTTATCATTGAGTTTGGTGGAAGTGCCATGGGCATTGATATAATCAACGTCTCTCGGCTCCAGGCCCGCCATATTCAGGGAATCGATTATGGCCTTCTTCACCAACCTGGCTTCCGGATCAGGAGCCGTGATGTGATAGGCATCCGTGTTGGTTGCATACCCTACAATCTCTGCGTAGATCTTTGCATTCCTTTTGAGGGCATGCTCGATGCCTTCAAGAACTACCACCCCCGCCCCTTCACCAATGACAAAGCCGTTTCTGTCTTTGTCAAACGGCCTGCACGCCCCCTTGGGGTCTTCATTCCTGCGGGACAATGCCTTCATGTTGGCGAACGAACTTGCCGCAATTTCCGTAAGAATTGCCTCGCCCCCTCCGGTTACGATGACATCAAAGTCACCCAGCGCAATATCCTTGCAAGCGTATATCAAGGCATATGAACCTGTGGCACAGGCATTGGCCAGGCAGGGACTGGTCCCGGTCAGCTTATGGATAATGCTCACATAGGCATTGATGGCGTTGGGCATCATCATGGGGATAAGAAACGGGCTGACCTTTGACGGATTTCGGCTTTCAACCAATTTTTGCTTCTCTTCTTCAAGGGTCATCAAACCGCCGATCCCGGTGCCTATGATGGTTCCCACCCGATCATTATATTCGGCCAACTCAAGACCGGCGTCTTCGATGGCAAGGGAGGCCGCAGCAACCCCGTACCGGGTGAAGAGGTCCATTCTCTTGGCATCTTTGGGTTTAATCCCATAATCCTGGGGGTCAAAGTCCCTTATCTCAGCACCTATCTTGGTCTTGAAATCAGATGTGTCAAATCTTGTCACAAGATCAACACCCGATTTGCCTTCCATCAGGGCATTCCAGAATTCATCTTTTCCGCTTCCGATAGGGGTAACAGCACCCACCCCGGTTATTACAACTCGCTTACGCTCCATGATACGATCCTCCAAAATCTACTCTAGCTCGTTATCCTGTTATTGTTTAACTAGATAGTATAGGAATTTCCTTTTGATGCCTTGCAGGTATTGGTCAAAGGCCTGCCCTGGCGCGACGTGCTCAAATCAATCTACTAAGCCTATAATCCAGGTCTGGGCCAGGGGTTGCGGTTGCGCAGCTCGTTTAGCGCAAAGGTTGCGCCTGGCGGCTTGAAGACATTACACTTCGTGTCGGCCCGCCTGCCAGCGCCACGCTCGCCGGGCAACTGGAATGCCAGCAGACATGGCAATGGCGGGCAGGTGCTCGGTTGTGGGAGGGGCTTTCAGCCCCGATTGTCGCGGCAGGAATGCCGCTCCCACGAGCAGCGCAACCGATAGCCGAAAGACGTTAACTTGAAAGAGGGGCAAATAATAGATAGTTTTCAGAATGTGTCAACAAAAAAGTCATGTGAAGATCTCAAAGCTGTTGCCGAATCCAGGTCAGAACCTTTTCGAACTCCTCCTTCAGTTCTGCGAACGCCTTTCCGCGGTGACTGGCCCGATTTTTTTCTTCCGCAGAGAGCTGGGCAAAGGTCCTGTTGAGTGGCGGGTAGTAAAACACGGGATCATAGCCAAATCCGCTATTCCCGTCAGGGGCCTCAGCGATTAGCCCTTCACACCGGGCCTCATATGTGAGGGCTACGCCAGAAGGCACCGCGATCGAGATCACACACATAAAAGCTGCGGCCCTGTTGGCCTTACCCTCCATCTCGTGCAGTAACCTGGCGTTGTTTTCTGCGTCAGTGGCACTCGGCCCTGCATAGCGGGCCGAATGGATGCCCGGGGCGCCCCCTAAGGCATCCACCTCAAGGCCGGAATCGTCTGCCAGGGCGGGCAACCCCAGCACCTTTGCCGTGAAAGAGGCCTTTTTGTAGGCATTCTCATCAAAGGTTGTACCATCCTCTTCAACGGGAGGGATCGGGCCGAAATCGTCCAAGTTCTTTATTTCCACAGGAAAGTCTCTCAAGAGCTGACACATCTCTCGGGTCTTTCCTGCATTTCGTGTAGCCAGCACCAACAACTGCCTTTTTGTCATGGTTTTTCCTTTATCGTTATTCGATTGTTGATTGTTGATTGTTGATTGTTGATTTGTTTTATTCAATCATCAATCCAAAAATTCACGATCTCCGAAAAGCCCTGCCAAGATAAAAAAGGGCGATTAATGAAAATCCGAATACCATAATCCCGTTTACAAAAAAAGGCATTTTGTAACCCCAAACCTGGTTAAGCCAGCCGGAAAAGGCGGCAAAAACAAATATGGCCGACGTCCTGATGCAAAAGATTAGACCTGAATTGCCCCCAAGTCTTGCAGCCGGGAAAAAATGAGCTGTAAGCACATCAGACTCTAAGATCGCCAGGGTATCACCCAGTGTATGAATCATCCTTATGATCAGGAGCCCATAAAGGGTGCTGGCAAAGGGCGTCATGAACTGAAAACAGCTCGAGATCAGAAGTCCCACAAGAAGCAAGAGGAACACCCTGTGTTTTTTGTCCATAAGAATACCTGCAAACGGGACCAGAATTGCCATCCAGACCCCCAGGACAAAGAATACGATGCCTATCTCCTTCTTGTGCAAACCGATGGTGTCCTTCATCAGGAGACTTATGCTGGACTGCTCCGCCCCAAAGTGGGTGCCGAGAACAAAAACCACGGCGATTAAGAAGAGTACATCCGGCTCCTTGATGTCTTTCTTGTAGTCCTTAAAGCTGAAGACCACGGGTGGCGCATCTTCAAGAAGCAGTGATAACAAGACGATCATCATCGAAAGCACAAAGGCTCCTTTTATCATGGGCGCTGCACCAAAGGACTCATACAGATAACCCCCAAGAAGCGGACCGGATCCAAAACCGAGATAACCGCCAAGGTGAAGGAATGCCACTTTTTTTCCACGTCCTGTGCTACCGATGAGCTTCAGGTAAAGAGACATCAAGATCACCCTGATGGCCGCTGCACCCACCCCTCCGAGAAGAACCGCAGCACATACACTGTAAAAATCTTTCAGAATAACAAGGAGCAAGAAATAGCCGCTGAAGCAAATCGCCCCCAAGGTCAGGGTCCTTTTCGGAGAAAAGCAATCCGAAAATACACCAAGGGGGAGCACAAGGAGGATGCTTGAAAGCGAGTTGAGACCGATAGCAAATCCTATCTGCTGATCAGAAAAATCGTAGGTTTTAAAGACAAGGGGTAGATAGGCAAGCACCATCCAGAAGGTAAAAAAATAGAGGAAATATGACAGAAAGAATACGACCGATCTGGATCTGCTCATGCATGTTTCCAGAGGATTTCCGTAATGAATAACGAGTTCCCAGCCCGGATAAACCGGAATTGAGGGATTGCGAATTTAGGAATTGAGGAATTAAGTCGTGCTGGCTGTTCTTAATCCCACAATCCCTGAATCCCTGAATCCCTGAATCCCTTATTTAACAAGCTTTAGCCTCTTCTTTTTCTCCTTTTTCTCTTCTTCTTGCCGCTTGTTGCAGACCTTGCAGATGTTCTTTTCGCAGGAGTCTCGAACCGATTTCAGCACGTATTCCAGGTGCTGCAAAGGATTACCTTCGAGATGACCGCTATTGATGTAATCCAGCCCTACCTTTTGCAGCACAGCCAAGATAGTTCTGTACTCCTGCCTGTACTCCTTTATGAAATCTTTTTCTTCCATCACACACCTCAAGATTTGCCAATCTCCGCTGTAACCCTTCAACCTTTTCTAGGTCACATCAGTTTATTCTGATCTTCCTGCTTTTGTCAATCTCTGCCCAGTCGTTAAGGGTCTTTTCAAGCATTACGGCAGGGTCATCATTGGCTCTGCCTTTTTTTGTTCCCTTTAGCATTAGGAATCCTTGACCAAGAACTTCATTTATGATAATTTCTCTTGAAATTTTACTATGATATGTTAACCTCCAACCAGAAGGGTGCGGTGAACTGAATACCGAGACCCCATTTCTCACAAGGACGGGCGGCGTTTTGTGCTTTTGAAAGGATATGGCATGATGAACGACCTATCGGAGAAAAGATCTGAGCCCAGAACTGAGCTAGAAAAATATCACAGTGTTGAGTTCAAGATTGCTGATCTCGGCTCCCTTTACCAATTCAAGGTATGGAATATATCATCTAAAGGTATGTGTCTGTTGGTGAGGGAAGACTCTGATGTTTTGAAGTATATAGAGGTTGGGAACGTATTTGATATGAAATGCTACACGACTGATTTCTCACTGCCACCCGAAAATCTGAAGATAGAGATCAAGCATATCACAAAGGAACATATGGGACGATTCAAGGGGCACTATCTAGTTGGCTTGTTAATCTTAGAAAACCAGAAAGGGGAAACTTAGCTCCGCTTCGCTCCGCAATTGGAATGCTGGAATAATGGAATGGTGGAATGGTGGGTTAAAGCGAGTTTTCAACCCTTACGGTATTTTCACGAACCGTTGGATCCGGCACGACGCGAAGTTCCTTGAGGTCGAATCGCTGGAGGAGCTGCTTGATGTTGTGATTGCTTAGGCCTTTCACCTTGGGAAGCTCACGGGGACGAACTCTTAGGATAATCCGCTTGGATAGCGTCTTTTGCATCTCAAGCTCTTGGGCTGCAAGGTCAAGAAAAATGGCCGAATGAACCACGTGCCCGAATGCCGGATGAAACGGGCCGGCAACTACAGCGCCGGGTTCTAACAGGCTCCCGCTGGCCTGGAGTCCCATCCGGATCACGGATATGCCCCGGGCTTCAAAAAGGAGATAGAGCCTTTTGGTCAGCTCTACTGCATCGGCGAAAGAAAGTGGTTTGAACCGACCCGAACCGTACCACTTTTCAAGGACCGTGTTTTTCACCACAACCGTAGGATAGATGCGTATGAAATCTGGCTTGAGCTCAGCCACTGTTCGACCGGTCTCGAGGATCGATTCCGGGGTGTCTCCTGGAAGACCGGGCATAATCTGAAGGCCTATCCTTAGACCATGATCTTTCAGGAGTTTGACCGCATTTCTTGTATCCTCTGCTGTGTGACCGCGTCGGCTCAGGGAAAGCACAGTGTCATCCATGGACTGGGCTCCCACCTCAACCACTTCAACCGTATAGGGAGTCAAGGCCTTCAGTACGTCGCTTGTGATGGTATCTGGTCGAGTGGAAAAGCGGATGCTGTCCACCTGGCCCTTTTCAACAAACCCTTGGGCCTCATCCAAAAGAGACTGCCGGTAAGGTTTTGGCAGTCCAAGAAAAGTCCCTCCATAGAAGGCCACCTCTACCCGGCCCCGGTGATGCCCCTTGAACCCCAGGAACCGGGATATCGTCTCTTGGACCTGTTGCACCGAAAGTCTGGTATGTTCCTGACCCGTAATCGAGGTCTGATTACAGAATACGCACCGGTGCGGACACCCCATGTTGGGAATGAAGAGGGGGATGATGAAGGGCTTGGGGCTTGGATTATTCACGAACCACCTTACTGAAACCACTTAGAAACGTTCCTCCCTTGACTCAGCTTGAACTTTGGAGTCAGGGCTACATTCTTGACTGGTGCCTATTCTTGTCAAGAGTGTAGCCCTTTGTCTGTTTTGAAGGTCAGACTTTGCCAAAGAATTCCTGTAACTGTTTAATTACAGCAACTTTTGTGTCTAAAGGTATATTATCCTCAAATAAGAATTCCAACAGAACTATCATCTTATAATCCACCGCTGAGGTCTTATACTCCTGGAAAGAGCTGACCTTGACGTCCCTCAGTTTCCCATAATCATCCCCTTTAAATAAACCCGTTTTTCTCAAAATCAGATTGATTGCCTCTTTGGCATCATCAGGGTTCTCCAACATAATTTCAATTCCATCCAATTTTTTAACAGCTTTAATGATCTTTTCACTTTCGACCTTAATTTTCATATCGCTATTCCATGTACTCCAGAAACCAATTCCATTCCAATATCTTTTACTTTGCAAAAAACATCAAACCCCGATTTATAGCATTTGAAATCCTTTGGACATTTCAACTGACCAATAATTTCTTTTATTTGCTTATCGGTTTGTTCCACAGGGTTCCTCCATAGACATTATTTCGAGGAGCAGTTAGTTACTTATTTACGGACGTCCCCCTTGGCACCCCTTGGCACGCTGGCGAAGCAACTCGCCCCGATAAGCGGGCGCGGAGCGTCCGCTTATCGCAGAAGTCAGCAGCAGCTATGGCACCTGTGCCTTGCGATAATCGAAAAACGCCCCACCCTGGCTGTCTGCTGAACTGACAGGTTAGGATGGTCATTGTTAACCATCTGATTGCTTTTTCTTTTTTATATAACTATAGGCTGGGGAATGGGGGAATGTGTGGGAATGGGGACGCCGGTAAAAAAGTAACAAAACCTTATTCGATTAATTGCAACCCATTTTCGCGGGCAATGATTTCTCCCCTTTCGACAGAGAACCCCACGCCAGGGGAGCTCATTTCCAACCGCCTGGCCAGTTCTCTAAGCGATAGCCCCAACTCACTGACTGCCCAAAAGCAGAAAAGACTCCTTGCCTTCACTTTTCGTTGCTGCTTACCCTTGGAAAATATTTCACGCGGTTTAATCCCGTAGATTTCGGCGACCCTTTTGGCAGTCCGATCCAGGTCATACCCGCGACGTTTCAATTCGTAATGACGCTCGTACTTTTCGTCGGCATGGGAGAGCACTGCCTCTACAAACTCCGAATCGCCTAAAATCCGCTCATCGCTCATTGCTCATCACATGGTCCTGACCCTGGTGTCTCAGCCTCTTTACCTCCGACCAACCTCCAACGCTTCGAATTAATCCCCCGCCTGTCAGTTCATCCTGACGACCCTGGCCAATTCCTGCCTCCACGTAGTTGAGATACGCCTTTCTTGCCCATTTGTCGTTCTCCCAAAATATCCTAGAACATAGTCCACATCCTGCCACGGCCTCTTTTTTCTGCCCATCAGTGCGCTATACCCGCAATATGGGTATCTATTCAATTCTTTAAACCTGGGAACAATGCTGGCACGGACCGGGTTCAGGCAAAAACTTTGGGGTCAAAAAAAACTTTGGGAAAAAACTTTGGGAAACTTTGGGGTCTTCATTCTTGACAGTTACCAGCACCTTGTCAAGAATGAAGACCCCTGTTTCTCCTGAGTGACATAGCGTTTGAATCAAAATAGGTTAGGCCAAGCCCTTTTTATATTGACGATCCAATTTTTATGTGTGTATTACGGCACTTAAATAAGGTCTTCAATAATACTTATAGTAGGGTTTAATACTTATAGTCTCTTGTGACCGATTCCGGTGAATGTTAGTCAAACAATATGGCTGACATTCACGAACAAATCGGCCAGCGGATCCAAGCACTTAGGAAAGCGAAAGGCTGGACACAAGAGGACTTGGCCGAGAAAAGCGGGCTACATCCCACTTACATAGGGGGGATTGAACGGGGTGAGAGAAACGCAACCATTGCGTCGTTTCAGAAGATTGCGGAGTCCCTGGGTATCACATTGGCGGAACTGTTTAGGGTCGGGGTCCACCCTCTTGAGGAGATGTTCAATGCGCCTGCCGATGACATTATGGGAGCCATACACAAAGGTTTTCGGGCTCAGGTAGATGTGAAAGGAAAGCTTGCGGAATTATATCTGGCCAAATATCTCGGCAATTTGAAAGCAGGAAAGGCTATCGATATTGATCATCCCAGGCAAAAACCCCGTTTATGAAACCGAATTTGGTGCGGCTTACGTGGGTGATGCACTCGACCTGCTGAAGGAACTTCGTACCGACAGCGTTGACGTGATTTTCACCTCCCCCCCTTATGCGCTGCATTTCAAAAAGGAATATGGGAACGTAGATAAAGACAAGTATGT
>Ga0114922_10004221_pt1 | contig 13343 bp, 15 predicted proteins | sample AartaG_FD_100975 | JGI IMG/M metagenome (GOLD analysis project Ga0114922, IMG submission 100975) | Deep subsurface microbial communities from Aarhus Bay to uncover new lineages of life (NeLLi) - Aarhus_00045 metaG | ecosystem: Environmental > Aquatic > Marine > Oceanic > Sediment | place... | reverse complement strand
GGGCGAGATCATGCACCAGATGCGCTCCCGCAACTACGGCCACATCCTGCTCGATCACGTGGACTTTAACGGGATGGGCAAGCGGAGCGAAAACGCGATCACCAGGATCGCGTCGGGGCTGTTGAAGCTGGTTTACCCGCACAGGACGTCGGCAACGATCCCGCGTGAGGAACTGGACTGGGTCCTGGCCGAGGCCGTGGGGCTTCGCCAGCGGGTGCTCGATCAACTGGCCAAGATGGCTCCGGGTGAGTTCCGTCACGCCGAACTGCTCTGCGAATTGAAGGGAGCAGCTGCGTGATCCGAGCTCATCGCAGACACGCCAAGCTGCGACCCGTGCATGTCGCTCCTACCGGCGGGGGAAGGCGGCGGCATCGTGTGCTTCCAACCCGTTGCCTGACAAGCCCCGGTGAGATTCCCATTCCGCCCTTGACGAATGAACTGCGCGACTGATGCGATATGCGCAGGGCAAGACGCCTCGTAACTCCTTGCTAAGCGGCGAGTTATCGAAAAGGTGCGAAAGCCCTTGACATCCGAACATTTCCCGAACAGAATAGGGGTAGATCGCCACCCTGGCGATGCTGGTCACATCAAAGTCGGCCCGGTTGGCAGCCAGGGAATCGCGAGACACGGAAGCCTCCCGACTGGGCCTGATAAGAGGGGATTCTGTGATGTCATTCCATCCGCCGCCGCCGCCATCGTTCCGCACGAATGAAGAAGCCGCCACCAGGGAAGCTGGGCAGATCTTCGTAACCGAACCACAAGTAGAGTTGGTCGCAAGGCAGGTCTTTGACGTCGCTGGCGTCGTCGGGTTCCTCAACGCGCACGAGCTGCGCTGGGAGGAGCTTCGTCGGAAGATCGACAGCGACCTGGACCTGGGCGACAGGGACCCGGAGTACGTCTGCGAACTGGCGGCGCGCCTCCGCACCATGTCCTTTGACGGGACGGGCAGGGATCACGACGCCCACATTCGACATCTCTTCGAGACCGAACACGGAAGCGCATTCGAGCACGCCTACTGGTGCTTTGTGGTGTGGAACGTCTCCCGGTCTCTCACGCACGAACTGGTACGGCATCGCATCGGTGTGTCCTACTCGCAGTTGAGTCAACGTTTCGTGGATGCATCCGACACGACCTTCGTGGTGCACCCCGCGATCCAAGAACTGGCCGAGGCCAACCCACCCTTGTTTGATCGCTGGAAGTCGCACATGGGGGCCTCCCGCGAACTCTATGCCGACCTCACCGGCGCGCTCGGCGATCTGCACCCGGAGGTCTCCCATCAGACCGAGCACCGCCAAGCGGCTCGGTCGGTCCTGCCCGACGCGACGGAGGCCAAACTCTTCGTTGGGGCCCACACGCGGGCGCTTCAGCGCATGATCGAGACGCGGGCCCACCCGGCTGCTGATCTGGAAACCCGACGCCTGTTCGTCAAGGTCTTCGAGATCATGCAGCGCGTATCGCCCTTGCTGATGCACGGCATGAAGGCGGTCACGCTCGATGACGGGACCAAGGGCGTCGAGTCCGCGTACCGCAAAGTCTAAATCCAAGATCACTACTTTTGACCGCCCTGGTTTCTTCTGACCAGAACCGAGAGCGGTCCGTACAACCATCCCGGAGGGACCAAGGCATGGACTGTCGCCTGTCTGGATTCAAGGCCTACGTCAGCATCGAATTGGGCCTCGCGGAGGAGACGCTGATCGCCTACGTGCGGGACGTGACCGAGTTCCTGTCCTTCAACGGTGACCGGACGTTTAGCGCCCGGTCGGTCGAGGATTACGTGGGACACCTGTTCGGGCTGGGACTCAGGGCGAGCACCGTGCGCCGTAAGTGCATGAGCGTCCGGTGCTTCTACCGGTTCCTGGCTGACAAAGGAAAGCTCGACGAGCAGGAGCTGTTCTTGATCGACCCCATCAGAGTCCGGCGGGAGAACCTGCCGTCCCTGGAACCCGACGAACTCGAGCGGCTGCTCGCGGCGGCGCGGGGAACAAATGCGGCGCGTAACCGGGCGATCATCCACGCCCTCTTCGGCAGTGGCCTGCGGGTCAGTGAGCTCTGCGGCTTGAACCTGGGCGACTGCCACCTGGATCAGCGGTGGGCAGGGGTGAAGGGCAAGGGAGCCAGGGAGCGGATCGTCCCACTGAGCGCCGAGTGCGTAGAGGCCATCGCCGCATACGTGGCCAAACGCGGCCATGGGGAAGGCGGACGGACCGACGCCCTCTTCATCCAGGGCAACACCAACGAGCGACTGACCCGCCGGGCCGTGAGCAACATGATCACGGCTCTGTCTTGCCGCGCCGGCGTGCGACACACCACTTCCCACACGCTCCGGCGGACGTGTGCCACCTCGCTGCTGCGGCGGGGCATTGACCTGGGCCAGGTCCAGCGGTTGCTCGGCCATTCCAGCCTTTCGTCCACGCAGGTCTATCTCAACACGTCACCTGAGCGGTTGGCTGAGATGTGTCGGCGGTGCCACCCGCGGTGGGCGGAGAGGGGACGTCCTCCCGACGAAGCAGGGCGAAAGCGCGCCCGGATTACAGAGGTTCCAAACGATTGATAGGAAGCCACCCATGCAAAGAAGAATCACGTCGTCACTCTTCAACCACCGAATGGTCCGCTGGGAAAACATGCTCAAGGCCATCTGCTGCCGCTTGTGTCCCGGCGAAGCGCAGGTGGACGATGCCATGGCCATCGCCCACCGGGAGTTGCTGTATGCCATGATCCACTTCGACCCGGCGCGGGCGCGGTTTGTCACCTACCTGTATTGGCGGGTGCGCGGCCGCGTACAGCACTTCCTCGAATCGGAACGTCGACACCGGCGCATCGAGTTGATGGACGAGGAGAGGCTCGCCGACTTCGCGGCGGGCGAGGCGGACGACCCTGCGGCAACCCTCACGGCCCATGAAATTCTGGACGGGCTCGAAGAGAAGGAGCGCGCCCTGCTCTGGGGCCACTTGGCCGAGGGGAAGTCCGTGCGCCAGGTGTCGCGGGAGATCGGCTGCTCGCACGTCAATCTGTTCTCCGTCCGGGACCGGGCGATGGCGAGAGTCAGGAAAACGCACCCGACCTTGATGATGGACTGACCATAACCTGAACCGAGGTGTACAACCGACTGATGGGCGATTGGAATCAGAGAATCCGTGATGCCGCTGAGCAGGCGGCGCAACACGTCGAAGCGGTCATTCGCAAGGACGGAAGCTCCGATCGTCCGTGGTGCGTCTACTCCGAGACGGGCAAGAAGCTGGGGTGCTACCGGACGAAGGAGGCAGCCGAGGAGCGCCTGAGGCAGATCGAGTATTGGAGGAAGCGCAGATGAAGCGGTAGCGTGGCGGACCAACGATGAGCGGCACCGCAAGTACGACTGGTTGATCCACACCGTCGTTCGGCGAATCCAGGCTCATGCAAGTGACCGCAGCCTGGGCAGGGCAGCCACGCCCCACGGCCGGGCAAGCTCTCTCGAGAGCAACGGACTGAGATCGTCCCCGGCGTACCGAAAAAAGCGAGGCGGCGGGGCCACGCCCAATCAACCGGCCACGTCAACCCAATCGGCATTACAGCTTGGCTGGCAATGGGTTAGGGACAACTGCCGGTGGCGGCAAAGCTGGCGGGCCGCCACGGCCGGTCGTTGCCGGCTGGAATTCGCTTGACATTTACGTGTTTTAGTGGATACTAAAACAGATGGCCAAGCTGGATCAGCGGGACATGACGCGAGTGTTTCGGGCCCTCGCAGTGGACAAGCGTTTGGAGATCGTCCGCCTCCTGGAGGGGCGGACGCTCTGCGTGGGGGCCCTGTCCAACCTGCTCAGCATCTCGGCAGGGGCGGTGTCGCAGCACCTGCGGATACTCAGGGACGCGGGGATCGTGGAGCCCGATCGGCGCGGGTATTACATCCACTATAGCCTCGCGCCCGGTGCGCCAGAACGGTGCCGTGCGGTCGTGGATACCCTTTTCGGAACAAGAGCAGGATCGATGAAAGGACGCGGAAGATGTGCTACGGGAAAACGAAGTGCGAAAGGCCGAAAGAGCTGAAGGGGAACGCCAAGGCGTGTTCGCCGAAGCAGATCAAGAAATGCCACGGCCAGGCCGAGGAGCACCCGTGCGTGAAGACTGGCAAGAAGCGCAAGTAGCTGTCCGAGTCGCCGGCCTGAGCAAGAGCTACGGCAGACTCTCCGCCTTGAGCGGTGTCTCGTTCGAGGTGCAAACTGGCGGCGTCTTCGCCTATCTTGGCCCGAACGGCGCGGGCAAGACGACGACCATCAACATCCTGGCCGGGCTGCTTCCGCGCGACGCGGGCGAAGTAGCCATCTGCGGCCTGGACGTGTCGGAGAGCCCCGTGGCGGTGAAGTCGCGCATCGGGGTGGTGACGGATTCGTCGAACCTCTATCCGGAGCTCCGCTGCCGTAGGAACCTCGTGTACCTGGGCGAACTTTACGGCCTGGGCGCCTCCGAGCGGCGGAGTCGGGCAGGGCAGCTCCTGGAGCAGTTCGGCTTGGCCGAACAGGCAGACCGGCCATTCGGGTCGCTCTCGCGTGGAATGAAGCGCCGCTTGACCATCGCGGCCGCACTGGTGCACGATCCTGAGGTGCTGTTCCTCGACGAGCCCACCACGGGGCTGGATGTCCCGAGCGCCCGGTCACTGCGGCAACTCGTTAAGCAGGTGGCGCGGGACCGCACCACGGTGTTCCTCACAACGCACAACCTCGCCGAGGCCGAGACGCTGGCCGATGAGGTGGCCATCCTCATCCGGGGCAGGATCGTCGCGCGGGGAACGGTTGACGAGCTGCATGGCCGGGTCGGAGGGGCGCGAAGCGTCGCGGTCCGGTTCTCGGCCGATGTGTCTCCGGAGAAGGCCAAGGCGTCTTGTCCTTCCGTGCGACAAGCTGGTCGCCAGGAGGGGATGCTCCATCTGGAGGTCGCGGGGCTTCACTCCGCCATCCTGGAACTCTCCGATTTGGCGAGGCACGAGGGGCTCCAGATCGAGGACCTCCTCTGCGCCCCGCCGTCTCTTGAAGACACATTCGTGAACATCCTCGACAGGAACGACAGGGCCGGGGAAGGTGGGGAATGAGCCAGTTCCTCCGGGTGCTCTGCATCAGCCGCAAGGACGTGGAGAGTTACTACGGTAAGCCTCCGCTGGTTACCTGGGGGCTGCTCTTCCCCGCCGTGCTGATCCTGGCGGTATACCTGAAGGACCGCGCAGGCTACCTCGCCGTCGCACCCGGCATCATCGGAATGACGCTCCTCTTCGGCAACACATCCATGGCAGCCATCGTCATTACCTTCGAGAAGCGCACGGGGACGCTGGAGAGGCTCCTCCTCGCACCGCTCAGCACGCAAACCATTGTCTTGGGCAAGGCACTGAGTGCGGCTGCCTATGGGATCGCAACCTCCGTCGTCCTGGCTATCGGGCTTGTGGCGTTCTTGAACATGCCGCTGGCGAGCCCCGGCGTCTTCGTCCTCGGACTTCTTCTTGGCGCGGGGACGTTTTCGCTTCTGGGCATCATCGCGTCGGTCGCGGTGAAAGAAGTATTCGAAGCGATGACGCTCATGAACTTCTTTCGATTCCCCCTGCTCTTCGTGAGCGGGGTATTCATGCCGCTGGCCGAGATGCCGTGGTGGCTCGGTCCTGTGGCCTATCTGTCGCCTCTGACCCACGTGGTGGAGCTCATCCGAATCGGCGTCCACGGCGGGTCAGCGCTCGGCCCAATCTGGATTCCGATGTCCTCCGCCGCTCTTTTCCTCGTGGCGGCTTGTCTGGTCGCGCCTCGAGTCTTCCGCAAGTGCGCCACGCCCGCGTAGGAATCGCCTCAGCTTCAGCCTACCGCGGACGAGGGGACCAGCCTATGGGATGAGCGAGTCGTCACCCGAGTTGAAACCTCTCATTCAACCAGAACATCGAGACCTCTCGGACAACCCGAAGAGTGAAGAGAATGCGTAGGGCGAGAGCCTGGCTGTGACCACCTCGGCGTGAAGGCCGCGTGGTGTTGTCCGTTGAACAGCGCTGAGCCCCACCGCGTCGAGTCCGCATGCCAGCCAGTCTGAACCAGAGACAGCTGTTTTTGACCGCCCGAGTTTTTTCTGACCAAAAGCGCGGGACCTCCGTACAACCATCACAGAGGGATCGAGGCATGGACTGTCTCCATCCGGGATCAGACAGTGACGGGAGTCAGAAAAACTACACGAATCTGATAATGGACCGACCATAATCTGAACTCAGGTGTATAACCTTCTGACGGGCCATTGAGACCAGACAATCCACAACCGGCCAAGTCGTAAAACTGAGTGTAACGGATTCCACCACATCCACTCACCACGTCAGGATCATCGCAGGCGTAGGCGGCGAGGCCGCCGAGGGAGAGGCTTGATGGACGAGATGTTGATGCAGGAGGTGGCGACCAAGGTCGCCGAGGTCTTCGGGTCTTTGGCCAACGTGAGCGCCGACGATTTCAAGGAGGTCAGGCGGCTGTCCAAGCAGACGGTCGGTCTGCGGGACACGGGCGGGTTCAACATCGGGGTGCGGATGCTGCGGCGCAAGGACATCCGCGAGCAGCAGGCCAAGCTGATGGCTGCGATCGCGACGGAGAAGTGGGTCGAGGGGTTCGTGATGGCGCTGCAACTCATGGCGGCCTTCGGAGTGTGAGGTGAGAGATGCTGAAGCAAACTGTTCCATTCGCGCTGGTTTGCGTGCTGTTGCTGAGCGGCTGTAGTTCCATGCGGCTGGCCCAGGAGTCCCTGGCGACCGGCCAGGACTCGAACCTGGAGATCCGCAACGCCTTCCTGGCCAAGTCCTGGGGCCTGAACCGGGCCCTGATCACCGAGTCCCGGCGGGGATACGTGGCCGAGGCCAAGTTGGCGATCCTGGAAAGTGCCGGCGGGCCCGATGGGACCGTGGATAGCGCAGCGGCGATGCAGGCCATCGACGCCCTGGCCGCCGAGCTTGCCGCCGATGAGATCGTCACCTCGGAAAACTTCGCTTTCCTCGCATTACTCGCCGTCATGGGCGAGCGGGCCGACTCGTATCTCGATCAGGTGTACGGGTTCATCGAGGCCCAGAAGCCGATTTGGTCACGCAGTGACCAACTGCGCTCGGCGATCATGGAGGCGACCACGGAGATTGAGGCCTGGGGGGCGCTGCTGGGCGGTGTGCTGCCCAAGCTGAAGGGCCTCATCCCTGAAGCGCCACTCCCGTGACCTGGGAGGGGAAGGGAGCGGGGGCCGGGCGAAAGCCCGGCCCCATCCCCTCGTTTCAACGATTCCATTTCCGCTACACGTCGCCGGCTGGTGTATAAGCCTTACGGCAAACTGTGCTGTGAACTTCCTGTCCTTTGAGAGTGGAGATGAGAGATGAAAACCCTCTGTATTCTGTTGGCCCTGTTCCTGGTTCCGATCGTGAGTGGATGTTCCGGCCTCCCGGATGGTGACTGGAGCGATCCCCAGAACGTCGCCCGGTACAGCGAAGACGTCCGGTTCTTCGTCAAGATCGGCACCCGCATCGCCCTCGGGGAAAGCGCTATCGAGCCCGAGCAGGTGGAACCGCTGGCCCAATACTTCCAGGCCGCCAAAGAGTTGCTGTTGGACCCCGAAGGTCCGAGCTTCGCCGCCGCCAAGGCGCTGGCCCTGGCTCAGTTTGATGATGATCGCTATCGCTACGTGGCCGTGGCGGTGATCGACATCATCGAGCGATACGCGGCGAACCATCTGGCGGACCTTGGCGACAACCTGGGACCTCTCCAGATTATTCTCGGCGCCGCCGTTGACGGCGCCATCGAGGCGCTGACCGAGTTTCGCGACGGCGCGACATGAAAACGGTGTTGCTGGTCATCGTCATCTCGTTGACCATCATCGCCTTGCCCATCAACGACACACCACCACCGACCCACCCACAATCACCACTACCATCACCTCCACCGGCGCCCACGACAACTCTACCACTACTGACGACGACGGGCCCGACCGCCACGGGAGGCGACAACCGTGCAAGGGAGATGCTGTTCTCTCTCACCAGCGTCAGGTCCATGTTGGATGGTTAGGGAAGGTCGATCTGCCGTGGGGTTCCCCCCATACACACCAACCGGCTTCGCCGCGACGGTCTTTGGGGACCGCTACGCGATCCGTGACGGAGAGACCTTCGCGCAGGCCTGCCAGCGCGTGGCCGGATTCATCGCTTGGGCCGAAGAAGGGGCCGAGCGTGGAGACTACGCCGGCAGGTTCTACGATCTGCTGGTCACGAACCGCTTCTCTCCCGGTGGTAGGATGTGGCGGGGCTCGGGCCGGCCGCGCGGTCAACTCGGAAACTGCTTCACGTGGACGGACGCCCTGGATTCGAGAGAAGGCTGGGGCGACGCGCTTCGTGCGGTGACCATCATCTCCGGCACCGGCGGCGGCGTGGGATTGAACTTCTCCAAAGTTCGTCCTCGTGGCTCTCCAATTCGAGGCACCGGAGGTGTGGCCACCGGCTCGGTCAGCCTCATGCGCTGCCTCAACGCGGTCTGCAATGAACTTCGCGAGGGCGGCGGCCGCCGATCGGCCCTGATGTTCTGTCTGGGCTACGACCATCCCGATCTGCCCGAGTTCCTGGAGGCCAAGCTGAACCGGGGGCAGCTTGAGAACGCCAACATCTCCGTGCTGATTGACGACGAGTTCCTCAAGCTGGTGGACGAGGATGGAGAGATCGTGCTCAGGTGGCAGGGCGAGGAACGCGGGCGCGTCCGGGCGAAAGAGGTGTGGGGCAAGATCGTCCGCAACGCCTGGGCGACCGGCGATCCCGGCCTGCTGAACCTGGGTCTGGCCCAGAGGATGAACACGCTGCACTACCGCGTCAGGCTGGTGTGCCCGAATCCGTGTAGTGAAATCTGGATGTCAGCCTACGAGTGTTGCTGCCTGGGCGCTGTGGTTCTGCCAACGCACGTGAGGAACGGCGGGATCGACTGGGACGCCCTGGAAGAGACGGTCACCCTGGCGGTGCGGTTCCTCGATGACGTTCTGGACCGCAACCACTATCCGCTCCCCATCATCGAGGAGACCTGCCGGAGGTACCGCCGCATCGGCCTCGGGGTGATGGGGCTGCACGATTTGCTGCTGGAACTGGGCGTCAGGTACGACAGCGACCAGGCCCTGAAGATCACCGATGAGGTCATGGACGTCATCAAGAGGGCGGCCTACGAGTCCAGCATCCGTCTGGCGATCGAGAAGGGACCCTTTTCCGCCATCTACCGGGAGAAGCACGCCCGTAGCGGCTTCGCCACGGAGTGTCTGCCCCCGGACCTCCGCCGCAAAATCGAGGAACACGGAATCAGGAACTGCGCGATCCTCACGGTTGCGCCGACCGGGACCACCTCTATCGTCGCCGCTTGCTCATCCGGCATCGAGCCGATCTTCGCTCCGGTCTACCGACAGAGGTTCCACCAACACGGCCACGCACATGGTGGGCAATCGCTGGAGTCGAGCGAGATCGTCGTGCATCCTCTGTTGGCCAGGTTCCTGCGCGAGGGGCGGTCGATCGAGCATTTCCAGGGGGCGCATGAGATCGACCCGGAGCAACACTGCGCGGTCCAGGAAGCCTGCCAGAAGCACATCGACAACGCCATTTCCAAGACCATCAACCTGCCCAACGACTATCCTGTCGAACAACTATCCCAAACCATGCGTCGATTCATTTCCCGCCTCAAGGGACTCACCATCTACCGCCACGGCAGCAGGGGGGAGTCGCCCATGACCCCGCTCCCCATCGCCGAGGCCGCCAAACACCTCGACAACCTGACGATTGGTGCTGCGGTGGGCGACTGTCCCGCCGGAGCGTGTGAACTGTAGACCCCCACCCTTCGGCTCCACCCTCCGCGCCGCGAAAGCAGGTGTGGAGGATGCCCAGGCAAGCTGATGAAAGGCAGCGTCTCCTGGCGGACGTGGCCAAGATGGTGCAGCGCGGCCAGGGCCGCAAGGACGTGGCCCAGGCGCTGAAGGTTTCGGTGTGGGAGGCGCGGCAACTCATCACTCAAGCCAGGGTGCTGCTGGAGAACGTCCCCGTCGTCAAGTTCGACGCCACCGATCCGCAGTTCCGCTCGATCCTGCTGCGACAACTCAACCGGCCCAGGACCACCAAGACGCTCGCCGGCAAGCTCAACGTCTCGGTCGAAGAGGTTGAGGCGGCGATCACCGACCTGGAGGAGCGCGGCTACATCGTCACGCGGGTGGGCCACACCATCCAGCTTGGCAAGACCGTCCAGACCGGTGGGCGCGGTATTCACTTCCCTAACCACTTCCACGGCAAGCCCATGCAGTTCGGCGTGGTGTCGGACATGCACATCGGCAACAAGCATTCCCGTCTCGACGTACTTGAGGCTGCCTACGATGAGTTTGCACGTCGTAAGATCAAGACCGTCTTCTGTCCCGGCAACTATGTGGACGGCGAGGCGAGGTTCAACACGCACGAACTCGTAGTCCACGGTTTCACCGATCAGGCCCTGTTCGCCATCGACAACTGGCCCCAGCGCAAAGGCATAACCACTTATTATGTGGATGGTGATGACCACGAAGGCTGGTACTACCAGCGCGAGGGCGTCGAGTTTGGCCGCTACCTGTACCTCGAAGCCAAAGAGCGAGGCCGCGACGACCTTCAGTACCTGGGGTACTTGGAAGCGGATGTCCTGCTGCAGGCGCCGAACGGCGACGCGACCATCAAGATAATGCACCCCGGCGGCGGTTCAGCCTACGCCATTTCCTACTCCGCTCAGAAGATGGTCGAGTCCTTGCAAGGAGGTTCAAAGCCGGCCATTCTGCTGCTGGGGCACACGCACAAGTGGGACTACTGCGTTCCATTGGATTCCGAGATTTTGACCCGCCAAGGATGGAGGATGCATGATTCACTTCGTGTCGGACAAGATGTCCTGGCTTACAACCTTGACACCGACACGTTGGAATGGGTCCCGCTACTGCGGATCAACCTGACGCCTCCTACACCCGTCGATCACTTCGAGAACACCGTCTTTTCGGTTCGGTGCACGCCGGATCACAAATGGGCCTGGGAGCACGAAGGGAGGCGATTCCTTTCACCGCTGGGTTCGGCCCCCGCTAGGGCGAAACTCATACAGGCCGCGAAAGGACCTGACGGACCGGGAATCGGCAAGCTGTCCTATTCCGGATTGCTGGACCGTGAGGCTGCAATCGATTTGGCATTACGGATGACATCAGCAGAACGGCAAGCGTTCGTTTACGGCCTCTTGGTCGGAGAGGGGTCGATCAACGGGCGTGATACAATTCAATTCAATCAGAACCCAGGTCCGATCAATGATGCCTTTCTGCTTGCGTCCTTCTTGGAAGGATGGGCGCCGTCCAGGAGCCGCAAACACACACAGGGTAGAGTGCTTTCTACAGCGATCTTGCGCAAGCGACATCGTGACTACCGTATTCGTGATCAGCGCGTGGCACGCAGCCTTGAACCGGCATGGTGCCCCACAACTCGACTCGGTACATGGGTCATGCGCCAGAACGGTCAGATCACGATCACCGGAAATTGCTACCCACGAAACGTCCACACTCTTCAGTGCGGGACGGTTTGCGATCAGAGCTTATTTATGCGGAAAAAGAAACTCGAAGCCCACGTCGGCTTCGTGGTCTGCACTTTCCAACAAGACATCAACGGAGGCATCGTGCGTTTTGTCCCCGAGTGGTTCCCGTTTTTTGATAAGCGCTATTATCAGCTTCGCGACGATCTTCAAAAGCAGATGGTCGTGGGTGAATAACCCAAGGAACAACGCAGCAGGATAGAACGATGGCGCAAGTTGCATGGAGCCATTCCAGGATCAGGACACTCCAGACCTGCATGCGCCGGTACTACTATCACTACTTCCTGGCGGACAACGGCTGGATGGAGTCGGCCAGCCCGGAGCGTCGCAAGACGTACCTGCTCAAGAAACTCTCGGGCCTGCCGTTGTGGACCGGGGACATCGTCCACACCATCATCGAGCACATCATCCACGGGTTGCGGACCAGGGGTGAGCTCGTCCCGCTGGACAAGGCGCAGGCCCATGCGGTCAAACTCCTGCGCAAGGGCTGGGTCGAATCCACCAGGGGGCTGGGCCGCAGGCATCCCTCGAAGTTCCTGCTGCTCTCGGAGCACTACTACGGGCCGAAGCCCGCGCGGGAGCGGTGCGAGCAATACAAGCAGCGCGTGCTGCGCTGCCTGCACAACTTCTATCACGGCGTGGTGATGCAGCGACTACGCAAGGCCGGCCCGGCCGACTACCTGACCACCGAGGAGTTCCTGAAGTTCCGCACCAAGCAGGGGGCGGTCGTGTCGGTCAAGCTCGACCTGGCCATCCGTGCTGACGGCACGGCGTTCCTGATCGACTGGAAGACGGGCAAGCCGTTTGCCGACGTGACCGAGCAGCTCTGCGCGTATGCCATGTACGCCGTCAAAGCCGGCTGGGCCAAAGACCCCGAGCGTCTCTGCTGCTGTCCGGTGTACCTCAATGCCGAGGACCAGAGCCGGGCCATGCCCGAGGTGCCCTTCACCTGGGACGACCTGGGCCGCAAGGCCGGCAGCATCCAGCAGGAATACGAGGAGCTCGTTCGCGTCGAGGGGCTCAAGGACGATGTCGCCCAGTTCCCCACATGCGACGATCTGAACGAGTGCAAGTGGTGCCCCTTCCGGGGAATCTGTGAAGGGGCGATGGGATGAGAATCAGGACGAGGGAGAAGCCATGCGAACGGTGAAGATCGCGAGCGCCGTGATCTCACTACTTTACCTCACTACTGCCTGTGTAGCCCCGGATGCGGTCCAGGCCAAACTCGGGGTTGTGGAATCCAAGCTGGAGAAGCTGACCGAGCAGCACGCCGAGAGCCAGATCCTGGCCGACACGATCGAAAGGATCGAGAACGAGACCAACCAGACCACCCAGGTGGCCGAAACGCTGCTGGAATGGAAGAAGTCCGTCCAGGCAGAGAACGTCACCTACGGCGGCGCCGGCTGGGTGGTGCTCGGGGCCGGGCTGATCGTGTCGTTGTTTCTGGGGGCGGGTCTGCTTCTGCTGCTGACGTTCGTCAAGCGGGCCAAGACGAACGGCAACCTGCTCAAGCTGGTCACCTGTGCGGTGCAGAAGACCTCACCGGCCGTTCAGGAGCGGGTCAAGCGCCAGATCGAGCGCGAGGTCACCAACGGCGGCCCGTTCAAGCCCCGAGACAAAGCTGCGCTCGCGCAGTTCACCCGCGAAAACGGAACATTCGCTGACCAAAAGTAGAAGTCGTCCGTACAACTCTCTCAGGGAAGAGAAGACGTGCCCACCTATGAGTACCAATGCCGGGACTGCGGACACGAGTTCGAGGCGTTCCAGAGCATGTCCGCCGAGCGCCTC
>Ga0114922_10004219_pt1 | contig 13345 bp, 12 predicted proteins | sample AartaG_FD_100975 | JGI IMG/M metagenome (GOLD analysis project Ga0114922, IMG submission 100975) | Deep subsurface microbial communities from Aarhus Bay to uncover new lineages of life (NeLLi) - Aarhus_00045 metaG | ecosystem: Environmental > Aquatic > Marine > Oceanic > Sediment | place... | reverse complement strand
TCGTGTCAATTCGTGCAATTCGTGGCGAAATGCCCCCCGGAGAAACAAGAGCGTTTACACCCGAATCAATACCCAACTGTGACTGGCTTGCAGTCTAGTCAAGCACTTGGAAGTCCCGGCTTATTCTCATTCAACGTATCCCTCGGCGACGAGCAGTTCGGTGTTGAGGATGGACCCACTGGCCGCGCCGCGCAGCGTGTTGTGGGAGACGCTGACCAGACGCAGATCCAAGAGTGGGCACTCCTGCACGCGCCCGCACGCGCCCGACCGTGATCGCCATACCCCCCTCGGCGTCCCGGTCTCGGCGGGGCTGGGGCCGGTTCGGCTCGTGGCGAACGAGGATGGTGATGCTGTCGGATGGCAGCCATCCGCGTGCACTCGGCAGTTCGCGCACGCCAAAGCGTCGTGGGGCATGGCCACCGGTCCCACTTCCAGTGGCCGGCCTGCGGTGCGGGCCACATCTTTCCGCCCAGGTCCTCGCGTGGATTGGGTTCGGTGCAGCCCGGGGAGTTGGGGACTTTACAGTTCAAGTCTGTCAGAGGAGGTCCCACTCGATGACCAATTGTTGGTTGAGGACTTGCTCGAGTAGCTGCCCTTTATCCAGAGCCACCTGCCGTTCTACCTCCGCGGGCCAACGCACTGCGCATTTCACGATCATCTGCCCTGGTTGAATCTCACACGAGAGATCCTCCACGGTGCTTTGGTGTGTGCGATCTAAGCCGTCTGCCACGCGCAGGATCGCCGCCAGTACACAAACGATGCGCTGTTCCGTCGGTTCCAGCGCGGCGAAGTGGTCGTGCTTCTCACGCGGGAGTGCCTTGCGATGGTAACGTGCAACTGAACCGATGATGAGCCGCTCTTGTGCGTCAAACGGCAGAAGTGGCGTATTGAGAATGATCCGCAAGGCGGTCTTGTGATGTCCCCGTTGCCCTTCGATCCAACCGATGTCGTGTAGAAGAGCGCCGCACTGCAGCCAGAAACGCTCCTCCGCACCGAGACCGTGCAGGGGTCGCAGTTCGTCAAACAGCCGCAATGCCAGACGTGTCACTTGGCGGGTGTGTTCCGCCTCGTATTCGCAGCTCTCTGCTAGCTGAAGCACTGCCTGCAGGCGGCTGTCTTCTACGCCTTTTCCTGAGGGGGATAGATGCACGAGCGCCTATGCCTCCGCCGTCTACAGCACCGCGTCCAAACCGCGCCCCTGTAGGAGCATCTGCGCGAATCCTTCTGGCAGCTTGTGCTCGCGGATTGCAGCGACTGCTCTGTCCACGTCGTATTCTACCCGGTGGTGGCGCACCTGAATCTGTTTCGAATCAATCTGTAGAATGGCGTAGCAAGCGCGCGGGTCGCCGTCGTCGGGTCGTCCGACGCTGCCGACGTTGATGAACCACACACCGTCCACCTCACGCGCGAATGGTTGGTGCGAATGGCCGCAAATAATCACGTTAGCCTTGGCCATCTGTGCCAACTCGCGCAAACGTTTCTTCGGCGTGTCGGAAGTAAGAGGCTCCTCCTCCGAGGCAGGGCTGCCATGCGTCAGCAAGATGCGTCTGCCTTTCACCTTCAGCCGCACCTCTTTGGACAGAAAGCGCAGGTACTTGCGGTTCTTTTTGGAGAGGTTTTCGTAAGCCCACTTGAAGGCCAGGTACTTTTCCGACTGTTTTTTCTTGCGCCACTTTTCCTTTTTCTGCTTGAACTGCAGCACTTTGAGATCGTAGTTGCCCACGATGCTTAAGACATCTTCTCTCTTCCGGAGGAGTTGCACTACTTCATCGGGGAAGGCACCGTACCCCACGAAGTCGCCCACGTTCCAGATCTTTTCGACGCCCTGCTCTTGGATGTGGGCCAGCACCGCCTCCAGCGCCGGCAGGTTGGCGTGAATGTCTCCGATCAGTGCCACTCTCATTCCCTAATCCTCTTCGTTCCACAGCCCGCGATGTTCCACCATCCACAATTGCGAGTTCAACTCCGGTTCGCCTTCCTGGGGATACACACGCTCATAGCTGCCGTCGGGCAATAGTCGCCGCGCCTGCATGTTGTCTTTCAAGTGGATGCTGAGGATGTGTTGGTACAACGACTCCCGCAGGTTCGGGTCTTCTACCGGGAACAGTTGCTCCACCCGACGGTCGAGGTTGCGGGGCATCAGGTCGGCGCTGCCCAGCAGAATCTCCTCTTCGCCGCCGTTGCGGAAGCAAAATATGCGGGGATGCTCCAGGAAGCGTCCTACGATGGAGGTGACAGTGATGTTCTCACTCACCCCTGGCACACCTGGCCGCAGACAGCAGATGCCCCGCACCTGCAAGTCCACCTTCACCCCCGCTTGCGAGGCCCGATAGAGTGCCTGGATGCATTTCTGGTCCACCAGGGCGTTCATCTTGAAAGCCAGATAGCCATCTCCGTGCTGCTGATGCTGCTCGATCTCGCGCTCGATCCGATTCAAGATCTGCTGCCGCATCGTTCGCGGGGCTACCAACAGCTTGCGGTACTCCTGCTTGAGGGAATAACCAGTGAGAGCGTTGAATAGATCGGATACGTCGGCGCCGATGTCCGGGTCACTGGTAAAGAAGCCGATGTCGGCGTAAATGCGGGCGGTGACGTCGTTGTAGTTTCCGGTGCTCATGTGGACGTAGCGCGTGATGCCGTCCCTCTCTCGGCGCACCACCAGGAGAAGCTTGGTGTGCGTCTTGAGGCCCACCAGGCCATAGACCACGTGCACCCCCGCCCGTTCCAGCGCGCGCGCCCATACGATGTTGTTCTCTTCGTCGAAACGCGCCTTTAGTTCCACCAGTACTGCCACTTGCTTCCCGTTCTCACGGGCCTCCATCAGCGCGGCCACGACGGGCGAGTTGGGACCTACCCGGTACAGCGTCTGCTTGATCGCCAACACGTCGGGGTCCCGTGCCGCCTTGCGAACGAAATCCACCACCGGGGCAAAGCTGTCGTAGGGTTGGTAGAGCAGGATGTTGCGACGGCGGATCACGGAAAAGATACTCTCCTCTGTGGACAGAGGTGGGGGCACCGCCGGCTGAAAGGGTCGGTCCTTCAAGTCGGGGCGGTCTATGCCAGTCAGGTCCATTAGATCAGCCATGCCGGTGGGCCCGTCCATCGTGTAGACCTGATAGGGCGCTAAGCCGAGATTGGTGACCAGAATATCTCGCACCCGTTCCGGCATAGTGTTATCTATCTCTAACCGCACCGCTGAACCGAAGTGACGCATCCGCACGCTCTCCTGAATGGCGATCAGCAGATCTGCTGCCTCGTCCTCTTCGATTTCCGGGTCAGCATCGCGGGTGACGCGGAAAGGATAGGCAGCCACGATCTCCATATCGGGGAACAGCATGTCCAGGTTGGCGGCCACCACTTCCTCCATCCACACAAAGTTGTTGGACATGGCCTGCGCCAGCCCCAGGCTTTGGTAACTTTCAACCGTTTCCTCGCTAGGGATGCGCAGCAGGCGAGGGAGTGTGTCTGGTACCTTCAAACGGGCAAACCGCTCGCCGTGCAGCGGATCGTGCGGATGGCAAACATCCGCCAGCACTATTGCCAGGTTGATGCTGAGATTCGAGATGTGGGGGAAGGGGTGTCCCGGATCGAAGGCCAGCGGGGTGAGGGTAGGAAAGATCTCCCGTTCAAAGTACTGGCGGAGCAGTTTGCGCTGCTTACGCTTTAGTTCGTCGTACTTGAGTGCTTTGATCCCGGTCTCTCGCAGTTTCGGCAGCAGGTCGTAGTGCCAGCAATCCGATTGCCGGGCCAACTCCGGGAGCAACTCCCGACGGATGGCCGCCAGTTGCTCGGCCGGCGTCATGCCGTCGGGAGGCGCTTTCAACACTCCTGCCACCAATTGCCGCCGTAAGCCGGAGACGCGGATCATGAAAAACTCATCCAGGTTGCTGGCAGAAATGGCCAGGAACTTGACTCGTTCCAACAGGGGATGGCGCTCATCTAGTGCCTCTTCCAACACGCGGTGGTTGAACTGAAGCCAACTCAGCTCGCGGTTGATGTAAAGGCTGGGGTCATCTAGGTCAACGGCCTTTTCGGACGCCTGGGGTTTGGTTTGAGCTTTGAGTTTCTCATCTCTTTTCTTTGCCATTCCTCCCTCCTCGTGAGGACGCGATGTCCGCACCGGCAGGGCTTTCCAGTTCTGGCGTCGCTGTTCACTGCCCCGTGTGTATCACGACAGGTACGCTTTCCAGCAGGGACGCGAAATACCTCGCTTAGCGAAGCTGATGAACGAAGGCGGCGCAATGTGAGATAACGGGACCAGTATTAAGGTACCTGCACGTCCACTGCAGGAACCACGCGAAAAGCTATCGCAACCTGGTGGAGCGCGATTTTGAAGGGACGGGATTCAGTCCACCCGTGCGAGGTTGGAACAGCAGAGTTATTTTTTCTTCTTGCCTTTACCTTTTTTCTTGCCCTTCTTATCCTTCTTGCCTTTCTTGGCCATGTCGCTCTCCTTGAATTGGGTGTCTGCAATCTGTGGATCCGACGGTTGGTAATCGAGTTCCTTGCTCAAGACTTCAATGAGGGTGCGCAGGGTCTTGACTCGGGCGAACCACTTGTCGTTGCCCTCTACGATTGTCCACGGCACTGTAGCGGTGCTGGTCCTGAGCAACATGTCGTTCACTGCCTCTTCGTACACATCCCATTTGGCGCGGTTGCGCCAGTCTTCTTCAGTCAGCTTCCATGCTTTGTAGGGTGCATCTCGGCGGGCCTCGAAGCGGCGCAACTGCTCATCTGGGCTGATGTGGACCCAAAACTTGGCCAGGATCATGCCAAAGTCCACCAACTGGCGTTCGAACTCGTTGATCTCGCGGTAGGCGCGTTTCCACTCCTCTTCAGTGCAGAAGCCCTCGACCCGCTCCACCATTACGCGCCCATACCAGCTCCGGTCAAAAATGATGATCTGCTTTTCGTCTGGAGGCTTCAGCCGCCGCCAGAAGCGCCACAGGTAGTGATGAGTTTTGTCTTCGCCGCTTGGCACTGCGATAGGGAATACTTCGTAGCCACGCGGGTCGAGTTTCTCCGTGATGCGCTTGATGTTGCCTCCCTTGCCTCCAGCATCCCAACCTTCATAAACTATCACCAGCGTTCGCTTTTGCACGTAGAGTTGGTAAGCCAGTTCGCGCAACTGTAACTGGCAGCGGAGCAGGTTGCGCACGTACTCCTCTCGTGTCAGGCTCTTGCTCAGATCTATTGTTTCCAGCATGGCCACCTCTCCTAACTCTGGGTCTCTGACTCGGTCTGCGGTTTGACTTCATGTGCGTTTGGTAATTCTGGCGCCTTGTCGGGCCGCTCTTCTGGCAGCGGCAAGTCGCGTTGCTCCAGCGCCTCTTCCAGACGGTGGATGATCGTCTCGAAAATCTTGACCCGCGCCCAACGGCGGTCGGTCGCCTCCACAATCGTCCACGGGCCCCACTCTGTGTCGGTACGTTCCAGCATCTCCTCAATGGCGATCACGTATTCGTCATACTTGCGGTGGTGCTCCCAGTCTTCTGGTTGGACGTGCCAGCTCTCAAGAGGATTCTCTTCCAGCTTTTTGAAGCGCTGCAACTGTTCCTCTTTGCTGATGTGCAAGAAGAACTTGATCACCGCGTAGCCATCGTCGGCGATGGTGCGTTCAAAATTGACGATGTCCCGATAGGCTTTGCGCCATTCTTCCTCTGGTGTGAATCCCTCCACCCGCTCCACCAACAGCCGGCCGTACCAACTGCGGTCGAAGATGGCCATCTCGCCACGGTTGGGCAGCTTGAGCCAGAAACGCCATAGCCAGGGCATATGCGTCTCGTACGTGCGCGCCGCTTGGATGGCATAGAGCTTGAAGCCGCGCGGATCGAGCCTCTGGGTAAGCAGGTTGATGGACGTGCCCTTACCTGCGGCGTCCCAGCCTTCAAAGAGGATTACGCTGGGGATGCCGGCGTCCCAGCACGCCTTTTGCAGGTCGTACAGCCGGTTGCGCAGGTAGCGCAACCGCGTTTTGTATTCCTTTTTGGGTAGCTTCTTGGTCAGATCTATCTTCTCTAACATATTAGCTCCTCTGTCAGATAGCCGCCACCAGGGCAGCGCCCACAATACCGGCCTGATTGAGCATCTCGGCTGGCGCTACCTCGGTTTGGACTGTGAGGAAGATGTCTATATCCACGACTTCCGTGGCCTTCTCCTTGTTTGATTCGATTACAACGCCGCCAATGATGCTGCTATCAGTTGGCTGAAATCGAGGCCCTGAATCTGAGCCCAGGCCTGGGGGAAGCTGTCCAACAGGTGTTGGAGTTCGATTTGCCTGGCGGTCAGGTAGGCCGCTACGCCAGGTGCGACGACGGGCTCGGCTGGCAAGGATACCCCCTTTTCTTTGGTTTGGGCGTGGCCCCAGGTGCCCCAGGTCAAGAAATCACGCAGCAGGTTGCTGGCTACCACAGCATCCTGGAGGTCCCCCAGATGGTCTTGCAAGCCCTTGATCTTGCTAATCAAGGTCTTGGCATCTGGCTCCAGCACTTCCCGGAAGAATTCCAGTGTGTAGCGCAGCCCCTTGGCGGCTATCCGAAGTTGATGCAACCGCCCCAATGGAACGTCCTGTCCGGTCACCCATTCATCGTAGGCCCGCACGGCGACCAGGCGCTGGTACACGAGCACTGGTACCACATACCTCAGGCGGTTGGGCAGCGGCTCGCCTTTCTCCGAGATCGCTGGCAGCGCCCCCGCGCTGGGCGTCTGCAGAAACTCACCCAATTGCTCCTTGAACCGGAAATAGCGATCGCTATCCAGGTAAGCCAGCATCCTTTCCCGGCCTCTTTCGCGTTCTGCTTCCCACACTGCCCGCAGCGGATCCAGGTCGTCTTGCTGCTCCGGTGGCAGCGTGTCCAGGTAGCGCCGGGTCTTTTCCCAGAACACGTCCAGGTCGCGCACAGCACCCAACGTCCGCCCGGTGCGCCTCAGACCCTTGACAAATGGCGCCATCTGCTTCATATCTAGGTAGTCGCCAAACACCTGGAGGGCGGCCCGCATCCGTCGGGTGGCCACCCGCATGTCGTGCAGCTCCTCGATATCCTCACCCAGGCGGGTGCCCGGCTCGTGATGCAGCATCCGCAGGAAGTGGAAATAGAGCGTCTTGCGAGCAGCCTCGGCCATCGAATCGTCCGCTTCCAGGCCTGGCTTGCTGGGCAGCTTGGAGACTTCTAGCCTGGCCTGTGGCCTTAAGGCTACCTGCTTTACTGGCTCGAGCGCTTCGGGTTGGAGTTCTGGTGGTGTTTCCGGCTGGGGGGGAGGCGGCGCTGGTGTGGCCTCGGTCAGGACGGGGGCTGGGAAGATATCTCGGATGGCAGACATCCGCTGCTTCTTTCGGAATGCGGCCAACCAGTACCGCACCCGCCGCTCCGACATACCGGCACGTTTGCCTGCCTCTACCTGCGTCGTCCCTTCATCCAGCGCCAGCAGGGCGCGCGCTCGCCGGCCATACATGTCGTCGCGCTTTGCAATCTGCAAGCAGATAGCGCGCTCCCTCGTAGTCAACAGGCTGCCTTCTGAGTGGGTCTCCTGCGAGAAAACCAACGCCCGCTCAAACTTTGAGCTGGGCTTGGGTTTCAGGCCCCATTCGTCTCGTAAGCAGGTCACAATCACCGCCAGGTCGCTCTCGGTGCCCTGCGGTGATAGTTCCGCCTCCAGCTCAAAATAGGCCTGCTCTCTTCCCTCGGTGGCCAGGAATACGTCGTCCAGGCTAAGTTCGGCCACCAGCCGTTTACCCTTGCGCACTGGGCGAACTATCCGTGTCTGTTGCAGGACAAAGAGCGGAACCAGCGGGGACTTTCCGATCAACTGGAGCACCCAGTCGCGCACTGGGCTGGCGGGCCACTGCGCTGGTGGCAAATCGTCCGCCAGCAGGACTTCCAACTCCTCCCGCCGATGGACAGCGCCTTCAGTGCCTCCCAGCCCTTTGAGGGTGATCAGCATATCTTTCCCCTGCTCTCGGCGACGGCAGGCATAGCCGGCAGCCAGGATCACGCGGTCGGCTGTGTCCAGGTAAGTGTCACGCACCTCTTTCACCTGACCTGCCGAAAGTGCAAAGCTAGCCAGGTGGTCAGCCGCCTGCAAGCGCTGGAGAGTTTCCACATCGGGCAGGGCGAATTTCGCTTCAATTTCCATGAAATGTACCTCACGGGCTGGTATCCAAGGGCTTGTTCGAAGTATGCGCTTTGTTAAGCATCTCGCTGCGAGTACTCGCGGTAGGTCTGGGCAATGTCCTGCTGCGAGATATGGAGCAGTGATAGGATTGTCGAAAGCCTGTAGTAGGGGAAGGGTTGGTTGTTGGAATGGCCTACCAGTATTATACTCGCCTTGTTGGGGTCTGCAAGGTTCGCATTCACCTGATTGATGTGCAGTTCACGCGGATGGCAGACATCCGACAGCTTCTCAAAGCGATCGCGCCATCTCGATCACGCCGTCCTCGGCGATTGGGTAGGTGCGGGGGCAGCCTGTGCAGCGGAAGGCTTGTAGCCTTAAGGCCACTTGTGTCTCTCGGTTCAGCCGGCTGCCACAGGCAGGGCAGCGCAGAATCTCCGCCAGTGGCCGGACCCCACCACCGCGCGGCTCTCCGATCTTGACTGCCCACGCCAGGTCGTAGTCCATCTGCCAAGGCTGTACCTTGATCTCTTCGAGGGGAAACTCACTCAGCATCTGTTCGAACTCGTCGCGGGGGAAGGCCCGCCCCGGCAGGAGCTTTGCGTCGCGCCCGACGCGGTTCGTGACCAGCAGCACTCCGCCGGGCCGCAAGACCCGCACCAGTTCCGCCAACACCTCTCGCGGATCTGGCGTGAACTCCAGGGCTTCCAGGCAGGTCACTGCGTCAAACGTGTCGTCGTCGAAGGGGAGTTGGCGGGCGTCTTGCCAGATGTAGGTCAGCCGGTCCGCGAACTGGGCCGTCCTCCGCACCGCCTCGCGCAGCATCCGGCGCGAGAGGTCAAGCCCGATGACACGTCCTTCGAAGGGGGATTGGCGCAGCAGCGCTCGGGGCAGCCGGCCTGTGCCCGTCGCCACGTCGAGCACCAGGGGGGCGGGGATCAACTCCAGTGCCCGCACCAGCGGCAGGCCCAGGAACCACTGCTCGTCGCCGGCGCTGTACTGTTTGATGCGTTCGTAGAGGTGAGCCGACCAGTCGTAGAGCAGCGCTACGACGCGCGGTCCCAGGTAGGTGCCTTCGGCGATGACTAGTTGCCAGTAAAGTAGCAGCCCTAGTAGTACGATACCAAGGATCAGCGCGACCCAGCCCATTGCTCACAGTGCCCAGGCAGCGACGAGCATCGCCGCCATCAGCCAGGGCCGGGTGTGGCGCACGTACCAGGAGGCCAATTGACCGTGCCGCAGCCAGGGGAGCAGCGCCAGTTGGGGGACGAGCAACAGCAACAGGCCCCCCGCTGCAAGAGGATGGTGCAGTGCGACGAGAAGTGCCGCCGCCAGGAATTGGGCGCCTACCCCCAGTGTGCTTCCCCAGCGTGACTCGGCCTGCCAGGCAGTTCCCCAGGCCAGGGCGAGGGCCAGCGCCAGCCCGGCCGAGCTCAGTGTGAGCGGACCAAAGGCGATGTGCCCGGCCAGCCAGGCGAGTGCCACGGCGATGAAGGCGTCCCATCCCGGCGCGACCGTGCCTCGCCTGCCTTCCCATGTCAAGCCCAGTTGCATCACCGCCAGTGCTGCAGCGCTCAGCAGCAGCAACTCCGGCCCCAATAGCACTCCCAGCACCACTGTAACTGGCAGAGCGACAGCAATTGCCGAGAGCGCCGGGCCGCAGGCGGGCCAGAGAACGTCAGACCACCAGGCGCGCAGTTGTCCCAGCCAGTGGGATGCTCGGTCACCGGGCGAGCCGGGGAGCGTGTAGGGGGGCGTTGCGATCGTCTCTCCAGAGCACCAGTTGCGCCAGCGGTGCAGCGGTGTGGCCCAGTCAGTGCTTCCCAGCGCCGTCCACAATGTGCCCCATCCTCCGTCTACCAGCAGGATCAGCAGAGCCAGCCGCAGCCAGTCTGCGCCCTGCCAGCCGCAGCCCCCCGAGGCCACCACGCCGCACAGCGTCGCCCACGCCGGACATAGCCAGGTAGTCAGGTCGGTCAGACGGGCCTGGAGGCGGATCAGGCCACCGGAGACCAGGTGAGGAGAAGTGGAATGACGGGGATTTTCTTCCATAGACCGGATGGATTATACCACAGATTGCTCCATAACGCTCAGGACGGATTGGGCGCAAGCAGTCCACGAGAAGCGGCGCACGTTGGCGAATCCGCGCTCAACCAGGGTCTCGCGCAGGGCAGGATCGGCGGCGATACGCTGCATCGCGGCGGCGATAGCGGTGGTATCGGTGGGGTCCACCAGGAGTGCCGCGTCCCCGGCCACCTCGGGCAGGCTTGAGGTGGTGCTGGTAATGACCGGGCAGCCACAGGCCTGGGCTTCCAGCACCGGCAAGCCGAACCCTTCATACAGCGAGGGAAACACAAAGGCCAGCGCTCCGCTCAGCAAAGCAGCCTTGTCCTCGTCGGGGGTGTAGCCAGGAAAGCGTATATTCTCCGCCAGGCCCAGATGGCGCGCCTGGGTAAAAAGGTCGTCGTAGAGCCAGCCGCGTTTTCCGGCCAGAACCAGAACAGTTTCAGGCTTCGCCCTGAGGCTCAGCCCGAAGGGTTCCAGGACAGTGAAGGCAGTGATGAGGCGGGCCAGGTTCTTGCGTGGTTGCAGGGTACCCAGGTAGAGAAAGTAATCGCCGCAGATGCCATAGCGGGCTTTGACTGCCTCGATTGCGGCGGGGTCGCGCACCGGGGCGAGTGTCTCGTCGTGACCGGGATAGGCGACGGTGATCTTTTCCGGCGGAGTGGAGTAGCGGGTCACCAGGTCGGCCTTGGTGGCCTCGGAGTCGGCCAGGACGTGCGCGGCGGCACGTGCGTTCCAGCGGGTGGAGAGGTCGAGGTACAGACGCTGGCGCCAGGGATGGGCCTGCGGGCAGTAGAGGTAGCCCAGGTCGTGGACGGTGACCAGGCTGGCGCGCGGGTGGACGAGGGGCAGGACGTGAGCCGGGACGAAAAGCACGTCTGGCGGACGGCGGGCCATCTCCCACGAAAGGCGCACGTGGGTCCACAGGCGGGGGAAGGGCATAATGCGCAGTTCAGCGCCGGCGAAGGTGTCCGCCGGAGGCGTGCTGCGGAAGTAGAGGCGCAAGCGATGGCGGATAGAAGGCCTCCGTTGGCTTGCGAGTGTCAGGAGTGATTGGATGAGTCGCCGGGAGTAGACCTCGGTGCCGGTCGGATGGGGGGTGATAGCGCGGCTGGCGTCAATACCGATGCGCATCTATTTTGAGCGTTTACGGAACAGGGGACGTAGGAGTATCATCAGTCCCCCCAGAATCACAAGGACGGGCCACAGCCTTGGCAGGAGTTCGCGGGTCTCGGGACCGAGTAGCTCGAGTGTCACGGCCAGCCCTGCACCACCGACCACAAAGCCCACTATTGCCAGGAAGAGCGCGCCCCCATCGCGGAAGCGACCCGCCACCCACTGAGCCAGGAAGGCGACGCCGCCGGTGAGGACGAAGATGGGCCACCAGGTGTTCAGGTCACTGTACTCCAGCGGACCCACGGTGACGAAGAAGAACACCAGTCCCACGAGCGTGGCGGCTGTGCCGATGAAGACTTTGTCCGGGTCGTGCCGCTGGCCGAAGATGTAGCTGCCCAGGAATGCCAGGCCTCCGGCGAAGGGGAGGACAGGCCACATGACGTTCCAGTCGAGAAAGCCGAATTGGTTCAGTAGCAGGAAGGTGCCCAACAAGATGAGAAAAATTGCCAGGATAGTCGTTCCTTTGCGCATGTGCTCACTCCTTTCGTTCGTCCAGTGCGTTGATCTTTTTCACGCGCCGCGTATGGCGGCCGCCCAGGAACTCGCTGCTGAGAAAGACCTGCACGATGTCCAGCGCCGAACCGACGCCGACCACACGTCCCCCCAGGCAGAGAATCTGGGCGTCATTGTGCTCGCGCGCCATGCGGGCCATGTAACAATCGGTGCACAACGCTGCTCGAATACCGCGCACCTTGTTGGCGGCCATGCTCACACCGATTCCCGTGCCACAGATGATGATGCCGCGCTCGCTATCTCCAGCGGCCACTGCGCGGGCGACCAGGGCCGCAATGTCAGGGTAGTCTACAGACCTCAGTTCGTGTATGTCAAGGTCCTGAACCTGGTGACCCTGAGCGATGAGAAACTCGGCGATGTGCTGTTTCAGTTCGTAGCCGCCCTGATCGGCGCCGATGGCAACGCGCATTAGATTCACCTCCTGGTTCAGAAGTTGAGTTCCTTGAATTCGCCAGTGATCATGAATATGACCCGCTCGCAGATGTTCGTCACACGGTCCGCGATGCGTTCCAGATTGTGAGCCACCCAGAGTAGGTAGGTGGCCCGCGTGATGTTTCTCGGGTCTTCCAGCATATAGGTCAGCAACTCCCGGTAAATCTGGTCGTATAGCCCATCAATCTCCGCGTCTCGCTTCGCCGTCTCGAGCGCCAGGTCTGGATCGCGCTTCAGGTATGCCTCCAGGCTGTCGTGGATCATCTCCCGGTCAATTTCGGCCATACGGGGGAGGTCAATCAACGGCTTGAGATGTGGTTGGTCGGCTAAGCGGATGGCAAGTTCCGCGATCCCGGCGGCATAATCCCCCATGCGCTCCAGTTCGGTGACGATGTGAATCGCGGCGATGATGGCACGCAGATCCCCGGCTGCTGGCTGCTGGGTCGCGATCAACATCAGGCATTGCTCCTCAGTGTCATACCGCCTGGTGTTGATTGCTTCATCATTGGCGATGACCTGGTGTGCCAGATTCGTGTCTTGTTCCTTGAGTGCCCAAACGGCCTGCTCGATGGCGGTTGCTGCCATATCGCTCAGGTACGCAATACTATCGCGCAGGTCCATCAACTGTCGGTTGAACAATCCCCTTGATCCGTCCATCACATTGTCTCCTATCCCAGACGCCCGCTGACATAGTCCTCCGTCAGTTGTTGCGTCGGGCGGGTAAAGATTCTGCCTGTCTCGTCGTATTCCACCAGTTCGCCCAACCAGAAGAGGCCGGTGTAGTCGGAGACGCGGGCCGCCTGCTGCATGTTGTGGGTGACGATGACGATGGTGTAGTCCTCGTGCAGTTCGCGCATCAGATCCTCGATCTGCAGCGTGGCAACCGGGTCCAGCGCCGAGCAAGGCTCGTCCATCAAGATGACCTCCGGTTTGACGGCCAGTACCCGCGCGATGCACAGCCGCTGCTGCTCGCCGGCCGAAAGATCGAGAGCGGAGGAATGCAGTTTGTCTTTGACATCATCCCACAGCGCCGCCGCTCGCAGGCTTTGCT
>Ga0114922_10004218_pt1 | contig 13347 bp, 9 predicted proteins | sample AartaG_FD_100975 | JGI IMG/M metagenome (GOLD analysis project Ga0114922, IMG submission 100975) | Deep subsurface microbial communities from Aarhus Bay to uncover new lineages of life (NeLLi) - Aarhus_00045 metaG | ecosystem: Environmental > Aquatic > Marine > Oceanic > Sediment | place: Aarhus... | reverse complement strand
TTCTCACCTGCTTGATCAAATCATCGCTGAGGTTGTGGTCGAATCTGACGCCAGGAAAATCACTGCCTAAAGCCTGTCCCGGATAGGGCTGCAGGTATTTGACACCGAGCTCTTTTACCTTTTCCAGCGTTTCATAGAACGTGAACTTTCTGAAGGTCCAGCACTGGATAGCTACCGGGAACTTCTTGATGCGCACATTCTTGTATGGGGCATTGGCCACTTCTTCCTTCACAGACTCAAGAGTTTTTTTCTCAGGGCTTCCTTCTTGTTCTCCCATTTCATAGGAAACCGATACCAAAAGAAAAATTGCCATAAGAATGAGAATGTTTTTTTTCATGATTTCTCCTGTTTATTTAAATTTTCAAAGTCATATTTTTCATGTTCTCTTCGGTTCCACTCCCCCTAGGGTTACAGCAGGAATAAAAGATTCAAGGTCCGGAGAGGGGAAGGAAATAGTCTTTTCCTGCTCCGCACTCATGCACGCGGCCATCAAAAATTCAGTCACGAGCAGCCCCTGGCTGAAGCTTTCTTCGGGACGATTGCCGGTAAGGAAGGATTGAACCGTATGCCGGTTTTCCGCAACGTATCCGAACTCTGCGGCTTTATCGCTCATAACTGGCTCAGTCCTGTGTCTGCATTCTGCTTCTCGACCAGATCCCCCAGATATCGTACTGAAATAACATCATCATCCCAAGGCGGAATTCACCTTTCATCTTCTTTTCTCTTTGCTCTTAATAATCTGTTGGATATTTAACCTATTTCTTTTGTAAAAGCTCAATCCGATAGTCTGGATTATACAATTTTCTTGTTCACAGGATCCCATGCCACCTTGCGGCCTTCCAGGTAGGAAAGGGTGGCCATATGGCATGTTATGGCTTCTTCAAAGCCCCGGTCAATGTTACAGCTTGGCTGTCCTCCATTCCGGATGCAGTCCAGCCAATCCTGGATATGGAGATGAGCCGTATTGACCGGCCTCCCGCCTCTCATGGTGTACATCAATCCGCGGGTCATAAAATATCTTTCCGTCGCCGATGTGACTGTATCGATCTCTTTCAAGCCAGGGCTGTAGGTGAACAGAGGGAGTGAGGTGTTTATGATCTTGTTCATGATTTTATCTTTATAACGGGTCGATTCCCAGTCAGCAGTGACGCTCAAGCTGTAACCCACCTCCATAGTGGCATCATGGCCCATGAACACTTTGCCGCGGCTATTCCCATTGGCAAGGGTAGCGCTGTAAACCAGAGTGAGGTCCCGTTCAGGATACTCGAGCACGGCTTGAAAAACGTCGGGAACATCACGGCCATCCTGGAAAAAGTAAATCCCTCCTGAAGCCACTGCAGATTTGGGAATCCCGAGTTCCAGAATCTGGTTGACTGCATCGTATTCATGCGACAGGAGGTCGCCGGAAAGGCCTGTTCCGTAATCAAACCAGCAGCGCCAGCGGAAGAATCTCTCCAAGTTGAATGGCACCTTGTGTGGGGCTGGCCCCTCGAATTGTTCCCAGTCAATGGTTTGAGGATTTCCTTCTTCATGAATATCATACACCCAGGCTCCGTTCGGAGAATTGCGGTTCGTTGTCACCTCAACCAGTGTAATCTTCCCGAGAATGTTCTTTTCCACGATCTGTTTGGCCTTGATATAGCTTTCCTGCTGCCTTCCCTGGTGGCCGAGTTGAAAGACTACTCCGCTGTTCTTGACGGCCTCAGTCATTTTGTATGTTTCATCGATGGTTCGTGTCATACACTTTTCGCAGTAGACATGCTTTCCCGCGTTCACAGCATCAATCGTCATCTGGGCATGCCAGTGATCCGGGGTCGCTATGATCACCGCATCCACATCTTTACTCTCGAGCAATTCTTGATAATGGCGGTATCGATTGGCCCCTTTCAACAATCCGGAGCCGCCGCCTGGTCGCACATCATTCTTGGAGGCAGCGAGACCCCGCTCGGCCCTGACATCAAACACATCACATACACCGGTTAAAACCACATTCAAATCTTCCTGATTCAAAAAAGTCTCCAGCCCTTTGTCCAGCTTATTCTCTCTGGCATCTTTCTTTTTACTTTCAATCCAGTCTGGATGAGCAAAGCCAGCCGCATGCGCAAGAGCCTCTCCCCGGCCGCCAAAACCGATTATCCCCAATCTGATGAGTTCGCCCCGCCTTTTCACTGCCTCTTTGGGAAGAACAGCCGGAGCTTCTCCGCGTATGCCTAATTCCGCAAGGATCTCTTTTCTTCTCTGATCATCCAGCCATTTTTTCCTGAAGAGAGCATAGAAAAAGGGGCCGAACACAGGGATGGTGGCCAATCCCTTGAGAATATCTCTCCGGTTAAACGTTCCGGATTTTTCAGCTTCTTTCTTTGGTTTTTCACCTTTTTTATTATTTTTTTCCTCACTCATTTGGGTACCTCCAGGAGGTAATATGTTTTCAAGTTTTTTATTATGAAGGCTTTTTCTTAGTAAAAATCAACCGGTCTAAACCTATGATCTCTCCTGTTGGAAACAGTGTCAAAACAAACAAAGAAAAAAGCTCGATCAAATTTTTATTAACGATCAGATAGCTCCCCTCGACTGGAGTCGTATAGGTATAGCCGATAAATACCGGATGAAAAGCATAATAGAGAAACAAAATCACCATGCCTGAAATACTGGCGCCGCGTGTTAAACACCCTGCGATTAGACCAAGGCCGATTAGGATCAATCCCCATTTGTTAACAAAATCGACAAAGCTTAACGCTTCGGGATTGGCCACTATCGATGTGGCCAGCCCTTTAAATATCCCCTTCGCTTCCAGGAGAAATCCAGCAGACGACCAGTAAGGATTGAGCACCTTGACAATTCCTTCATAAAGAAAATGCCAGCCGATCACAACTCTTAGGATGACCAACGCTGTCAGTTGAGTAGTGGTGTAATCCAAAACATTCTCAGACTTCTTTTTTGTCTTTGTCACCATATTTTCCCTACCCCTCTGTAAAAATGAAAATATTAAAAATGGATTTCATTCGGCTCACTGTCGAACCTCAAATTCTGTTCAGAAAAAAGGACAGACAACTTTATTCTGGAGGATATTTTACTCCCTTTGGAAAAAATCGCCTTTCCCTTTTTACCTGCACAAACAAAACAGCATTACAATATACAGATTTGAATACCATGTCAAGAATTCGGGGACAGGCCTCCAAAACCTCATTTATAGTCTACTACAAGGTCAGTTTTCCGGGATCAGACCTCAAATATTTCAAATAATAAGAATCTAGTTATCAGGCCGTGTACAGAGCTTTTGAAAGCCGACTTTTTTTTGAAGTTTAGGAGGTTTGGCCCCATCGTGGTTATTGACATTTTTTTAGGATTGGATAAAAATCCTGTCTTGAGCAAAGATCATACAGGGTCATTTAAGAATCAAGATAGCTGTAAGGAGGGTCTTATGGAAAGACGTGATTTTTTCAAAATAATGCTCGCCACACCGGTATTGACTCCGCTCATTCTCTCTTCCAAAAAAACCGGGAATGACCTCGAACTTTTTCTTATCTCGGAAGAACCTCAGATGTTCCTCCCTCTCCTTCTTCAGCAAATTCAAGAATATTCTCCGAATGAAGGCCGCACATTCACTTTCCTCAACCCGCATCCGAGAGAAAACGGCTTAAAGAAGACACTCTCAGAGAAAGGCTGGAGATTTGCCCGGGAGCCAGCAACAGCCCACCTCACTCTCTCCTTCGGTTATCTTCTGAATAAAGCTCTCCCCTCTTTTACACTGGTCAGAAAGGGATGGATCCGGGATATCCGGTCTCGAAAGGTCCACCCTCTCTGGCAGGAAATGAATAAAAACCACGCGCCATCTTCGTGCTTGACGATCGCCTCGTTGAAAACGAAGACTTCTGTCCCATCTACCGGAGAATTCGTGTCAATGTATAGAGACGGGCAAAAGATTGAAGCTCTTTCCCTTGAAGAAAACGAAGAGAAATCATACAAAACCCAAGGAGGAAGGATCACTGTTCAAATTGCGGGTGGTAAAGTCTGGGTGACAGAGTCATCCTGCCGCCATAAAATCTGTCTCTATTCTCCTCCCATATCTTTAGCTGGTGAACGTATTGTCTGTGCGCCTAACCATTTTCTCCTGGAAATTGAACGCTCCTCCTCCATCGACACTGTCATTGGCTAAAAAACTCTTCTTTCTTCCGCTCACCCTCTTTCTCCTTTCAGGATGTGCTGTCAAGGAAAAATGGCACACATCCACTCTTCTCGTCTTCGACACTCTCTGTGAGATCAAAATCTTCTGTTCTCCCTCTGAATTCAAAGCGGCACAAGAGAATGTCGATCGCATATTCTCCGAGATCGAATCCCATTTTTCCCCCGACGCTGAAGATTATTCGTCATCCATGGTGCTTGACCTCTACAGAAGAGCACTCCAGGTCTTCACTGACAGCGGCGGATGCTTTGACATCACTGTTGCCCCCTTATCCCGGCTGTGGGGATTCCTGAGCAAGTCCTATGTCGTGCCAGCCCATGAGCAGATACAATCCATCCTCGAACGAATCGGGGTGGAAAAGATCAAAGAAGAAAAAGGAACTCTTATTCTCCTTCCCGGGATGAAACTGGATTGGGGAGCTATCGCCAAAGGCTTCGCCATCGACCTCGCATCCCGGTCATTAATCGAGAGAGGAATATCAAGAGGATTCATCAACGCAGGTGGGGACCTCTACTGCTGGGGACAGAATCCCGATAGTCAGGATTGGAATATCGGTATCAAACATCCCCGCCAGAGTGGTTTTTTAGGGATCATCTCAATATCAGAGCAAGGAGCGGCCACCACCGGAGATTACCAGCGTTATTTCATAAAAGAGGACGTGCGTTATCATCATGTTTTTGACCCGCGCACAGGATACCCTGCCGAAGGAAAGCAGAGCGTAACTGTCTGCGGCCCGGAAACCCTCCTCTGTGACGCCCTCTCGACCGCACTTTTTGTTTCAAAGCGGCCAGAAAGAATAATGGAAAAATATCCGGATTACGGGGCGATTATCGTCGACTCTGAAGGCAACCTCTCCTTCCTTGGAAAGATCTTTCCTTTTCACACTGTCGATTGAAACTTATCTGGCTACGAATAGAATTCAAGACTAAATGAACTTTATATGAAACAATGAACCTGAGGGGATGATGGAAGAGACTCTGAAGATTTAGCCTTTTCGATTCATCCTTCGAGGGAATCCGACGAAGTCGGGGCCGAGGACTGTATGAGCATGCGAGAGTCAACCGGCCGGGATTGGGATGGCTAAAGAACATCCTTGTGTCGATTCAAATAAACATGCGGAGTTCCGCAGGCCCGAGAAGGTTGAGGAGGAAATGGCGTAAAAAATCTGAACGGAGATTTGGAGTCCCCTCAGGTTCACCTGTGTAATAATCTTTCAAAAATCTTCTATGAAAACATTCCTTTGACTCTCTTGTAGACTCTGTTCCATTTATTCTTGTTTTTTGGATCATAAGTCTTCAATGGAAAAGAACGAGAGACCACTTTCCGGCCCTCTTCAATCCCATCCATAATCTTCTTAGCTATCGCCTGAATTATGATATTCCCCGCCGCAGTGGCCTCTGCTGGCCCGGCGATCACGCGCAGTCCTGTGGCATCCGCGCTGAACTGGTTAAGCATGTCATTCTGCGAACCTCCTCCGACGACATGAAGCACTTCAATGGGTTCGGTACACATGGTGTTGATCTTATCTACCAGAAACCGGTATTTTAAGGCCAGGCTTTCATAGATACAACGAACGAATTCGCCCTTTTTTTCCGGAACTGGCTGTAGAGTCTTCTTGCAGAATTCAGCAATCGCTTCAGGCATGTCCGGTGGATTCAAGAATGTATGGTCATCAGGGTCGACAATAGACCTGAATTCCTCAGCTCCTGAAGCCAGACCTGTCAGTTCATCGTAGTCATGAGACTCTCCTTTTTTCTCCCAATCTTTCATGCACTTCTGAAGCAACCATAATCCCATGGTATTGCGTAGAAAACGTATCTTCCTGCCTGCACCGCCTTCATTGGTGAAATTATTCTTCAATGATTTTTCAGTAATAATCGGTTCATCCACCTCAACGCCGAGGAGAGACCATGTTCCTGAACTCAAATAAGCCCAATGGGCTGTTTGAGCGGGAACAGCAGCCACTGCGCTCGCCGTGTCATGACAAGCTGGGGCGATCACATCCAGAGTTGAGATGTCTGTTTCCCGGGAAATTTCAGGCAGGAGCTGTCCCACTAATGTCCCAGGCTGTATGATCGGGGCCATGATGTGAACGGGCAGACCGAGTTTCTCGAAGATTCCTGGCTCCCAATCTCTTTTTTGGGCATTCAAAAGCTGAGAAGTCGAAGCGATGGTGTATTCTGAAAATTTTTGTCCTGTGAGCAGGAAATTAAACAGATCCGGCATGAACAAAAGGGTTTCGGTTCTATCCAATAACGATCTTCCCGACTCGACAACGCTCAAGAGTTGGAAGACCGAGTTAAACGGCATAAACTGGATTCCTGTGCGGGCGTACATTTCTTCTCTTGATATTCGCTGAAAAGCTTTGTCCATCATTCCATCAGTTCTTTTGTCACGGTAGGCGTACGGGTCTTCCAGGACCCGGTTATCCTTTCCGACTAAACCGAAATCTACGCCCCATGTATCCACACCCAGACCGAGCAATTCTTTATGGCCTTTTCGGGTTGCACTCTTCAATCCTTTTTTCAACTCGCCCAAGAGATAGGAAAGGTCCCAATGAATATGACCGGAGATATCTACTTGTTTATTCGGAAAACGGTGGATCTCTTCCAGACTAATCCTCTTCCCATCGAGTATCCCCAGGATAGCTCTTCCGCTTTCAGCTCCAAAATCAAAAGCCAAAAATTTGGCTGGACGCATGGTATTCTCGCTCCGAATCCAGAAAAAGACAATCCGGATTTCTTTTTTTTAGTGTTTTATATAGGACTTTTTCTTTTGACTCGAATTCTTCTCGTTTTTCACCTCGGGAATCCGAACACGCGCCGCCTCATGCATTTCTCCCATTCCCGGGGTGTAAGGTCTCAGACTGTAGCTGAAGTTGAAGGACTCCGGGTAGGCGGAATATTTATCAATCACACCGGGTCCGCAGCTTCCGTTTCCCAATCCATACTGCCATGAATCCAGGCAGAGGATGATGTCCTCTATGGGCGTCAGCTCATGGATATGATCCGCTTTATCCAGGTCACCAGCAGTATAGTGCAAAGCCGTCATTGCCATCTCATTTTTTGCCACCACAAGAATTCCAGCCCCGGATTTATTGGTAAGGGCCGCCCAACGCACACCTTCTTTATTCCCTGTTTCCTGAGGCCTTACGTACGGGACATACTGATCAGAAACTATACCCTGATGAAATCCGATAAACGCGCCGTTCTTTCTGTCCGGATAATTTTCCTGGGGTCCGTATCCATACCAGCTTAAGTTATCAAGATCTCCTTTCACTCTCATCTTTACACCGAGCCGGGGCAGAATCGGCAGTTCTCCAATGAGCTTGATTTCATTGCCGACCTGGATACAGCCATTCCCGAACACTGTGTATATGGAGCGATGTTCAAATCCGCTGTCTTCTGTGCCCTTATCGCTAGTGAGAATCGAGACCCGCATCACTCCGGGGCTGATTGTCTCAATCGTGAAATCTTTAACTTCCCGCGTCAGATTATGGAGCCCGGATTCCACCCATTGACGCGAAAGGCGTCGGTTGTTGTCTGTGGGTGCGCGGAAGGCGTTCAATACAGGTCCGTTGATCCCATCCTGCGCTTCCTCAATAGTGGACATGTCTTTGTAAACCAGCGAAGCGACCGCTCCAGTTTTGGTGCCGAATGAAATGCTGAAATCTTTTCCATTTATTGTCAAAAGATCATCAGAAGGAACCAGTTTTATTTCAGGAAGTTCCGATAGATCCATCTCAGGCTTGGGAGGGACATCATAAGGCATCTTCAACTGTTCCCAGGCAATAACATGCGCTTCTTCTGCCCAGGATATGTCCTCTTTCAAGTAGAAGGAAACTCTCAACCAGTACTCGGCGCCGGGCGCAAGCTCCAGCGACTCGATGGGCAGATCGAACACTTTGCTTTCTCCAGGAGCCACATCCAGCAGCTCAATGATCCCTCGCTGGATGGCTTTTCCGTCTTCATAAAGCGCCCAATCGGCTTCGAATTCACTGAGGTCCGTGAAAAAATATTTATTCTGAACCCGTATCTTCCCCTGAGTAAGGTCTTCCTCCTCAACATCAACAGATTGATATACCTTTTTCACTTCCCACAGTTTGGGTGGAATCTCACGGTCAGGAAAAACTAAACCGTTGATGCAGAAATTCCCATCATTGGGATCATCTCCAAAATCGCCGCCATAAGCCCAGTATTCCCTGCCGTCTTCTGTTGTTTTGCGAAGTCCCTGGTCAACCCAATCCCAGATGCTCCCCCCTTGGAGATGCTTGTATTCCTCGATGGCATCCCAGTATTCCTTCAGATTGCCCACAGCGTTACCCATTGCATGAGCATACTCACACAGAATCAAAGGACGGTCCTGTTTTTCCCGGGCATATTTCACGATCGAATCAATCCGGGAGTACATGGGACAGACAATATCCGTATGAGGCCGTCTTCCAGCCCGTTCATAATGGACTGGCCTCGACGGGTCGCGGCGGTGAATCCACTCGCTGGCTGCCTCAAAAGTGGTTCCATCCCCCGCTTCATTCCCCATAGACCAGATGATTATTGAAGGATGGTTTTTATCCCGCTCGATCATACTGATAATCCGGTCCATGTGAGCTCTTTTCCATTCAGGTTTATTCGCCAGAGTGTTCTCAGGCCTGTACCCGATTCCGTGCGATTCGATGTTGGCCTCATCGATCACATAGATACCGTACTGGTCACACAGCTCATACCACCTTGGATCGTCCGGATAATGGGCTGTTCGCACAGTATTGATGTTAAACTGTTTCATCAGATGAATATCTTTGAGCATCGAGTCCAGAGAAACAGAATGCCCAGTATCAGGATCATGCTCGTGGCGGTTCACTCCCTTTATGAGTATGGGCGCTCCGTTGAGAAGAAGCTGCCCCTCCTTAATCTCAACCTTTCGAAAGCCAAACTTGCAGCTTTCCATATCGATAATCCCGCCTTTCTCGTTCTTCAGTTTTAACAACACTGTATACAGATGAGGCTTCTCTGCGGACCATTTCAGCGGATGGGATACATCGGCCTTCATCTTCACTATGCTTTCTGCAGCCGGGGCAATATACACACTGGAGCCCTCCAGTAAAATCTCAGAACCCACAGGACTGTTTTCTTCATCCAGAAGGCTGACTTCCACTTTCGTGTTCTTCACGGCCTTAGCCGAGTAATTGCGGACTCTGGCTGTAACCTTCAACACTGCGTCCTGATACTCTTCATCCAGGTCACAGCTGACCTCAAAATCACGGATATGGATAGATGGTACGGAGAACAAATAGACATCGCGGAAAATACCGCTGAGGCGCCAGAAATCCTGGCACTCCAGATACGATCCATCAGACCAGCGAAAGACCTCTACAGCCAGTACATTCTTCCCGTCCTGGATATATTCTGTGATGTTAAACTCTGCGGGTGTCCGGCTTCCCTGACTGTATCCAACCTTTTGTCCATTAATCCACAGATAGAAAGCCGACTCGACTCCATCAAAATGAATAAAGATCTGCCGTTGAATCCAACAGGCCGGCACTTCAAATTCTGTTCTGTAGGAGCCTACCGGGTTGTAATCGTGCTGAATGAAAGGAGGATTCTTCTTGAAAGGATAGCGAACATTGAGATAAATCGGCCTTCCATAGCCATGCATTTGCCAGTTGCTGGGGACAGGAATCTCATCCCACTCACTGATATCGTAATCAGGCCGGTAAAACTCCAGCGGCCGGTCAGAAGGCTTCGAAACCCAGTGAAACCTCCAGTTCCCGTTGAGTGTTTGATAGAAGACTGATTCTTCCCGTACTCCGTTGATGGCTTTTCCCAGAGCGGCATAAGGAATCAAAGTGCAATGGGCAGGCTCCTTGTTCTGGCCGATCATTTGAGGATTTTCCCAATCATTCGTTTCCTCTCCATAGACGCTAGCCTTATAAGTTCCGAATACGAATATCAGCAGAATAAATGCAGATAATAGTATGGGTTTAAATTGCCTCAGAAACATGGCCAAACCTCCTTTCCTTTCCCGTTGACTAATGAACAAAATTCTCGTTGAAAGTAATCACAGAATAGTTTGTTTCATTAAAATCTTTAATCCTCATTTGCGGTTGACTCACTGCTTCTCTCAAAGAATCCCACGGGAGAGGCGATCTCAATTTTACACTGATTCTTACTTTCGACAAAGTAATACACATACTGGATTAGAGGTCTCTCCCACAGCATTTCTTGTATTTCCTTCCGCTGCCGCAGGGACAGGGAGCATTCCGGCCGATTTTCTTAGGAGGCTTAGGTTCAGATTCTCCAGACGCTGGCTGAGGCATGCTAGAGAACGCTTGCCGTTCTTTCCACTCATCGGCCAGTTTTTTTAACCGTGCATCTGCATGCTGAAAAAATATCTTGTAAGAAGGGCATAAATAATTGGATGTTTTGTCGTATGGATTATTTAGACGGTCTTTTGTGCATCCCCCTCGACAGACGCTTAGCCATGGACATTCTCGACATTCCCTGGGAAGAGCAGACTTCATCTGGCCAAATTCTCTCTGCTTTTCTGAGTTGAGCAGAGTTTTCAACTCATCTCTCATAACATTCCCGAGTTTCCAGTCTGGTTCAACGAAGAAATCACAGGAATACACATCTCCATTATGCTCCACAACCACATAAACACCGCATTCGTCCAGCAAGGTACATTCCGGCGGAGTCAATCCCACATAATGGAAAAAAACAGATTCGAAAAAGCGGACAGACGTGGACGGCGAATTGTTAATAAAGTCAGCCATCCACAAATCAAACACTTTGCAGAGAAACGCGCCATATTCCTCGGGGGAAACGGCGAAAGGAGCCGATTGTTCCGGATAGCTTGGATCCAGCTCCACGCAGGGAATGAACTGCATGTAATTCAGCCCGATAGACTTAAAAAACTCATAAATCTCTTCTGGAAAGCGGACAGAATAATCATTCAAAACGGCTAATGCATTGACCTCCACACCTGAATCAAGGAGAAGTCTGGCTCGATCTGAGATCCGGGACCAGGATCCTTTACCATTCCGCTTAATACGATAACGGTCATGTATGTGTTCGGGTCCGTCGATGGACAAACCGACCAAAAACCTGTATTCTTTCAAAAACTCAGCCCAGTGCTCATCTATCAAAAGTCCATTGGTCTGGAGTCCGTTTCCCACCGCATGCCCCCGCCCATATTTCATCTGCAATTCCACTGCTTTTTTAAAAAAAGGCAGCCCCATTAAAGTGGGCTCTCCTCCCTGCCAGCTGAATGACACCTGTTTTTGACTCTGATTCATGACCTGTCTTGTCATCTCTTCCAGGGTTTCTTCACTCATGCGGTGAGTTTGGACGCCTGGAAACAGCTCAGATTTCCTCAGATAAAAACAGTAAGTGCAGGCCAAGTTGCAGTCCGGACCAGCCGGTTTCACCAGGATTGAATCCAGTGTTTTCATTCGAGAGTTCATGGATTGAGTCTCTATTTATAGAACATACACGGGCGTGTTGTCCACCAGCGTAGAATTATATGGGGATTATCCCTTTCAGTCATTGCGTTACAGGAGATAAAGACTGTCCCCTTTTTTGATAAAAATGCTAATTTTTATTTCTTCGGGACCAGCTCTAAAACCACCAGAAGAGGACAATGATCCGAGGCAACCTTTTCTTCTATAACACGGGTTTCTATGACCCGCCACCTGCTTGCAGGCCGGAAAAGAATATAATCAATCCGTCTTCTGGGAGAGGAGGAAGGGAACGTTGGCTGCGGATCTCGAGCACTGGCGTCGGTCCAGACCCTGAAGAGAATACCCATCGGCTCACTTTCAGGAGCCGCATTCAAATCTCCTGCAAGAATAGTAGGCTTTTTATTTCTCTTGAAGAGCCTGTTGAGACGTTTCGCTTGAACAATCCTGTCTGTTTGGTCCCGTGTGTGGTCAAGATGCGTCCCGATAAAGACAATTTCATCTCCGGATGGAAGTTCCACCAGGATTTCGAGCGCAGCTCGAGGCTCATTCCTTGGCGAATGAGGCAAGGGATTATTCCGAGTTTCTTTAAATGAAAAGCGGGAAAGTATTCCCTCTCCGTATTCTCCCCCATCATACTCCATAGCTCTTCCAAAAAGCGGAAGCATCCCGGTCAGATACCCCAACCGTGTAACCAGATCCATGTTCTTCGCTCTTCTCGTTTTAAAATCCACTTCCTGGAGAGCGACAATATCCGGGGAGACCGACCGGATAACTCCAGCAATACGTTCCAGGTCAAAATCATGATTCAGCGTTTCCCCATGAAAGATATTGTAAGACAGGATCCTTACAACCTGTTTAGAATCAGTAGATTGTTGAGCTTCGAGAAAAGATACAGAGAGAATTAAAAAGATAGCAAGATAAAATTTATTCCTGACTTTTGCACGGAAATACTTCATCGCACTCATCCTTTGTATCCTCGATCTTCAATGCGAACACTATTCGACCTTCCGTAAAAACTCGAATCCGGAAGAGGAATTTCTATCGCCTTCTTAAATGAATATCTAATCGGATACTTCATCTGAACAGATAATTCTTTCTTTAGATTTTTTCCATCTATTGGACATCTGGATTGTAATCAGGATTTTTTCGCGGAAGTTTGGCTCCCGTATCTTTGAGCCAGGCAACCAGATCGGTGTCCAGTTCTATCACCTTCCCCGGTATTAATTTAGAAAGTTCGTATTCCTCACTCGGGTCCTCCGTTATAAGGAACAGCTCGAATGGTTGGCCCTCATACCACTTGATGAGCTTCCACTCTCCCTTGCGAATGATACTGTAAGGAACGATGTTTCCCCGGTAATGGGGAAAATGCCAGAAAATAGCCTCTCGCCTAAATGGGCCTTCCTGTTTCAATAAAGGAACAAGACTTATTCCGTCGATGGCTCGATCCGAGGGAAGATCGAGTCCGGCTATCGCACACAGAGTGGGAAAAAAATCAACACTCGTGACCGGAACATCACACTCCATACCGGCTTGAACCACACCGGGCCAGCGGATAATCAAGGGCACCCGGATCCCTCCTTCATAAGGATAGCCTTTACCCGCGCGCAGCGGAGCGTTATCAGTCGCATAGTCCTGAAGACCTCCATTATCGGATGTAAAGATGATAACAGTACGGTCGCTCAGCCGCAGCTCATCCAGCACGGCCATC
>Ga0114922_10004217_pt1 | contig 13349 bp, 11 predicted proteins | sample AartaG_FD_100975 | JGI IMG/M metagenome (GOLD analysis project Ga0114922, IMG submission 100975) | Deep subsurface microbial communities from Aarhus Bay to uncover new lineages of life (NeLLi) - Aarhus_00045 metaG | ecosystem: Environmental > Aquatic > Marine > Oceanic > Sediment | place... | reverse complement strand
TTTCTGGATTCTGTGATTATGGGTGATGGTGCCGAAGTTCGAGAAGGATGTCTTCTGGAGGAAGAAGCAAATGGTGCCCATACAGTAGGGCTTAAACAAACAATTCTTTTTCCTTTTGTTACATTAGGAAGCATTATTAATTTTTGTGACATTTTAATGGCAGGTGGGACAAGTAGAACAAACCATAGTGAAGTAGGTAGTTCATATATTCATTTTAATTACACGTCTAATCAGGATAAAGCAACCGCATCTTTGGTTGGGGATGTAGCATATGGTGTTATGCTTAATCAACCTCCTATCTTCTTAGGAGGGCAAGGTGGAATAGTAGGACCAAGTCGGATTGGATATAATACAGTAATTGCAGCAGGAGTTATTTACCGAGGAGATTGTCCCCAAGGGAATAAACTTTTAATGAGTAAAGAACCTCAAAAGGAAGACATGGATTTCTATCCTGGTCTATATTCAGGTATTAAAAGAAGAGTCATAAATTGTATTGAATATATCGCGAATATAATCGCTCTCAGACAATGGTATTTAATTGTACGTTCTAAGTTTTTTCAAAAAGGTGATATGGAAAAACTACTTTATGAAGGAGCACTTGAAAAAATTGAGATTATTTTCAATGAGAGAATTAAAAGATTCAAACAACTAGCTAATAAGATGGAAACATCAATAGAATTATATGAATCGATTATGGGTAATAAAGCTTCAAAAGAGTTGATAAAACAAAAAAGAGAATTATTTGAGAATATACAAGAAATAGAGAATGGTTTTAAGGAATGTCTATCATTTTCTGGTGACAAGAAAAGAAGAGATGAGTTTTTAGAGAACATAAACGCAACTAATAAGGAATACATTACTGTTATAAAGAATTTAAATAGGGATAGTTTAAAAGCTGGAACTTTATGGCTTCTAAGTATAGTTGAAGAAACACGAAATAATGTCTTGAAGCATCTTCCATCTTTTAATTAAAAATCATTTTTTCACTTAATATCACTGTTTTTGATTAAAATAGATAATATCAATGAACAGTAACCGTTTTAGATAGATTAAGTGGTTTATCTGGGTCTAATCCATGAAGTAAAGCGGCATAGTATGCTAATAATTGTAAAGCAGGAGTAAATGTTATTGGGCTGAAGATATTGTAGTATTCATTTCCAGGTTGGGGTATCCGAATTGTTATATTACTTTAATCGGATTTAATTTCAATTAGATGTGGAATAACCTCGGTATCTGTATCTGATTTAAAAATATGACCTCTTTCAGATAGAGCTTTCCTTAATTCAATAAAATTCTCAATTATACCATTATGAACAACCGCAATTTTATTAGAGCAATCTGAATGAGGATGGCTATTAATCCTAGTGGGTTTTCCATGGGTCGCCCACCGAGTGTGGGCAAGGGCAAGTTTAGAGTTATTTGGTATTTCTGCTAAATTTATTCTTTTTTGGATTTCCTCGATTTTTCCTGAATCCTTTTTGATGTACAATTTAGAATTAGAGAGAGAGACTACTCCACAGGAATCATATCCTCGATATTCTAAACGCTTAATCCCTTCAAGAACAACATTTCCAAGGGAGATATTATCTTGGTTAGTTATAACACCGAATATACCACACATTTAGATACTTAATTATGGAAAATATATTAATTTTTCATTTATTATTTGTTAGTTTATCGTATAGTCGATTTGAAGAACAAATTTGTTAACTATCAAAACCGTATATTGTGTTTTATTTTTTTAAGTGAGAGGAATTCACAAGTAAGATATTTGGTATAATAAATCTTTAAATGAGTTGATATAAATTGATAAATGCATTAATTTTTATATTGAAGTAGTATTTTTTTTAGTTAAAATTTAATTTCTTAAGGATAAACTATTATGACTACTAGTGTTATTATAACAAGAGACTTTGATCATATGAGTAAAGTGGCTGCTGAAATAGTGAAAAAGATTATTATACAATCATTAAAAGAAAAAAATGAATTCGTTTTTGGGTTAGCCACGGGGAATTCACCTAGCGGAATGTATAAAAACTTAGTGCGGATGGCTAATTCTGGTGAATTTGACAGTTCTCGGATTCGTAGTTTTAACCTTGATGAATACGTAGGACTCCCTGGTGAAAATCCTCAACAACGAATGCTACACCCAGAGAGTTATTGTTATTTTATGATTCAAGAATTTTTTGGTCTTCTTGATAAAAAATTCATCGAAACCTCGGTTCCTTATGGCTGTTTGATTGATCAACAACGATTAATAAATGAACTTGATACACATCCAGAAGACTGGAGTGAATTGGGTACAGATGCAGGTAAATCAATATCAATTAAAGAAAATTCAGCTTCAGATTATTTAAGGTGGATTCAAGAATCAATATTAGAAGGATATGCTCAAAAAATTGCAGATGCGGGTGGCATTGATCTACATATAATAGGCGTTGGAGGTCGTGGTCATGTTGCTTTCCATGAATCAGGAATACCTTTTGAAGGGAGTAACGTTTTATTAGTAAAACTTGACGATAATACAGTAGAAAATGCTGTGACAGATGGTCACTTCGCAAACAAAGATAATTCCCCCAAGTATGCCATCAGTATGGGAGCTGAACTAGTATATAAAGCAAAGGAAATTTTATTGGTAGCTAATGGGGAACGTAAGGTTGAATCAGTCACCAAATCGTTGTTAAATGATCCAACCCCAGATATTCCAATTTCTTATGGTCAGATTTATTCTAATAATGGGGGTAACTTAACTTATGTATTAGACAAAATCGCTGGTCGAGAACTCCTTGATAATAAAGAAGTAGTTACAAAAAAAGGCATAAAAATTAAAGAAGTATAGTGAAATATTCTAAAATCCTTTCTTATTGATTATTTAATTTTTTTTCAATTAGATTAAGTTAAGTTTCTCCATTTTTATCTTCGCTTGATCATTTACCAGTTTTGAAGATTCTAGATTAACACTTGATTCCCCAGTAAGTCTTAAATAAGGACTCGTTCCTGAACGCCTAATAAGAATCCAACCATCGTTGTAATCAAGTCTAACTCCGTCCATTTTGTTAATATTCGTTATTTTCTTTCCTAGAAAATCTAACGTCTCCGTCATTTCTTCAATGATTTTTTTGTTTATATCTTCTGTAAATGGAATATCAACTTTTAATGGAAACTTAGTTTCGTAAAATGGGTATTCTGGAATTTTTTTTAATATTTCTTTTAAGGGTTTTCCCGATTCCACAATCATTCTTAAGACTTTAGCGATAGTGACTATCGAATCGGGTCCAAGATGGGTACTAGGCCATATATATGTACCGGAAGTTTCTCCGCCTAGGAATCCACCATGTTCTTTTATAGCAATAGCAACTTTAATATCCCCGACTTCAGTTCTCAATACTTCACATCCAAGAGGATTTAAGACATCTTCCATTAAGCTCGATGAATTAATTGCGGTGGATACCTTCATTTTCTCCTTAGGGATTTTATCTCTATATCGCTCTAAGTAATCAATTGCCATTAATGTCAAGAGACGTATTGGATCAATAATTTCTCCATTTTCATCTAAAAAAATGACTCTATCGGCATCACCATCAAGAGCAATTCCGATATCACTTTTATCTGAAGATTTCAAAAATTTAGAAAGTTGAATTAAATTTTCTTTGCTTGGTTCTGAATTGCGTCCAGGGAATTTACCATCCATTTGCGCATTAATAGTTACAATTTTTACATTATAGGTGCTTAATAATTTGGGGACTATATCACATCCCGCTCCATTTCCTGGATCCAGTATAACATTTAATGAACTTCCATCAAACTTGATCCTGTTGGTTACGTCTTGAATATGTATATCATTAATATCTTCTACATTAGTTACTTTTCCTACCTCATCCCAATTGATATCCACAAATTTTTTATCGTTATAGATCCTTTCAATTTCTTCTTCTTGTTCAGGTATATATCCCATTCCAGAAGGGTTCCAGATTTTTAGACCGATATATTCTGGTGTATTATGTGATGCCGTAATCATAACACCACAATCTGCTTTTAAATATTTTTGCGACATTGCTAAAGTAGGAGTTGTTACTATCCCTAGAGTTTTTACATTACATCCAGTACTTACCAGTCCAGAAATTAAAGCATATTCTATTGGTAACGCAGAAGTCCTAATGTCTTTTCCAATGACAACTGTACTTTTACTTTTTAGATAAGTTCCTAATGCAAGGCCCACATCTAAAGCCATTTGAGGAGTAAACATAACGTCTGATTCACTATAATTTTGAAACACTCGACGAATACCAGAAGTGCCAAAAATAATACCTGCCAATATATTATCACTTTTAGTAAAATATTGATTATTTTATGATAAAAAATTGTAATTTAAGATAGAATATTATAATTAAGATCTCTAATAATCTTTTCTGAATCTATACTAAGTATCTCATTAGGATAAGAAGAAAGATAATTAAAATATGTTTTTTTATATTGAGATTCAATCAGAAAAGAAAAGGTATTAATTTTTTTTATACCATAATTTAGATAGCTAAATAAAAAATAAATAATGATTTTATTTCTCTCGAATAATGATTTTTCAAGGATTATTTAATATTTTAGATTTGTATCTTGATGATATTGATCTTTTTTACAATAATATAGATCACTATTTTCAAGAAAAAATCATCGCTACTTATGGGAATAATCCAATCGATAAAGGAGATTTATATCAACAACTTGTAAATATTGTATCATATTTTTCTGATGTTTTCATTGAATTAGGCTTTGAACTGGATGAAGTTGAGAGAGTATTTTCAGATTCACATCTAGGACTAAAAGAAATTGATAAAGGAAAAAATTTACTTCCCTTCGAACTCTACGAGAAGAAACTGGCACCATTTATTTATGAATTTTTTTTTGAAAAGATTGTAGATTATTTGGTTGATGATGAAATTGCACCATTAATGTTAAAGTTAAAATCTGAGGGCTTCTTGCCAATAGAATTTATTATGGAATTGAGAATTCTGAAAGATTTGCTTGGACGTTATCCAAAAAAAAGAGAAAATTTGCGCAAATACACTCAAATTCGGAAACGAATTATTAGTAAATTTCAAGAAAACAAAGAAAAAATTGAAAGCTTGGAAGATATTAAAGAACCGGAATATAAACTTCAGGTAATCTACTTAATTTATCGAATAATCCATTTTTTTGAACTTCAGAATGAATTTGATTTTTCTTCTATAAAATCTTATATTAAAGACAATGTCGATGAATGGCTCATTGATGTACCGTTAGTAACTTTAAAAAATCCAGATATCTATTTCTGTGGTATCTTTTTAGCAAAGCATTTAGGAGTGGAGCTAGATGTTGATAAAATTAATGAGTTTCTTTTAGGCTTAAGCATTGAAGCAGGTGATAGATATGAAAGTCCTATTATTGAAGCAACAGATGGTGTATATTATTTTATTAAATCAACTGAATTGATGAAACTATTCCTAAGTATAGACCAATTAAAGGGAATAATAAGAATAGAGCCAGAATATCTAGAGTCAAATCATTTGAAAAATCTTGAAACATCTCAATTAGTAGTTATTCTTAAAATCTTTCTTCACTTAGGTTTAAAAAAAATTGAAGTTGAAAGTAATGCTATTATTGAAGAAATTGAGAGACGCATTAGCTCTGAAGGAATTAAGCAGTTTAGAGACGGATTTGTTTCTTCTGAAGCAACATATTATGTTTTATTCTGTAATTATATGAATAACAGCCTTGATAAGCTAAAAGAGTATGACATTTTGAATAATATCGTCTCAAGAATATATAGAAATCTCGAACTTTTAGATTTCTCAATAGACACTAATTTTGATCTAATAAGCGAATTATTTTATTCATTAGAAAGTTTAAAGTTGTTTAATTGTATCGAAACTAAAGAAATTATAATTCATCTGGCTAAATATTTATTTCCCCCGGAGCTTGTTAAGAGAATTTTAGATAGCAAAGAATTAATCAGATCTAAGGCTAAATTTCGGCATTTGAAGGTAAATAGAATTACTGGTGAAACAATCTACTAAGTACCGTATTTTGTTTTTCGATACCCTCTTTAAAAGAAAATGAGATAAGTAATAATTTTTAATTGATTTAAACATTTAACTTAAATAACAAAATTTACACCTGATTTTAATGGATTTAAAAGAATTTGAGCTTATATATAAAGAAAATCGAGTAATTATTAGCAATAAACCTGAAATTGAATCTAGATTAATAAAGATTGTTGGATTGAATAATATTTCCACTAAAGAGGTAGATCTCTTAGCATATACAAAAGATTCAACATTATTAGCATTCAATTGGGAACTAGAGGGAAAAATTGCGGGTCTTCCTGATTTTATTACATGGCCTGAAACAACAGAACAAATCAGTGAAATCTTGAAACTAGCAAATCAAGAAAAAATCCCAGTGATTCCTTATGGGGAAGGGTCTGGGGTTGTTGGGGGTGCAATACCGCTCTATGGGGGAATTATTATCGATATGAAGAAATTCAATAAGGTCCTAAAAATAAATGATAAAGACCTGACTGTCACTGCTGAAGCGGGTATTAATGGCATGAACCTAGAACGATATTTAAACGCCAAAGGATATACTTCAGGTCATATTCCTCAATCATTATATACTTCCTCATTAGGAGGTTGGATCGCTCATCGTGCTGCTGGACAATTTAGTACTAAATACGGTAAAATTGAAGATATTGTGTTGGGGATGGAAATAATATTACCTCAGGGTGAGTTAATTAATTTTAAAACAATTGTAAGAGCCTCAACCGGACCACAACTTGATAAATTATTCATAGGAGGAGAAGGTACACTAGGTATTGTGACGAAAGCTACATTAAAAATTTGGCCATACCCCGAAAAAAGAACTTTAATATCCTATGCTTTTCCTACAATCGAAAAATCGTTTGATGCAGTAAGAGAAATTCTACGAGAACAAATCTATCCTGCAGTAGTCAGAATATATGATCAGTTTGAAACGGCTCGACATTTCCCTGATAATGTTAAGGCAAAAGAAAAAGTTATGACTATCTTTGTTTGTGAAGGAAATTCAAGATTAGTTGATCTTGAAGAATCTATTACAAGAGATATGTGTGAGTTAAATTCAGGCATAGATTGTGGAGAATCTCCAGTAGAACATTGGATTGAACGTAGATTTCGTGTTACTGAAACATCATCGATGCCCCCTTATAAAATTGTGTTCGACACTCTTGAAGTAGCTTCCTTATGGGATAATGCTGCCGATATATATCATAGTGTTTTAGAATCTATGAACCAATTCAAGGGAGTATTAATGATTACTGCGCATGTTTCTCATTTCTACCCAAATGGTGTTGGAATCTATTTCTCTTTTGGAGGTATACCTCCAAGAGGAATTACAGATTTAAAATTCTATCAAGATTGTTGGGACACTATAATTAAGAGTGTATTAGATGCAGGTGGTTCTATTGCTCACCATCATGGGATTGGAATTAATAGAGCTCATTGGATGGATAAAGAATTGGGTAACGCTATAAATACTCTAAGACAGATTAAAAAAGTGCTTGATCCAAATAATATATTAAATCCCGGTAAAATCTATGTGGGAACTTGGAAGAGAGGTGAAAATTAAATGGGAATCGAAGAGACTTTAAAAAAATATTCTTGGATAATGCCTTTACTTCAGAAAGCTGATAGAGAGACTAGAGCAATATTGATGAAAAATTTTAGACAAAGAAAAAAGAATTTCTTTCCTAAAGGTGATTTCAAAGCTGATGTAGATAATCTGATAAAATGTATGCTCTGCCCAAACATGTGCCGCTTTGATTGTGGTACTCTCCAAGTTACAAACACAGAATCTATGAGTCCCGCTTATAAGGCAAGAATAGGTTATTATCTTTCTATAGGGAAAATAGATCCAAATGATCCTGCAAATCAAGATTTTATTGATTTAATGTACAAATGTTCAAATGAAGAGACATGTAAAATATGGTGCCCTTTTGAATTTTCAGTCGTTTCTCTCCTAGAAACTGTCAGGGATGATTTAACAGATAAAGGATTAATGCCGGATTATCTTAAACCACTAATTCAGAACTTAAAGAACACGAATACGATTGAAGACTACGACATATATAAAACATATAAGGAAAAAGGAATCGAAAATATTGAAACTGAGGGAAAAGATGAGGTTTATTATTATATTGGCTGTGAAATGATGAAATTTCCAGAAGCAGTTAAAGCTAATATTGAAATATTAAAAAAGGCAGGAATAAAATTCTCAACTAATTTAGAAAAAAAGATGTGTTGTGGTGGTCCAATGTTTAATATTAGAGATCTAAATACTGCTAAGAAGTTTGCAGAGAAAAATAAAGTACTTATTGAAGGTACTGGAGCAAAATTAGTGGTTTCTGATTGTCCGGGATGCGTTCTATCATTAACAAATCGATATGAAACTATAGGAATTAAAATTAATACAAAAATTATTCATATTTCAGAATATATTGCAAAATTGCTTGACGAGGGAAAAATAACACCTAAAAAAACTATTCCTAATGAATTTAAAAATATCGTAATTCACGATCCATGTCTTATGTCAAGAAATCTCAAGGATGTTACTTCTTTAAGGGTAATTCTTAGTAAAATTCCAGGAGTGGAACTTAAAGAACCTATTTACAATAAAGAACTAACCCATTGCTGTGGCTGGAGTGGCACCCTCCATTGGGCAGATAGAGATGTAGCGATTAATGAAGCACGAAATAGAGTTAATGAATTGAAAGAAACTGGTGCAAACATATTTCTTTCCGCATGCCCTCTCTGTGAATTAGGTTTAAAGTATGGAATTGACGAGTCAGAAAAAAATAAATATAACGTATTTGATATTTCTGAATTATTAATAAAAATAATATAGTTATCTAAAACAATTGTATATAAAAAATGGCTAAATTGTGATAAAATGAGTGATTTAATTTGTGTTTTTGACGTCGGTACCACTGGTGCGAGAACTGTTGTGTTTGACATCAATGGAAAAGTAATAGCAAGAGATTATGAAGAATACCAAGTCCCCAAACAACCGGTAGGAATTTCTGAACAAGACCCTATGATTTGGTGGGATACTATTAAAAAAACCTGTAATAATGTCGTCCGGAAGGTGAATGTTAAAGATATTGTTGGTGTTTCTATTGCATTTCTTCGACAAACATTAACATTTCTAGATGATAAAGGTATTCCATTACATCCTGCTTTAACATGGATGGATGAAAGAGAAGAATCAAGCGCTAAAGACTGGGTTAATGAAGAAGGTGCTTTTAGAAGAGCGATGCCAAAAATCTTATGGATCAAAAATAATAAACCTGAAGTTTTCGAAAAAATTTCGAAAATTGCTTTTGTTGATACCTATATCATAAATAAATTATGTGAAGTTTTAGTCACTGATCCTACGAATGGATATTGGGGAATTCTTAATTTAGAAACGCTAAAATGGGATGAAAAATTAGCTGAAGCCTATGAAGTTCCTATAGACTTATGGCCTGATTTATGTCATCCCGGAGAAATTATTGGTGATCTCAGTAGTGATTCTGCGAAAGATTTAGGGCTACCAAATAATATTCCGGTAATAATGGGGAGCGGAGATCAACAATGTGCGGCCTTGGGGTTAGGTGTAATTGAAACAGGTCAAGCAAAAATCACTATAGGAACTGGAACATTCGTTGATTATGTCGTAGATAAACCAATTTTACCATCTGGAGATATTCCTATATTTTCTATACCAACGCCAGTCAAGGGAAAATGGAATCTTGAAGCTTCAATGCCGGGTACTGGTACTGCTATGAAATGGTTTAAAGACAATTTTTCTCAATTACAAATTAAAGAAAGTATCGAGAAAAAAATAAATGTTTATGACATGTTAGCACATGAAGCTTCGAGTGTAAAACCGGGAAGTGAAGGTTTACTTTTCCTACCTTTATATATGTTTAGAAAAGGAACAATTCATGGTCTTGGCTGGAATCATACAAGAGCACACATGATTCGAGCAATAATGGAATCTGCAGCTCTAAGTGCTCAGATGTATCTCCAAATGTTAGAAGCAATGGGAGGTGCAAAAGTTTCTGAAGTTAAAGCGGATGGGGGTGCTATGAACAGTTCATTATGGGCACAGATCCTAGCAGATACGACAGCTAAAAAAATTATTTTACCAGAAGAAAAAGATGGGGCCGCTATGGGTGCTGCAATATTGGGATTTTATGGTACAAAGAAGTATGAAAATCTAGAAAAAGCAGTTGATAATATGGTCAGATTTGTTGACACTAAGGAACCTAATAGACAAAATGTTAAGGTTTATAAGAAATTGAATAGGATTTTTATGCCGAACATATTAGATCTTTATGCTAAAAAAAGAGTCACAAAAGACTTATAATATTTTTTTATAGTTTATTTTCACTTTTGTTAACTTTTTTTCTATTTTAGAAAAGTATTTTTTGATTCCTTTATTTCAAAAATTATATAATATAATAATATCTTAGATCCATGCCTTACATCAAGAACCAAGAGGGCTATAATTTATATTACGAGAATATCAACCCAGATTCAGATTGTAGCATCATTTTACTACATGGATTTGCCTCATCTGCCTCATTCTTTAAAACACAAATAAAAATGTTAAAAGAAGACTACCATGTGATAGCTTTTGATGCATTGGGGCATGGAAGGAGCGATCATCCAGAAGAATTGGATCTTTCAAAAAATCTAAGGTATGATATTATTCGAGATTTAGAAGATCTCATAAATTATTTAGAAGTAGATAATAAATACGGAATAATTGGGCATTCTCTTGTTGGGGGTATGATAGGACAATTATTCACAATGAAACATCCTGAAAAAATTAAATTCCTTATTTTATTAAATTCAGGATATATAATTATTGACAATGTAATTAGGAACATATTTTATAACTTACTCCCTTACGATATACGCATGAACTTTCTTGAAGTCGTTGCCAATTCCATTGAGTATATCTTAGACAAAACTATACCATTTATAATCACAGCTTTATCAGATTCTTTAGAAGGAATCAAGTTAACTAAAGATGAACTGTTCATGAAGATTGAAGAACAGATCTTTAATATGATAAATGAAATAAATGAATATGACCCTTCTCATATCAGCTGTCCAACCCTAATAATTGGAGGAAGATTAGATAATTTTGCGCCTGCGCAAATGTCTGAAGAACTACATAAGAAAATTCCTCAATCTACTCTAAAAATAATTGATATGGCAGGTCATTTTGCTCCTGCTCAAAGAAAAGATGTTATTAATGAATTAATATGTGAATTTATTAAAAATATTAAGTGAGTTTAACACATAGATTTATTTAATCACATATTATTTGAGAAATATGAAAGATGTTACTAATCTGAATGATTCCGATACTTCAATTTCGGTTTTTAAAGATGTTGTAAGAAAATTTGTAGAAAATCGTAATTGGACTAGATATCACACCCCAAAAAATTTAGTGCAAGCAATAAATTGTGAAGCAGGTGAACTTTCCCATTTATTGCTGTTTAACGAATATAATAAGGAAGAAATTTGGGATGACGAAGAACTTCTTACAAACATATCTGATGAAATAGCAGATGTTTTCATTTATTTGATCAGCCTTATCAATTCATTGAATTTAGATTTAAGTCAAATATTCAAAAAAAAAATGGAAAAGAATAAAGAAAAATATAACCTTAGGGATAATACTAACGGTTTATATAATAAAAAGTAAAATTAGAGAGAAGTGGTTACTATTAAAAAAGAACTAACAGCTCCATGTGGATTATATTGTGGTGTCTGTGCTATTCATATTGCAGATAGAGATAATAATCTGAAATTTAAGGAACGTCTCGTAGATGTTTACAAACCTTTTTCAAAAACTATTGAGGATATTAAATGTAACGGATGTCTTTCGGAAAATAAAGAGGACATTTTTGGATATTGTCAATTATGTCCTATTAGAGACTGCATAAAAAATAAAGAAATTGAAGGATGTTATCAATGCGATGATTTTCCTTGTAAATTTATAAGAGATTTTCCAATACCTGTTGGAAAGAAAGTAATTCTTAGAGCTATTCCAAGATGGAGAGAAATAGGAACAGAAAAATGGTTTGAAGAAGAGGAAAAAAGGTATCACTGCCCTGAATGTAATAATCCATTGTTTCGGGGCGCAAAAAGATGTAATGAATGCGGAGTTTCCGTCGATGTTGACTAAATTATAATTATTCCTTAATTAATAATAAGTTTTTTTATGTTTTCTTCAACTAGACTAAGATTATGGTAAGAAAAAATATTGAAGATATCATTAAGGACCAATTAAATAATACTCTAAGCGAAACAAATTTCAACAAGTTAGGAAAATTATATCGAGGGAAGGTTCGTGATAATTACACTAAAGAAAGTCAAAGGATAATCATCGCAACTGACAGGCTTTCAGCGTTCGATCGTGTAATCACTACTATTCCTTTCAAGGGTCAAATGTTAAACCAAGTATCCTCCTTCTGGTTTGAAAAAACCAAGAAATTAGTAAAAAACCATTTAATTGAGGTGCCAGATCCTAATGTCTCGGTTGTTCATCAATGCCAAACGCTTCCAATTGAGATTATTGTGAGAGGATATATCACCGGTACTGCATGGCGTAACTATTTGAAAGGTGAACCTACTTCAGGAATAATGCTACCAAAAGGATTAAGGAAAAATCAACAGTTGGATAAAATACTGGTCACCCCCTCAACTAAAGCTGAATCTGGACACGATATTTACATCTCAAAAGAACAGATTATTCGAGAAAAAATGGTTGATAAGGACATCTATGAAGATATGGAGCAAGCCGCTTTAAAACTATTCAAATATGGGCAGGTCTACTGCAAGAAAAAAGGTCTTATTATGGTTGATACAAAATATGAATTTGGGCTAAAAGATGGAGAGTTAATGGTTATTGATGAAATTCATACTCAAGACTCCTCAAGGTTTTGGATTTTGGATTCTTATGAAAAACTTTTTGAAAAAGAGGAGGAACCAGAAATTTTAGATAAGGAAATCTTCAGAGGATGGCTAATGGAGACTTATCCAAAAACATTTCCGGATATTAAACCCGATGAGGATATCCCACCTATATCAGAGGATATTAAAATTGAATTAGCAACGAGGTATATGAGAAGTTATAAAAAGATTACGGGTTTAGATTGTAAAGCAGAAGTAGAAGATGTAAACCAAAGAATTCTACAAAATTTAAAGGATACCAAATATTTATAGAAATTAAGTAAATTTTAAATAATAATCAACAGTATTTTATTTTATTATGTTTGT
>Ga0114922_10004216_pt1 | contig 13349 bp, 8 predicted proteins | sample AartaG_FD_100975 | JGI IMG/M metagenome (GOLD analysis project Ga0114922, IMG submission 100975) | Deep subsurface microbial communities from Aarhus Bay to uncover new lineages of life (NeLLi) - Aarhus_00045 metaG | ecosystem: Environmental > Aquatic > Marine > Oceanic > Sediment | place: Aarhus... | reverse complement strand
CTTCGAATATCGAATAACGAATCTTGAATCTCGAATTAATCGAATTCAACATTCTTAATTCAGTATTCGATATTCAATATTCAAATCAAAGAAGAATGATGAATACCGAATAACGAATCTTGAATCCTTCATTGATCGAATTCGATATTCTTAATGAAGTATTCGATATTCAATATTCAAATCAAACAAGAACTTCGAATATCGAATAACGAATCTTGAATCTCGAATTAATCGAATTCAACATTCTTAATTCAGTATTCGATATTCAATATTCAAATCAAAGAAGAATGATGAATGTCGATTAACGAATCTTGAATCTCGAATTAGTCGGGTTCAACATTCTTCATTCGATATTCGATATTCAATATTCAAATCTTAAAAAAATCACGAGCACCACGCCTCAACCTCTTCCACCGTCTTGGCGATCGACTTCCCCAAAACACGATGCCCATCTTCGGTCACCAGGACATCGTCTTCGATGCGAATACCTCCAAATCCTTTATTCGCATCGATCTTTTCGTAATCGATAAAGTCTGTGTGTTTATTCTCGGCTTTCCACTGATCGATCAACTCAGGGATAAAATAGATGCCTGGCTCAACGGTGACAACAAAGCCCGGTTGCAGCTTCCTGGCAAGTCTCAGGTAAGCCAGACCGAATTGATCACTCCTCTCCGTTTCTTCATCATACCCAACATAATCTTCACCCATATTTTCCATGTCGTGCACGTCCAGTCCCATCATGTGCCCCAAACCATGGGGAAAAAACAACGCATGCGCACCGGCAAAAACCGCATCTTCCGTGTTCCCCTTCATGAATCCCAGTTGCCTCATTCCATCGGCAATGATCCTGGCTACTTGGATATGGACTTCCTTATAAGGAACTTTTGGTGCCATCATCTCGATGGCTTTCTCCTGGGCAGACAGGACGATGTTATACACGTCTTTCTGGATCCCGGTGAATTTTCCACTCACCGGAAAAGTCCTTGTAATATCACTGGCATAGTGGAGAGGAGATTCGGCACCGGAATCGAGAACAAGAATATCACCTTCTTTCATCAGGTTCTCATGAGAATGTCCGTGTAATGTTTCCCCGTGAATGGAAAAAATCACGGGAAAGGAAACATGACTGCCTGCCGAGAGGACCAGGCCTTCGATTGCACCATACACTTCCCTTTCATATATTCCCGGCTTGGATAACTTCATTGCCACCTTATTCATCTCATAACTGATATCCAGGGCGGCTTCGATCTGTTCGACTTCTTCATTGGACTTGATGGATCTCTGGGCAACGACAGCTTTGACCAATTCTGTGGAAGCGGATTCATTCACCAAAGCGTTAGGGATACCGGTCAGTTTACTGATATGAATGATGTTTTCCGGTCTATATTGAGAGAGAAAATGAATGACCCGGTTTTTTTGCAGGGCTTCTTTTATTTTCCCTTCTAAAGACTCCGGCGGCTGGGTCTGCTTGACACCAATCTGCCGCGCTTTTTCAATCATCGTTTTCTGCGGCCCCATCCAGATAATATCGTCGACGGTATAATCGCAACCGAAAATGACCTCTTCTTCCTGATCGACGTCAATAATTGCAGCCAGTCCCGGAAAATCGAGTCCCCAATAATAGAGAAACGTACTATCCTGACGGAAACCAAAGGGATTGGACGGGTAATTCATCGGACTTTCTTCATTCCCCAGAAAAAAAAGAACGCCGGATTTTATTTTCTCTTTGAGTTTTTTTCTTCTTTGAATATATGTATCTGCCTTAAACATGTGTCAAACCTCCGTTCGTCTTAGAGTTCAATGTGTTCTGTCCGTCTGATAATTTCATTCTGCAAATCGATCCCCAGATCGATGAAGTAATCACTGTATCCGGCCACTCGGACGATGAGATCCCTGTACTGTTCCGGATTTTTCTGGGCCTTGCGTAATGTTTCCGCAGTGACCACATTGAACTGAATATGATGGCCGTCCATCTTAAAATAAGAGCGAATGAGATGGACCAGCTTGTTCATTCCATCCTCGTCTTCCAAGAGCTGGGGTGTGAATTTCTGATTGAGCAGCGTGCCGCCGGTACGCAGATGATCGATCTTAGCAGCGGATTTCAAGACTGCCGTAGGCCCTAATGTATCACTTCCCTGCACTGGTGAGATGCCTTCGGAAAGGGGCACCTCGGCCTTGCGGCCGTCGGGAGTTGCACCGACAACACTCCCGAAATACACATGACAGGTCGTGGGTAGAAGGTTAATTCGGAAATGACCGCCCTTGGTGTTGGGTCGACCATCGACCGCCCGATAATAGACTTCGAATACTCGACGAAGATTGTCATCGGCCCGTTCGTCATCGTTGCCGTACTTGGGTGTATCATTCAGAAACTTCTGCCGAAGCGTTTCATGATCCTGGAAATTCTCTTTCAGAGCACTGAGAATTTCCTCCATCGAGACATCCTTCTCATCGAAGACATGGTATTGAAGGGAAGTCAGACAATCGGTGATTGTACCTGTGCCCACACCTTGAATGTACGAACTGTTGTACCGAGCACCTCCATTATTGTAATCCTTACCCGTCAGAATGCAATCGTCCACTAAAATAGATAAAAACGGTGCGGGCAGCATCGTGGCCCACAATCTTTCGATGATGATATTCCCTTTAATCTTGATGTCGATGAAGTGGTTGAGCTGCTTTGCAAATGCATCGAACAACTCATCATAGGTTTGAAAGGCAGTGGGATCGCCGGTTCGAATTCCAATGATCTTACCGGTCCGGGGATCTTCGCCGTCGTTCAATGTGATTTCCAGTACTTTGACCAGATTGAAATAACCCGTCAGGATGTAACTCTCCTTGCCGAACGAGCCTGTTTCCACACAACCCGAAGCCCCCCCACATCGTGCATCGATGATGGACTTTCCCTGACGTGTGAGTTCCTGAATGATGGCATCGGTGTTAAAGACCGAGGGCTGACCAAATCCCGTTTTTATGATCTTAACGGCCCGCTTCACGAACCGGTCGGGATTTTTCTTGCTGACCTGTATCATAGAGCCGGGTTGGAGCAAACGCATCTCTTCGATGATATCCAATAATAGATACGTCAGTTCATTGACTCCATCAGAACCGTCTTCTTTCACACCTCCCAAGTTAATGAGACAGAAGTCTGTGTATGTTGCACTCTCCTGGGCCGTGACCCCAACCTTGGGTGGAGCCGGCTGATTGTTAAATTTGACCCAAAAGGCTTGTAAAAGTTCCCTGGCCTTCTCCTCGGTCAGGATTCCCTTATCCAAATCATTTTTATAAAATGGATAGAGATGCTGATCGATCCTCCCGGGATTGAAGGAATCCCATGTATTCAGCTCGGTGATGACCCCAAGATGGACAAACCAGTAGTACTGAAGCGCTTCGTAAAATGTCTTCGGTGGATGTTCGGGAACGTGCTCACAAACTTCTGCAATTTTCTCCAGTTCTTTTTTCCGATCCGGATCCTTTTCGGAAGCCGCCAGTTCTTTTGCTTTTTGGTAATAACGTTTCGCGAAGCCCATCAGACCATCGGCCGCAATGGCCATCGCCTTAAGTTCTTCGCGTTTATCAAAGGCCTCGGTATCGTTATAAAAATCTAACTTGTCAATACTGTCCTGGATGTCCTTCTTAAAATCGGCCATTCCTCTGCTGTAGATCTTATTGTCCAGAACCGTATGACCCGGTGCCCGCTGCTCCATAAACTCGGTGAATATCCCGGCCTCATAGACGTCTATCCATGCGCGATCGACCTCTTCGAACAATCGCTCCCGAAGGGATCTTCCTGTCCAGAAGGGGATAATATCGTCGGAATAGATCTGACGCGTCTCATCTGATACATCAAAGGATATCTTCTCTCGCGTATCCAGGATATCCAGATCCTTCAGACTGTGAATACAAATCTCGGGATAAGTGGGTGTGCCCTTAGGTGCCGGTCCTCTTTCGCCAACAATTAACTCTCCGTCGTTAATGCAGATAGATTTATTTTCCAGTATATATTTAAACGCCAGGGCTCTTGCAACAGGCACGGAGACTTTTTCGGCCAGGCCGCTTTTGTAAAAACTTGTGAGCAGGATCGCCCTCTCCGGGGTCATTGATGGCTTCGCGTTGAGACTCTGTTCTCGGAGTCGCGTAATGCGCTCATTCATTCCTATCCTCCGATCTTTGCTTGAAATCCTCGCCTTTTAAATTGACGTTTAATCGCTTCCATCGCTTCTTGCGAAGGAGGGGACACGTTTTTCATCCTGTTTTGGATGTGAAGTCGTTTATATTTTTCAGTGCCAAAACGATTGTAGGGTAACAGACTCACATTGGGGATATGATCGAGTTGCAACAAGAAATCCATGATCTGAGTGAGATTTTCCTCATTATCCGTAATTGATGGGATGATGGGGATTCTAATATCGATCTCTTTTCCCTTTTCTTCGAGTCGTCTCAAATTGTCCAAAATAAGAACACCAGACACACCTGTATATTTCTGATGAGCATTATCGTCCATGAGTTTCAAATCGTAGAGGAACAAGTCGGTTATGGGAACCATGCGACTTAAAATATCGAAAGGCCCGTACCCGCTCGTATCCACTGCTGTATGGAGCCCTCTACCCTTACATTCGGTCAGGAGAGCCCAGAGAAAATCGGGCTGCATTAAGGGTTCACCGCCGGAAAACGTGACGCCCCCCCCAGAAGTATCATAAAAGATAACATCTTTCTCGATTTCCCGGATAACGTCCTCAACGGTGACTTCCTTTCCAATGGCATCTTTATTCTCTGAATAATGGGTGTAAAACTCACTGCGTCGACCGGTCTTTTCTACAATATCAGGTTGGGGATTCTGACTCTCGGGATTATGGCACCACCAGCATTTAAGAGGACATCCCTTAAGAAAGACCGAGGTTCGGATCCCAGGTCCATCATGAAGAGAGTATTTTTTAATATCAAAAACAATGCCGTTATGTTTCATTCTTAATTCTTAATTCATAATTCTTAATTACTTAGTGTACATCATTTTTCCGCCCACAATCGTATAGACAACCTCTGTTGTCAGGATTTCATCATCGGGAATGGTCATGATATCTTTGGATAAAACGGTAATATCAGCCAGTTTTCCAGGCTCTAAAGATCCTTTAATATCTTCTTCAAAAGCGGCATAGGCCCCGTTCATGGTATATGATCGCAAAGCTTCTTCCCTGGTCATACACTGGTCGGGGTAGAAGACGGTGCCATCCTTGAGCTTTCGTGTCACCGAAGCATAGTAACAGGCAATGGGGTCGACATCCTCGACCGGAACATCGGTTCCATTGCAGATTATTGCACCGGAATTCATGAGCTTTTGCCATACGTAAGCCCCTTCTTCAGCCCGTTTTTCACCTAACCGTTTGATGACCCAGGGCCCATCGGATGTACAGTGTATCGCCTGCATTGAGGCGATCACGCCCATAGCACCAAATCGAAGAATATCATATGGGTGGAGGTGCTGGGAATGCTCTATACGCCACCGCAGATCTTTCTTGTCAGGATGGGCTTCGAAGGCTTCCTGATATATGTCCAATGTTTCCCGGTTTCCCCGATCTCCTATGGCATGGGTTGCGAGCTGGAATCCGTTCTCAATGGCCAACCTTGCCGTTTCTTTCATCACGTCGATGGCCTCGGTATTCAGGCCGACACTCGTGGGCAGGCTGTTGTACGGTTCGAGGAGCCAGGCCCCATGGGCACCCAAAGCGCCATCGATGAGGCGCTTGATGGTACGCACGGTAAGCCGATTATCTCCATACCCGATGATCATATAATCGGAGAGATTTTCTTCCAGTTGCTCGTTTCTTTCTCCGATCATAACATTAAGACGAATGCCCAGCTTACCCCCGTCCACCAGTTTCCTGTAAAAATCGATGGTTGAGAAAGGAGCACCGGCGTCGTGGAAGCTCGTGATCCCCTTGGACAGGCACTCCTGCGTCGCTAAGTCGACGATGGTCCTCATCTCCATATCGATTTGTTCTGGCGATCGTGTTTCCTGGGAATGGCTCATCACTCGGTTGACCAATCTCTGTGCAGTTTCTCGAAGTACGCCTATGGGATTGCCCTGACGATCCTTGACGATTTCTCCTCCCGGTGGATTGGGTGTATCCTTTGTGATGCCTGCCAGTTCCAGCGCCTTGGCGTTGACAAAGGCCGAATGGCCGCTGGCATGGTCCAAGAAAACAGGATTATCAGGGGATACTTCACTCAACGAATGATGGTAAGGTAGCCCATCCACGTTTGGCCGTGGCGTTTTGTCCCATTTTTCCTGATGCCATCCACGACCCTGAATCCACTCACCAGCCGGGGTTTTCTCTGCAGCGTCGTTGACCATGGCCACGATTTCGTCCCAGTTCTTTGTTTTCATTAAATTCAAGTGCATCTTGGAGCGTCCAAGACTGGTGAAGTGACCGTGGGATTCGATGAGACCTGGGACGGCCAGCATCCCATCGAGATCTATCACCTCTGTTGACGCTTTCACATAGCTCTGAATTTCTTCATCGCTTCCCACGGCGAGGATTTTATCACCGGAAATCGCCACCGCCTGTGCCTCCGGATTGGAATCGTCCATCGTCACTATTTTGCCGTTTGTTATTACCAGATCAGCCGATTTTTGTCCACATCCGGTCATGAGACCGATGATAAGGATAAACAGGATAATCCGAAATAATCCTTTCGAGTCTAACATGTTCTCACCCTCCTTATTTCTCATGTTCCCCTGCTCTTATTCGAAAAAGCAGAGTACTTCTGATGCGTTAAATAATCATAATTTACCACAATACGGAAAGAGTTGCAAACGAAATTTATACCCTTTCTTCTAATTCAATTTGCGGATGCGGATTTCGATTCCTCTCGTGCTTTTCAGTAATTCGATGAGTTTGTTGGTATCCGTTTGACCAAAGTGGTAGGGATACACGATCTTTGGTCTAAAGGCTTTGGCCGCATCGGCAACCATTTCAGGTGACATGGTGTAGGGAAGATTCATGGGTAAAAAAGCGATATCGATATCTTTGAGCTTTTTCATCTCCGGTGTATTCTCCGTATCCCCGGCCACATAAACACGTTTGTCTCCAAATGTCATCACATAACCATTGCCATTGCCCTTGGGATGATATGGGTTGCCGTTGTCTCTCTTGTGTACAATATTGTACGCAGGTACTGCCTCGATTTTTATACCTTGGACAGTCTTTGCATCCCCATTTTTCATGACGATCCCGTCCGAAATCCGTTGGGCACATATCTCCGTTAAAACAATCTTGGTCTTGCCGGTCCGTAAGATGTCCAGGACTTTCGTGTCTAAGTGATCTCCATGTTCATGGGTTACGAGTATCAGATCGGCCTTTGGAAGCTTCGAGTAATCGGCATATCGTCCGACGGGATCGATATGAATCACTTTGTTGTTGAAGGTGAACATGAGCGTTCCATGACCGATGCAGGTGATCTTCAGATCACCGGCGGATGTCTTTACGACATCCGTTTCAAAGGTTTCTTGTGCGAATGTTGGCAATACATAACATGTGAGTAATATCAAGATACCTAATAATAATTTTTTCATGACGGTCCTCCTCATTTAATAAACCGTAGTGTCAAAAACTTTTAACACTACCTAATAAACAATACAGCCACTCCCGATACTGCAATGAATGCTCCGACTACTTCTTTAAGCGATACCTTCTCTTTAAAAATAAGTACAGCCGGAGGAATGATGAGCACTGGAACGATGGCCATAATCGTGGAAGCGACACCCGTTGTCGTATGCTGCACCGCGAGTAAAGAAAACGATACCCCAAGAAAAGCAGCTAAAAAAGCACCGATAGATATAGGTGTCAGTGTCTTCCGATCTTTCATCGCTTGTCCAATTGTTCCCCATCTTTTCAGGAAAAAAAAGAGGACAGAGAAACCAATGATCCCCGCCAGAATTCGAATCTGCGTGGCTGCAAAGGCGTTGTAATTCCCCATCCCATACTTGCTTAAGACGAGTCCAACTGCCTGGCCCACAGCACCTCCCAGGGCCATCAGTACACCGGAGAGGGGATATTTGGATTGAACTTGATCTTTTTTTCGTTCTAAAACGACCATGAGGATCCCGCCAACCGTTAATACCATGCCTAAAAAACCCAGAACTCCCAATACTTCTCCCATGACTATCCATCCGAGGAATGCGGTTATTGGAGGGACAATAGACATAATCAGCATTGAAATTCGGGAACCTATCACTGCAAAGGCCCGGAAAAGAAGGGTATCCCCTATCGAAAATCCAATTACCCCGGAAAGGGAGAGCCATAACCAGGTTCGCAGCGAAGCGTCGGTAGGAAAGGGCAGGTTGCGATAGCACGTACAAAAAACAACCAGGAGAATAAACCCGATGGCAAGCCGTATCCAATTCACGGCCAGGGCCCCTGCCCGTTTGCATGCGATCTCAAAAGCGATCGCACCAAAGGTCCAGCACAGAGCCGTTAGAAGCGCTGCGAATTCACCTAATCGGGATTCTAACATTCGTCACTACCGAATCGTTTCTTTCACAAGATGTACCGGTTTTAATAGTCGATAAACAGGCACTGTCTGGGGTCGACGCCGCCATTGGGAGGCAAGGTAGCGGTCGAAGTAATTCCAGACGAGCAATCCGTCGTCACTTTCCGGTTCCAATAGGTAAGCGGCCACCGTACCCAGCCGCTGAGCCGTGTTGACAAATAAGGATCCTATTGGAAATGTCTTTTCTTCTGTTACATATTCTCCTTTAATAGAATTGACATAATGTCCCTGATAGAGTCGTTCGGCACTCTTCAATTCCTGTACCTTGAAAGATTCGACTTCTACAGTAACAGGTTCACGAAGTACTTCAACAGTGATGCCATGTTGGAGTAGCTTTTTTGTAATCTTCGGATCATTGACCGAAATGAAATAGCCTGAGGGAAAACGAATGGATCGTTTTGGTACAAATTTACAGAAATAGGGAACCTTGTAGGTCCGTTTCTTGTCAGTCCGTCTCACACGGGGCCGTGGTCCTTCTCCTTGAACGACCTCCATCTCATAACCCCGTATGGTCAATTTTTCATCATAGGCTTCCAGATCGTACTCCACATGGAATTGATCGTATTCCGCAGGTTTTGTCCCTCTCTGAAGTGTCTTTTGATCTTCCTCTCTGATGAGCCCGATGATATCCTCTTTGTGAGATTCACAGTATTCTAAGAGGGAATAGAGAAAATAGTAACAGCCCCATACCCGGGTTTTGAAATCTGCGTATGCATAGTTTTCGTTGAGGATGGACAGTCGATTTCTCAATCCGATATAATTGGTGAGGTAGCGGCATTGCGGACCCGCCGTACGCCAGCCTTTTTCCGGATCTCCGGAGTCCATGAAATTTCCGTATGGAATGGCTAAGACATCATAGGTGTCCTCCATGTGCTTTTGTACTGAAGGCATCATCGTCTTTCGCATATAATCGATGATGGCCTGCGAGCCATTGGGATTGAAAGCCCAGGTATAGGTAACGGGCTCTTCGTGGTACGAACCATTGGTGGTATGACAATCCACGAACAGGGCCGGATCCCAGCGATTGAACACATTCCGAACCATCCCCTGAACTTCGGGACTTTCCATCTTGACGGCATCCCGGTTGAGATCGAGGTTTTGACCATTGTACCTGATCCCGGCGAGTTCGGGACCGTTGTCCCGTCGATTATTACCAAACTTATCGTTGCCATCGGCATTGAAAATGGGAGCGATCAGAATGACCAAATCCTTCAGAAAGGGTGGATTCTCCTGCAGAAGAATATCTCGGACCAGCATGAGAGTAGCCTCTTTCCCTTCGACTTCACCGGCATGGATATTTGCCTGAAAGTAGACAACCATTCTTTCATCGGATCCCAGATCCAGAGGCGAAGCAGGAACCGGATTTCCAATGACGAGAAGGGGAACCCGTTTTCCTTCGGTACTCCTACAGAGGGTCTCAACGCGGAATAGGGAACTCTGTTTCTGCAGCACCGAGATGAACTCCATCACGTCAGCATATGTCGATGTTGCAGTGTAGCTACTGGATTCAGCGATTGTGACAGGTTTTTGTTGCGCTGATAAAATAGATAGATTTGAACTAGCGAAGACTAAAACGATTAAAAATAAAGTCCATGCGTTTTTTTCGATTTTCATTTTCAACTCCTTTGGTTATCCATGGATGTGCCAAGGATGTTTCGGATTCGATTAAAAGAATGGGAAAAGGTGACATTCGTTAAATTATATTGAGCAATTCCCTGTAATAATTTTACATAAATATAACCAGTATACTGTTTAAAATCAAGTCCCATACAACCAATTTTCCGGTTATGCCACACTACGTATGACTCAATAAAACTAAATTCAATTACATCAACTTGACTCCTTCTTCATATTGGATTAAGACTTTCAAAGGGAAATAAAACCTGTTCTTCCATTATTATCCGAGCTACTTTAATGCATTATTTTTTAAAACGTTGTTTCAAATCCCATATAAATGGTTCTAGGACGTATAGGTCCATATGTATAGGCCGGATCCCGGTCAGGTCCTTTATCCAAATCCTCTTGATACGCATTCGTCAAGTTTTTAATACCAATATTGAATTTTGCATTCAATCCATTGTTCAGAGGAAGACAGTATGTCAGCCCGAAATCGATCTGAAAAAAACCGTTACTTCTCTCGAGTCTCAATTCCGGGTCTTCCTGTCCTCTGATAACTACCTCATGGGGTACATCGGCTTCTCCCATGTAATTTCCATTAAGAAATAAATCCAGTTTTTCTGTGGGGTTTAATATAAACTGAAAATTGCCAGTCAGATCCGGCGTACGTAAAAAATTACGAGTATCAAAATCTTTATGAGGGCTATCGTATCGGTTTTTCTTGTAAGTAAATCCGCAACGAACTTCAACAAGATTGATCGGTTGGATTCCCAAATCCAGTTCCAATCCTTTCACCTCAGCCCCATCACTATTAACGCGCTCCCACCTTTCGATGCTGCCCTGCTTTGCGACAAATTGTTCTGTAAAGGAATCCTCAAGCCAGATGCGAAAGGCGGTCAAGGAAATCATCATGGGAATGCCTTTTAAATAGCCTTGATATTCGATGCCGGAGCTGATGGAATGACTTTTCTCTTCCTTCAGACCCGACGAATTGCGAATCACGCGCTGATCGCCTTCTATCCCACAAAGATGCAAATCTTCATCGTATGTTTGGGGCGGCTTGAATCCTGTGGTGTAGGCGGCCCGTAACGCCAGACCGCCTCCGATTTCGAATTTGCCATTGACGCGAGGACTGAAGACCAAATCTTTCAGTTCCGAATGTTTGTCCAATCGAACTCCGATCACGAATTCGATCTCTTCCTCTGCACCAAAATGTATGTCATCCTGGAAGAAGACTCCCGTATTGATATAGACGTCATCTATATGATAGGCGGTTTCCGCTGCTGTTTCATCTTTGAGATTATCCCGTTTATACTGCACACCCGCCGTGAAGAGATGGTTGCCCAGACTATAATTCGCCTGCAGCCCGCCCAACACGAGTGGATTGTCTGTCTTTCCGTAAAATGACAGGGCATCCAAACGGTCCTGATCGGTCTCTCCTCCCAAACCGCCATAGTATGATTTGCGTTTTTCCATAGAGAAGGAGTAATACATCCTATAATCAAGCAGAGGTGTCAATCTATGCGACCAGCGTAAAGTACCACCGGAACGCCAGTGTTCGATCCATTCGGCAATTTCGGCCTCATGGACGGGCAGATCAAATTTATTCCCGCCGCGTCGTTCCTCGTGAATGCGATGAAAGGAGGTCAAGAATTCGCCATTTTCAAATGGACTGTAATACCATTTGAATCCTATAGACTCGTTTTTCAATTCTCCCATCTCGCTGAATCCGTCGCCATCGTGGTCATAGGGATTTCGTTTTCGAAAAGAACCGAATATATACGCTCCCGACGTTCCTGTTTCATTCACTGTTTCGGCAACGGCGCCCATATGCTGATCTGATTCTCCGCCGGTCGAATGCCCCAAATATCTAATCCGGACCTGCTTAATCAGTGGACGACGCGTGATCATATTGATGACACCAGCCACAGCCCCTCCACCATACAGCGAAGAACCCCCACCCTTGACAATTTCAATCTGATCCACCATCTCCTCAGGAAAATGCTCAAGTCCGTACACGCTGGCCAGGCTACTGACGACCGGGATACCGTCTATGAGTATCTGGGAGTACTTACCATCCATTCCGAGGATTCTCACTTGACTAAAATTACAATTCGTACAATTGTTTTCGACTCGTATTCCTGTATGAAAGGATAATGCCTCTGCCAGATTGGATGCCTGTTTTCGTTCAATTGCACGGCGTGGTATGACTTCCGTACGCACGGGCATGTCTTCGACAAGATGGGGCGTAGAGGTACCCGTGACAACGATTGCCCCCATCTCGAGAACAGTGGGTCGAAGCTGAAAATCGATGCGTATCTTCTGACCGGAACCCACTTCGACGACCTTATGTTCTCTCTGATAGCCCATCATCGTTGCCACGATATGTCTCTGGCCCACGGATACGCCACGTATGATGTAATTGCCATCCTCGTCTGTCGCTGCTCCAACCGTTGTGTGTTCCACAAGGACGTTTGCTCCGGGAAGTGGTTCGTGTGTCTTTGCATCAATCACTCTACCATAAACAGTACCGGATATATCGTTCGTCCACCCTATTTGGATATTAAAAAATAATAAGAATGTATAAAGGCATAAGCCATTAGACAAAATCTATAAGAACACATCTGTCTTATTCGAATCTGCCTGCTCTCCCGAATGCCGATTGATGATAAGTATTCGAGATAAATTCCGAATGTCGTTCATGAAACGAGGTGATGGTCAGGAAAATCTGGGCGGGGCTCTCGAAAAGTTGTCAGTTCTGAACTCTTGTTTATCTATGATAATCGAGGTGATAATCGGAGTGAAATATGTGAAATCGAGGGGATCGATAAGAGCATTTAATATTGCTTTTGTGCAAGTATCGTCTGACTTTTTCTGTAATTCCCATTGACAGGCAGGGCAATTATCGTGAAAAATGAAATCCGGCTCATGGTTGTGGTTCAGAGAGATAAAAAGAGTTAAGGCAGCATAATTGCTCAATAATAAAAGAACTAAGAAAGTGCGCCAGAATATTTTAAATAACGTTTTCACAGTAAATGATAAGCTTTATTCTATTACTCTAAAAAACTTTGTTTTTTTTAACAAAATTATTGATCGAGATTATGGGGTGTTTGGGATGTGAACTTTAGGCACTTTAAATTTTAGTTCACTTTAGGCACTTGCGCTTTAGCGCGTTAGGTATT
>Ga0114922_10004215_pt1 | contig 13350 bp, 9 predicted proteins | sample AartaG_FD_100975 | JGI IMG/M metagenome (GOLD analysis project Ga0114922, IMG submission 100975) | Deep subsurface microbial communities from Aarhus Bay to uncover new lineages of life (NeLLi) - Aarhus_00045 metaG | ecosystem: Environmental > Aquatic > Marine > Oceanic > Sediment | place: Aarhus... | reverse complement strand
TGCGAGAAAGGGTCTCGGCTCCGATGAGCAGTACGTTGCGGTAAGCGCCGGACAAGATGAGGTTGGCGGCCACGTCGAGCCCGTAGACAAAGCCGGTGCAGCCGGCCAAGAGGTCGAAGGCCGCTGCACGAGTGGCCCCCAATGCGTCCTGCACCAGGCAGGCCGTGGCTGGGAATAAGTAGTCGGGCGTGGCGGTGGCGACGATGATCATATCCAGTTGCGATGGCTTGAGGCCAGCCATCTCTAGCGCCTGCTGGGCTGCCTTGATCGCCATACTGGCCGTCGTCTCGCCATCGTCGGCGATGTGCCGCTCGGCGATGCCGGTGCGGGCGCAAATCCACTCGTCGGAGGTGTCCACCATCCGCGTCAGTTCGTCGTTGGTCAACACACGCGGCGGCACGTACCTCCCCCAGCCGACAATGTGAGCGTGGGTCGTCATCCAGCCTCCTCCCAGCGGCGGAAGATGATACAGCCATTGTGCCCGCCGAAGCCAAAGGAGTTTGAAAGAACCACCTGGGGTTCTACCCGTCGCGCCTGGTTGGGCACATAGTCCAGGTCGCACTCCGGGTCAGGGTGCTCGTAGTTGACGGTGGGGGGCACCCAGCCGGTCTCCATGCTCTTGACGCAGGCGATAGCCTCGGCCGCGCCGGCTGCGCCCATCAGGTGGCCCATCATGGATTTGGTGGAACTGACGACCAGACGGTCGGCATGGGAGCCGAAGACTCGGCGGATGGCCTGGGTCTCAGTGCGGTCGTTGAGGCGCGTGCTGGTGCCGTGGGCGTTGATATAGTCCACTGCCTCGGGTGCAATCCCGGCGTTCTGGAGTGCCAGTTCCATCGCCCGGGCCGCACCGACTCCTTTCTCATCGGGGGCAGCGATGTGGAAGGCGTCGGCGGTAGCCCCGTAACCGATGGGTTCGGCATAGATGCGAGCCTCACGCTGCCGAGCGTGCTCCAGGCTTTCCATCACCAGGACGCCCGCCCCCTCACCCATGACGAAGCCATCTCGCTCGGCGTCGAAGGGACGAGAGGCGCGCTGGGGCTCGTCGTTGCGGGTGGAGACCGCCCCCATGTTCTTGAAGGCGGAAAGGGAGAGACGAGTGATGACCGCGTCGCTTCCGCCACAGATCATCACCTCCGCCTGCCCTCGTCGGATCACCTCGGCCGCCTCCCCGATGGCGTTAGTGCCCGTGGCGCAGGCGGAGGCTACACACAGATTGGGACCTCGCAGCCCATGGTTAATGGCGACAGTGGCGGCGGCAGCGTTAGGCATCATCATCGGCACCATGAAGGGACTCACGCGGCGAGGGCCAGACGCCTGGAGGACGTCGTAATTCGCCAGGAGGGTGAGCACGCCGCCTATGGCGCTGCCGATGAGCACGCCGGTGGTCTGTCTCAGCCCATCATCGAACTCTAACCCGGCGTCGGCGATGGCCTGGCGGGCAGCCTCCAGGGCGAAGAGGGTGAAGCGGTCGTTGCGGCGAGCTCCACGGCGACCAAAGAGCGCCACCGGGTCAAAGTCCTTTACCTCGGCGGCGATCCGCACCTCCATATCGGAAGTGTCGAAGCAAGTGATGTGGTCAATGCCACTGCGTCCGGCGACGAGCGCCTCCCAGGTAGTCGGTACGTCGTTCCCCAGGGGGGTGATGGCGCCAAGGCCGGTGATAACAATGCGCTTTCTCACAGGTACACCTCCAGACTGAGTGATCACGACTCCAATATAGAGTAACACCGTCGGAAGGCGAAAGTGACGCTATGCGGCATTGTTGGCGGCAAGGCGTAAATCAAAGCCCCCGGCGGCGTAGCCGGGGGCTGTCTACAGACCTGGGGTACAGCGCCGCCTCGAAAAAAGCAGAGGGAGCAAGAGCTGAACCATACGCCACAGTGGCTGATGATATAGTTCCTTTGAATTGATGCAAAATACCTATATAGCGCTTGACAAAATAGTTATTTCGTACTATAATGTGTAGTGAGATCTGTGAGGGCCTGGATCAGTCGTTCTTGTCGCGATTGGTCTGCCAAATGAGGATCGCATTGTTCTGAGAAGATCGCATCATCTGTCTCCAGTGCGCGCGTAGGATGGGGAGCCTACAGAATACAATACGGTTGGGAGACGATGAGAGCGGTGCGGCTACTCCGGTGTGGTGGGGGAGAGGAGAATATCATGTCAACCCAAGAATCCAAGGTTCAGCGAGAGCGCTGGCTTCTGCAAGAGATGGATCGAATGCGAGCAACTCTACAACTCGTCCTGAACCGACGTCTGCACGGCCCCGATGGCAGGCACGACGTGATTGATCAGGTCAATCATGTAGTGGAAGTGAATACTGATCGAGCATTGCAGCGCTTGTATCAGCAAAAACTCAGACAGTTGGAACGGGCATGGGCCCGGCTTTGCGAGGGACGGCATGGGATCTGTGAATCCTGCGGCACGGAGATTGATCCTGCTCGGCTGGATGTAATCCCATACGCCACGCTATGTATAAGCTGCCAGCGACGGAGCGAGCGAATGGGAATAGAGCTATGAAGAGGAAAACGAACTCTGTGGGCGTAAGATGGCTCGTGGAAATGCTTCTGGATGAGGATCACGCTGTGCGCTGGACCCGCCCGGTCTTAGGAAGCTGGGGTTGGCTCTTCGTGGGCTTCGTGTTCTTGTTCGTTTGGCGGCCCATCGGAGCGACAACGGTGGGATCTCGAGTGCTCCTTTGGATGGTCATCTACGTTGTTTACCTGTTCTGTCTCGAGATTCTCTCCAGACGAGCCCAACGGTTGTATGAAACCCCACTCTTTCGGTTGTTTCGCATTCACTACAATCTTGCAATGATTGCCTTTCTTATGTTACTGGAACCGCCAAGTACCTCCGGCTACCTATGGTTCTTCTTTTCGATGCCGATGCTCGCTGTACTTCTGTACTTTGGCCGCCCCCTCCCACTTTTGATCATCTACCTAGAAGTGTGTGCTACCATGCTGGTTGTGATCCTTGCTCAAGGCAGGACAACTCTGGACTTTGCAGCGATGGTTGCCCAGGATGCCATCTTGGGGCTGCTAGCGGCGGTTCTCTACTTTTTCGTGCACTTCTTCCCCCGGATTCGGGCGGAGAACACGCTTCTGAAGGTGGCCACCACACTGATGCAAGTTCTCGACCGAGAAGAATTGGCCCAACTTCTCGCCGATGCTGCCAAAGCGGGAATTCCGGCTTCAGATTCAGCGGTCGTTCACCTCCTGGCGGGCGAGGGTAACCGAGTTCTCGTCCCTATGGGATCTTCGCGCGTAGACCTTACTACATTGGGCCAGACACCGATGGAAGTAGGGGTAGGAATTGCAGGCCATGCTATTCAAGACCGCAAGACAATAAATGTGCTCGACGTGAGTGAGGACGACCGGTACCTTCAGATCCCCGCATCTTTCATTTCATTCAAGTCGCTTCTAGTCGCGCCTATGTACGTAGGTGACAGGAACGTGGGCGCGATTAGTGTTCACAGTGCCAAGAGAGGGGCGTTCGGCGAACGGGACGAGCGTTTCCTAACCATGCTCGCTGCTCAGGGGACCATGGCCATCTCCAATGCCGAACTCTACGATACCCGCACCCGGCGGAGACAGCAACTCTCCGACATCTTGGAAGCCAGCCGTACTTTTGGTCTAAACCAGCCGCTTGACACTTTGTTGGAAACCATCGCTGCGGAAGTGTGTCGTTGCAGCGGCTACCGGATGGCCGTTGTTAATCTACTGGATGAGGCCAGCGGTGAGATTGTGGCTAGAGCTATGGCTGGAGTGCCGCCAGCGGGTAGACGTAAGCTGGAAGACATGCATATACCGCACGACATAGTTGCGCCTCTGCTTCAGGACCAGTTCCGCATAAGCCAGTCCTACTTTATCAGACATGACCGCCGCCCCGAGATACCTGACCTTGACCAGTACACTTTCACCACGGACCTGGGCGAGTGCAAGCCTGGAGAGTGGCATCAGGAGGACATGCTGATCGTGCCGATTCAGACCCAAGAGGAGAAACTGTTGGGCTACATCTCTGTGGACGATCCGAACGACCGACAACTCCCCTCCCTTGACACTGTCCAGGCCTTGGAGATCCTGGCTAGCGTGGCAGCGACGGCTATCCAGAACGCTCGCTTATACGAGACGCTGGCGGAGGAACGCAATCTGCTGCGCACCGTTATTGACAACCTGCCGGATCTGATCTACGCCAAGGATACTGAGAGCCGATTTGTCATAGGAAACGTAGCAGTGGCACAGGTCATGGGAGCAACACCGGACGACCTGCTTGGGAAGACGGACCACGACTTCTATCCGAAGGAGCTGGCAGATCAATACCGTGAGGACGAGCAGAACGTTATCCGGTCACGTCAGCCGCTGCTTAACCGGGAAGAACCTCTAATGGAGCTGAAGACAGAAAGGAGGGGATGGCTTTCAACGGCCAAGGTGCCTTGGTTGGATAGCCCTGGAACGATCGTGGGGGTCGTGGGCATAGGTCGGGACATTACTGAACGCAAACAGACAGAGGAGACGCTGCAGCGGCGCAACCGTGAGCTGGAAATGCTCAACCGGGTGGGCCACGCGCTCGTCTCCATTCTCAACCTGGATCAGGTTCTCGTCACAGTCCTGGAAGAGGTGCGCCGCTTGCTGGATGTAACCGCTGCATCGGTCTGGTTGATCGAGCTGGAGACGGGCGAATTGATATGCCAGCAAGCTACTGGCCCCAAGAGTGAAATCGTGCGCGGCTGGCGCTTGGCGCCGGGAGAGGGGCTTGCCGGCTGGGTGGCTCGCCACGGCGAGAGCCTGATCGTATCGGATGCATGGGGCGACGAGTGCTGCTCCAAGGGGGTGGAGCAGCAAACAGGGCTGATGCCGCGCTCTATACTCACCGTTCCGTTGTGGGTCAAGAATAGCGCGATAGGCACTCTGCAGGTGATGGATACAGAGGCCAACCGTTTCAGTACAACGGATCTGACATTGTTGGAACCGCTAGCCGCCTCGGCCGCTATCGCCATTGACAATGCCAGGATGATCGAAGCGCAGCGCCAATATGCAGTCGAACTGCAAGCACGCAACGAGGAAACCGACAGACTGCGGGCCTTCAACGAGAATATCGTGCAGAGCATGGATGAGGGCATCATTCTCGAAGATGAGATGGGGCATATCACCTTTGTCAACCTGAAGACCGTGGAACTGTTGGGCTATGCCTCTGAGGAGTTGATAGGCCAGCACTGGATGGTCACCGCGGCTCCTGAGGAGGTGGCCAAGATCAAGGAGGAGGCCGCCAAGTGGCCTCAGGGCGTCACCAGCCGGTACGAGACAGTTCTGCTGACCAAGGAGGGCCAACGTGTACCCGTCATTGTCAGCGCGACACCTCTTTTCGATGAAGACTCGTTCGCAGGTGTACTGGTCGTCTTTACCGACATCACTGATAGAAAGCAACAGGAAACCCGGTTACAGGAATACCTCTCCACTGTGACGAACAGCCTGGCTCACCATACCAGCCTGGAGGGGTTGTACAAGTTCATTGTAGAAGCGGGCACCAGGTTCCTATCGGCGCGCGATTGTGCTCTGTTCCTTACCAGTGACGAAAGCGGCAACGCACTGGAGCTTGGCGCTGCAACTGCATCACCACTTCGTACAGACAGACCACGCATTGCTGCCAACACCGGTTCTGGGTATGGGCTGGTTACCCACGTGGTAGAGTGGCGCCAGCCGGTCCGGCTGCTGGGGAGAGAGATGCTGCAACATCCGCTTTGGAATAGGGAGCTTTGGACAAGACTGGGGTGGAATTTCGACCCGGAGAGCGATCACAGCTTGCTCGCTGCGCCGATGTGTCTCCCCGATGGATGCCCTGTTGGCGTCTTGGTTGCGCGGGATGCAGAGAGCGACGAGGGCTTCTCGGAGTTTGATGAGGTACTACTCCAGACACTGGCAACTAATGCCACGGCCAATATTGAGCGTGTCAGGGGCCTAGAGAAAGCCCGCGAGGAGGCGGTTCGCGCTGAACGAAAACGACTAGAGACTGACCTCCACGAAGCAATGAACGTGCTGGCTACTGGAGTACGGTGGGAAGCAGAGATTCTCTCCGATGAGATAGAGCGTAACGACTTGGCGGCGGCAGGCATTGCCCTGGAAAGACTGCAGGCTGCACTCCCCCGCGCCTACACCGATTTGCGCTACCTGCTCGAGGACTTGCGTGATCCCACTTTGGAGCAAGAAGGATTGCTTATTGCGTTGAGGAAGCGAGCGGAATTGATCGGCCGTGGATACATTATGGTACACGGCGATCCTTGGGAGCGGCTACCACCGGAGGTCGAGGGGATACTTTACCGAATCGGGCAAGAACTGATGAGCAACGCCGTCAAGCACTCCGGTGTTGTTCGTGATACTGACGTGAAGATCGAAGTTTGGCTGGAACGGAGCGATGGGCAGGTTAGACTCTGTGTGAAGGACGACGGCGTAGGTTTTGATGTAGAGGCGACCCTTGCTCTCACGCATAAGTGGGGCCTGCGACGGCTTCGTGATACCCTCCGTGAAATGGGCTGCAACCTAGGCATTGACTCTGCGCCCGGCGAGGGAGCGATGATTTACGCGACCATCGACCTGACAAGGGGGAGTTATGCACAGTGAGATCCGCATCCTCTTGGCTGGCGACCAAACCATCTCCCGTGAGGGAATCCAGCGCATTCTGGAAAGCGAGAGTGATATGGCCATAGTGGGTACGGTGGAGACTTCTCTTGAGGTAATACCACAGGTGCGTGCGAAGAACCCCGATGTGTTGGTGCTTGATCTGAAATGGCATGGTGATGATGAAGCCATGGATGATGTAATCGCCCAATTACGCCGGGATTATCCAAAGATCGCCATAGTGTGTCTGACGGTTTATGAACACCTGATACCACGGGCAAAAGCCGCCGGGGCAACGTGTGCGGCCACAAAGGATATCAGTAAGAATGAAGTGCTGGGCCTTGTCCGGGCTGCATATGCGTCGGTCTCCCCAGACGTCGGGCCTGGAGAACTAGAGAAAGCCAGGTCGGCGCTAGAGCATCTGCACAGCCTGGAGAAGGGTAATATGATGATTTCATTGCCCTAACCTAGCCAGGGGAATTGCCAGATGGGAAACGCTCCAATAAGTGTGCTCCTAGCCAACCTTCCGGACATTTATCTAACAGGGATCAGCAACCTCTTGTTGAATGTTGAGCATTCGCCATTTCGAATCGTGGGATCAACTTCGTTGGATAATGTGATGGAGCGAGTCCGCGAACTCCGACCACACCTGCTGTTAGTTGGGTTACCGCGCAAAGGCGTTGATGTAGAGGGGATGATCATTGAGAGGGCTGAGAAAGCGATGGTGGGCATACGGAAACAGTTTCGAGAAGTCGTGATCGCAGTATTTGCTATCCCCGGTGTTGAGGAGTATCAGGAGGCTCTTGCGATCACCAAGAAGGCTGAAGTCGAAGATGTGCTCTCCCTGGAAATGGGGGGCGCGGAGCTGGCTTGCTGTCTGAGACAGCTATTCGAGCAAAGAACTGAAGTCTACAAACAATGTCTTCGAGATCTCCCCATTGGTGATGGCAAAGGTTATGAGTCGTTTGCCGAAGAAGTGTTACCGCTTCTTTTCAAACCTCACTTCAGCCGCTTTAGGTCGCAGGTCAGGCGGGGTAGTGGTGACCGACTCGATTTCGTCTGTAGAAACGAAGGCCAACATAGTTTCTGCAAGACCATTCTAAGAGCTCACGGTGCTAGATACGTTGTCTTTGAAACGAAAAACGAGGCCATGCCTAAAGTTGCGCATCTCAGACAGTTGGCTGCGTTTCTGACGCCGGCTACCACAGGGAGATTTGGCATTCTTCTCGTTCGTCAGCCTCCCAGACAACTACAAACGCTATTCAAACGCCTGGGTGATTTGCTCAGAGATGACAAAAAGATGATCATCGTTCTATATGACGATGATGTGCTGGAAATGTTGGATATGCGCATGCGTCTCTTGGAACCTATGAGCCATCTAGAAGAGCGCTATGATTATTACATGATGCATATGTAGCCGCCCTTATGGCACACCACGTGAGTGGGTCGCCAAGCGTGAAGAGATGTTGAAAATTGGCATCAAGGAGAGTGATGCATGAGTTTGACAATCGGAGCGCGCGTTACCGACAATGCGAAGACAGGGCGTGGGCTATGATGCCTTGCATCGTCCTGACTTAGCCCAAGGGAGGAAGATATGGCTGAAACGATTCGAGTCATAGTTGCGGATGATACCGACATCGCCCGGGAGGGGATGAGACGCATTCTGACAGCAGAGGCGGACATTGAGGTTATTGGCGAGGGAGCTACGGTGCACGAGACGATTCAGAAGGTGCACGAGCTACGCCCTGATGTCCTGTTGTTGGACCTTAAGTGGTTTGCGGATGAGGGTGCAGGCATTGAGGCAATCAGGCGACTCACCAGCGAAGTGCCGGAGACAAAAATAATCACAATGACGATCTATCCACATCTCATCGAACGAGCAAGGGATGCTGGCGCATTGGCCGCCTTGCCCAAGGAGGTTTCTAAGCAGCAGTTGATCGAGGAAATCCGTAGCGTCTATGCGGTGCCGCCCCCGCCTCCTCCCTCACCGCAGGTTGTGGCGCCACCTACCACCCCGGTGGAGGAACTCACCGAACGGGAGCTTGAGGTGCTGGCGTTGATGGCGGAGGGCAAGAAGGACAGACAGATTGCAAAGGCGCTAGGCATTGCCGAGAGCACGGCCAAGAATCACGTTAGCCGTATCCTGGGCAAGCTAGGTGTGCCCAACAGGGCTGGGGCGGTGGCTGCGGCCTATCAGCTCGGGCTCATTGGCACGGAGAGAAACTGACTCTACCCTGACTTCCTATCGAAGACTGGCTCTTATCGGCAGTAGTCTTGTCGCGCAGTTAGAACCCTCACACATCCAGATTGCGCACCTCTTTGGCGTGGGTCTGGATGAAGCGGCGACGAGGCGGGACGCTGGCTCCCATCAGCATGTCGAAGGTGCGGTCGGCCGCCGTCGCGTCCTCGATAGTCACCTGCAGGAGAGCGCGCCTCTCCGGGTTCATCGTCGTCTCCCAGAGTTGGTCCGGGTTCATCTCGCCCAGACCCTTGTACCGCTGGAGGGTGACCTTCTGGGCTTTCATCTCCTTGAGCATTGTGTCCTTTTCGGCTTCGGTGTAGGCATAGCGCATTTTCTTGCCAGCAGCGATGCGATAAAGCGGCGGCTGAGCAAGAAAGAGATGCCCCTCCTCGATGAGTGGCTGCATGTAACGGAAGAAAAAGGTCAAAAGTAACGTGCTGATATGAGCACCATCCACATCTGCATCCGTCATCACGATCACACGGTTGTAACGCAGATTCTCAAGATCAAACTGATCGCCGATGCCGGTCCCCAGCGCGGATATGAGCGCCTGCACCTCCTTGTTGTTCAGGATCTTGTTTAGCCGCGCCCGCTCGGTGTTGAGGATCTTTCCCCGCAGCGGAAGGATGGCCTGAAAGTGACGGTCGCGCCCCTGCTTGGCGCTGCCGCCGGCACTGTCGCCCTCCACGATGAACAACTCCGTCTTGTTAGGATCGCGTTCGGAACAATCGGCTAGTTTGCCAGGCAGGGTCAGGCTCTCCAACACACTCTTGCGAATCACCAGGTCGCGCGCCTTGCGCGCTGCCGCCCGCGCGCGGGAGGAGGTGAGGCACTTTTCGACGATGCGCTTCGCCGCCCGCGAATCCCGCTCCAGGAACTCTGATAGCGCTGTCGTCACCGCCGATTCCACCGTCGCCTTGACCTCCGCGTTCATCAGCTTAACTTTGGTCTGACTCTCGAACTGCGGATCTGGGTGTTTGATGCTGACGATAGCGGTCAACCCCTCGCGCACATCGTCGCCGGAGAAGTTGGGGTCCTTATCCTTGAGCAGATTTGCCTTGCGGGCGTAGTCGTTGATCGTGCGGGTCAGCCCGGAGCGTAATCCAGTCAGGTGCGTGCCGCCGTCCACGGTATGAATGGTATTAGCGAAAGAATAGACCGACTCGGCGTAGACCTCGGAATACTGCAGCGCCACCTCGATGCCCAAGCCGTTCACTTGCCGTTCGGCATACACCACGTCGTGGAGGACAGCCCGGTTGCGGTTAAGATAACGCACGAACGACTCGAGGCCTCCCTCGAAGTAGAACGTCATCTGGCGGGGGAAGGGTTGCTTACGCTCGTCCACCAACCGGATGGTGACGCCTCGGGTGACGAAGGCCATCTCCCGCATGCGCTGTGTCAGCGTCTCAAAGCGAAAGTCTACGTCCTTAAAGATGGTAGGGTCGAAGCGGAACGTAACCTGGGTGCCCTGCCCTTTCGCCTTGCTTACGTTCTTCACCGGCGCCACCGGCACGCCGCGCTCATACCGTTGATAGTGACGTCGCCCATCGCGGGGATCGTCCACCACGACCTCCAGCCACTCAGAAAGGGCGTTGACCGCCGATACACCCACCCCATGCAGTCCGCCGGAGACCTTGTAGCCGCCGCCGCCGAACTTGGCCCCGGAGTGGAGGACGGTCATGACCAACTCCAGGGTCGAGATTTTTTTCTCGGGATGCGGAGCGGTGGGTATGCCCCGTCCGTTGTCCGTCACCGTCACGCCGGAGTCGGGGTGGATGGTGATCTCGATCCTATCACAGACTCCAGCCAGGGCTTCGTCCACAGCGTTATCCACCACCTCATAGACCAGGTGATGCAACGCCTTGACATCTGTGCCGCCGACGTACATGCCAGGCCGGCGACGAACTGCCTCCAGCCCCTCCAGAACCTGTACGTCCGCTGCCCCGTACTGTTCAACTCCATCAATACCCTGTTCTTTTCCTGCCATTCTTAACTCCTAAGTTCTCGCTGAAGCCTGGGTCGCCCCCGGTAGTTGTCCTGTCCACTCCTGGTAGAACACGAAGACAGCCGCCGTCAGCCCCGTGGCGATGCAACCGTTACCCAGAACGCCAACCAATAGCGACCAGGAATCGCCAGGTGGGAGCGACCAGGCATAACCTAATCCCTCATAGATGACCATCACGAGTAAGACCAACCCTGCCACGGAGGGGAACCGTGTATGCATCAGCACAACGCTCTCCCAGGTGGCCCGCAACAGCCCGCGTTCTCCGAGCACCACGCCAGGGATGACAAACAGCAGATGTAGAGAGATGTAACTGCCCAGCCCCATACTAAACATCCAGACCAAGAGACCCAATGACGGTGCAATTGCTGTGACCGTCCCGACCAACAGCATCCAGAGCGGAGCAAGCATCATACCAGCCGCCAGTAGGCCAGCGGCAAACAGGAAGACACGGATGAGTTTCCCCACCCCACCGCTCAACCTGAGGGCTTGCTCCGTCCCTTCGGCCGCAGACGTCCCGTCCGCGCTCAGGGCAGACTCTTGCTCGTTGGGGGAGCGCATAGCGCGGACCCGACAAGCCAGACTGTCCAGATACAGGAACCCCAACAGCAAGCCGATGGGGACCAGTACTACCCCCCAGGCTATCAGCGTCAGCACGCTCGTGACCACAAGTACGTGTGGCTCACCCAGCGGCGATACCACCCCTGGCGCGTGGCGGGCCAGCAGGCTGGGCACGTTGAGCAGCGGCAGCGCACTGAGGAGCGAAAGCAGGTTGAATCGCTCGCCAAACTGTTCCACCAGTTGTGCAAACAGCGCAATCTGACGGGCCGTTATCTGGTCGGATGTGGGCTGCGCCAGCAGGAGGGCGACGACCCCCTCCAACAGTGGAGCCACCGAAAGCCGCGGCCCCAGCCACAAGAACAGGTCGAGCAGCACCGGCAGTATTATCAGCCACAGATTCCGGCCCACCATCTCGAATCCGGCCGTCAAACAGCCGATCACCCCCAACGGGCGTGCCGTCTCGTCTTTCGTCGTCGCGTCCATGGCCTCCGTATTCTACCACAGGTTGGGGGAGGGGAAAACCTGGAGCCGATGCCCCCCTGTTAAAAGGATCTCCGCGGTGAGAATCTACTGCGCTGCTTTCAGAATCCGCCCCACCAATTGGCTGCCCAGGATGGCCAGCCCGTCGGTGGGTAAGTAACGCGCGGCGGTGTCCTCGAAGAGCACCCGCGCCTGCGAGGGAAACTCCTCATCCCCCTCCCAGTACACGAGCCCCAAGTGCACTCGCGGCAGCACGGTGAAAGCGTAGCCAGCGTCACCTATTGCCAGTGGCTCGCCGCCTAACGCCTCAGCAGCGCGGCGAAAGGCCTCGATGCCGCCCTGTAGCTCGCGCACCAGCCGGTCGCCGGAGTAGCCCTGAAATGCCTGGACGTAGAACATCCCGGCGGGGAGCTCGCGGAAGCCGATCCAACGGCTCGAAGGGGTCGTGCCGTCGGCGGTGACCAGGTAGGTGAGGATGAGGCTCTGGGTAAAGGAGGAGAGTTCCTTGTCAGTATCGGCGCGCCGGACGGCAAAGTCGTCAGCGAAGATGACGTACTCTTCCCAGAAGAAGGTGAGGCGAAAATTGCCGTCCGCGTCCCTTTCGCAGCCGCTGCGCAGTGCCAGTTTGCCCGGCTTGATGCGACTCAACGCCGCCTGTGCCTCCTCGACTACCGGGGCCAGCCGGTCGAACCACTCGCGAAGTTGGGGAGCAGGTTTACCTTGCTGCAACGTGCTCCTCCAATTCACCGATCAACCTCAGGAACTCATCCCACTCCTCGCGGAAGAAGTGGACGGTGACGGTGCCCAGTTCCAGGTGGTAGGTCGTCTCGCCGTCGGGCTCCTCGGCCTGCCACAAGCTAAAGTTCTCGCTTTCGGTCAGGATTTCGATGGCGGGTTCTTCCATGCGTTTGCCTCCTTGAGGTGCGACGCACCTATATCAAGCCAGCAGCCGCAACAGCGTAGTGGGGCGCAGCGCCAGGCAGGGCGACTTGTGACCGACGATGATGTAGCCGATGAGCAGCGCCAGTTCACCATCCCGTCGCAGCCGGCGGAAGACACGGTTGAGCAAGCGCGGAGTGCTCAGCGCCAGCCGCAGGATGCGCGCCGCCCGGTGGTCGGCCCCGTAGCGGGCCTCGAGCGCCTGGCTGTAGGGAGCCAGCGCCCGCGCCGAAAAGTCGCCTGCCTCCAGCGCGGCCAGCGCGTTGGCGGCCGCCAGTTCGCCGCTCTCCATCGCCGTCGCGATGCCCTCCCCCGAAAGGGGATTCACCAGCCCGGCCGCGTCGCCGGCCACCAGCATCCGCTCGGCGTGGGTGCGCGTGGAGCCCAACCGCGCGCGCAGCGGGTGGCCGCGCACCGGGCCGGCAGGTTCCGCCCGCGCCAGCCGCCCCTCCGTGGCCGTGGGATCAGCCACGAAGCGGGCCAGCACCTCCCGCAAACTGACCCTGCCCTGC
>Ga0114922_10004214_pt1 | contig 13350 bp, 15 predicted proteins | sample AartaG_FD_100975 | JGI IMG/M metagenome (GOLD analysis project Ga0114922, IMG submission 100975) | Deep subsurface microbial communities from Aarhus Bay to uncover new lineages of life (NeLLi) - Aarhus_00045 metaG | ecosystem: Environmental > Aquatic > Marine > Oceanic > Sediment | place... | reverse complement strand
TAATCGGCCTGTCGGAGAGTGGTTTGGGCAAAAACCTGACAAACAGCCCAGGGGGTTCAAGCATATATGAAGGGTTTCCCGACTGGTCACCCGACGGCAAACAGATCGTTTTTATGAAGAGATTTGGTTCCGACAACTGGCAGATCGCCAGATTGGAAGTAGCCAATCCAACAAATTTGACCAGGATGACCAACAACGTCTACTCGGACCAGGATCCGGCCTGGTCGCCTGATGGAAACCTGATTGTCTTCTATTCAAACCGTGGGTCTATAGATACGAATGAAATCTATGTGATTGATGCAGACGCCGAAGATAATATCCCTCCTGAGATACGGTTGACCAACAACTCCGCTGAGGACAAATGGCCCGAATGGTCGCCGGACGGAAGCAAGATTATCTTCGTCTCGAACAGGGATGGCAACAACGAAATCTATACGATGAACCCCGACGGAACGGATCAGAAGAGGCTGACTAACACTGTTGCCAAAGACTACTGTCCCGATTGGAGATGACAAGCTCCCTGCAACTCTATAAACAGAACTACATTGACAAGGATTTCGAACGGCTCGAGCTGTTCGTCCTGCTCAAGGAGCGCTACGACATCGAATCCGCCCTGTATCCGGGAAGTTACGTCCACATTACCCCCTCCTTTGTCTTTCCGCTCACCGTGTATGCGGATACGGACAAGCGGGCAAAACGGTTTTTTGCCGATCCCTGGGTTCGGGAGTTCGTAGGGCAGAACAAGCGCTACGACGAGAAGCCGGTGGTGCGATTTCATCCCCAGGATTATACGGATGAGCTCCCCGAACCGCCTGGAAGCTTCGATCTGCTCATCTCCCAGTGGGCGGGTTTCGTTTCGCAGGCTTGCAAAGGCTATTTAAAGCCGGGAGGACTTCTACTGGTCAACAACAGCCACGGGGATGCCAGTATGGCATCGATAGACGAAGAGTATCGGTTCGTTGCCGCTGTAACGCTTCGAAGCGGGAAATATCGATTGATCGAGACGGACCTGGAGCGCTATTTCGTGCCCAAGTCCGATGTCGAGATCACTCCGGAGCACCTGTTCAAGATCCAGAGAGGGCTCGGGTACGCGAAGACCGCCCGGGTCTACCTTTTTGAGCTTGGGATAGATTTTTTGAAGCGTAGGCGGTAGTATTGCTGCCAAATGAGGGTCCTCAGCTTCGGGGAACAGGCCCTGAGCAATGCACAATCCATCAAGACTCTGTGTCAGGTTGTCGGTCAGGCAGGGGGAAAAACGCCTCGCTTGATACTGGTGGTGTCCTCCCTGCGGGGGATGCGGGATTCTTTGGCCGAGGCGGCCGAGCAGGCCGCAGAAGGTTACGGGGGCTACCTTGAGCGGATCGAGGCCATCCGGGAACCTGTTTTAGAGATTATTCGCGAACTGTTCAACCCCCGGGAGCAATCCGGGGTGATTACGGCGGTGCAGATTCTTCTGAATGATCTTGAGGATATCCTTCACGGTGTCCAGCTGGTGCGGGAGTGCTCCCCCCGGACACTCGATCTGGTGTGCAGCTTTGCCGCGCAGATCAGCTGTATCCTGATCAGCAGCTACCTGGGCACGGAGGGGTTTAGCGTTCACACGGTGGACAACCCGGGCATCCTGCTGCGGGTGAATGCCCACGGTATGCTTCAGGTGGACTATCAGGCCAGCTACGATGCGATCGCCGGCAATCTGAAGAAGGGAGAGGGGTTGCAGATCGTCGCGGGTGGAATTGCCCACACCGAACAGGGAGCTCTTACCGCTCTACAGCCGGATGGGGGCGATCTGAGCGCCTCCCTCATTGCATCCGCCCTGAAGGCCGAGCTTATCGAATTGTGGACGGGGATGGATGGGGTGATGAGCGCCGATCCGAGCTACGTGGAAGAGGCCTTCGTGATCCCCCAACTGAGCTACCAGGAGGCGATGGAGCTGTCCTACTTCGGTGCCCGCATGATTCACTCCCAGTCCCTGGTTCCGGCCATGGAGGCGGGAGTCCCGATTCAAATCCGCAACCTGCACCGGATAGAGAATCCCGGTACCAGAATCTGCGCCGATCCCCAACGGAAACAGACAGCCATTGCGGGAATCGCCTCCATAGAGCCGGTTGCGCTGGTCAACATCGAAGGGGGAGGCATGGTCGGCGTTCCGGGGATTGCCGCCCGTATCTTCGCTACCCTGGCCAGAACCGAAGTGAATGTCATTATGATTTCCCAGGCCTCCTCGGAGCACAGCATCTGTGTCGTGTTTCGCCAGCAGGAGGCGGAGAGGGTGCTCGAGTCACTACGGGAGGAGCTGGCGCCGGAGATTCGGGCCAGGCAGATCCAAAATTTCGAACTGCGTACAGATCTGGCCATCCTGGCGGCGATCGGCGAGAATATGAGGGGGACGCCCGGGATCTCGGGGAAGTTGTTCAGTGCCCTGGGCACGGCTAAAATCAACATCCTGGCGATTGCCCAGGGTTCCTCGGAGACGAATATCTCCTTCGTCATCGAGAAAGCGGTTAAACCGCAAGCCCTGAGAACCGTACATCGGGCTTTTCTCGGTTGAATCATGGACCCCTGGAACGTGAGCCGAATTGCCTGTCGTCAACGGTACCATCCACTATGAATCCGAATGAGATGGCAGCGAACAGAGAAACGGTCGCGGTGTTTGCACCGGCTACCGTGGCGAATGTGGCCTCTGGTTTCGACGTGCTGGGTTTCGCCCTGGAGCGGCCCGGGGACACCGTGATTTTGAGAAGAATTCCTGAAAAACGGGTCGATATTCTCGCCGTGGAGGGGGATGACGGTCAGCTTCCCCGGAACCCGGATAAGAATACCGCCTCGGTAGCTGCCCGGCGTTTTCTCGAGGCAATCGACTTTCCTTTCGGGCTGGAGCTTACCTTGCGCAAGCAGATGCCCATGAGCTCCGGATTGGGCAGCTCAGCGGCCAGTTCGGTCGCTGCGGTCTACGCTGCGAATCTCTTGGCGGGCACTCCTTTTTCCGTCATGGAGTTGCTTCCCTTCACCATGGAGGCTGAGGAGGTGGCCTGCGGATCCGCCCATGCCGACAATGTCGCCCCGGCGCTCCTGGGCGGATTCGTTCTGATCCGCAGCTACGATCCTCTGGATGTGGTGCAGCTGCCCGTGCCCGCCGGACTGGCCGTGGCCACGGTACACCCTCATACGGAGATCAAGACCGAGGATGCCCGTCGTATCCTCAAGAAGGAGCTGCGCTTGAGCGACGCCGTGCGGCAGTGGGGTAACCTGGCCGCGCTGGTAGCGGCCTTGTATAAGGGAGATCTGGATCTATTGAGCCGCTCCCTCCAGGATGTCGTGGCCGAGCCGCGTCGGGGATTGCTGATCCCAGGTTTCGCCAAGGTCAAGCAGGCCGCCTTCCAGGGCGGTGCCCTGGGTTGTTCGATTTCCGGATCCGGGCCCTCGGTTTTTGCTCTTTGCCGGTCGATGCAATCGGCCCGAGAGGTCGGCACGGCCATGCAGAGTGTCTTTACCCATGTAGGTTTGGAGGCCGATGTGTACCTGTCCGGGATCAATGAAAACGGACCTGTAGTTCTGAGTTCGGAACAAGGTGGATAACGATGAAGTTCATCAGTACCCGGGCCGGATCGGCAATCGGTAAGACTCCCGTCACCTTCCGGCAGGCCGTATTCTCTGGGCTGCCTGCGGACGGCGGCCTTTACGTTCCCGCTGAACAACCGGACCTGCGTACCCGGATTGCAGGATTCTCGAGGCAAACGAGTTTCACCGAGCTGGCAACGGCCGTGATTGGCCAGCTGATCGGTGATGAGCTCAGTCCGGAGGCGGTGCGGCGGGTGTGCGAACGGGCATTCACCTTTGAACCGGCTCTGCAGCCCCTGGAAGAGAAGTTGGCCCTGCTCGAGCTTTTTCACGGGCCCACCTGCGCGTTTAAAGATTTCGGCGCCGCCTTTCTGGCCTCGGTCATGGAGGAATTCCTTCTCCAGGAGAGTCGCCGGGCCGTGATTCTGGTCGCCACCTCCGGAGACACCGGCAGTGCCGTGGCCCGGGCTTTCCAGGGAAAAGCCAACATCGAAGTGGTGATCCTCTACCCGTCAGGCCGGGTCAGCGCGCTTCAGGAGCAGCAACTAACCACGGTGGGCGGTAATGTCACCGCCCTGGAGATCCAGGGGAGTTTTGACGACTGCCAGCGCATGGTCAAACAGGCATTTGTGGACGCCAGTCTGCGTGGTCGTTTGTCCCTGAGCTCGGCCAATTCGATTAATCTTGGCCGGTTGTTGCCCCAGGCACTGTACTACCTCTACGGTAGGCTGCGCTGGGTGCCGGAAAGCAAAGAAAAACGGATGATCTGCGTTCCCAGCGGTAACTTCGGCAATCTCACCGCGGGGGTGTACGCCTGGCAGTGGGGAATGGCCGTTGACGGATTTATAGCCGCCACCAATGTCAATGATGTGGTTCCCGAGTACCTGAACACCGGGGAGTTCCGGCCGCGGCGCTCCATGAAAACCATCTCCAATGCCATGGATGTGGGCTATCCCAGCAACTTCGAACGCCTGGTGGTCGTGTTCCAGGGTAGTGAAAAGAAGATGCGAAAGTGGATAAAGGGTGTGGTGATAACCGATCAGGAGACCCGGGATACCATGCGTCAGGTCTACGAGGATCGCCGGATGTTGATCGATCCCCACACCGCCGTGGGTGTGCTCGCCTCCCGCAGGTACCGGGAGGATTCCCGATTCTCAGGACAGATCCTCTCTCTGGCTACGGCCCACCCCGGGAAGTTCGTCGATATCGTCGAGCAGGCCACCGGAGCCGCCCCGGATTTGCCGGCCACCTTGAAAGAGGCTCTGGGCAAGAAAAAAAAGGCGATCCCTCTGCAACCAACCCTCGACCTGTTGCGTGAGTTCTTACTGAACCGTTACGCCTAGTTTAGTTCAGCATCGGCCGGGAGTACTTTCTGCCGTCCTTGCGGCGGTAGGGGTTGGCTTTGTGCTTGCGATAGTTGCGGTATACCTGGCAGGCCTGGTAGTAGCCCTCCGGACTCCAGTAGGAGGCGGATAGATCCGCCCGGTACAGCTCCAGCAGCTGCGGGAACAGGGGAGAATCCATGATCCGCTCGGAGCGGTAAATGGGAAGCTGTTTCAGGGCGGCCGGCATCATGTGGTAGCGAATCAGAAAGGTCACATCCCGGATCCAGGAAAGGTCGAATCCGAGTCGGCCGAGGAATCGCGCGGCTATTTTGGCCCCCAACTCTGCATGCCCGTCGAAGGCTCGTTCCGGAGTGCTTTCCGCTTCGGGTTTGCCTATATCGTGAAGCAGCAGGGCCAGGGAGAGAACCGGGTCGTGGCCCTTTCTGTATTTGAAGGTTTCCAGGGTGTGTTCCCAGCCGTTTCCCTCCGGATGGTAGTCCTTGTGGTGAGGGATACCGGACATCTTCTGCAACTCCGGCCAGTAGGTTTCCACGAAACCGCTGGAGTAAAGCAGAGACAGGCCCTTGTGGGGATTGGCTCCGGTCAGCACGGCCAGCAGCAGCTCCCGCTGAAAGGTAGTGTCCGGTTCGGCGAAGGGCGGCTCGAGGGAGAAGGGCTCCGGGCCCGCCTGGTAGTGATAGCGGGAGATGAGCACGGCCGCTTCTGCCAGATACAGCAGGGATGATCCGACTCTCTGCCGAACCAGCTGCGCTTTGCGCAGGTCAGGGTATACCTCAAGGGGATCGAGAAAGATGTCCCTCTGCGGATCGTGAAGGAGCTCCTGGACTGTGAAGGGCCTGGGAGGAGAAACCACCTCATCGTCATAGCAGCGAAACAGGTAACGTTTCTTTTCCCGTCGCACCAACGCTTCCTCGTATACCAAACCGGGATACTCCAAATCCTCGAAGATACCGGCCAGGTCGATCAGGGAACAATCGGTCAACAGGTAGGTGGAAGGTCCGTAAGGAACGCGCAGGTAGCGATCCAGTGCCGAGGTATTGCTGTAGTAAACCTTGTAGCCGTTGTCCTGCAGCACCTCGATCGGAGTTTTCATTTTGCCGGTATCCTGTTAAAGCCTGTATAGGGTACGAGTTTTTCGGGGATGCGCACAGAGCCGTCGGCCTGTTGATGGTTTTCCAGGATTGCGATAGGGGCCCGGGACATGGCCACGGCTGTGCCGTTGAGCATGTGCACGAACCGGTTTCGTCCCTCCTCTTTGAAGCGGATGGCCAGGCGCCGGGCCTGGTAGTCGGTGCAGTTGGAGGCACTGGTGACCTCCCCCCAGCCCCCCTTCTCTCCTCTGCCCGGCATCCAGGCCTCCACATCGAACTTGCGGTAGGCCGGGCCGCCCAGCTCCCCCGTGCAGGTGTCGACCACACGGTAGGGAATTTCCAATCCCTGGAAGATCTGCTCTTCGATTTCCAGGAGGTACTGATGCATGGAATCCGACTGGTCGGGTTTGCAGAAGATGAACATCTCTACCTTGCTGAATTGATGGACCCGGTACAGTCCTTTGGAGTACTGTCCGGCCGCGCCCGCCTCCCGGCGAAAGCAGTGAGAGATGCCGGCCATCTTGATGGGCAGGCCCTCCGCGTCGAGAATCTGACCGGCGTAGTAGCCGCCCAGGGTGATCTCCGCGGTGCCGACCAGGCAGGTGCCGGTTCCCTCCACCGTGTAGATGTTGGATTCCTCTCCCCGCGGGTTGAAGCCGATTCCCTCCACCACCTCTTCCTTGGCGATATCCGGAGTGATGGTCAGGACAAAACCCTCGTTCTGCAGGGTGTCCAGGGCATAGCGGGTCAGGGCCAGCTCCAGATGCACTGCTTCGTTTTTCAGATAGTAGAACTTCGGGCCGCTCACCCGGGCGGCGCTTTCGAAGTCTATCAGGTCGAGTTCCAGAGCCAGCTGGAGGTGGTCCTTGGCCGGAAAGGAAAAATTGGGCGGCTGCCCCCAGCGCTTGATCTCCCGATTGTCCTCATCCCCCTTGCCCACAGGGGCCTCGGGATGGGAGAGATTGGGCACTTTGACCAGCTCGGCGTTCAGTTCGGCGGTCAGCTGTTCCAGGGTCTGTTCCTGTTCGGATATCTGCGCCTTGATGCTTTTTCCCTCTTCGATCAGCTGTTGACGCTGGTCGGGTTCCACCTTTTGCTTCATGGTCTGGGCGTTGAGATTTCGCCGGTGCCTGAGAGCTTCGGTTTCCTGAAGCAGTTGATTGTGCCGGTCATAGAGCTCTACGACCCGCCGGGGATTCGCATCTACCTGGCGGTTTTTCGTATTAGCGATGATCAGTTCGAGGTTATCCCGGATAAACTTGAGGTCCAACATGGTGGTGATAATAGATCGTGGGCGAGATGTTGACAAGGCGGGGGCTGCGGCGGCCGGCGGTGTAGCGACTGGCGGCGGAGCACAACGAAGTGCGCCCCAGCATCGAAGCCCCTCTTCAGAGCAGTCTAGTGCTTGTTCCCGCGGGGTCCCCGGGTCGGTTTGCCCCGTGTACCGTGGACCATCTTTCCCTCCTGCTTGAGAAGAGTTCGAATCGGCTCCTTGGGTCTGCTCTCCCTCTGCTTGGATTGTGTCTTGCGTTTTTTATTCATAGCATTGCTCCCACTTCAATGGTAATGCCAGATTCCGGCGTTGGCAAATTTCCTTTTCTTCGTGTACATTGACTCTGATGCTCTACATCGTGGCTACTCCTATCGGGAACCTGGAAGATATCTCCGGCCGGGCGCTGCGGGTGCTGGGAGAGGCGGATCTGATCGCCTGTGAGGACACCCGGCAGAGCCTGAAGCTGCTGAATCATTACGGGCTCAAAGCCTCTTTGAGCCCTTTGCACAGCCACAACATGAAGAAAGCCGCTCCCCGGCTGTTGGAGCTGCTCCGGCAGGGAAAACGGATTGCCCTGGTCACGGACGGGGGGACTCCCGGTGTTTCCGATCCGGGATCCTACCTGGTCGCTCTGGCGCGGCAGCAGAATGTAAAAATCGTACCCATTCCCGGACCCTCGGCCCTGTCCACGATCCTGAGCGTCAGCGGAGCGGCCACCGGTCGGATCACTTTTGCCGGATTTCTCTCTCCTAAGGGAGGGCGTAGACGCGGGCAGCTCAAAGCGCTGCTGGACCGTGAGGAGGGATTCGTTCTGTTCGAGTCCCCCCACAGAATCCTCAAGCTGCTTCAGGATCTTCACTCTCTGGCCCCTGAAAGGACCTGTCTGATCGGTCGGGAGATGACGAAAGTCCATGAGGAATTCCTGCAAGGAACCCCAAAAAAGCACTTGACGGAACTGGAGGGAAGGACGAAAATTAGAGGAGAGTTTAGCCTGTTCGTCACGGGGGAATAAAAAGCATCAAGTTGAATGTCAACCGTGACGATACTGGTAAGTGAAAGGAATATGGCTGGCGATGACGATTGAACGAATCGGACCACAGGATCCGGTACAGAGTTTCAAAAAGACAAAGCCCGCGAACAAACCCAAGAAGAGCCAAGGAGCGGACTCTATCAATCTCAGCGAAGAGGCGAAGAGCAAGGCTGAGGTCTATCAGGCCACCAGTATAGCCAAGCAGGCGCCGGAAATCCGCTGGGAGCTTGTTGAAGCGGCAAAGAAGAAACTTCAGGATCCCTCCTACATCTCAGATAAAGTGATCAGTTCGGTGGCCGATCGCCTGATGGAATACTTCGACATTACCTGATCTGTAGCAAAGGTGGGCTACCAGGTTGATAAATTATGGGCGGAGGGTCCAAACGTGGACCTTCCGCCTTTTTAATAGTTCAAGGAGTGAGTCTGTAAGATGCCTGATCTGTCCTTTTCCATACCCACCGACATACGTTTCGGACTGGATGTCGTAAACAGGATTGCCTCTGTTGTCAGTCAGTATGGCGAACGGGTTTTGCTGGTTACCGAAGCGATACTGTACGAAGGCAAGGTGATCGACAGAATCCAGGGGCTGTTTGAAAAAAAGGGGATTCAGTACATCGTATTCGATGAGGTCGTGCCTCACGCCACCAGCAAGGTCGTAGATGAGGGGATGGACCTGGCTCGAAGTGCCCGGGCTGAGATTGTCGTCGGCCTGGGCGGGGTGCGTACCCTGTCGGTGGCCAAGTGTATTGCCATGGCGAGCCCGGGGGAGGTGGATATGGACGAGTATCTGTCCGGGGTCCAACCCTCCGGCCAGCCGCTTGCCTATGTGGCCATCCCCACCACCTGCAGGGATCCGTTTCTTCTGGTGGATGAGTATCTGCTCACCGATGCTCGGGATCGCAGCGCCAAGATCGGCCGCACCCAGAGGCGCATCAACGCAGCGGTGATCGTGGATCCCAAGCTCACAATAACACTGCCGCCGAAATACACGGCGACAACGCTGATGGATACCCTGCTCGTTGCCGTGGAGGGATACCTGTCTTCCAGAAGCAGTTTTCTCTCCGACACTTTTTTCCTGCGTGCCTGCGAGTTGATCGGCAAGATTATAGATCCCCTTGTCAATCAACCGGATGATTTGAGGGTGCGGATGAACGCCTCTATGGCCGGATTGCTGGCTTCTCTGGGACTGACGATCAGCAAATCCGGCCTGGGCACCGCCCTGGCCTACGCGATCAACGGAAGTTTTATGGTGCCCAAATCCTGGGTATCTTCGATCATGCTTCCCCACGTGATGGAGTTCTACTCCGGAATTGCCTCGGAAAAACTAACCGCTGTTGCCCGCTATTTGGGTGAGGAGGTAGACGATGAGGCTCCGGTGGAGGGTGCCGGAAGGGCTGTGGAGGCGGTCCGGCGCATCATCGGCTCTCTGGGTTTACCGACCCGGCTGCGGGACTTCGATCTCAATCTGGACGATATGGTAGATATCGCCGGGATCGCCCGGAATTTCGACATGATGAACTACCTGCCGCGAAGCATATCGGCGGAAGATCTGTACGAGCTCGTCAAATCCGCCTATTAGATATAGTCCTCTTCGTGATCTCGATAAAGAAGCTGAGAAGCCTACCCAGAAAGACCCGGCTGCGTAAGATTGTTCTGCTGCTGCAGGCGGAGGAACGGGAGTTGGAGACGGGCCGAGAGCCGCACCGGGACTATTTGGGATCCCTCTGCGCGGTGCTCATCCATGACGAAGGCTGCGGCCGGGAGATACAGAAGGCAGCCGAGGACTGCCAAATGCTCTGCACAGCTGCTGCCTCGCAGAATGAGGCGATCCGTCGCCAGGTCAACCGAGTCCGCCATGCACTCCTGCGCTATCTGGGAGCCGAGCCCGCGGAGTGGGACCTGCTGGTGCCGGCCTCCGAACGCCTCGATGCGACGGCGCGGACCGTTCTGCCGATTCAGCTGTACCTGGAGGAGATCCGCTCTCCCTTCAACGTCGGGGCGGTATTTCGCTCCTCCGAAGCCTTCGGTGTGGCCAGCCTGCTGCTCTCGCCGACCACTGCCTCTGCCCTGCATCCCCGGGCCGTAAAATCGGCCCGGGGCGCGATCAAGATCATGCCCTGGCGTTTCGCAGAGCTCGATGAAATCCGCGAGCAAGAGGGGATATTTGCTCTGGAGTTGGGAGGAACTCCTCTGGGGGAGTTCCGTTTTCCCGAGCGGGGAATCATGCTGGTTGGATCCGAAGAGCTGGGTCTGAGCCCCCAGAGCTTGAACCTGGCCGCCGCCAAGGCCGGAAGGGTTTCCATTCCCATGGCCGGAGCCAAACGATCTCTGAATGTGGCCGTGGCCGTAGGGATCGTGCTGCAGGCCTGGCACGCCTGCCTTACCGCTGGGAAAAGCGCACCGAGCGCCAGGACAGGAATGAAGCGTACCAGCGTTCCTCATACTGCCAAAGACGAACCATCCTCCCTCTGATCATCTTATTGAGCATGGGATCCATGGTCTCCAGCATCTCCCGTGGGACTTCCCGCAGCGAGGCGAGCAGGATCGATCGGGGCAGCAGCGTGGAGAGCTCCCGGTCGGGGAGAAAGGCCAGGCGCTCCTGACCGTCAGCCTCACACACAGTCAGCTGAACCTTCAGCCGGCTGTCCTGGATCAGCGGCTGCACGGCCTCGATACGACCTCGGTGTCTGTTCATGAAAAAACCCCCTCAGTTCCGCTATCTACGCTAAGAACAACGGGGATTTTGTCTGTGGTGATTCTATCTGGGATTGTTTTTTAGGGGCGAATCCGGCTGCTCAATCCGGATTCAGCACGATTTCATAGCGTAGATTTGCCGCTTTCGTGAGCATGGCGTGAACCCCACAGTACTTGTCCAATGACAGCTTGATGGATTTTTCGATCTTGCCCCGGTCCAGCTCATTTCCGTGAAAGATGTAGCGTATCACGATATCGGTGTAGGACTTGGGATGCTCCTCTCCCACATCACCCTCTACTTCCAGGGAGAAGCTGTCGAAGGGCATCTTCATCTTGGTGAGCAGAGAGGCTACATCCATTCCTGTGCAACCCGCCAGCGCGGAGAGAAGCAATCCCTTGGGCTTGGGGCCCCGATCCTTGCCTCCGAACTGAGCGTCCGCATCCACCATGAAATTGTGGCCGTCCAACTCGACGTTAAAGGCCAGGTCTTCGGTCCAGGTGACTGTGGTCTTGAGGGCCATGGTTTTCTCCTCTTTCTATTTTGTCAGTACGCAGCTAGCGCAGCTAGTAAAGCTATCGCTTCAGGGCGCGTTCGATTTCCGGTTGGTTGAAGCCCACGATGATCTTGCCGTGAACATCAATGACCGGGACTCCCATTTGACCGGACTTGCGAACCATCTCTTCCGCTTTTCTCTGATCCGCCGCTACGTTGTACTCGGAAAAGGGGATATGCCGTTCCCGGAAGTACTGCTTCGCCTTCATGCAGAATCCGCAGCTCGGTGTTGAGTACACAGTTACTGACATCGTTTGCCTCCTGAGTTAAGTAGATCGCTACGATTGACCAAGATTTTCTCACCGTCATCATAATATCACAGAACGTCAACATATAAAAATTACTATATAGCGAATTTAAAGTCAAGATTTTGAGCCGACCTCCGAAAGCCCGTCCTTATTCTTTCTGTATCTTTTCTCCAACAGATGCATGCCGAACAGCAGCCCCGCTGCCAGCAGGGACAGAGTGAAGCACAGGGGCCAGATACCGTTCAGGGAAAAGTGCTCTATGAACTGAGCGGACAGAGGCGGACCCAGTCCGAAGCCGCTCCACATGATGATCGGGGCGATGGCGTTGATTCGTGCTCGATGGGTGATCGGGGCGTGGTTGGCCACATACACGCCGGTGTTGGTTGCCTCCAGGATCTCTCCCACCGTCCAGACCAGCGTGGAGAGCAGCAGCAGGGGCAGGGTGCGGGCAAGACCGATCATGCCGAAGCCGACGGCGAAGAACAGACTGGCGATAGCAACGGTGAGGGCCGGCTTGATGCGCTCGGTGCTGTGGATCGCGAAGGTCGTGAGAACGGTGACCACCACGGCGTTGAAGCTCATGATCGTTCCGTACCACCGCGGGCCTCCCTCGGCAAACACCGCGCTCAGCTGCAGGGGCAAACTGAAGGCGGTCTGGGAATAGACAAAGGACAGTATTATGTGGATGAACATGAAGGCCACCAGGAAGGGGCGTTTCCGAAGGACTTTGATCAAGCCTCCCTGCTCCGCCCGCTCCTCGCTGCGATCCTCGGCAAAACTTACGGCGATCTGTTTTTTCGACGGCGCCGATTCCTTTATGAACAGGGCCATCAGCACCACGGCGATTCCGGTGGTAATCGCATCTCCCAGGAATATCCAGGCCAGGTACCGATTGAAGAGGAACCCTGCGATCATAGGTCCCAAAGCGAAACCAATGTTGTGGGACAGATACAGCAGACTGAAGGCTCCCTTGCGCTGCTCCGCCACTGTCAGATCGGTGATCATGGCGTCATTGACAGGTTCCGCCACCCCGTGGAGAAAGGAGGAGCCGATCAGCAGCCAGGGGATGATTCGGGATACACCGAGAAAGGCGCAAGGCACCAGCGCGGCGGCAGCCAGGGATTGAAACAGCACCAGGATCCGCTTTCTACCGATCTGGTCGGCGATCTTTCCTCCCAGCAGAGAGCCGGGCACCCAGGCCGCAGCGGAGAGCATCACGTAGGAGCCCGCCTCCACCGGATCCATGCCGATCTTCTGAGTGAGGAACATCGTGAGAAAGGGGTGTACGAAGTGGCCGATGGAGTTGACAACCTGGGCCAGGCAGAGGAAGTAGATACTTCTGTCCAAACCGGAGTAGCTTCTCAGGAACTTCCGTATTCTCATGAGGTTTGCTTCTTCAGTATCCCGGTTTTTTTACCCCTGGCCCGAAGGAACTAGAAACGGGAGCGCTGTTGGTCGAAGGCGCCGGTCAGTCGTTGCTGGATACGGGTCAGCTGTTCCTCACTCTGGATTCCAAAATCCTCCAGGACCCAGGGATCCATCTGTTCATATACGATC